>Ga0272446_1007412_pt1 | contig 10919 bp, 9 predicted proteins | sample YNPCB0061_FD_194587 | JGI IMG/M metagenome (GOLD analysis project Ga0272446, IMG submission 194587) | Hot spring microbial mat communities from Yellowstone National Park, WY, United States - YNP-CB-006-1 | ecosystem: Environmental > Aquatic > Thermal springs > Hot (42-90C) > Sediment | place...
GCACCCCCTCACCACGTCGGCGTTTGCGGACCCCCTCCTCGATGGCCTTGAGCAGGTCTTCGACCTCTTCATCGTCAATCTCGTATTCGCTGTCGCGGGTGACGCGGAAGGCGGCGGCGTGTTCGAGTTGCAGGCCGGGGAACAGCTCGGTCAAGTGGAGGCGGATGACTGCCTCCAGCGGGGTGAAGGCGTGGCCACGCTCGGCTGGCAGGGGCACCAGCCGGGGCAAGACCGCCGGCACCTGCACCACCGCGTAGAGTCGCTCGCCGTCCCGCCGGGTCAGTAGCACCGCCAGATTGAGCGATTTGTTGAGCAGATGCGGGAACGGGTGGCCGGGGTCGACGGCCAGCGGCGTCAGCACCGGGAAGATCTCGCGGCGGAAGATTTCGCGCAGGTGGCGTTGGTCGGCCTCGTTCAACTGCTGCTGGTCGCGCAGCACGATCCCTTCGCTCTCCAGCCCCGGCAGCACTTCCGAATGCAGGCAATGGTATTGGTCGGCGACCATCTGCCGCACGCGGATGCGGATTTGCTCCAACTGAATGGCCGGGGGCATGCGGTCGGCCCCGCTGGTGCGGGCGATGTTGTGCTGCACTTTCTGCTGCAACCCGCCGACGCGGACCATGAAAAATTCGTCGAGGTTGGACGAGAAGATAGCCAAAAACTTCAGCCGCTCCAGGAGCGGCACGCTGGGGTCCTGCGCCTCCTCCAGGACGCGCCGATTGAATTCCAGCCAACTCAGTTCCCGGTTGATGTAAAGGTTCGGATCGTCCAGATCAGTTGCCGACTGCATCGTCATCACTCCTACAGGCTAGCTCCACGCCCCGCCAGCCTACTACGCCCCTCGACGCCCCTCGACGGACTTGCCTACTATTGAAGCATATTCGAGCGGCCACGCAAACCCAACCCGCACCGTATGCCACCAACACGCGCCCCACCATCGCCTCGCCGGACTGCGGCGTTGGGCTGCAAGCGTGCGAGTGGAAAAAAGCCCACCGGATTGCTCGCGTCGTCGCCAAAAGCAATCCGGTGGGCGGGTGGCGGTGCGAGCGGATCAGCCCTGGCCGACCGGGACGGTCGGCTCGCCGTCCTCGCCCGGCTGATCGACCCAGACCCAGCCGTATTGCGTGTGGCTGGGCTGTGGGTCATGGCGATACTCGTCGCGCAGTTGCGACAGCCGATCCGAGCGGATGGCCTGGCGGCGGGCGGCCGGGTCGATGTCGAATAGCCGGGCCGCGTTCAGCCCCAGGATTTGGTCCTTGATCGCGTCGGTCAACTCCGGGTAACCGTAGCGCTGGCGCAGCTCGTCGCTGATGCGCAGCCGGCGCATGCGGACAATCTGGCTCTGCGGGCTGCCGTTCCAGATGCAGTCGGTGCCCCAGAGGATGCGCTCGGGGCCGGCGGTTTGCAGCATTTGCCCGAGCATGTGTTGGCACTGGATGGGGTTAAACAACGACAGTTGGGCGAAGGTGCTGCCAAGCTCGAAGTAGATGTTGCGGATCTGCGGGTTGCGGCGGAGGATGCGCAGGATGTCGCTGATCCAGGGGATCTCCTGCGGGTCGCGGTTGGCCGGGTCTTGCACCCGCTCGCCGGTGCCGCGAGCTGCCCAGCCGGTGCCGCGGAAGCCCGAGTGGTAGACAATGAAGTTGAGGTCCGGGAAGTCCAGCGCCGCCCGCTCCAGGTCGTCGGGCCGGCAGGCCCGCTCGTTGAAGATGCCCAGCGGCAAGCCCTTGTGGACGCACAGGTTGCGGATGCCCAACTGCCGCGACTTCTCCCAGAACGGATAGGCGACCCGCTCATCGTCCATCCGCCAGGGCTGCTCGCCAAGCTCCGCCCCGGTATACATCTTCCACGCATCAATCCGCAACAGGCGGACTTGCCGCTCCATCTCGGCCAGCTCGGGTTGGCCCAGGTTGGGTCGCAACAGCCCGTGCGAAAGGACTCGCTGCGACCCGGCCAGGCGGTTGACGTATTCGCGTGTCGCCACCATCTGATCGGGCGGCAGCGGGTTCTCGTTCCAGTTGCGGCTGGGCACGCCGCTGATGACGGCCATCACCGTATCAGAATCGCCGAAAATCTCCTTGACGTAGTGGGCGCGGTTGAGCTGTTCGAGGGTGTCCTGGTTGTCGCGGCCGCGACGCAGCAGGCGGAAGAAGGACATGGCCGCCCGCCCCGCCGGGGTTTCCTCGTACCAGCGGGTCGAGATGTCCACATGGTGCGTCTGCATGTCGAAGATGAATTGCTCCTTCGGCCAGCGTTCCTCGAACGCCTCGGGGTCCTGGCACTCCTCCGGCTCGACCTCGTAGCACTCGCCGAAGACTTGGTTGAGCGCCAACAGCGCGGTGGCCATACCGCTGCCGGTGCGCAGGAAGTGACGGCGATCTACGCCCAGCTTGCGGGCGTGTCGCTCGGTCAATTCAGCGACCCGCGCCTCAAACTCCTTCTGGGCGGGCGACTGCGGCGGGGGGATAAACTCTTCATTCGAGGCGATGCGGGTCGGCATCGGCGAGACAGGCTCAACCGCCGCATCCAATTCACACTGGCGAATCCACATCGGCATAGCTCCTGCTGGCCAAACGCGGGGGCTGCCCCACTGGCTCGATCTTGCTCACCCAGGCGGGCACGCCCCGCCGTCCTTGTCGATAGTATACCAACCGTCCGGTGGGCGTGTTTCGCCGGGGTGGGGCTTGTTTCGCCGGGGTGGGGGCTTTTCGGCGGTGGTGGGGGCATTCTATAACGATAGGCAAGGCTTTGGTCAGCGCGTGGCGTAGTGAGCCACGCCGTAAGCCAAGGTCAGCGCGTGGCCCGGTGAGCCACGCCGTAAGCCAAGGGGCTGAACTTGGGGGCGGGGGTGTCATGTATAAGCTGGTGTTGGTTCGGCATGGAGAGAGCGTCTGGAACAAGGAAAACCGCTTTACCGGCTGGACGGACGTGGACCTGTCCGAGACCGGCCAAGCCGAGGCGGTGCGGGCGGGCAAGCGCTTGCGCGAGGCTGGCTTCACCTTCGATCGCGCTTTCACGTCCATGCTCAAGCGAGCCATCCGCACTTTGTGGTTGATCCTCGATCAGATGGACCTGCACTGGATTCCGATTGAGCATTCCTGGCGGCTCAACGAGCGGCACTACGGCGCGTTGCAGGGGTTGAACAAGGCGGAGATGGCCCAGCAGTTTGGCGAGGAGCAAGTGCTGATCTGGCGGCGCAGCTACGACATCCCGCCCCCGCCGCTGGACCCCGCCGACCCGCGCCACCCCCGCCACGACCGCCGCTACGCCAACCTGGCGGCGGACGAATTGCCCCTGACCGAGTGCCTGAAGGACACCGTCAACCGCTTTCTGCCGTACTGGCATCAGACGATCGCGCCGGCGATCCGCGCCGGGCAGCGCATCATCATCGCCGCCCACGGCAACAGCCTGCGGGCGCTGGTGAAATATCTCGATCAGATCGACGATCAGGCCATCGTCCAGCTCAACATCCCCACTGGCTTGCCGCTGGTCTACGAGTTGGACGCCGACCTGAGGCCGATCAAGAGTGAATATCTGGCCGACCCAGCGGAGGTGGCGGCGGCCGCGGCGGCCGTCGCCGCCCAGGGCAAGGCCAAGTAAATCGGGCCGGCGCGGTTGGCCAGTCGGGCCACGGCGGGCTAAGATAGCAAGACGATTCCCCGAAACGCCAACACCCGAGCAAAGCAGGCGCACATGTCGAACTTGCGGACACCTCTATACGATTGGCACCTCGCCCAGCAAGCGCGCATGGTGGCGTTCGGTGGCTGGGACATGCCCGTGCAGTATACCAGCATCAAGACCGAACATCTAGCGGTGCGGCACGGGGCCGGGCTATTCGACATCTCGCACATGGCCCGGTTGACCTTCGACGGCCCCGATGCCCGCGCCCTGATCCAGCGGGTCTGGACCAACGACGCCGCCGCCCTCGCCCCCGGTCAGGTCCGCTACGGGCTGATCTGCAACGAGCAGGGCGGCATCCTCGACGATGTGTTGGTCTACAACCTCACGCATTCCCCCTGGGCCACCTGGTTGATGGTGGTCAACGCCTCCAACCGGGCCAAGATCCTCGACCACCTCGCCGCCGTCCGCGACACCCTCAGCGTCACCATCACCGACCGGACGCACGAATGGGGCATGGTCGCGGTGCAGGGGCCGGAGTCGCAGGCTGGCCGCTTCGGCTTGAAATACTACGAAGCCACCACGACCGACCTGCCGGCCGTTGGCCAGGCCATCGTCAGCCGCACCGGCTACACCGGCGAAGACGGCTACGAGGCGATCATGCCTGCCGAGAAGCTCGTCGGCTTCTGCGACCGGCTGATCGAGGAGGGCGTGCGGCCCTGTGGCCTCGGCGCACGCGACACGCTGCGCCTGGAAGCCGCTATGCCCCTGTACGGGCACGAACTGAACGAGACGATCGACCCCTTCCAGGCTGGGCTGGGCTGGGCGGTGAAGCTGCACAAGCCTGAGTTCATCGGCCGCGCCGCCCTGGAGCAGTTGGCCCACGATGCGATGCGCCCGCGGCGGGTCGGGCTGCAACTCGATGGCCGACGCATCGCCCGCGAGCATAGCCCGTTGATCGCCGATGGGCACGTCATCGGCGATGTCACCAGCGGCACCCTTTCGCCGTCCTTGGACGTGTCGATTGCGATGGGCTATGTCCAACCGCAGTACACGCCCGTCGGCACCCGCCTGCTCGTTGACATTCGCGGCCAGACCGAGCCAGCCCAGGTGGTGCCCTTGCCCTTCTACCGCAGACCCAAGCAGTGAGTCGTTCGTTGTGAGCATTGTTGACGAAAGGACGTTGGTTTCATGGACTTGCAATCGCTCCGCTACACCAAGACGCACGAGTGGGCACGCCTGGAAGGCGACATCGTCACCGTCGGGATCACGCAGTTCGCCGTCGAGCAGTTGACCGATGTGACCCACCTGCAATTGCCCAAGGTGGGCAAGGCTGTGACCGCGGGCAGCCCCTTCGGCGAGATCGAATCGGTCAAGGCGGTCTTCGACCTCAACTCCCCAGTCACCGGCGAAGTCGTCGAGGTCAACGCCGCTGTCGAGAAAGACCCCAGCCTCATCAATGCCTCACCCTACGGCGACGGCTGGATGATCCGCGTGCGCTTGGCCCCCGGCGCGAACCTGGACCATCTGCAAACGCTGGAGCAATACGAAGCCCAACTCGCTAGCGAGGGGCACTGACGCCCAGCCGGTCAGCCAGTGGGCCAGTGGGCTGGCAGCCCGGCGGGCTGGTGGGCTGGTGGGCTGGCCGCCCATGCCCCGGCGGACGACGCGGTCACCGGCATAGACCAGCGCTTCGCCCGGCTTGCTGGCCTGGGCGGCGGGCGAATGGCTGTGATGGATTGTGCAATTTGGTCGGTTACGCTACCATGTCAACCCGAGTACCGCCCGGATGCTCGTGACTCATTCCAGTGGAGATGATTCCTTGTCGTACATACTCAATACCCCCGAAGACCAACAGGCCATGCTGGCCAAGATTGGTGTTGGCTCGATCGACGAATTGTTTGCCCCCATCCCAGCTTCGATCCGCCTGCAACGCCCGCTCGACATCCCGCCCGGCTTAAGCGAGATCGAGTTGACGCAGCACCTGACCGAGTTGGCCGGCCGCAACATCTCCGCCTCGGACGCGGTGTGCTTCCTGGGCGGCGGAGCCTACGATCACTTCATCCCCAGCGTCGTCGATGCGATCACCAGCCGCAGCGAATACTACACCGCCTACACCCCCTACCAGGCCGAGGCCAGCCAGGGGAGCTTGCAGGCGTTCTACGAGTACCAGACGTTGATCTGCCAACTGACCGATCTGGACGTGGCCAACGCCTCGCTCTACGAGGGCGGCTCGGCCGTCGCCGAGGCGGTGCTGATGGCGATTAGCTGCACCAACCGCAGCGGCAAGGTCATCGTCGCCGAGACGGTCCACCCCGAATATCGCCAGGTACTGCATACCTACCTGACCAACCTCAACGTGCAGTTGGTCACGCTGCCCTGCCCGGCTGGCTTCCTGGATCCCGACGACTTAGCCGCCGCCCTCGACGATACGACCGTCGCCGTCGTCGTGCAGCATCCCAACTTCTTCGGGCACCTCGAAGAAGTCGAGGCGGTCGGCCCGCTCTGCCAGCGGCACGGCGCGTTGTTCATCGCCAGCTTCGACCCGATCAGTACCGGGTTGCTGAAGCGCCCGGGGCAATACGGCGCGGACATCGCCGTGGCCGAGGGGCAATGCCTGGGCACGCCGCTGGGCTACGGCGGGCCGTACCTGGGCATCATGGCCTGCCGCGAGCAATACGTCCGCAAAATGCCCGGGCGGCTGGTCAGCCAGACCACCGACCGCCACGGCAAACGCTGCTGGGTGCTGGCTTTGCAGACCCGCGAGCAGCACATCCGCCGCGAGAAGGCCACCAGCAACATCTGCACCAACCAGGGGCTGTTCGCCCTGCGGGCGGCCGTCTACCTGACCGCGCTTGGCCCGCAGGGGCTGCGCGAGACGGCCGAACTGTGCCTGCGCAAAGCCCACTACGCCGCCGACCAACTCTGCAAGCTCGACGGCGTGCGCCTGAAGTTCGACCGCCCCTTCTTCAAGGAGTTCACCCTGACCTTGCCCGTCAAGGTCAACGCCCTGTTGGTGCAATTGCGCGAAGCCGGTTACTTCGCCGGGCTGCCGACTGGCCGGTGGTATCCGCAGTATCCCGACGCCTTGACACTCGCTGTCACCGAGAAACGCACCAAAGCGGAAATCGACGGCCTCGCCGGGGCCATCCGCCACCGCCTCGCCGCAGCCAGCGGCGTCGAGCAAGGGCTGGCTGGCGGCACCCGCTGACCGCTGGCCGCTGGCCGGCTGGCCGCTGGCCGCTGGCCGACTGGCCGCTGGCCGCTGGCCGACTGCGAGCGTTGACTGAAGCCGATACACTGATTCCAACTGCCAAGGGAAAGGGTTTGCCATCCCATGAACAACACGCAATCGACCGAGTTGATCTTTGAATTGTCCAAGCCGGGGCGTCGTTGCCACCGCCTGCCCGCTTGCGACGTGCCCGCGACCGCGGCGCTGGACGAGCTGCTACCCGCCGCGGCGCTGGCGTCCGAGCCGCCCGCCTTGCCGGAGGTCGGCGAGATCGACCTGATCCGCCACTTCAACAATCTCTCGACGCGCAACATGTCGATTGACACCAACTTCTACCCGCTCGGCTCCTGCACGATGAAGTACAACCCCAAGCGGCACGAGCGCCTCGCCGGGCTGCCGGGCTTTGCCAACCTGCACCCGCTGCAGGACGACGACACCGTGCAGGGCATGCTGGAATTGCTCTACGGCATGCAGAACTACTTGATGGAGATTTCCGGGCTGCCGGCGGTATCGTTGCAGCCGGCTGCCGGTGCCCAGGGCGAACTGACCGCCCTGTTCGTCGCCGCCGCCTACTTCCGCGACATCGGCCAAGCCCAACGCAAATATGTGCTGGTGCCCGACAGCGCCCACGGCACCAACCCGGCCAGCGCGGTACTGGCGGGCTTCGAGGCGGTCAAGATCAAGAGCGCCGCCAGCGGGCTGGTGGACCTCGACGACCTGAAACGGCACCTCAACGAGCAGACCGCCGTCTTGATGATTACCAACCCCAACACCCTGGGACTGTTCGAGACGCAGATTCAGGAGATCACCGCGCTGCTGCACGCGGCCGGGGCACTGGTGTATCTGGACGGGGCCAACATGAACGCCATCCTGGGCATCACCCGGCCGGGCGATTTCGGCGTGGACATGCAGCACTACAACGTCCACAAGACCTTCACCGGCCCGCACGGCGGCGGTGGCCCCGGCTCCGGCCCGATCACCGTGCGCGACTTCCTCGCCCCCTATCTGCCCGTGCCCATCGTCGTCAAGGACGGCGACCGCTACCGCCTCGACTACGACCGGCCCAAGTCCATCGGCAAGGTCCGCTCGTTCTTCGGCAACGTCGGCATCCTCTTCCGCGGCTACGCCTACATCCGCACCCTCGGGGCGGCGGGGCTACGCCAGGTCAGCGAGCAGGCCGTGCTCAACGCCAACTACCTGCTAGCGCTGATTAAAGATGCCTACGAGGTGCCGCACGGCCACCGCTGCATGCACGAGTTCGTCGCCAGCGCCCGCCAACTACGCCGCGAGAAACGCATCAGCGCGATGGAGGTGGCCAAGCGGCTGATCGACTACGGCTACCACGCGCCGACCGTCTACTTCCCGCTGGTGGTGCCCGAGGCGCTGATGATGGAGCCGACCGAAACCGAGAGCAAGGAGACGCTCGACGCCTTCGCGGCGACGCTGTTGCGCATCCGCGACGAAGATCCGGCCATGCTCCAGCTCGCCCCGCACACCACGATCGTCAGTCGGCCCGACGCGGTGCGGGCTGACCGCGAGCCGATCCTGCGCTGGCGGCCCGAGCATGCCCCCGCGTCCCGCCCGGTGCCCGCCCCCGCGTCGGTCTGAGCGTCCCGCCCCCCCGGCGTCGGTCTGAGCGTCCCGCCCCCCCGGGACCCGTGGCCCCACCCCGTCGCCGTGACTGCTGCTTGCCCGACTGTTCCGGGTTGTGTAGGATGACCAGCAGTTATGGCGATCAGTCACAGCGATAGTCCGGCAAGCAAGCTGGCAAGCAAGCTGGCAAGCAAGCAGGATTGGGCAGACAGAATCGGGGGAGTGGCGGCGATGCGGCGCGTGCAAGCAGTGCTGGTGCTGGGGGTAGTGAGCGTGTTGGGGCTGGTGGGGCTGTTGACCAGCGGGGCCATCCGGCTGAACCATGCCGGCGAGCCGGGCGGACGCCTCGCCCCGGAGTTGGCCGCGATCCTGGCCAAACCCGCCAAGGTGTCGGCGTACTTGATCCAGCCCAATCCCGACATGGCCAAGGAGCAGGAGAACGCCATCGCCGGGCACGCCATCACCGCCACCAGCAAAGCCGACCTGGGCGAGGCGACGGCCAAGGCACTGGCCAAGCTGCTCGACAGCAAGCACGCCTACGACGGCATGCAAGCCCGCTGCTTCCTGCCGGGGGTGGCCTTCCGGGTGCAGACGGCCAACCAGGAGCGGGCCGATCTGCTCATCTGCTTCAGTTGCACCAACTTCCGGGCCATCTGCTACGCCGCCGACGGCAAGGAAACCAGGCAAATCAGCGGCGCGTTCGGCCAGACCCCGGCCTACCGCCAATTCCTGGACCTGGCCCTGGCCGCGTTCCCCGACAATGCCGAATTGCTCAAGTTGGCCAAGGACGCCAAGGGGAAGTGATGGCCCCGCCCCCGCCCACCCCCGCGTCTGACCCCGACCGCTCGGCCCAGGCCCTGCTTGCGAGCGGGCCGCCGTCCACTGAGACGACCCAGCGTCACGGGGCGGTGGTGTTGTGCGGTGGGCGCAGTAGTCGCATGGGCAGTCCCAAGGCGTGGCTGCCGTTCGCGGGCGAGCCGATGCTGGCGCGGGTGGTGCGGATTCTGCGTGAGGTGGTCGGGCCGGTCGTGGTCGTGGCCGCCCCCGATCAGCTAGTGCCGCCCTTGCCCGACCCGGTGCGCCTGGTGCGCGATCCGGTCGAGGGGCTTGGCCCGCTGGCCGGGTTGGCCGTGGGCTTGCAGGCGCTGGCCGGGGGCGGCCGGTGCGAGTCGGCCTATTTGTCGTCGTGCGATGTGCCGTTGCTCCGCCCGGCGTTCGTGCGGCACCTGCTATCACTCCAGACCGCCGAGATAGACGCGGTCGTGCCCGTCGCTGCCGAATACTACCACCCGCTGGCGGCCGTCTACCGCGTCGAGTTGGCCGGGCTGGCGACGGAGTTAGTCGCCGCCGGTCAACGTCGCCCGTTGGCCCTGCTGGAACACACCCGATTGCACGGTCGCGTCTGCCGGGTGCCGGTAGACAGTCTCCGCTCGGTCGATCCCGAGTTGGACAGTCTGGTCAATCTCAACACCCCGGCGGACTACCAAGCAGCCCTGCGGCGGGTCGGCAGCACTGGCACTGCGGACACCGCACCAGCCCGCGCGGTCGGGCACGAGTAAGCAGCGGGGCACGCTGCGACGGGCGAGGTGGTCCGTGTCAGGGACGCTTCAACTCGAACAGGTCGGTGGTGCGGCAATACCACTCGCCCCCCAGACGGCCAATCGACTGCAAGCGGCGCGGATCGACCCGACCGTTGCCGTCGAGCAAGGCATCGTCGATGTGCATGAGCAGGACTTCGCCGATGACCAGGTTGGCGGCGATGGCCCCTTGGCCGATGGGAATGATCTGCCGCACGACGCACTCCAGCGCTGCCGGGGCCTCACGCAAGCGGGGGGGCCGTACCCGCACGCTGGGCGTGGTGTGCAGGCCGACTAGCTCGACCTCGCTGGCGTCGGGGGGCAACTCCTTGGCCGAGAGGTTGACCGCCTCGGCCTGCGACGCGGTGGAGATGTGGACGACGAACTCCCCCAGGGCTTCGAGATTGCGCAGCGTGTCCTTCTTGCTGCCGTCGCGGCGCAAGGTGGGCGAGAAGACCACGATCGGCGGGTTGGCCCCGAAGGCGTTGAAGAAGCTGAACGGGGCCAAGTTCACCACCCCCGCCGGCCCCAGCGTCGTCACCCAGGCAATCGGCCGGGGCGTGACCAGACCGACGAGGTGATGATAGACTTCCAGCACCGGCGTATTCGCTACCTCGATTTGCACAGCCAACCTCCCCAAGTTCATCATTGCTTGCCTACCAGCAGTGTACGCCCAGCCGCCGCCGTTGCACACCGCACAATCCGTCCAGCCGCCGCCGTTGCACACCGCACAATCCGCCCAGCCGCCGCCGTTGCACACCGCACAATCCGTCCAGCCGCCGCCGTTGCACACCGCACAATCCGCCCGGCGTGCCGGGTTTGCTCGACTTCCCGAGATTGCTTAGTCAGGGGCAGGCATCGGGGGGCAGTGTGGCCGCGAACAGGCTGACCAGCCTGTA
>Ga0272446_1007413_pt1 | contig 10918 bp, 5 predicted proteins | sample YNPCB0061_FD_194587 | JGI IMG/M metagenome (GOLD analysis project Ga0272446, IMG submission 194587) | Hot spring microbial mat communities from Yellowstone National Park, WY, United States - YNP-CB-006-1 | ecosystem: Environmental > Aquatic > Thermal springs > Hot (42-90C) > Sediment | place...
ATTAACTCCATCGAGGTGACCCCTGCCACGGCCAGCAAGCAGGTGGGCCAGACCCAGCAGTTTGCCGCGGTGGCCAAGGACGCCAGCGGCAACCCCATCTCTGGCGTGGCCTTTACCTGGAGCTCGAACGACACCAGCGTGGCCACGGTGAACAACAGCGGCCTGGCCACTGCGGTGGCGGTGGGCAGCGCCACCATCACCGCCAGCGCGGGGGGCAAGAGCGGCACTGCCACCCTGACCGTCACGGCACCACCCCCACCCACCATTAACTCCATCGAGGTGACCCCTGCCACGGCCAGCAAGCAGGTGGGCCAGACCCAGCAGTTTGCCGCGGTGGCCAAGGACGCCAGCGGCAACCCCATCTCTGGCGTGGCCTTTACCTGGAGCTCGAGCGACCCCAGCGTGGCCACGGTGGATAGCAGCGGCCTGGCCACCGCTGAAGCCCCCGGTGATGCCACCATCACCGCCAGCGCGGGGGGCAAGAGCGGCACTGCCACCCTGACCGTGACACCCATCCCCACCTTTACCGTGGGCGGTGAGGTGCGCTACCTGAACGGCAGCGGCCTGGTGCTGGCCCTGGGCAGCCAGACCAAGGCCATCGGCGCCAACGGCCCCTTCACCTTCACCTTCGACACCCCTGTACCCGACGGCACCTATACCTTTAGCGTGCAGACCCAGCCCACCGACCCGGCTCAGACCTGCACCGTCTCCCCCAGCAGCGTAACCGTGAGCGGGGCCAACGTGACCAACCTGGTGGTGGAGTGCAGCCCCTACACCAAGTGGCTGGCCTCTGCCGAGATGGACAAAGGCAACGCCATCACCACCGACGCCAGCGGCAACGTGATTGTGGCAGGCCTGTCTAAAGACGTGCTGGGCGATGAGGTGGGTACGCTGGCCCTGGCCTTCCCGGACGTGGTGGTGGCCAAGTATGCCCCCAACGGCACCCGGCTGTGGGTCAAGCAGTTCACCGTGGGCGACCCCGACACCTCGCCCAACGCGGAGTCGCAGGCCAAAGGGGTGGCCACCGATGCGGCCGGCAACATCTACGTAGTGGGCAGTGCCTATGTTTTGAGCAGCAACGCCTTCAAGGGCTTTATTCTGAAGCTGAGCCCCAGCGGTGCCCGGCTGTCCTCGGTCAAACTGGATGAAACCACCCCGAATGTGGAAAACGGTCTCACCAGCGTAACTGTGGTGGGCAGTGACGTGTACGTGGGCGGCTACACCGCTGGTACGGTTCCGGGTGGAACCAACGCAGGTGGGGAAGACGCCGCACTGTACAAGTACAGCACCAGCCTGAGCCTGCAATGGGCGCAGCAGTTCGGCTCTACCGGCAACGACCGAATTACAGCCATCGGTGTGGATTCGGCGGGGGGTGTCTATGCCGCTGGCTTTGCCAGTGAAGCACTGCCGGGCCAGACGGCGCTGGGCGAGACCGACGCCTTTGTGGTCAAGTACAACAGCAGCGGAATGCAGCAGTGGTTGAGCCAATTCGGCACCCCATTTGGCGATTCCGCCAACGCCCTGGCAGTGGTGGGCTCGGACGTGTACGTGACGGGTTACGTGACCGGAGCGTATTGGATGGACTCCAGCTTCAGCTACAACGGGGGCACCGACCTGTTCGTGACCAGGTTTGACAGCGCTGGTGGCGAAACCTGGCGCCGCCAGTACAGCCCCGACGATCCGGCTCAAATTAACCCCTACGGCATCGCCGCCGATGCCTCGGGCAACGTCTACATTGTGGGGGATGTCAACACCTCGGTGGACGGCTCCCAGACCCACAATGGGGGCCAAGACGTCTTCATCCTGCAGTACCTGGCCGACGGCACCAGGGGCTGGGCCCGCCAGCAGGGTAGTGCCCAGGACGAGATCGCCCTGGCCGTAACCTTGCTCGGTAGCGACCTCTACCTGACCGGCTGGAGCAAGGGCGCCCTGGATGGCTATACCAACGCTGGCCAGGAGGATATCTTCGTGCTGAAGTACGATACCTCCGGCAGCAAGAAGTAGCGCAGGGCCCATGCGGGGGCTTGGGGGCGATCCCTCGAGCCCCCTTTCCTTTTGGAGGGGGCGTTATACGCATCGTTACGCGGGAGTTGCGTGCCATTAATGAACCCCTTCTCAGCGTAACGCGATATACGCTGCAGTTAGTAGAGGGGAATTCTGCCGAATAACGCCATCATAACGATGCCTACGCTACACTTTCTGCTATATTCGGGCGCAGCACCCCTAAAGGAGCACTTATATGCTAAAAGAACCGTTCAGCACCATGCCTTTTGCTCCATGGCCATACTTTGAACCCGACGAGATTGAGGCTGCTGTAAAGGTGCTTCAGTCCGGCAAGGTGAACTACTGGACAGGCCAGGAGGGCCGCCTCTTCGAGCGCGAGTTTGCCGATTATGTAGGCACCAAACACGCCATTGCCCTGCACAACGGCACGGTGGCGCTCGAGCTGGCCCTCTACGCCATGGGGGTAGGGGAGGGCGACGAGGTTGTTACCACCCCGCGCACCTTTATTGCCTCGGCCAGCGCGGTGGTGATGCGGGGGGCCCGGCCCATCATGGCCGATATTGATCGCGACAGCGGCCTGATTACCGCCGAGAGCATCGAGCGGGTCATCACCCCTCGAACCAAGGCCATCATTGTGGTACACCTGGCCGGCTGGCCGGCGGATATGGACGCCATTATGGAGCTGGCCCGCAAGCACAACCTGTGGGTTATCGAAGACTGCGCCCAGGCCCACGGGGCCAGGTACAAAGGCCGCAGCGTGGGTTCGATTGGCCATGCCGGGGCCTGGTCTTTTTGCCAGGACAAAATCCTCACCACCGGCGGTGAGGGGGGTATGCTCACCCTCAACGACGACGAACTATGGAATAAAGCCTGGAGCTTTAAAGACCATGGCAAGAGCTACGACGCGGTTTATAACCGCCAGCACCCGCCGGGATTCCGCTGGCTGCACGAGGACTTCGGCACCAACTGGCGGATGCTCGAGGTTCAGTCGGCCATTGGCCGGGTGATCCTGCGCAAGCTGGACGGCTGGGTGGAAAAGCGCCGGGCAAACGCCCACTACCTGAGCGAGCGTTTCCGCCAGATTCCGGCCCTGCGGGTGCCCGAGGTGCCCGCCCACCTGTACCACGCCTACTACAAGTACTACGTGTACGTGCGCCCCGAGAAGCTCAAGCCTGGCTGGAACCGCGACCGCATCATGCAGGCCGTGAGTGAGTTGGGCGTTCCTTGCATGAGCGGTAGTTGCAGTGAGATTTACCTCGAGAAAGCCTTTACCCGGCGGGGCTGGCAGCCTGCCGAACGGTTGCCGGTAGCCAAGGAGCTGGGCGAAACCTCGCTGATGTTCCTGGTGCACCCCACCCTTGGCCCGGCCCATATGCAGGCTGCCGCCGATGCCGTCGAACGGGTGATGGAACAAGCTTCAATCTAAGGGGGGAAGCAGGGCATGGTTTATTTGAAGGAGTTGCGTTTGACCGCCGATGTGATCTTGCGAATTTTGGCAGACCAGCTCATGGTGGCTGCTAGTTTTGCTGTGGCCATGGTGATTCACCTGCTGTGGGCCTACCGTGGCGCAGCCGATGCCGCGCTGTTGGGGGCCTATGCCAAAATTTACGGCGAGAACGTGGTCATTTTAATGGCCATTACGTTTTTGGTTTTTGCTGCGAGTGGTTTTTATACCAGGGGTCGTGCCTATCAGAGCCGCTACAAGATGCTGGTGGTGGCCCAGGCGGTTATGCTGGCCTATCTCATTTTTGGCTTTGCCGTGTTCATGTTACCGCTGGTCGACCCCCCGCGCTCGGTGTTGTTCGCCAGCGGCTTCTTCACCCTGGTTCTTACCCTGGCCTCGAGGGCCTGGGTACACTACTGGGATAGCGTCGAGGCCCGGCGCAAGGCCAAGGCCAACCCCATCCCCCCTCTAACCGCCGACGACCGCACCATTTTGGTGATTGGAGGGGCGGGCTATATTGGCTCCGGGCTGCTGCCCAGGCTGCTCGAGCGGGGCTACCGGGTGCGCCTGCTGGATCTGCTCTTGTTTGGTAAAGAGCCCATCGCCCAGGTGTTGCACCATCCCAACCTCGAGATCATTCAGGCCGACTTCCGCCAGGTGGACAAGGTGGTGGAGGCCATGCGGGGGGTGGATACGGTGGTGCACCTGGGGGGGTTGGTGGGCGACCCGGCCTGTGCCCTTGACGAAAACCTCACCATCGAGATCAACCTGGTAGCCACCCGCACCATCGCCGAAATTGCCAAAGGGATGCACGTCCGCCGGTTTATCTTCGCCAGTACCTGCTCGGTATACGGGGCCAGTGACCAGATTCTCAACGAACGCAGCAACCTCAACCCGGTCTCGCTCTATGCACGCAGCAAAATTGCTTCCGAACAGGTGCTGCACCAGCTCCAGAGCGACGATTTTTCGGTGGTCATCCTGCGCTTTGGCACCATCTATGGCCTCTCGGGGCGTACCAGATTCGACCTGGTGGTCAACCTGCTTACGGCCAAAGCCGTGGTGGAGAAGAAAATTACCGTGTTTGGGGGCGATCAGTGGCGGCCTTTCGTGCACGTGGATGATGCGGCGCGCGCGGTTATGCTGGCAGTGGAAGCCCCCAAGGAGCACGTGCATAACCAGACCTTTAATGTGGGCAGCAACGAGGGCAACATGACCTTAGGCATGGTGGGTGAGCTGGTTAAGAAACTGGTTCCCGATGCCGAACTGATCGACTCGGGGCGCGACGGCGACCGGCGCAACTACCGCGTGGACTTTTCCAAAATTCGCAATATGTTGGGTTTTGAGCCACAATGGACGGTGGAGCAGGGCATCCAGCAAGTTATAGAGGCGCTGCAGAGCGGCAAGGTGCGCGACTATAAAGCGGCCATGTACTCCAACGTCAAGTACCTCACCGAGGGGGCTGCCTCGGATGCCGTGAAACAGTACTACCTGGGCTGGGAGAAGTCCCTGATTCAGCAGACCTATGAAGCGAAGGAGGAGCAGGGGGCCATAACTGTGCCCCAGGCCTAGCGATGCGATCAACTTGCCGCAGGGAGGGGCGGTGAGTGAAATGTACGAGGTGATGAGTGAAAGAGAGACTTGCCCTTCCGAGAAGGTATTTGGCCCTGCTGCTGATTGTATTGGGTCTGGCAGCCTGTAACACCACCAGGCCCCCCGCAACGCCTACCAACTTCCGGGCCACCCCCGATGCCACCCCCAGGGTGGTGCTGAGCTGGGAAGCAGCCGAGGGCGCTGTGGATTACGTCCTCGAGCGCAGGTTGGACGGCGGCGCTTTTTCCACCGTGGCGATGGTGCCTTCCACCAGCTTTACCGATGAAGAGGTGGATTACAGCACCACCTACACCTACCGCCTGACCGCCCGCAACAACGCCGCTGCGAGCAGCCCGGTTGAGCAGAACGTTACCACCCCCGAGCGGCCCCAGGGGCCGCCTGAGGCCCCCACCAACTTCCGGGCCACTCCCGATGCCACCCCCAAAGTGGTGCTGCGCTGGACGGCCCCGGAGCGGGTGGCCCGCTACGTACTCGAGCGCAGTACCCGCGATGGTAGCTTTGTTACCCTGAGCAGCACCCTGCCGGCCAGCACCACCGAGTACACCGACCTCGAGGTGGGCACCGGCACCCTCTACACCTACCGCCTCACCCCCTACAACATTGCGGGCAGCGGTAGCCCCGCCACCCTCCAGACCGAGACCCCGCCCTACAACGAGCCGGGCTTTAGCCAGACCGCCAGCGCGTACAGCTTTGCCGACGATCGTCCACCGGACGCAAGCCCCCGCATAGACCCCATGACCAGCCCCGACTATGGGCTGGACGCGGAATACTTTGACAACCCCGATCTGACCGGCCTGTACTTCCGCCGCATCGAGAGCGATATCAACCACAACTTCTCCGGCCAGCCTCCCCTGCCGGGCATGGGAGCCGACACCTTTAGCATCCGCTGGACGGGCCTCCTCACCGCCCCGGTCAGCGGAACCTACACCTTTACCGTGCTGGCCGACGATGGGGTGCGGCTATGGGTCAACAACCAGCTTTTGATTGACGCCTGGTTCGACCAGGGCCTCACCCGCCGCAGCGCAAGTATCAACCTGAGCGCAGGCCAGGCCTACCGCCTCAAGCTCGAGTACTACAACCAAGACGCCCGTGGGGCCATCAAGCTGCGCTGGGCCTACCCCGGCCAGCCCGAGCAGATCGTGCCGCCAGAAGCCTTTGTACGCCACCAAAAAGCCCGCATCGGCTACTTTGGCCCCAAACTGCCCTGGCCCACCGTGGCCACCCACGCCGCCCTGCTGCCCGATGGCCGGGTCATGACCTTCCACGGCCTCGACCCCGTAGGCAAGGGCCAGAGCGATAACTACCGCGACTACAGCAAGCACAACTCGACCCAGGTCTTCGTCTGGACCCCCGGCACCCCCACCGACGCCCAGAGCCAGGCCCGCTACGACAACACCCGCACCGACCTCTTCTGTGCGGGCTATGTGCTGGCGGCCAACGGCAAGCTCTACCTGGCCGGGGGCAACCTGGGCTACGACTACAGCGCCAGCGGGGAAGAAAATGGCTTTGCAGCAGGGCATACCCACACCAACATCTTCGACCCCAGCTCCAATAGCTGGAGCGCAGGCCCCGACATGACCCAGGGCCGCTGGTACCCCAGCATGATTACCCTGCCCAACGAGGAGATGCTGATCATTGGGGGCAACGCCGACCAGCACAACGGCAACGGCATCGACGACGACAAAAACTACATTGCCGATGTCTGGAACCCTATTACCAACACCCTGCGCCGCCTGACCTCGGCCAACTCATTTGGGAAGGCCATTGAGCACTTTTATCCCTGGGTGCATGTGGCCCCCAACGGCGAGGTTTTTCTCTCGGGAAGCTACAAATACTGGTACTACCTCAATACCAGTGGTACGGGTAGCTGGCACAACCCCCCCGGATTGAATTTGCCGCAAACCTACAACCGCTATTACGGCTCCTCGGTGATGTACCAGCCGGGCAAGATTCTGGTGCTGGGCGGTGGCTGGGAAAGGTTCTCAGGCCCACAAGGGGGCGAAACGGCCCAGGTCATTGAGCTGAACGCCAGCAACCAGAACGCTAGCGTGCGGGACGTGCCCCCGATGGCCCACAAGCGCACCCACCTGAACGCCACCTTGATGCCCGATGGGCGCATCTTTGTGAACGGCGGTAACCAGGATGGGTGGAATTTCAGCAACGCAAAGGCGGTCTACGAAAGCGAGATATGGTCGCCCAAAACCGAGACCTTCAAGCGGGCCGCCGAGGCCCAGTGCCCCCGTACCTACCACTCCACTGCCCTGCTGCTGCTCGACGGCACCATCATCACCATGGGCGGCGGGGCGACTGGGAGTGACGACCCGCCTAGCGCGCCCGAGTGCGATAAAACCGCGGGTAACAACCAGAAGGTCAACCAGCTCAACGCCGAGATCTACTACCCGCCCTACCTGCACAACGCCGACGGCAGTCCGGCCAGCCGTCCGATTATCCAGGCCGCGCCGAACCGGATCAGCTACGGTCAGAGCTTTACCCTGACCACCGACCTGCCCGCCTCGGCAGTGGATCGGGTAACCATAGTGGCCTTTGGCGCGGTAACCCACGCCTTCAACATGGGCCAGCGCTTTTTAGAGCTGAGCTTTACCCGCAGCGGCCCCAACAGCCTTCAGGTAACCGCTCCGGCCAATGCCAAGCTGGCAACCCCCGGCTTCTACCAGCTCTATGTGCTGGATGGCCGGGGGGTGCCTTCGGAGGCCAAGGTGGTGCTTCTGCGGGATGCCAGCCTACCCTAGCGCACCTCGAAGGGGCCTAGGTCGGGGGCGGAGCCCTGGAGGCGGGGCCGGGCCTGGAAGTCAATTGCGGGGGCCCGCTCGCTGATGCCTTTGTCGATGGCCGGGCTGCTGCTTTGCAGGGTGTATTCGCCGCTGCCGTCCGGCTGATAGTTCACAAAACCGGGGTCGAGGCTCAGGCTGCCCTGTTGGGTGCTGGTTTGTAGACGCCAGTTGGTGGCGTTGTTCCAGGCCAGGTTGTTAATAAAACGATTAACCCCGGTGTTGCCCTCCTCGCTGATGCCGCGGGGGTTGCCCACCACGATGTTGTTGGCAACCAGGAAGTTTTCGGCCCTGTTGCCGCGGGTGTTGTCGCCCGAGCCCACCGAGATGCCCCCGTAGAGGTTGGAGAAGGAAAGGTTGTTGCTGATGGTAACGGCGGTGGCGGCATGCCAGGTGGTAATGCCAAAGCCTCGAGCCCGGTAGATGATGTTGTTTTGTACCATGCCGCGGGGGGCACCCTGGTAGATGCCGTGGATGCGGGTACAAAAGCCGGCTGAAAGGTCGCCGATATCGTGCACCAGGTTGCCCAGCATGACCCCATCGGACGAGTCGGGTGAGCTCATGTTGACGCCCGCCCCGCCATTGCTGTCGCACTGGGCCCTGATGCCGTAGACGTGGTTAAAGAGAAAGCGGTTGTAGGGAGCCCAGCTGATGATGCCGCTGTTGCTGGCCCCGGTTACCTCGAAGCCGACAACGTCTACATAGCTGCCGCGCACGTCGATGCCAAAGAGGGCGCCCTGGGCGTTGAGTTTGGCGCCCCAACGGGATTCAGAGGCGATGGTGATGCGCTGGGAGGCAGTACCGGAGACAGTAACCTGCACGGACTCGTTGTAGCTGCCCGGGAGCACCCGCAGGACGTCGCCGGGCTTGAGTTTCTGGACGGCGAAGGAGAGGGTGGCCCAGGGGCGCTCGCGTGAGCCGTCGTTGGCGTTGCTGCCGCTGGGGCTTACGTAGTAGGTGGGGCCGTTGGGCAGGGTGTAGCCGCCGTAGTCGGCACCAATTGTGCCACCACCTGAACCACCACCTGCGTCACCGCTGCCCGAACTTCCAACCTGTAGGTTCAGGGTGGCGCTGGCACTCAGACCTTCGGCATCGTAGGCCCTGATCACCGCGGTGTTGTTACCGCTTACCAGCGGAATCCAGAAAATGATGTTGCCACTCTGGGTAGGTTGAATCGAGATGTCCTGTTCGGAACCACCATTCACCTGGCGGGTCAGGCGGGTGACGGCCTTGTCGTCGCTAACGCTCACCTCGGCCCTGGTACCGGTGCCGCTGATGGTGGCCCCGTTGGATGGGCTAAGGATGCGTAGGCTGGGCCTCTGGTTGGAAGAGGAGGAGGGGGGTGATACCTGACCGTCGGTGGCGCAGGCCGCCAACAACCCAACCAGCAGAAGGAAGAACCATTGTTTCATTGGGCATAGCTCCTTGGGTAAAGGCGTTTGGTTTACCCTGGCTGGGTTGGGAAGAAGTGCCGTCCCGACCTCAGCCGTTACAGACCATATAGGAGCAAGCAAAGAGTTTTTTCAGAGTAACGTTAAGTACATCTTTAGGAAAACAGAGGTGTGTAACGCAGCAGGTTACACCTTTGTGCTGTGGAGGCTTATCGGCAAGTGGCAAAAAAACATGCCTCTTCTCACAAAGCCCCTATTCTTTAGAAGGCAGGGGGCTTGTGGGGCCCCAACCCGCAGAAAACGGAAGGACGTGTATGTTTAATGAACTGCTGCTGGCTTTGTTGGCGACACTAACAGCTATTGTTTTTGTGGGGTTAAGCATTCCGATTGCGCGTCGCCTGGGTATTGTTGACCGGCCAGGGGCAATCAAGATTCATGCCTTGCCCACCCCGCGCTTTGGGGGTGTAGGGATTGTGGCCAGCGTGCTGGTCTGGGGTTATTACACCCAGGCGGTCTCTGGCTGGGCTTTACTGGGATTGCTGGTTATTGCCCTTACGGGGGCCCTGGACGACCGTTTCGGCCTTTCGCCCAGGCTGCGCTTGCTGGCCGAGCTGGTGGCAGGGCTTGGGCTGGGCCTGCACTTCTGGGAGCCTTTGGGTGGGCTGGGCGTGGTGCTGGGCGTGGTGCTGGTGCCGCTGATGTCCAACGCGGTCAACCTGATTGACGGCATGAATGGCCTGGCTGCCGGCAATGCCCTTATTTCGGTGGTGGGGATGGCCATCTTGCTGTGGCAAAGCTCAACCGAGGCCAGTCTGACGGTGGTGCTGGCCGGAAGCCTGCTGGGCTTCTTGCTGTGGAACTACCCTCGAGCCAAAACTTTCATGGGCGACTGCGGCAGCTTGAGCATTGGCTATCTGCTGGCCATGTTGCTGCTGGTGGCTGCGAGTGAGGGCTGGGCTACTTTTTTGGCAGCGCTAGTTATGGTGGGTTTTCCCCTTTACGACACGGCTGCGGGCATTATCCGGCGCTGGCGCCGGGGCAAGCCCATTTTTGACGGAGATCGTGACCACACCTACGACCGGCTCGACCAGCTTTACCTGCAAGACCCAGCCAAGACGGTGGCGGTGGTGTGGCTGGTGAGCGGGGTTCTGGTGCTGGTGGGCCTTGTGGTAAGCCAGGTGGGCCTGGGCACAGGGCTGCTTTTGAGTGTTTTGCTGGCTGGCATTTTGTTTTGGGGGGCGTACAAGCTGGGCTCGCTGTAGGCTCTTGCCGGCGCCGGAGGGATTTTCACAAAGACCAGGCCCGGCCTGGGTTGTGCATGTCAAAAGCCAGCAGGCTTTGCCCCGGTAGGCCAGAGGGCAGGCCTATTCGGCGACACGCTCCTGGGCAGGGCTGTTTTCCAGCGCCCGGCGACACTCGCGGAACACGTACAGTGCCAGTACCGTGAAGGGTAGGTCGAGCTCGAGGGCTTCTTGCACGGCAAAATAGCGTGCTGGGTCGGAGGCACGAACACGGGGAGCCAGAGCTGCCCACAGCCTGAGCAGGCTTTCGCGGTTGCGCGGAAGGGCTTCCTCAAAGCGTTTGAGGGGGTCGGTGGGCGTATGCATTTTCAACAGGTAAGGCCGAGCGGACTCAGTCACGCCCTCAGGGTAGACCTGCCTGTGTTTTTCAACAGTATT
>Ga0272446_1007414_pt1 | contig 10917 bp, 16 predicted proteins | sample YNPCB0061_FD_194587 | JGI IMG/M metagenome (GOLD analysis project Ga0272446, IMG submission 194587) | Hot spring microbial mat communities from Yellowstone National Park, WY, United States - YNP-CB-006-1 | ecosystem: Environmental > Aquatic > Thermal springs > Hot (42-90C) > Sediment | place...
CGCCGTTGCTGCCAATTCCTTCCACGCGCGCACCGACCTTCAGTTCCTCGAGCGCTGCCACCTCTGACCTCCGGGACAGATGGCTAGGAGCCTAGCAAGGGGAGCCGTGTGTCGCCACGCTGTCGCGCTGCGCGGTCACCAGCGAGCCGCCGGGGTAGGCTCGATGGACTGGGAAAGCCAGCGAGCTGCGTGGAGAAAAGACAGCATCTGAGGGCCTTTCTGTTCCATTGGCTCAGCCCGTCGTTGCCGACCGGCTCCACCCCGCCTTCGGGGTCGCGCGCAGGCCGGCTTCGAGCCGACCCAACAGGAGGAGGCCAAGCCAGGTGCAAAAAACCGCCGGGCCTTGGAGTTCTCGAGCTTCGGCTTCGAGCGCGACTGACCTCCACCCGGCACGCCCCAGGGGCCCGGCGCTGCCCCTCTGGAGTTACCATAAAGGCATGCACGTCTGGGGTAGTGGCAAAGATCTGGTGGCCACCGGGCGTTGGGAGCCGCCGACTGTCGATGAAGTTGCACATGGTGTCGAGCTGTCGCTGCCAGCATGTGGTGGTGATCGCGCCGCCGCCGAGGCGGTCGTATCGGGTTTGCTTGGGATGGTGCCCGCTGGAAACTCCCGCACCCTCCTGCTTGCCCTGATGCGCGGGCTGTCTGATGCGGCGGCGTACGGTGTGGCCGGGATTGGCCGGGCGACGCTGGCCCGGACGTGCGCGGAACACGAGGCGTTCGCCCTGGCGGTCGAGGCGGCGCGGAACATCGGGGCCGCGCGGCTGGAGTCTGTGCTCGAACAGGCAGCGGCACGGGGGGAGTTCCGTGCTGCTGCGCACCTGCTGCGGATTCGGGCGAATGGCGCAATGCATGTGAGCGTGCCGGAGCGCGACCCGTGGGAAGCGGTTCTTGCAGGCTGGCGGCCGGCGGAGGTCATTGCGGGAGAAGCCCAATCCTGCGCTTCGGCGCCTGCGCTTCCGGGTCCGAGCGGCGCAGCCACGGCCGCCGAGCGCGCCGATTGAATCTTGATAGGACATAAGGATTGTAGTGCGAGGATCGTCGCGGCCCCTGCAGATGCGCTTCCGGGCATCCTTGCAGTTGTGAGGCAGCTTGTGTCGCACCAAGCCGCCCCCAAGGCGATTCATCCATCCCATGCCGGTCGGAGCTGCGCCGCACGGCCTCGTCGATAGCTGGTTCAAGCTTCCCCAAGGCTTCTTTGTGACCGGCCCGGTCTGCGGACGGAGCCGACAAGCTGAATAGAGGACAGACCGGGTGTCGGAATGGGTTCGGTACCTCGAAGGCGAGGTCAGGCCCATGGCCGGTCGCGGCGGCCAGTGCGTCTTCCGTCGGCACGGTCAGAGGCTGGTGCTCGCACTGGCCGATAGTGGGTTCCTGGCCGGGCCCACGGGGGATGGGTGGGGAGACCCGGGGCGCGGCCGCCCATATGCTGCGCGGGGCCTCCCCCTGCCCGCTGAGGAGTCTCTATCGCATAAGCGGGACAGCTGCCGGCGGTTGAGGACCGAGACCGTCGGGGATACTCAAGCTTACAAGCTTGTGGCAGTGTTAGGCTCGTTTGGTGAGAGGTAGGACATGAGGGCAAGGTCGGTTGCGAGGCTGAGTTGGCTCCAGTCCCGACCCGGTGCCGGCTTTCTGAGCACAGGTAGGGAGCGTGAACGCTATCAAGCTCGACTTCCCTGCCATCGATACATCCATTTCGCTCCGTTACCGGGAGGCATGAGCATAAAGCAAGGTTTCCCCAAGTGCTTGAGCATGCCGAAAAAGATCTGGTCCCGGAACCGAGGCGAAGATGGCGCTGTCCGTGTCCTAGCTGAGCTCCGCGTTGGCAGGATGTTCTATGACTCCGAGCCTCGGACGCTCTCTCACGCGGAAAAGGTCGGAAAAACAGCGGACGCTGAGTAGCTTGGAGAGCAAGTCGCGAGCATCGGAATTTTCTTTGAAAAGGATGGCAGGCTCCGGGTGGCGCCAGGATCGGGTCGTGGACGGGGTCGGGGTACCGGTCCCTGACTGCCCTCAAATGGCGGCGACCACCACCAGCCGGAAGACGCCCTTCATTGAGTTGACCCTTCAGGCTCAAGGCGACAACCTCCGCAGGTTTGAACACCTTAGCAGACAGCCCGTGCAGCAGTGGTGTGCGTAGGGGTGGCCCATGTATCAGCGGCTCAAGCCTGCCGCAGAGGAGGCCAGCGATGGATGACCGGTCCCTTTGTGGCGGCCAGTACCAGGGTGCCGTCGTCGACACTGAAATCGAAGGCCTCGTGCCCGCGCTCGGGTTCGCCTCAAACGAGTTCTGCATCCTCCCACCGGCATTCTTGATCGACGGTTTGGTTGTCGAAATGACCGGTGAGGACATCAGCTTCGAAGTCTCTAGGCCGTATCGGCATGCCAAGGTCTTCTGGGATGGGGAGCGTATCGCGGTCCTCACTCATAGGCACGAGATATTGATTCTGCAATTGTACGACTTGCTCGTGCTAATTCACCAGATCATCGAAAGGAAAACTGGTTGGGCGAGATCAACGTCCATTAGTATAACTGAAGCGCAGAATATCTGGATGAGGAACATCTAAGTCAAATGAATGTTGATCTGGTTAGTGAATGTTGATCTGGTGAGTTCAAATATTCGTGTTTCGATGGTTAGATATCAGGTCCGACCTCCTACGGTTGGTCAGAAGGATGCAATCGCTAGTTACCAGTGATGCATGGGCTATGTTCGAGCAATGGCGAAGGGTTGAAACAGGTCCAGACGCCTCTGAGCCAGCGCCAGAGGGGAGGAACCGTCTACGCAATGGGCGAAGCTCCCTTCAGTCCTGCGCGCGACGATAGGTGGGCAGAGGGCAGGGAGTCCGAGCCACGGGTCGAGGGGGAGTTGTGGGTAGGTGGGGGATACGGTGCCCTGGGTAGGATGGGCCTGTCAGCCCTGTAAAAAACAATAGAGGGGCACCCTGTCTGAGTCTTCGGTATCTGCCCTCGGAGGTTACGCTACGAGGACCATCGGCCTGAACGGGGTTCAGCAGCGTGTAGCGCGCAAGGGATGGCCGCACCTGACCCTGCAGGCCATCTTGGCGGCTTAAGAATCCCAATCGGCACCGGGCCACAACCGAGCGAACGTCAGCAAGGCGTGCTTGCAATTTACGTTTGACCCTTCAACGCTCTGTGGCCGGGAGGAGCGCTTCAACCCGTACGGTCCGTGCATCCTGGAGAGCCGGAGCCGTCGGCCACTGCACTCCCGGCAGGCGACCTGGACGAAGGGAGAGGTGCGAGCGGTCAGGGAGGAGCAGGGAGCAGTATCCCGCGACTGGAACAAGCCTCAGATGGTCGTCTTGCTCGCACGCAAGGTGCTCCACCTCATCCCATCGCGCATGGGCTGGATTCTCACCGGCCTGAAGAGCGCCTGGCAGCGCATCGAGCCTCGTCGGCGGCACTCCCCACCCGGCGCCGTCCCCCAAAATGGGGGCCTATGCGACGCGCAAATCGAAGGGCCATGAGGCGCGCCTGCCGAACATCACTGCGACCGTTCTCGAGAACCTGAAGATAGGCAGGGTTGCGATCGACGCGCAGGAAGACTAGGGTTTAACTGGTCACTCTCAGTGGGTCCCGCTCGTAAGGGGGAAGTTTGATGGTCAAGCTTGGAACAGCTAAGAACACGTACGTCCATCTTCCTCTCAAGACGGGACTCCTCCCGGGTTTCGATGAAAGCCTCTACAGGGGCTCGTGGAAGGAGGTCTTCGACCACCTCGTCGCGTGTATCAGGAAGAGGAACTTCAAGGCTGATGCTGCCGACCTCGACGGCGCGTTTGTCTTGGAGTTCTCCTTCCCCGGAATACACACGAGGAGCGGGGTCAAGATTCGGCTTGTCATCGATCGCAGAGGGATCGGGCGAGTAGACATCAGCTCTCCCGGCCCGAAGGGCAAGGCAGAGAGCTTCGGCTCTGACCTTCCTGACCGGGCGCGATCCGGCGCGCGTTTCGCTAAGGGGTGGCTGGACACGTCCCGGTGGGAGGAGGTCTTCGACCACATCGTCACGTGCATCAGGGATGGGAACTTCAAGTCTGACGCTGCCGAGCTCGACGGCGCGTTCGTCGTGGAGTTCTCCTTCCCCGGGATACACACGAGGAGCAGGGTCAAGATTCGGCTTGTCATCGATCACTGGAAGATCGGGCTATTAACAATCGACTCTCCCGGCCCGAGGCGCAAGGGAGCGTTCTTCAGCTCTCAATTCTATCTCTGGTGATTCGGATGGAGACCATCGCGTACCTGAAGAACGAAGCAAGGAAGGACCTCGTCTACTCCGTCACGGGGGAGCTCTCCGTCACCGGGAACGGCAGGTTCTGGCACAACATCACGAGCTGGGCCGCTGACCACAAGGGCCAGCCCGGGTGGTACGTCGCACTTGTCGTCGTCGACAATAGGCCGACCGTCGTCCTCAGGTAACTTACCGCCGCCAACGTCATGCGCCGCTGGTCCGTACCGGACCATCGCTTCAAGGACGACGTCTCACCTCGCCACCAGGGCGCTGGGGGGACCATCCAACAGTATCTCCTCCCCGTCCGCGCCATAGAGGTCGGCAGCGGTTCGGAGTTCACAACCGGCTTCGAGGAGGCACGCTGCAACGCAGCCCCAAACACGGCGGCCGCGCTGAGCGGGCCAATCGCACCTACCGGAAAGACTGCAACAACTGCCCGAACCCCACACCCACCGCCGCCGGCTACCGCAACGAGCTCTGCCGCCCGGAGCACACTTACAGCCACGTCACGCGCGCCAGGCCCTCGGCTACCTCACCCCCGCCAAGTTCCCCGTCCCGAGCTGCTTTATTTCACCAAACCGTGGGTCACGGCCGAAACTCATCTTCCGTGACGTGGACAGCCCCGTCCACCGCGACCGGTCTGATGTACCAGCCTGTCTACCCCGTGTGGTCGAGAGCCCAGCCCATGATCTTGAGCCAGAGCCTGCCATCCCCATTCATGGTCATGTCGTCGTTGATGGAGTAGGTCAGGTCCCTTTGGACCGCGTTCTTCAGGTAGCCGATCGTTTGCACCGTGATCACCTGAGCGTGAAGTTTCCTTCGAAGTATTCTCCCTTCCCCTTCGGACCCGGGGAGTTGATGCTCGCCATGCCCTTCCTCGCCGCGTTGACCAATAGCCGTACCTTGACCCTCCGGCGTAAGAACGTCCCCGGGACCGAGGGCTGGACGAGGAACGTGGTGTCCTCTGCCGTGGCCTCCACCTTGAAGTCCTTCTCCATGATGCACTTGACGATGTGGTCGAAGAGCTCGGGGTACGCCTTCATGTAGGACCTACCGAACCTTTGGTCTTCAGTCACCGTCCTCGTGCGCGGCACCCACTGGGAGTGCCCTATCTTCGACCGATTGTAATACCTGGCTGTGACCGAGAAACCAGATATTCCATGGTAGCGGCTCCGTTTCGACCTAGCCGAGACCCAAGGAGTACGACCTCCTGCCCGCCGTAAGATCCGCTCCTGATTGTAGCTGAAGGTCGTCGGATCGACGGCAGTGTCGGTGGTGTCGAGCCCACAAGGCTCATGGAAGGCTGGTCATGCTCGGGAGGCCTGCAAATCTGGCGCTCAGGACGCGAGTGAAATGATTGCATGCGTCAGGATAGCCTTGAGCGCCTGCACGGAGCGAGTTCCAGGGCCGTCTGCGCTCGGCGCACATGATGTCTCAGCAGCTCGTTTTGTTGATGATGGACTAGCTTCGGAATCAATCGAGGTGCCTCGCCAGGAGCATATGGCCCGATATTACACCGAGTCGCATATCCGTGTGTGGTTCCCGGATGCTGTTCATTGGCGCCTTACCCAGTGTCGTGCTTCGTCCCTGCTTAACATGATTCGGCTTGTAGCTCTTCCGGCATCTTCTCGGCGTCGATCGTTCCGCTAAAAGCTACGCCTATCACCCGACCAGACCGCAGGTCGGAGATGATGCGCAACTTGAGAGTCAGGGGTGAGCACCGAGAATACCAACGGAACCGGCCTGTGGCCAAGCAACCAAAGGAGCTACCGTCGTCTAGAACTCTCGCTTTAAAGACGCTTTCTGGTGCGCTGTTCTCGCTTTCGAATCCGCTCGGCCGTTCCGTTTTCTCGGCACTGTTCGCAGAAGTGCTTTCGTTTTCGATTAATGGTTACAGTGCGCTCATAGAATTTTCGACAACCACTACACTCCACCAAGAGGCCGTTAGCGATGGTTGCCATGAGTTGTAGACCTATGGTCGCCATTGTGTCGGTGGCTATATTTATCCGCGGAGGACTCTCACGCCTTATCCATCCTGCATCTAGGGAACAGGAAATCAAACAATGACCTCTTGTGATCCATTCGTCAATGCTATCGACGATAATCTGTCGCCTAAGCATCGCATTAACTTCATCAATTTTCCTTTGATCAAAATTAATTTCCAACGAAAATCCCCGCTGCATGTGTCTGGTCCATTCTCTGACAAGCTACCAGTCTTGATTATCTCCAGGTTCCCCTTCATGTAACTCCGAACCCAGACGGATAAGCGCGCGGGCAAGTTTGGCCAAGAACAGGTAGCCCTCGACCGGCTCCAAGTAAGTCGATCTGCCCTTCGCGTCGGGGCCCTCGTCTGGGTCGCTCCAGCGGCTACTAGGCGCAGCGTAACAGAGCACGCAGGAAGGCATCCCATGTTCGCGACAAAGCCACAGCCATCCGTATCTGGTCACGAACCAGAGGGCATCCTCAGCCGTCTCAATTGCAGCGAACGACTCAAGCAAGCCGGTCACGTCGGTGGAATCGTAGGAACCACGCTGGGTAGGGCCGTACACGGACCGGAGCTGGTCTCCAACTAGCTCAACGCTAACGGGAACCTGCCGGATGAGCATGATGTCCCGCAGCGTGGGGACCAGGCGTGGCTCGGCACCAGCCAGCTGAAACCGTAACTGGCCCTTGGTCGACCTGCGGGCTGTCCCGTTTCGTGTCCCGTTTTGGCTCTTCACTTCGCCAGCATACCACGTGCAGCCTTGAAGGCGTGCATAACAACACAAGGAGTGTCGAAGTGGAAACGCTCACTGCAGACGAAGCCGCCCGCATGCTGGGGTGTTCCCGGTCGAAGCTTCAGGAGCTGCTCCGAACGGGCGAGCTGCCGTCATTCAAGGTCGGGCGGCGCCGCATGGCGCTGCGTGCTGACGTCGAGGCGCTCATTGAGCGCCGCCTGAAGGCCGAGGGCCCGGAGGTCCGGTGATGGAACGGAAAACGTACTCCATCTCCGAGGTCGCCCAGGCCCTCGGCATCGGCCGCACGCTGGCCAACAAGCTCGTCCAGTCCGGCCAGCTGCGGAGCATCAAGGTGGGGCGCCGGCGGCTGGTCCCCGCCGCGGCCCTCGAGGAGCTCCTTGCGCGAGGAGCGCCCGATGGCCGATGAGCCCCGCCGCCCACACTCTGACGGACGAGGGGGCGGCGATGCAAGCGCCCCCGATAGCAGCGAGCTCTTCGAGGCCGCCCGCTCTTACGCCCGCCGCGGCTGGGCCGTGCTGCCGCTCAAGCCGCGCGGCAAGGAGCCGCTGACCGAGCACGGCGTCAAGGACGCGACGACCGACCTCGACACAATCGAGGAGTGGTGGCGCCGCTGGCCGAAGGCGAACGTCGGCATCGCCACAGGTGCGGTCTCCGGGCTCGTCGTGCTGGACATCGACCCCCGCAACGGCGGCGACGAGGAGCTCGAGGGGCTGCTCGCGCAGCACGGCGGCTGGGGCGTGCCCACCGACGGCGGCTACCCCGAGACCTGGACCGTGCTCACCGGCGGCGGCTACCCCGAGACCTGGACCGTGCTCACCGGCGGCGGCGGACAGCACTACTACTTCGCCATCGACGGGCCCGTGCCGTCGCGGCAACTGGCCAAGGGCGTCGACCTGAAGGGCGACGGCGGCTACGTGGTCGCCCCGCCGTCGGTGCACCAGAGCGGCCGGAAGTACGTGCCGGAGGCGAGCACCGAGAACCTGTCGCCGGCGCCGGCGCCAGCGTGGCTCCTTGGGGCCGCTGGCGCCCGCAAGGCGCCCCTGTACCAGGAGCAAGACGGCCAGCCGGTGCGCGAAGGCCAGCGGAACGCCTACCTGGCCAGCCTGGCCGGCAAGCTGCGCCGCATGGGGCTCTCGCAGGCGGGGATTGAGGCGGAGCTCCTCGCCATCAATGCCGCGCGCTGCGTCCCGCCGCTCCCCGAGGCCGAGGTGCGCCGGATTGCGGCGTCCATTGCGCGCTACGAGCCGGGCCGGTTTGTGGTGGCCGCCTGGGGCGAGGGGGGCGAGCGCCCCCGGGTGCAGGTGAACGACCGGCACATGCGAGACATCCGGGCCGACGCCGCGGCAGCGCTGGCAGCGGCGAACAATCCGCCCACGCTGTTCCTGCGCGGGGGCAAGCTGGTGCGCGTCTCCGGCAGCGCCCCGCTGGCCGAGCTGCTCACCGTCCCCGAGCTCCAGACGCTCCTCGACCAAGCCGCCGACTTCGTCACGGTCAGGGTCGACGACAGCGGGGCGGAGCGGTGCAGGCCGGCACGGCCGCCGCGCGATATCTGCGATTCCCTGCTCGCCATGCCGCCGGATGGCGTGTTCCCGCGCCTCGCTAGCATCCGGTCGGCGCCGGTTTACGACGCCAGCGGCCGGCTGCTCGCACGGGAGGGCTACGACCCCGAAAGCGGGCTGCTCCTCCGGCTCGGCGGCCTCGAAGGGGTGCGAGACGACCTCCCCGCTACGGACGCCCGGGCGCTGCTCCTCGACGAGCTGCTCGGGGACTTTCCATTCGTCGACGACGCCGGCCGGGCCCACGCTGCCGCTCTGCTTATTGAGCCGTTCGTGCGCGAGCTCATCAGCGGGCCGACGCCGCTCTACCTGATCGACGCCCCGGTGCGGGGCACCGGCAAATCGCTCCTGGCGGCCGTCTGCTGCCTGGTGGCCACCGGGCGGGAGCCGCACGTGATGACGCTCGTACGGTCCGATGTCGAGGAGCACGAGAAGCGCATCACCGCGCTGCTGCTGGCCGGCGCCCCTTGGGTGCTGCTGGACAACGTCGACACCCTGGCGTCGGCGCCGCTGGCGGCTGTCCTGACGACAACCCGCTGGCGCGGCCGGCGCCTGGGGAAGTCCGAGATGGTGGACGTGCCGAACGATGCGACCTGGGTGGCCACGGGCAACAACGTCGAGCTCAGCGATGAGATCGCTCGGCGGACCGTCCCCATCCGGCTCGACCCGGAGGTGGAGCGGCCGGAGGAGCGCAACGGCTTCCGGCACCCGGCCCTCGCCGAGTGGGTACGGGAGCACCGGGCGGAGCTCATCTCGGCCTGCGTCTCACTCGTCCGCGCGTGGGTGGACGCCGGGCGGCCGAAGGGCCGGGCGGCGCTGGGGAGCTACGAACGGTGGGCGGAGGTAGTGGGCGGAATCGTGGAGGTGGCCGGCATCCCCGGCTTTCTCGACGGGCGCGAGTGGCTGTACTCCGCGGCGGACCGGCTGGGCGACGAGTGGCGGGCGCTGTGCGAGGCCTGGTGGGAGACCTACAAAGGGCACTCGGTCTCTGCCAGGGACGTCTTTGCCATCGCAAAGGAGCGCAGCCTGCTGCTCGACCTCTGGGGCGGCCGCTCGGCCCTAGGCGCGCAGCAGCGCATCGGCCACGCCCTGGCCCGGATGCGCGACCGGGTGGTTAGCGGCTACCGCATCCGCGCCACGGGGCGGCACCCCGAGACCGGAAGCGCAGCATACAACCTCGAGCCCGCCCGCGCGCGCAACGAGACGGGAGGTCGGCTCAAAACCATGGAAATCCCCGAAACCCCCAACCGGACCGGCACCAACGGCGGCGTTTCGGGGGTTTTCGGGGTTTTTCACCGGCCTCCGGCTCCGCACCACGCGGGAGGTGAAGGATGAGGCCGCCGAAGGTGCTCGCCGCGCTGGCCGACAGAAGGGCGCCCTGGTTCCCCCGAAGCAGCCAGACCGGTAGCTGCGGCGCTCCGGCGTCAGCCGGGCCGGTAGCTGCGCTGCGGCCGACGCTGCCGACGCAGCGGCAGTCCCGGCGATGCATTCGGCACGCAGCAATGCTGCAGGCGCCGGCGAACATGCGGGCGATGTTTGGGAGGGCCGGGCGGAAAGTTCGGCACGTGCCGGCAGAAGCGCGGCCCCCCGCCCTAAAACGCGCGCGTTCAAAATCAGGGGGGCCGCCCGCTGGAAGGAGCTTGCGGGGGTGGCGGTCGCCGGGTGCCGTCCCTGCCGCGGGGCTGCGGGCACGTCCGGCTGCTCGCCGACATCGAGCGCGAGAAGCAGCTGAGCCGCGAGGAGCCGGACGAGCCGCCGGCGCTGGTGGAGCTCAAAGACACGCCGGAGCCGTGGCAGCCCCACCGCGACCAGCTGGGGTCGCAGCCGTGAGCAGGACCCGCGCAGCCGGCGGCCGGCCGCGGGTTGCTGGCGGGCGTCGGCGCACTCTGGCAGATTGTGAGGGAGGAAACGATGGCGCGGAGACCCTACGGCAGCGGCTCGGTCCACCGGGTGAATGACCCCCGGCGGCGCAACAAGCCGTGGCGAGCGAAGGTGCATGTCGGCGGGGGACGGTATCGCATCAGGTGGGCGGCCACCAGGCGGGAGGCGGAGCGGCTCGTGCACGAGCTCCTGGCCGAGCGGGCCCGCGGCGTGCTACCGCCTCCTGGGCGACTGACGGTGCGCCAGTTCCTCGAGGAGTGGCTCGCTGGTGTTACACATCGACTAAAGCCGCAATCGGTGCAGGTATACCGCATCCGGCTTGAGCAGAACATCCTGCCCCTGCTTGGCGACCGGCGCCTGGCCGCGCTCCAGCCGCTTGAGCTCGAGCGGCTCTACCGCCGCCTGCTCGACGAGGGGCTGGGGCCGGCTACCGTGCGGAACGTCCACAGCATCGTGCACAAGGCGCTCGCCGATGCCGTCCGGCGCGGCTATCTCTCAG
>Ga0272446_1007415_pt1 | contig 10916 bp, 12 predicted proteins | sample YNPCB0061_FD_194587 | JGI IMG/M metagenome (GOLD analysis project Ga0272446, IMG submission 194587) | Hot spring microbial mat communities from Yellowstone National Park, WY, United States - YNP-CB-006-1 | ecosystem: Environmental > Aquatic > Thermal springs > Hot (42-90C) > Sediment | place...
GTGGGCGGCGTTGCGCCGCTTGCCGAGGTCCGAGACATCGGCTGCGCGCCGCGCCTTGCCCACGGCCCTTGGCCACCCCGGCGCGGGCGCGATTCATATCTCACAAGCTCTGAGCAGCCAGGCCACGATCAGCGTCGCGTGCGTGGCCAGGTTGTGCACCACGTTGGCCCCCAGCACCGGCATCGGCACGGGCAGCGGGGCACCCGCCAGCGTCCAGCGGCCCACCGGCACGATGAAGGCAATGGCCGGGATGGCCGCCAGCCAGGCCCAGGCCGGCAGCGCACCCGTCAGCAGGCCGTATCCGATGGCCAGCGTCGCCACGCCCCAGGCCGCTACGCCGATGCGCGCCGTGCCCAGCACGCCGACGCGATGCACCAGCGACCGGCGCCCGGCCATGCGGTCTGGCCCGGCATCGGGGATGGTGTTGAAGAGCAGCAGGTTGAAGGTCATCGCGGTGGCTGCGATGGCGACCAGCGACACCGCCGGCCGCAGGTCGCCGCCCTGCAGCAGCGCGGCGCCGATGACCGGCAGCCCGCCCAGGCCGAGGCCGGCCGCCACCTCGCCCAGGCCGATGCGCAGCAGCCACGGTGTGTACAAGACGATGCAGACGGCGCCGACGGCCAGCACCGGCAGCAGCCGCCATTCTCGGTAGACGCCCAGCGCCACCGCCGCCACGGCCAGCGCCACGGCGCCGCTGACGAACGCGACGCCCCAGGCGCCCTGGCGCGTGATGAGGCCGTTCTGCAGTGCGCCGCTGCCGCCGGAAAACGGCGTGCGCTCGGTCTCGCGGTCCAGGCCCGAGGCATCGTCGGCCAGTTCGTTGAGCACGTTGACCAGCACATGCGCGGCCACCAGCCCGATCACGCCCAGCAGCAGCCGCGCCGGGTCGAGCGCGCCGATGCCCTGCGCGAGGCCGCCACCCAGCGCCAGCAGCACCGCCAGCGGCAGGAAGGGCGCGCGGGCGACGCCCAGGATGCCGCCCAGCGAGGTGTGCGGCGGCAGCAAGCTGGTGTTCGGTTGCATCGGGCGTCAACGCCTGGACGCGGCCGCCACCGGCTCGCCCAGGTTGTGCATCAGCCGGTTGGCCCAGCCGAAGATGGCCGTGGCGTGCAGCAGGTCGATGACGTCCTCGTCGCTCATGCCCAGCGTGCGCAGCGTCACCGCCTGCGCGAAGCGGGCGATGGCGGCGTCGTCCAGGCCGGCGGTCTTCAGCGATTCGACCGCCGCGCGGTCGCCGCGGCGCGGGTCGGTGGTCAACGTGGCGGCGAAGTGCAGCATCGCGGGCAGGGCCGACGAGGCCCCCTTGCAGGCGTGCGCGGCTACGCGCAGGCGGTCGCCGGCGGCCAGGCCGGCCGCGGCGTCGATGACATCGGGTGGGTTCATGCTCGCTCGTCGGGTAGATTGGCAGGGGCTCGGCGAAGGCCTGCATGCGCGCGAAGTGCGTGTCGATGTCCTCGGCATACAACTGCCCGGCCAGCGTGGCGGCCAGTTGCTGCGCGCCCTCGCTGATGGCCGGGATATCGCCGGTGATCACGCCCATCGACAGCGCCGCCGGGTAGCAGAAGCAGTGTATGCGTTCCAGTCCCGGTCACCGGGCGCCCTCACGCGGCTGGAACTCGAACGCGGGCCGAGGTCGGGCGATGCGGACAGTTCGGCATCGGCCTCGTCCGCCGGTGGCTGCCAGCGGTGCTGCCACAGCCGCACAAGGGGTGCGATGTGGCGCAGCATCGGGCGCTGCGTCCAGTCGACGACGAAGCCGGTGGCGACGATCAGGAAGTCGAGCGCGATCGGCCCCTGCGAAGTGTCGACGCGCGAGGCGCCATCGCGTTCGCTCACGGCCTCCACCGCGCAGCCGAGGTGGACATGGGCGTTCGCGTGGCGCGAAATGCGCAAGGTGCTGTTGCGCGGCGGCGGCGCCTGCTGCACGTTGATGCAGTGGCGGATGCGCCACTTCCATACATCGGGCAGTCGCGCATGGCCATGCACGAAGTCAGACGAATGCGCCCAGCGCGCCGCCGGCACGCCCCGCACGAAGCGCGGCAGGTCCGGGCCGCCGAGGCTGGCACGGCCGGTGGCCAGCACCAGGTGGCGCGCATGCGCGGTGATTGCCCGCCCGCTGACGTCGATCTGCAACGCGACCACGCCGCCGCCGCGCGGCCGCACGTCGGTGACGCGATGGCCGTTGTGCACCACCAGGCCCAGCGCCCGGCGGTACCAGCGCAGGTCGTCCATCCACTGCAGCCGCGGAATCTTGTCGAGTGCGTCCCAGGCGGCGCGTCCCCATTGCGCCTCGAACCAGGCGTGAAAGGTCAGCGACGGAATGCCCGGCGCCGGCCCGGCCAGCTGCTTGGGGCTGCGCAGCGTCTGCATGCGCGCGGTGATGGCCCAGGGGCCTTCCCAGCCGGCCGGCGACTCGTCGTAGACCCGCACGTCCAGGCCCTTGTGGGTGGCCGCCGCGGCCAGCGCCAGGCCGGCCATGCCGCCGCCGATGATGGCCACGTCGGCCACCGGCTGGCCGTCGCGCTCGAGCACGGGCGTCCAGCGCGGCGCCGGCAGCTGCAGGCATATCTGCGCGCCGGCCACCCCGCCGGTCACCGGCGCGTCGATCACCGCCACGCCGCAGCGCACGGCCAGCGCCGCAGCCTTCGCCACGGTGCGGGGGCCGCGGTGGTCATGTCGGTGAAGACCGTGCCGGGGCGGGCTGCCGGCATCAGCGCCGCCGAATCCCTGGCCCAGGCCGCACCCAGGGCCAGCCGCGGCGCTGCCGCTTCGCGCCGGTATGCCCAGACCGCCAGCGGCAGGCCGGCCGCGAGCACCCGTTCGGCCATCGGGCGGCCGATGTGCCCGAGGCTGATCCAGCCGACGCGAGGACGCGGCGTCACTGCGCGTGAATCTTCGCGTCGCGCACGATGCGGCCCCACTTCTCGGTCTCGGCCGCCAGGTGCTCGGCCAGCTGGCGCCCATGTCCGACACGCTTGTTCACCGCGGGGTCGGCCAGCACCTCGTTGACGGCGGCATTGAGCCTGTCGACCGCCAGCTGCGGCGTGCTCTTGGGCGCCAGCAGCGCGAACCAGGTCGAGGCCAGCAGCTTGGGCATACCCATTTCGACGATGGTGGGCACGTCGGGCAGCGCGGGGGAGCGCTGCGCCGCCATCACCGCCAGCGCCCGCACCTTGCCGCCCTTGACCTGGTCGGCGATGCCCGCGATCAGCTGCAGGTCAGCGGCCATCGGTTGGTGGTGGCGATGCCCCGGGCGTTGTAGGGCACGTGCACCATCTGCGCGCCGACCTCGCGCGAGAAGGGCTCGGCCGCCAGGTGCATCGAGCGGCCGATGCCGGTGGAGCCGTCGCTGAGCTTGCCCGGTTTGGCCTTGGCGTAGCGGGTGAACTCGGCCAGGTCCTTCGCCGGCAGGTCGTTGTTGACCACCAGGATGTTGGGCACGTCGACCACCAGCGCCACCGGCACGAAGTCCTTCTGCGTGTCGAAGGGCATGGTCTTGTACAGCGACGGGTTGACCGCCAGCGTACCCGCCCACGAGAACAGGAAGTGCTGGCCGTTGGCGGACTCTTTGGCGGCCGCGGCGGCACCGATGTTGCCGTTGGCGCCGGATTTGTTGTCGACCACGAAGGTGGTCTTGAGCCGTTTGCCCAGTTCTTCGGCCAGCACGCGCGCGATGGCGTCGCCGTTGCCGCCGCCGCCGGGCGCGGGCACGATGGAAAGCAGCGACAGCGCGGCAGCGGCCGCGGTGGCGAGGAAGGAACGTCGCATCGCCCGTCTGGTCGTTGTCCGCCGGCAGCGTGTGAGGCATGATCACTGCACACCATTCAACAGGAGGACCGATGAGGAAAAAACTGTTCGCGGGCCTGGCGATCGCGCTGCTGCTGGGCGGCTGCGCGGCGCAGCAGGGGACGACCCGTTCCAACGAGCGGCCCGAGGTCGAGGTCGCGGGCGACACCATCCAGCGCGTCGCGCCCAACCCCCTGCGCTTCAAGTTCGGCAACGGCGCCGTGGTCATCGTCTGGCACCTGAAGGACAAGAACTACAGCTTCCCGGCCGACGGCATCACCATCGACGGCGTGCTCGACCGCTCGGGCGGCAAGATCACGGGCCCGGCCAGGGACCAGTTCGAGGACTGCCGGCCCCTGGGGCAGGGCCAGCAGTACCAGTGCAAGTTCCTGAACTCGCGCAAGGGCGTCTACAAATACACCGTGCGTGTGCTGCGCAACGGCCAGGCGCTCAAGCCCTTCGACCCCGAGATCACCAACCTGGACTGATCGCCGCTCAGCGCGCGGCCGGGCCCGGCAGCAGGTCGTGCAGCGCCGTCGCCAGCGCTGCATCGGCCATCGCGCGGCCGGCGGCCTCGGCCTGCGCGAAGCCGGCCTCGCCGAGCGCGGCGCGCGCGCCGGCGAGCAGCGGCTGCAGGAAGCGGTCGTCGTTGGCGTCGCGGCGGATGCTGGTCAGCGTCGCGCGCACTTCGGCGGCACCGAACAGGCGCGCGGCCAGCGCGGCATCGCCGCGCGCGGCCGCCAGGCCGGCGGCCACCTCGATCAGGCTCTGCCGCGCCGGCTGCGAGCCGACCGCCTTGGCGATGGCGCTCACCTCGGCCAGCAGCGGCAGCGCGGCCGCGGTCTGGCCGCGCGTGATCGTCACCATCGCCAGATTGAGCAGGCCGATGGCCACGCTCTCCTGGTCGCCCAGGCCGCGCGCCAGCGCGATCACGCGGTCGTACAGCGCCTCGGCGGTTTCCAGCCGGCCGTCGGCGCGGTGCAGCTGCGCCAGCGAATTGGTGGCCACCAGTTCGGCGCGGCGGTTGCCCGCCTGACGGGCCATGGCCACCGTGGCCTCGTACAGGCCCTGGGCCGCGGCTCGTTCGCCGAGTGCGAGATAGCTCATGCCCAGCGGCTGCATCACGGCCGCGATGCGGCCGGGGTCGCCCAGCTCGTGCGCGATGTCGCGGCTTTCCTCCAGGTAGCGGCGCGCCTCCTCGTAGCGGCCCATGAAGCAGCACAGCTGGCCGGCGTCGCACAGCACGCGGCAGCGGCCGAAGTTGCGCGCCGCGGGGTCGGTGCGCGCCAGCGCCTCGACCGTCACCCGGTGGCCCAGGTCCAGCAGGCCGCGGTTGCGCCAGTAAGCCTTGAGCACGAACACCAGTTGCAGGTCGGCGTCGAGCAGATCCGGCACGCGGCCGCACCAGTCATGCGCCGACAGCAGGTTCTCGCGCTCGGCATCCAGGGCTTGCAGCCAGGCGCCCTGCTCGGGGCCGGCGAGCTTCTGCGGCGTGGCCTGCGCATACTCCAGGAAGTGATGCACATGGCGCGTGCGTGTGGCGGCCTCGTCGCCGGCCTCGGCCAGTTTCTCGGCCGCATAGGCGCGCACCGTTTCCAGCATGCGGTAGCGCGCGCCATCGGCGTCCATGATGACCAGCGACTTGCCGACCAGATGGGCCAGCAGGTCCAGCACCTCGCCCGCGCCGAGCCCGTCGCCGGCGGCCACGGCCTCGGCGGCTTCGAGCGTCCAGCCGCCGGCAAAGACGGCCAGGCGGCGGAACAGCATGCGCTCGGGGCCGCTCAGCAGGTCGAAGCTCCAGTCGATCAGCGCGCGCAGCGTGCGCTGGCGCGGCAGCACCGTCTGGTCGCCGCTGACCAGCAGCCGGAAGCGGTCGGCCAGCCGCGCCGCGATGGCCTGCACCGACAGCGCGCGCGTGCGCGCCGCCGCCAGTTCCAGCGCCAGCGGAATGCCGTCCAGCGCGCGGCAGATCTCGACCACCGCGGCGGCGTTGCCGGCGTCCAGCCGGAAGCCCGGCTGCACCGCGCTCGCGCGGTCGAGAAACAGACGCACCGCCGCGTGGCGCGCCAGCGCGTCGAGGTCGGCACCGGCCACGCCGCGCGGGGGCTCGGGCACCGACAGCGTGGGCACCGGGTAGACGGTCTCGCCGGCCACCTGCAGCACGTCGCGGCTGCTGGCCAGCACCTGCACGCCGGGGCCGGCCTGCAGCAGCTGCTTGGCCAGCTCGGCGCAGGCCGCCAGCACATGCTCGCAGTTGTCCAGGATGACCAGCAAGCGGCGGTCGCGCACCCAGGTCAGCAGCGCCTCGGTCACCGTTCGGCCGGCCTCCTCCTTCACGCCCAGCACGCTGGCCAGCGCCTGCGGCACGCGCAGCGGATCGGCCAGCGGCGCCAGCTCGACCAGCCAGACGCCGTCGGGGTGTTCGTCCAGCAGCCCGGCCGCCACCTGCACCGACAGCCTCGACTTGCCGATGCCGCCCATGCCCAGCAGCGTCAGCAGCCGCGTGCGCGGCAGCAGCGCGCGGATCTCGGCCAGTTCGCGTTCGCGGCCGACGAAGCTGTTCAGCGGCTGCGCCAGGTTGGTCGGCGTATGCGCCAGCGCGCGCAGCGGCGGAAACTGCGCGCGCAGCGCCGGGTGCAGCAACTGGTGCACGCGCTCGGCGCCGTCGAGGTCGCGCAGCCGCACCTCGCCCAGGTCGAGCAGCGCGGTGTCGGCCGGCAGCCGGCCGGCCACGCCCTCGGCCACCGTTTGCGACAGCAGCACCTGCCCGCCGTGGGCCACGCTCATGATGCGCGCGGCGCGGTTGAGCACGGGGCCGAAATAGTCGCCGTCGCGGCGTTCGGCCGGGCCACGGTGCAGACCGCAGCGGATCTTCAGCGCCAGGCCGTCGGCCTCGGGCTCGGCGAGCGCACGCTGCAGCGCCAGCACCGCGTGCAGCGCGTCGACGGGGTCGTCGAAGACGGCATGGATGCCGTCACCGGTGGTCTTGACCAGCTGCCCGCGGTGCGCGCTGACGGCTTCGCGGCTGATGGCGTCGTGGCGGGCCAGTGCTCGTCGCATCGGCTCGGGCTCGCGCTCCCACAGGCGCGTGCTGCCTTCGATGTCGGTGAAGAGAAAGGTCGCGATGGCGGGCTCGTCGGGCATCTGGCGGCTGCGGCGCTCGGGGACGGACGCCGCCGTGATTGTGGGCCGATTTTTCAGCCCCCACCGGCCACGGACCGCAGCCAGGCGTCCAGCGCGCGGTCGAAGGCGGCGGCGTCCTCGTAGGCCACCCAGTGGCCGGCGCCCGGCACCAGCGTCAGGCCGCGGAAGCCGCTCGCCAGCGGCAGCACCTCGGCCACCAGGCCCAGGCGGCCGCGGTAGAGCACGTCGTGCTCGCCCCAGACCCCGGCCAGCGGGCAGCCGATGCGCGGCAGCAGCGTGCGCAGCGCGTCGGTCAGCATCAGGCGGCGGCGGCGCATGCGGTCGCGCTCGACGTTGGCCGCGTGGAGGGCAACCGCCAGGTCGTCGATGGCCTCGTCGCGTGCCAGCATCAGCGTGCGCAGGTTGTGGCGGTGGATGGCATTGCGGCGCTCGCCCGGCGGCACCGTGCTCCAGATGCGCAGCGGCAGCGGCGGCAGCCGCTCGTCGCTGAGCGCCGGTGCGCCCACCAGCACCAGGCTGGCCACGCGCTGCGGCTGCGTCGTCGCCAGGTAGCCGGCCACCAGGCCACCGAAGGAAAAGCCCACCACGTCGACCGGCTGCGGCCCCAGCAGGGCCTGCAGGCCTTGCTCGAGCCAGGGCGGCAGGTGGTCGGCGTCCCGGCAGCCGGGCGGCAGCGCCGAGTCGCCGAAGCCCGGCATGTCGGGCACCCAGACGCTGCGCCCGCTGCGCACCAGCGCGCGGAGGTTGCGCGCCCAGTGCGTCCAGCTGCCGGCGCCGCCGTGCAGCAGCAGCACCGGCGCGCCTGCGCCCCATTGGTGCCAGACCAGCGGCCCTTCGCCGCCGCAGGGCGTGTGGTGCACCTGCGCGGCCTGCCGCACAGCCTGCAAGTCGGCGACGGTGAGGACGGCATCGGGCAGGGCGGGCGGCTGGCTCATGCCGGCGAGTGTTCCACGCCTGCGGCGGCAGTGCCGCGCCGCACGGCGCCGACGGGCGGTCCAGCGCCGCTGCGGCGACCGGAGCGACGAGCTCTGATCCCGCCGCCGCCTGCGACCTATCATGGTCCCCATGCAGGCCGCCGCATCCCCCTTGCGCACCCTGGCACGGGGCCTGTGCCAGCGTGGCCTGGTGACCTTGCGCGTGCTGCACCTGGGGGCGATGGTGGTCATGCTGGCGCTGTCGCCCTCCAGCTACCGGGCGCCTTGGCGCCGGCCGCTGGCGGTGCAGCTGGTGCGCGCGGCGCTGCCGCTGCTGCCCTGGTTCTCGCTGCTGGCGGCCATCCTCAGCCTGGTCATCATCCGCATCGTGCTCGTCACCGCGCTCAGCTACGGCCTGTCGCAATATGCGCTCGAGATGGTGGTGCGCGTGCTCGTGCTCGAGCTGATTCCCATCACCGCGGCCTTCGCGGTGGCCTTGCGCGTGACGGTGCCGATGGCCGGCGAGCTGGCCCGGGTCCGTCAGGACGGCCAGCTCGACCGCTGGCGCAGGCAGGGGGTGAACCTGCTGCGCACCGAGATCGCGCCGCGTGCGCTGGCCGGCGTCTTCTGCGTGCTGCTGCTGGCCGCGGTGAGTTCGCTGGTGGCCCTGGTGCTGGCCTACCTGCTGGCGCATGGCTTCACGCCTTACGCCTTCGAGGGCTATACGCGGCTGGTCGGGCATGTCTTCAACCCCGTGGTGTCGCTGGTCTTCGTGCTCAAGACCGGCGCGCTGGCGCTGGCCGTGTCGGTGGTGCCCATCGGCTCGGCGCTGCATGCGCGCGAGGTCGGCGTCGCCGGGCTCGAGCTGCAGGGCCTGGTGCGCATGTTCATGGTGGTGCTGGTGATCGAGATCGCCGGCCTGGCCGGCAACTACCTCTGAAACCCGCACCGATGAGCGACGAGCCGGCCCCGCCCCTTCTTCCCGAACGGCCAGAGCCGCCCGCGCCGCTGTCCGGCGGGCAGGAGGAGCGCCGCGCCACCGCGCTGCTGCTGCTGCTGGCCGCGCTGGTGCTGGCCTCGGTGCTGTATGTGCTGTATGCGCGCGGCACCTTCGAGCCGACGCAGCGCCTGGTGCTGATCGCCGAGGATTCCGAAGGCGTGGTGGTGGGCATGGACGTCACCTTCTCGGGCTTCCCGATCGGCCGCGTGCGCCGCACCGAGCTCGCCCCCGACGGCAACGTGCGCATCCTGATCGACGTGCCGAAGAAGGACGCGCACTGGCTGCGCACGAGCAGCGTCTTCACGATGACCCGCGGTCTCGTCGGCGGCACCGCGATCAAGGCCTACAGCGGCATCCTCACCGACCCGCTGCTGCCCGACGGCGCCGAGCGCAAGGTGCTGGCCGGCGACGCCAGCGCCGAGATCCCGCGGCTGACCAGCGCCGCGCGCGACCTGCTGGCCAACCTGGGCACGCTCACCGCCGAAGACTCGGCGCTGGCGACCACGCTGGCCAACCTGCAGCGCGCCAGCGGCCGGCTGGACGAGGCGATGGCTGGCCGGCGCGGCGCGCTGGGCGTGCTGCTGGGCGAGGACGCGCCCCAGGTCGCCGCCACGCTGGCGCGAACGCAGCAACTGCTGGCGCGGCTGGACGGCCTGGTGCAGCGCACCGACGGCGTCATCGCGCGGGCCGACGGCAAGCTGCTGGGCGAACAAGGCCTGGTCGACGACGCGCAGGCCGCGGTGCGCCAGCTCGACCAGCTGCTGGGCGAGGCGCGCACCAGCCTGCGCAAGGTCGACGGCCTGCTGCAGGACGCACAGGCCGTGGCCGCAAACGCGCGCGTGGCCAGCGCCGACCTGGGTGCGCTGCGCGCCGAGGTTGACGCCAGCCTGCGCAAGGTGGAACAGCTGGTCAACGACCTCAACCGGCGCTGGCCCTTCAAGCGCGATCCGGAGTTGAAGCTGCCATGAAGCGAATCACCTCGATGCTGGGCGCCACGGCCCTGTCGGCGCTGCTGCTCGGCTGCGCCAGCGCGCCCACGCCCGACTGGCAGCTCAACGCCAGTTCGTCGCTGCAGCGCACGCAGGAGGCGCTGCTGGCCGGCAACGACCGCGTCGCCACCCACGAATTCGTGCGCGCGCGCGCCGAGATCGCCCGCACCGGCCGGCCCGACCTGATGGCGCGCGCCGAGCTGATGCGTTGCGCGGCGCTGGTGGCCAGCCTGCAGTTCGGCCCCTGCGAGGGTTTCGAGCGCCTGCGCGTCGACGCCGGCCGGCCCGAGCTGGCCTATGCCGCCTACCTGCGCGGCCGGCTGGACCCGGCGCAGCGCGACCTGCTGCCGCCGCCACAGCAGCCGCTGGCGCAGCCTCCGGCCACCGAGGCAGCGCAGCTCGCGGCCTTGCAGGCCACCGCCGATCCGCTGTCGCGCCTGCTGGCCGCGGCCCTGTGGCTGCAGGGCGGCCAGGCCGCACCGGCGGTGCTGGCGCTGGCGGTGGACACCGCCTCCGCCCAGGGCTGGCGCCGGCCCCTGCTGGCCTGGCTGGGCGCGCAGCAACAGCGCGCCCGCGACGCCGGCGACACCGCCGAGGCCACACGCCTGGGCCGCCGCATGGACCTGGTGCTGCAGGGGCAGCCCTAGGCGCCTGCGCGGCAGACATCGGCACCCGCCTCGGCTGCACGACCCACGGCGTGCCCGAACGCCGCCTGCACCCATGCAGCTGGCCCGGGGGCGCCGGCCGACCGCTGATGCACCAGGTGCTCGGGGCCGGCATCCATCCATTCGACATCGCCACTTCACATGCCGGCGGCAGGCGGGCAGGCGATACTCGGCCGCGCCGGACCTCGGGCCGAGTGCCGAAGCACAGAAGACTCTCGAAGCCCCGTACCGGCCGCACGCGGTGGTCGGTGGCGGGTCCACATCGCCAACGACACCCACGAGGAGATGCTTCCGCATGAATTCGCCCCTGCCCGCCACCATGCTGCAACTGCGGTCGCTGATCAGCGCCGACGGCACGCTCGAACTCGCGCTGCACGAAGCGCCGGTGCCGACACCGGCCGCCGACGAGGTGCTGATC
>Ga0272446_1007416_pt1 | contig 10916 bp, 8 predicted proteins | sample YNPCB0061_FD_194587 | JGI IMG/M metagenome (GOLD analysis project Ga0272446, IMG submission 194587) | Hot spring microbial mat communities from Yellowstone National Park, WY, United States - YNP-CB-006-1 | ecosystem: Environmental > Aquatic > Thermal springs > Hot (42-90C) > Sediment | place...
AGTATCCGCTCCAGCCGCCAGATCGCCGCGCCCATGAGCGCGGCGACCGTCGCTCCGGCCAGATATCCTTCTCTCACCGAAGCCTGCATCACGAACAAAGCCATCACGCCGCACGCGCCCGCCAACAGATAGCAGGTCAGCACCGCCTCGCGCGTCGTCGCTCCCATCTTGACCAAGCGATGCGACAAATGGTCTTTGCCCGGCGTCGTCATGGGGTTGAGGCCGCGCCGCAAGCGCGAGATGACGACCAGCGTCATATCGAAGATCGGCACCCCCATCACAAGCACCGGCACCATCCAGGTTACGAAGTGCACATTGCCCGGAAAGCGCAACTTGATCCCTAAAGCCGCCAGCACGAACCCCAGGAAAAGCGCGCCGCTATCGCCCATGAAAATGCGCGCCGGATTGAAGTTATAGAAGAGGAAGCCAAGGCAAGCGCCCAGGATCGCCGCCGCCAACGCTCCCACCAGATATTGCCCGCTCATCGTCGCCATCAGCAAGAAGAACGCGGCCGCGATCGCCGCCAGCCCCCCCGACAGGCCATCCATGTTGTCCAGGAAGTTCAGGGCGTTGGTGATCCCCACCACCCAGAAGATCGTCACGGCGACGTTCAGCCACGCCCAGGGCAGAAAGTTGACCTGCACGCCGGAGGCGACCAGGATCGCCGCCGCCACGATCTGGCCCACCAGGCGCGACTGCGGCGACAGCTCGCGATGGTCGTCCCACAACCCCATGAACGACACCAGCGTGGCGCCCAGGAAGATGCCCACCACCTCGTTGACATAGAAACGGTCGCCGAAAAGGGCCAGGGCCAGGATGAACGCCAGGTAGATGGCGACGCCGCCCATCAGCGGGATGGGGATCGCATGCACCTTGCGCGCGCTCGGGCGATCGATGATCCCCAGCCGCAGCGCCGTGCGCCGCACAACGGGGGTCGCCAGGACGGCCAGGGTCAGGGCGCTTAATAAGATCAGCACATAACGGGTGATCATGGCTGGGCGAGTTGGCTCTCCAATTGGGCGATGAAAGCGTCGAGTTCGGCTTGCTCCGCCGCCGGCGCGACCTCGCGCGCCAGCCGCGCTTCGGCCAGCGCCTCCTGCAGACGGCCGGCCTGCTGATAGAGCAGCGCCAGATTGCGATGGCTGGATGGATCGCGCGGGGCATAGGCCAATACCTGCTGATTGGCCGCGATCGCGTCATCCAGGCGGCCGAGCTGCGCGTACACGTAGCCGAGCGCGCTCCACACCTGCGGCTGATCCGGCTCCAGATCGAGCGCCTTGCGATACGCTTCGGCTGCGCCGGCCATATCGCCGCGCGTGCGACGGAGGTCTCCGAGCAATAGATAGGTCTGCGCGAACTCCTGGTCCAGCGCCAGCGACCTGTCGTAACGAGCTTGCGCAAGCTGCCACTGCTCCCCTGCCCTCTCCGCCTGCCCCTGGCGTTGATACAGGTCGGCCAGCATGAAGTGGACCAGTCCCCATTCGTTGTAGAGATGGGCGGCGTTGGGACTGAGCCGTGTGGCCTTCTCATAGTAGGCGAGCGACTGCTGCCACAGCCGCTCGCGCTCGCCTGCCTCCGCGGTCAATTCCCCCCAATTGCGATAGAGGCGGGCCAGGTTGGCCGTGTGATCGGTGTTGAGAGGGTTCTGCGCCTGAGCCTCCATGAGCGTCGTCAAGGCTTGATTCAGCAGGTTTTGCCGCAGGACCGCGTCTTGCGTCTGGCGCGCCAGCTCCAACTGGGCGCGCCCCAAAAACAAGAGATAATAATCCTCGTGCGGCACCAATTCCAGCGCCCGCTTGTAAATGGCGACGCTCTCGTTCCACATCCTCTGCCCTTCGAAGGCCTGCCCCTGTTTGTAGAGGATGTCCGCCTGAATGGGCCTGATGCTGATCGCGGCGATCAGCCAGGCAACCAGCGCGACGACGGCGGCGCTCGCGGGCAGGCTGGCCCAGCTCGCGACCGCTGGCGCGCGTTCTGACGGCGCGCCAGCGGATTGCAGTCGGTAGATCGCGAGCGCAATCAGGATCAGAGCCGCCAGGATCGCCAGCGTGAAGGTCGTGACGTAGCTCGCGACGTGGCCGAGCGCATCGCCGGAAGGCGGCAACGTCGCAGCCAGACGGCTCGCATGCAGGAAGCCGAAGGCGATGAAGGCGCCCGCGCTGACCGTCGCGAACAAGGCGAACGCCCGCGCGGCGCGCGTCGCCGCCCAGCGCGCCGAGAAGCGCCCCACCATCCCCGCCGCGAGCATCCCCCCCACCAGCCAGGTGAAGGCCAATAGCCAGAAGATGCCCACGCCCGGCACGCGCTCCCCACGGCTGGCCAAATAGCGCGTCGTCAAGGAGCGCTGGAATACCTCCCAGGCCGAGGCATCGCGCACAGGGTTGGTGATGTAATCGAAGGCGAGGACGATGAAGATGACTGCGCCGAGCGCCGCCCAGGGCCACGTGACAGCCCATGCCGAGAGGTCCCGCGGCGGAGGGGCTGGCGTCGCCGTCCCTTCGCGGCGGGAGCGTCGCCGCGCCCGTGCGGAGGCAGGGGGCGTCATCGCCGGCGGCGCCGCCGACGCTCGCGCGACGACAGGGTCGATCTCCTCCCCCAACCGACCGCTGCCTACCACAACCAGCAGGGCGCTCAGCGCCCAAAAATGGAGGCGAGTGGCGACGATCGCGATGCCGAAATGGATCTCGACGAAGTGGGCCACCATGGTCGCGAGCAAGGCGATGATCAACAACTGGCGGCGCAGTTCCCCCCCGAGCAGGGGCGTCGCCTCCGCCCGGCCGCTGGCCTGCAACGCGACGATGGTCACGTAGAGGACAACGCCGAGGATGAAGCCGAACGGCAGCCCAACTCCCGCCAGCCGCAACGAGCCGTCGAGCAGGCGCGGCACAACGACGCCCAGCAACGCGCCCGCGCCGCCCAGCGCCAGGAACAGAGCGCGATCGCCGGCAGAGCGGATAAATCCCAACCAGCGGAGGCTATAGTAGAAGATCGAGGTGAACAGCGCGAAATAGGCGAGGAACCCGAACAGGCCGGTCGTGATCAGCGCGTCGAATGTCTCGTTGTGGGCACGGTCCGGCGACGCGTTGCGCGCTTCGAGATGAGCCAGATCTGGAGGATAAAACGGGTTGTAGGCCACCCACATCGCCTCAGGCCCGTAACCGATCAACGGCCGCAAGGCATTGAAGCGATCGACGGTCCCATCCGGATATACCAACGGCGGATGGGGAGCGATCAAACGCACCGCCCCCTGCCAGATCAACGTGCGCACGCGGTTGGTGCCCGTCTCGAGGTCGAGCATCGTCCCCAGCCGACCCAGGCCCGATTCCTGGCGCAGGGCCGCCAGCGGGCTATTGGGCAGGTTGAACAGGATCAGGAACCCGCCCAACACGACGGCAAGGAGGATCGGAGTTGCCCACACCCAACGCAACAGCGCGCGCCCATAGGCGGGGATGCGCTCCGTCGCCCACGCCCAACGCCCGAAGGCGATCAACCCCAGCAGCGTGAACACATATACCCCAGCGAACCATCCCAGGAACGGGCCGCGGCTCTGGCTGAGGAAGATGCCCGTCACGACCTGGACGATCAGAATGAAGAGCAGACAGCCCGCCAGGATGGCGTCCCCGACATTCCCCTCTTCGACGTTCCACATGCGCGCGAAGGCGTTCGTCAGCCGTTCCAGGGTCGGGAAGAAGGCCATGATCAGGTAGGCGGAGACGAAGATCGGATTCCCCATGTTAGACGCCACGCGTCGGGTGACGTCGCCGCCCCAGGGCAGCGGGTCCTGTCCCAGGCGTTGCCAGACGCCGTACAGGCTGATGGGGAGGCTCGTGAGGATGATGGCATAGAGCAGACGGTGGAGTTGCTCAGGGCGGCGCAGATGGCTGAGCATAAGGAAGAACACGGCAAGGTAGGAGAAGTAGGTCAGGGTCCCCTGCAGCCGCTGATAGGACCCCCACAGGCTGATGCGCGGCGCCAGGGAAAAGGCCGTGCTGATCAGATAGGCGATCATCAGGAGCAGCGCGGGCAAGACCAGCGGGACGCGCGCCGCCTCCCGCAAACGTCCCCCGAACGTCGCGGGGCTGGCGCTCATCCCCTGCGCCGTCACGGTATCGATCTGCTTGACGAGCCAGGCGCCGAGCATGACGAAGACGATGGCGCGCAACAGGCTGATCTTGTCCGGCTCGAACACGCGAGAGGAATAGATATCGAAGTACAGAGGGATTGTCACGATGGCCGTCAGCCAACCGGCTTCGATGAGGGCATCGCAAAAGCGGCTCAGCTTGCTGGGCATAGGCACAAGACTTCACCTGATCAGGGATGGGCGAGGCCACAGAGGCGCCGCCTCATCTTACCCCACCTGATCCGAATCCACAAGCGCCCCTATGGCCGCGCGAACTCCGTCTGTAACACGGCCATCGTGTGCACGTCCCAGTAGCGGCCATCGCGAAAGAGTGCCTGCCGACGGGTCCCCTCGCGTTGGAAGCCAGCTTTCTCGTAGCAGCGCATCGCCCGCGGGTTGAAGTCATACACCTCCAACTCGACGCGATGCAGGTTCAACTCGTCGAAGGCGAAACGCAGCATCGTGCGCGTGGCATCCGTGCCGTAGCCCTGTCCCCAGTATGCTTTCTCGCCCAGCGCAATCCCGAAGACGGCGGTGCGATTCTTCCAGTCGATGCGGTGCAACCCTACGTTGCCGATGTGAATCCAGGCGTCGCCGACCTGCGCCTCGATCGCCAGCAAGAACTCATCGCGGGCCTCCACGCGCGACTCGAACCAGCGCTCCTCCTTCACCCGAGACATCGGTTCATACATGAGGAGATAACGACGGACCTCTGGATCATTGAACCAACGCACGAAGGTGGGGATATCCTCGCGCTCGATCGCCCGCAGTCGAACCCGTTCTCCCAACAACACAGGGGGCCTCCTTGCCCGCCGCAGTCCCAACAGCAACAAGAAGGGGCGCGGTCTCCCGCGCCCCTGGGACTACGTGGAGAGAAGTTCAGTCGTTCACGGGATGGTCAACGTGCGCACGACCTGCTCGAACGTCGCGGCGTCGCGCTCGTAGTTGTCGGTCAGGAAGACGACCACCGTCCAGATGTAGCCGCCCTTCTGATCCTGGATGAAGTAGACGCTGCCCTGCATGGGCAGGCCCCAGGCGGACGTATCCAGGACCACATTCGCGGCCGGCCGCCCGGCGATCATCATGTTGGTGTGCTCGCTGACCACTGCCACGCCTGCGGTCGCCGCCGCGTCGCCGATGAGCTGGACGAAATCGCCGGGGGCGCCATAGGACATGGCTGCGTACTGGCCGAGGACCATCTGGCTCATCGAGCTGGTCGAGGCCATCCACAGCTTGGCGAACATGGGCGCTACTGCGTCAGCCATCTGGACCGCCTGCACGCCCGAGGCGACCGCCATCTCCATCGTGGCTTCATCGAGGCCGCTCGCGGCGAGCATCTCCGGGGTAACCGGCACCCCCACGCTGCTCAGCGTGCCGAAGAGCATGCTCACCAGGTCCGCTGGCTGCATCTGCAAGAACATATCGAGGCCGAACGACTTGAGGCTGACCGGGATGGCCGCCCACGAGCTGGGAGTGTAGACGGTGAACGTATCACCCTTCTGCATGGCGAAGTCGGCCACCGTCGCGCCATCGAGCGCCTCCAAAGCTACCTCGCCGTCCGGCGCCGCGGGAGCGAAGTTGCCAGCGCTCAGCGCCTCCTGGAAGCGCGCATCGAGCTTCTGGGCCAGCGCGGCAACGCCAGCCGTTGGGGTCATCCCTTGCGGGTAGAGCACCAGGATGCCGCCGATCAGGGGGCCACGCTGCACGAGGGCCATCTGCGAGCCCATCACCTGGCCGGCGACGTTGACGTCAACCGAGAGGGCGCCCGAGCGCTCGCCTACCGCCTGCCAGTCCGCGACGCCGGTAGGAACGGCGCCCTTGACGGGGCCGCCGGGAACGCCCATTTGCGCCAGGGCATCAGCGATCATATCGACATAGATCGCGCCGCCCACCGCCTGGAACAGCGCCGAATCGAAGTTGCCGTTCGGCATGGCACCCAGCAAGATCGACTGGACCAGAGGATTGCGGGGAGCGATCGTCCAGCCCATGATCATCTCGCCGGCGGCGTTGGTGTACATGTACTGCCCCTCGGCGCCCAGGGACGGCAGCGCCACGAACCCCGCCTGCGCCGGCGTCATGGCCTGGCCTGTAAACCCCTCTGGCACATCTTCCTCTGTCAGCCACACCGGGACCGTGCTCTCGGCAAACGCCGCGGGCACCAGCGCTGCCACCAGGACTGCGCTCAACACGATGGCGAGCACCTTCACAGTGGAACTCCTCCTCATGGCAATACCTCCTTTGTGTGGATCTGCCCCTGCAAAAATGGCCGATACATACCGGCTACATGATACCAGCCTTATCGGTTCGACGCAAGCCTCCTTTCGCCCTTTTTTACTGGCAACCCCCGAATAACCGCGAAGTTACGAAATAACGCTCGCGGGAATCCCCTATCTGAACATCAGCACAGGCCTCTCCCGCCGCTACCAGGTTCTCTAAGGTGCGAGTCGTCTCCTCGATCCGCCAACCGAAAAGCCGCGCCGCCTCAACGGCTGTGCTCGCGCCCACAGATACCAGATACAACTCCACCAGCTTACGACGCGCTGCCCGCTGAGGGATCGCGCGCGCCGCTTCCGGCAGATCAGGATAATACCGATGGACCAGATCGTAAATGAAGCTGTAGCGCCAGGCGCCCGTCTGCGCGATGCCCACCGGCAAAACCTTGAAGTCGCGCTGCAAGTCGGTCAAAGCGCGCCCAAAGGCCGTATCGCTCTCTCGACTCGTCATGTGGATCGTACGCCGCAAGGTCACCGTGTCCAGGGGGCCACCATGCAACAAACATTCGTAGATGTTCTTGGCGGCCAGGGTCAGTTGGCCAGCAGCGTACTGTTCCAGATAGTCATGCTCCGGATCGCCATAGTTCTGGCTGAGAGCGTAAAAGAAAGGCGCCGTCGCTAACGAGATCAGAGTGGCCTTGCCGCGCAGCACCTTGGCGTAATACCATCGGCGCTTGTCCAACAGGTCGTCTTTCCACGACCAGGTGATGTGACCAGGGTCATCATGCTCAGCAGGGATAGGACGATCTCCCGCAACGGCGGCCCACAAACTGGGACAGATCACCCCTTTGATGGGCCAGAAGTAGATGAACCCGCGCTCGTTTACGAATTCAACTGCCTCTTCCTGATTGCGAAGACGCAGATCGGGCGACAAACGAAACGTGCGATTGCGATAGGTTTGCAGACGTTGCGGATCGAGGAAAGGCATCGATCGACACAAGACGATCCAGCTCGCCCGACGCGCCGAACGCGCCGTGGAGATTCAATGAACCTCCGTTATTGTACCACAACTTCGGCCATTTGACAGCCCCCCTTGACCCTAAGAATCGGCCAAGTTTTGGCCACCTCGTGCCGCCTAGTAATAATCTGGCCATTTTAACAACCGGTTAAGGAGCTTAAAGGCAAACGCTTTCTGTTGACGAGACGCTAGGCATCCTCCGTCATTCGCTCTCTGATGGGCCAGGCCTCCTCCCAGGTTTCATACACGGCATAAACGTTCTCTTTGGGCACGCCAATGCCCCATTCGCATTCGGCGATGACGCCGCCGCGCCCATCGTCGAGGGCCGCGCGCACGCGGCGCACCGCGGCGCGCACATCCTCGACCGTCCCAAAGGGGAGCACCCATTGGCGATCGATCTCGCCCCAGAAGGTGATCTTGCCGCGGAACCGACGGCCGATCTCTTCGATATCCATGCAGAAGAGCTGCGAGTTCAGCGCATCGATGCCGATCTCGATCAGGTCCGGCATGATGTCAATGATGTAGCCGTCGGAATGGAAGAAGGCGAACTTGCCCGCGCCGTGGATGATGTTCACATACTCGGCGTAGAGGGGCTTGTAAAACTCGCGCCACAGCCTGGGCGAAATGAGCAGTCGTTCCTGGGCACCCCAATCGTCCATGAAGGAGATGGCATCGACGTCGGTCTTGGCCCATAACTCCAGTTCGCGAACGAAGAACCCATGGACGAGGTCGCGCAGCCGGTAGACCTCGCGCGTGCCCCAGGCCAGGTCGGCGAAGAGGGCCTCGGTGCCACGCAGGAACTGCATGCGCTCGAAGGGGCGCACCGTAGTGCCAGCCTTGACGAAGAGGTCGGTGGCAGCGCAACTGGCGTTGACGCGGCTGAAATCGGCGAGATCGAGGATCTCATCGGGAGGACGGAAGTGGTCCAGGGCGCGGATGTCCGCCAGCGGAGGCTCCTTCACCTCGCCGACCACGCCAGGCTCAGCGACGTGGAAGACGCAGCCCCAGGCATCGCTATAGGTGCCGACGACCGCCTCGGTGCCACGCGCGCGCTCGGCCGGGCCATAGCGGAAATCGGGGGCAGTAAAATCGGAGGGGAAACGGGCGAGCAACTCGTCCATCTCGGCTTTGCGGAACATCGTGATGCCGGGCAGCGCCCACAGCTCGCGTGGGGCGCGATCAGGGAACTGGAAGGTGAGCGCGCGACGGACGCGCTCGCGGCTGGTCATCACAGCGGACTCCTTACCTGAGAATCACCAAACTCCCTCGACCGGCTTGAGGAACTCGGTGCAAGGACAGGCGGCAGGGGCGGCGCGCACGCGCTCGCGGGCGGGATCGCTGGCCACCCAATAGGCGTTGAAGACGTTGAAGGTGCTGCCATCGGCCTTGATCGTCCCACGCGTGGGGAGCCAGCGTCCCCCCTGGCGGACGACCTCAAGCTCGTTGACGTACTCGTACCACGTATCATCGTCGGGGATCGGGCCGTAGTCGGGATCCTCCTGGAAGCGCGCGACGACGCGCACCGTGGCGCGATCCCAGGAGCGCGCGCGGACCTCGATGCGCAGGTCGCGATAGGCGCGCCAGCCATCGTAAGTAGCGGTGAAATAGCGATGAACCGCTCGCTCCGGACTGTCAGCAGCCAGCGCCACGCCTACGGCCGCCAACAGGACGATCAAGACGAAGCCGACGATGAAAAGGGGACGTCGTATCATCTCTCACCCCTTGATCCCAGTCAGGGTAATCCCCTGCACAAACTGCTTCTGCGTGAAGAAGAACAGGACGATCACAGGCACGATCATCATGGTGGAAGCCGCCATCAACAGCCCCCAGGCCGCGCCATGCGCCTCGCGAAAGACCTGGAGGCCCAGGGAGAGGGTGTACTTTTCCTTGTTGTTGAGGAAGATCAGCGGCCCGGTGAAGTCATTCCACGCGCCCATAAAGGAGAAGATCGCCACCGTAGCCAGGACGGGCTTGCTCAACGGCATGAGGATCGTCCACCAGATGCGCAGATAGCCGCTGCCGTCCATCAACGCGGCCTCGTCGAGGTCGTAGGGGATGGTCATGTAATACTGACGCAAGAGGAAGATGTAGAAGGTGTTGCCCAGCAGCGGCGGGATGACGAGGGGGCGGAAGGTGTTGATCCATTCCAGGCGCGCGAACAGGATGTACACAGGGATCAGGGTCACCATCCAGGGCACCATCATCGTGCTGAGGAGGACCATGAAGATGGCATCGCGGCCGGGGGCGCGCAGGCGAGCGAAGGCGTAGCCGGTCAAGGAGCAGGTGACCACTGTGCCAAAGAGATGAGCGACGACGATGTACAGCGTGTTGATGAGATAGCGACCAAAGGGAGCATAGTCGAAGACGTCGGTAAAGTTGCGCCAGATGATCGGGTTAGGGATCCAAATGGGAGGATAGACGAAGATCTGGCGCTCGGACTTGAAGGCGGTGGAGACCAAAAAAGCGAAGGGCACGAAGAACACGAACCCCAGACCGATCAGGATGAGATGGGTGATCGCGCGCCCTATCCACTTGCGAGCGTGGACCATCAGCTATCTCCTCTCGATCTCATAATAAACCCAGATGGGAGCCAGGGCGAACTGCACGAAGGTGATGATCAGGATGATCACGAACAAGACCAGGGCCATGGCCGAAGCGTACCCCATACGGAAGTACACGAACCCCTGGCGGAACAGGTAAAGCAAATAGACCAGGGTGGAATCGAGGGGGCCGCCCATGCCCGCCGTGACGACGTAGACGATCGTGAAGACCTGGAAGGTGCTGATGATGCCCATCGTCAGCGTGAAGAAGAGGGTGGGGGTCATCATCGGCAGCGTGATGTGGCGAAACCGGCTGAGGCGGCTGGCGCCGTCGATCTCGGCCGCCTCATATAGCGACTGGGGCACGCCCTGCAGGCCCGCCAGGTAGATGAGCATCGTGCTGCCAGAACCCCACAACATTATTAAGATCAGCGCGGGCTTGGCCCAGGTCTCCGAGGCGAGCCAGGTGGGCGGATTGCTGACGCCCAGGGAGCGCAGCGCGCCGTTGACCAGGCCGAACTGCGGCTGCAGCAGCCACATCCACAGGATCGACGAGGCGACGAAAGGGACGATCGAAGGGAGATAATAGATCGTGCGATAGACGGGGAGGCCGCGCACCTGTTGGTTGAGCAGCAGGGCCAGCGCAAAGGACAGGATCATGCTCAGGGGAACGACCAACACGACGAAGTAGAGGGTGTTGGCCATCGATTTATAGAAAAGGGGGTCGCTGAAAAGCTCCTGAAAGTTGCCCAGGCCGACGAAAGTGGGCGGCGACATGATGTCGTAACGCGTGAAGCTGTAGTAAAAGGAGGCGAGGATGGGGCCGATCGTGAAAATGAGAAAGCCCAAGGCCCAGGGAGTGATAAACAGATAAAATGCTCGCGCTTCTCGGGCGCGTATGCCGCGCAGGTTGAGCATGGCACTCTCCCCGTACAGACGAGTGACGAGTAACGAGTGACGAGTGACGAGTAACGAGTAACGAGTAACGAGTGACGAGTGATGCCTTGCTGCGGCGGCCCTCCCAG
>Ga0272446_1007417_pt1 | contig 10914 bp, 7 predicted proteins | sample YNPCB0061_FD_194587 | JGI IMG/M metagenome (GOLD analysis project Ga0272446, IMG submission 194587) | Hot spring microbial mat communities from Yellowstone National Park, WY, United States - YNP-CB-006-1 | ecosystem: Environmental > Aquatic > Thermal springs > Hot (42-90C) > Sediment | place...
TTGTGTGTGACGCCGCCTGTGCACCGGGAGCGACTGATCGAGGTCGCAGCCGTGTTTACCCGCCTGGGATGCACATCATTCGGCGGCCCGATCGCGCACCTGGGCTATTTTCGTGATGAGTTTGTCGTGCGGCGTCGCTGGCTCGATGAACAGGCGTATGCCGACCTGGTGGCGCTGTGCCAGTTTCTGCCCGGGCCGGCGAGCAGTCAGGTGGGGATTGCGCTGGGGACGTTGCGCGCTGGTCTGATCGGCGGCCTGGCGGCATGGCTGGGGTTTACTCTGCCGTCTGCATTACTGATGATCGCGGCTGCCTACGGCGTTCGTTTTCTCGAAGGAGATGCCGACTGGCTGCACGGTCTGAAGGTTGTGGCAGTCGCCGTAGTGGCGCAGGCGGTATGGGGCATGGCGCGAACCCTCTGCCCCGACCGGCAACGCGCCAGTATGGCGCTGATCGCCGCAATCGCGCTGCTGGCCTTTCCCGGGGCCATCATCCAGGTCGCCGTTATTGTGGCGGGTGGTATCATCGGGTGGCGGTTTCTGCATGATGCACCGCTGCCGCCAGCCCGCGCGTTCGCTGTTCCGTTCAGTCGCGGTTTCGCCGTCATGTGCTGGGTGCTCTTCTTCGGCTTGCTCGTGGCGCTTCCGCTGATGCGTCAGGCTATGCCCGGCGATGGGCTGGCGCTCTTCGACAGTTTCTACCGCGCCGGTGCGCTGGTGTTCGGTGGCGGTCATGTGGTGCTACCGCTGCTGCACGCGGAGGTCGTGCCGCCAGGGCGGGTGAGCGACGCGCAATTCATTGCCGGCTACGGTATGGCCCAGGCTGTGCCCGGCCCGCTCTTCACGTTTGCCGCCTACCTGGGTGCGGCGCAGGCGCCTGCGCCAGATGGCTGGCAGGGTGGATTGCTGGCGCTGCTGGCGATCTTTTTGCCGGCATGGTTGCTGGTCATTGGCGCGTTGCCCTTCTGGGACCGGCTGCGCGCCAGGGCGGGCGCTCAGGCTGCGTTGCGCGGTATGAATGCGGCGGTTGTCGGTATTCTCCTCGCGGCATTGTATACACCGGTCGCGACGACCGCTATTGTGAGGCCGCTCGACTTTGCGCTTGCCCTGGGCTGCTTCGGTATGCTGGTCCTCTGGAGATGGCCACCCTGGGTCGTTGTCGTGGTTGCCGGCGTCGCCGGTGCTGCGTTGTCGGTCCTGTGATATTCTGAATCATGGATGTGACGCACTGTCCGGCCTGCACGTGCCAGGAGCGAGCTTCCGGAAAATCCGCCAGATGGGCATCCAGGTCTGATCGCGTGCATTGAGCGTCAGCGAGGCGGTTGGTATCGCCGCGCACGCTTCCCGGAAGCTCTGTTCTGCACGACGTTCCGCCACACAATGCTGGTTTGCCAGTTGCCGGCGATCCGGCTGGTTGAGGGGACCGATGAGCGATACTGATACCACGATCGTGCTGACGGTGCGCGGCATGGATTGCGCCAGTTGCGCTCGCGCCATCGAACGGGGCGTTGCTCATCTCGATGGTGTCGAGGCATGCGAACTGAGCTTTGCGACCGAGCAGTTGCGAGTGTATGGAACAGCCAGCCGTGCAGCGATCATTGATCGGGTGCGATCCCTGGGCTATGAGGTCACTACGCCGGAAGATGCCGCGCCACCCGACGAAGCGGAAAGATTCCCGTCGTTTCTCCAGTTCATGTGGCAGCGTTACGAGACGCGCCTGGCGCTGATTGGCGCGCTTTTCATCATACCGGGCATCGTGCTGCATGAACTGCTCGGCTGGCGCGCCGCGTGGGTTGACGGCCTGGCACTGGCCGCACTGGCCGCTGCAGGATGGCCGATCGCGCGCAGCGCCTGGCGCTCGCTGATGACCAGTCGCGAGGTGACCATCAATGCGCTAATGTCGATCGCCGCTGCCGGCGCAGTGGTAATTGGCGCACATGTCGAGGCTGGTCTGGTCATGGTGCTTTTTGCCATTGGCGAGGCGCTGGAAGGGTACACTGCCGTGCGCGCGCGAACCACGATCCGTTCGCTGATGAGCCTGGCGCCCAACCTGGCGTCACAGTTGCACAATGGTCGTGAATGGCGCGTTCCGGTGGCGGCGCTGGTAGCCGGCGATACGATTGTGGTGCGCCCGGGGGAGCGCATTCCGATGGATGGCGCAGTGCGGGCGGGGGTCTCGCATGTGAACCAGGCGCCGATCACGGGTGAGAGCGCGCCAGTTGAGAAAGGCCCGGGGGCCGAGGTCTTTGCTGGAAGCATTAATGGCGAAGGGGTCCTCGAGATCACGGTTTCTCGCCCGGCAGCCGAGAATACGATCAGCCGCATGATTCGGCTGGTGCAGGAAGCACAGGAACGCCGTGCTCCCGTTCAGCGCCTGGTTGATCGGTTCGCGCGCTGGTATACCCCGGCGATCGTCGTGATCGCTGTGCTCACGGCAACCATCCCGCCGCTGATCTTTGGCCAGCCGTTCTGGAACCCGGCGCCGGACGAGTTTGGCTGGCTCTACCGCAGCCTGACGTTGCTGGTGATTGCCTGCCCCTGTGCCCTGGTGATCAGCACGCCGGTCAGTGTGGTCAGCGCCTTGAGTGTGGCTGCACGCGGCGGCGTATTGATCAAAGGTGGCGCAGCGCTGGAAGCACTCGGGAAGGTGCGCGCGGTGGCGTTCGACAAGACCGGCACGCTGACCACCGGACGCCCGGCGCTGGTTGCGGTGCGATCGCCGGAGTGCCCTGAGCCGGAGCGTGGCGGCGCCGGTCATTGTGTCGCCTGCGACTCCCTGTTGCAGCTTGCCTATGCCGTGGAACAGCGCTCTGAGCACCCGGTGGCCGGCGCGATCATTATGGCAGTTGAGTCGTGTGGCCTGGACGCGGGCGCGCGACGGGCCGAGCATGTGACTGCGCTTCCCGGTCGTGGTATTGTTGGCGAGGTGGGCGGTCGCGCCGTCCTGGTTGGCAGCCATCGCCACTTCGATGATGCCATACCACATGCCCCTGCCTTCTGTGCCCGCGCAGGACGCGACGCCGAACTGGGGCGTACCCCGTTGCTGGTCAGTGTGGACGGTATCTTCGCGGGGATGTTTAGTGTGGCCGATACCGCGCGACCAGGCAGCCGCGAAGCGATTGCAGGTCTCAAGCGCCTGGGATTGCGCACCATCGCCATGCTGACGGGTGACCACCGCGCCACGGCGCAGGTAATCGCTGCAGAGGTGGGTGTGACCGAGGTACGTGCCGAGTTGTTGCCGGAACAAAAGGTGGATGCAGTTGAAGAGCTGCAATGCGTTCATGGCCCGGTTGCGATGGTAGGTGACGGCATCAATGACACGCCGGCGCTGGCGGTGGCAGCCGTGGGCATCGCCATTGGCGGCACCCATGGTGGAACCAACCAGGCGATGGAGACCGCCGATGTCACGCTGATGAGCGATGATCTGCGCCGGCTCCCGTTCGCCTTTGGGCTGGCCCGCGCGGCGCGGCGCACGATTGCTCTGAATGTAGCCTTCAGTATCGGTGTCAAGGCGCTGTTTCTGGCGATCGTCGCGCTTGGATGGAGCACGATGTGGATGGCGGTTCTGGCTGACATGGGGACATCGTTGCTCGTGACCCTGAATGGCCTCCGGTTGCTGAGGTATCGCGGCTCCGATACTGAAGAAACCCCACGCCCGTAGTACCCGCGTCTCGTGAGCCGCCCCGACAGCACCGCTCTGCCGAAGCACGCCCGGCTGGTGAGGCCGCCGAACCAGAGCCCGGCGAAGAGGCAAGGAACACCGTTATGCAAGTCGCCCGTCCGGGCGGTTGCGTCACTATCCAGAAGGAGCGTTGTTTGATGATCGATACCAGCCGGATCGCCTACGAACATTACCCACTCAAGAAAGTGCTGATGCATCGCCCGGAAACTGAGTTGACCATGCTCAATGACGCGACGCTGGGCTACTTCAACTTTGCGGCCGTGCCGGATATTGATGGGTTCCTTGTGGAGTTTGACACCCTCGTGGCGGCGTTCCAGCAGATGGGCACCGAGGTTGTGCTGGTGAACGACGTGCTCAAGGATGATCCTGAGGCGCTGGCGTATATCAGCCGCCGCGCAAATATGACCTACACGCGCGATCTGGCCGTGATGACGCCTGCGGGCGCGGTGTTACTCGGTATGGCGATTGATGGGCGCAGGGGTGATCCGGCAATTATCGGGCGCGTCTGCGAAAGACTCGGCATCCCTGTCCTCGACCGGCTCGAACCCGATGGCCTGCTCGAAGGCGGTGGTGTCACCTATTTTCGAGGCGATACGGTCATTGTCGGGCGTTGCGATCGCACGAATCAGGCCGGCCTGGAGAAAATGGAAGCCTGCGCGCGAGCGTCCGGTCTGAAACGCATGGTTACCATTCCGTGTTACCCCGGTACCGTTCATATTGACGGAATCCTTGTGCTGATCGACCAGGATCTGGCGCTGGCTGCGCCGCCGCTGCTTGATTACGCGCCGGCGATTATCAAGGATCTGGAAACCGGGGCAATCCGCGAACAGATGGTGCTGGATTTTCTGCATGATGAGGATGTTGACATTATCGAAATTGATGATGCACGCGACGGCTGGGCGGCGGCCAACTTCGTGATGACGGCACCGCGGCGGATTGTAGGATATGAATGGGCCGAACGCGTGATGAACGAAGTCGAGCGGCGCGGCGGCAAGGCCGTTGGTGTACCGGGGAACGAATTGCGCAAAGGCAATGGCGGCCCGCACTGTATGACATGCCCCCTCGAACGCTAGAATACTGGCAGGGCGTATTCCAGTCTGGATACTCCCGGTCATCAAGATATCACCCTCCGTAGCTGGCTGTTTTCTCAACAGCCGGCCATTTCATGCTAGTTTGAAAGCACGCAACGATCAGGCCAGGACAATGGTGTCCTGGCCTTGCGGAGCATGAAAGGGGGAGCGATGAACTGGGAACCGATCAGAAAATCGCGCGAGGACCAGGTCGTTCAGCCGCATCTCCTGGACTATGCCGAGGCATGCGCCACATTCTCGTGGGAATCGATCCGCCGTGAGCTATCGGGTCTTCCTGGCGGCAAGGGCCTGAATATCGCCTATGAAGCGGTCGATCGCCATGCGGACGGTGCGCGGCGCGATCACCTGGCCATCCGCTGGCTCGGCAGAGAGGGCCTGGTGCGCGATTTCACGTATGGCGACCTGAAGGCGTTGACCAACCGGTTTGCCAATGTGTTGCAACGGCTGGGAGTGGGCGCCGGTGACCGGGTGTTTGCCCTCGCGGGACGCATTCCGGAACTCTACATTGCCGCGCTGGGTACCTTGAAGAACCGCAGCGTGTTTGCACCGCTGTTTTCCGCCTTCGGCCCTGAACCGGTCGCGCAGCGCTTGATGCGGGGTGACGCCGGTATCCTGGTGACCACAAAGCGCCTCTATACGCAGAAGGTCGCGCACCTGCGTGAGCGACTACCGCAGTTGCGCTACGTCCTGCTGACCGACGCGCCGGACGACGCTGACGATGGCCTGCTGTCGCTGCCGCGACTGATGGAGGCCGCCTCCGAAGCATTCATTATCCCACCGACTGACCCGGAGGATATGGCGCTGTTGCACTTCACCAGCGGCACCACCGGTATGCCCAAAGGCGCGATCCATGTGCATAACGCCGTGCTGATGCACTATGCCACGGCGAAATATGTGCTTGATCTGCATCCGGACGATATCTTCTGGTGCACCGCCGATCCTGGCTGGGTTACCGGTACGTCGTATGGCATCATTGCACCGCTGACCCATGGTGTGACCAACATTGTTGATGAGGCGGATTTCGACGCCGATCGCTGGTATCGCATCCTGGAGTCGCAGAAGGTGACCGTCTGGTACACGGCGCCGACGGCCATCCGGCGGCTGATGCGGTTGGAGATCGAACCGCGCAAGCAGTACGATCTGAGCAGCCTGCGCCTTGTGCATAGCGTCGGTGAACCGCTGAACCCTGAAGGCGTCGTCTGGGGCCAGGAGGCACTGGGTTTGCCAATACACGACAACTGGTGGCAAACCGAAACGGGCGGGATCATGATTGCCAACTATGCCGCAATGGATATCCGGCCTGGTTCGATGGGCCGGCCACTCCCGGGGATCGAGGCGGCGATCGTCCGGCGGATCGATGGCACCGGCGCTCAAGTGGTGACGGCGCCGAATGTCGAGGGCGATCTCGCCCTCAAGCCGGGCTGGCCCTCCATGTTCCGTGGTTACCTGCACGACGAGGAGCGCTATCGCAAGTGCTTCGTTGATGGCTGGTACATCACCGGCGACCTGGCGATGCGCGACGAGGACAGATATTTCTGGTTCGTTGGCCGCGCCGACGATATTATCAAGACCGCCGGTCACATGGTTGGCCCGTTTGAGGTCGAGAGCGCGATGATGGAACACCCGGCGGTCGCCGAGGTTGGTGTCATCGGCAAGCCCGACCCGATCATTGGTGAACTGGTGAAGGCGTTCGTGACGCTCAAACCAGGGTTCGAACCCGGTGAGAAGCTACGGATGGAGTTGCTCGGCTTTGGCCGCACCAGGCTCGGGTCGGCCGTGGCGCCCAAGGAAATTGAGTTTGAGGAACATCTGCCGCACACGCGCAGTGGCAAGATCATGCGGCGGTTGCTCAAGGCGCGCGAGCTTGGCCTGCCCGAAGGCGACCTGTCAACGCTGGAGGAAGCCAGATGAATGCAGCACCGATGAACACGACCGTAACAACGCCGGTCGAGCGTGAGCACGCACTGCACCTGCTGCATCAGATGCTGCGGATCCGGCGGTTCGAAGCCAGAGCGGCCGAGCTGTACGGAGCAATGAAGATCCGCGGCTTCTTGCATCTCTACGATGGCGAAGAAGCCGTTGCAGTCGGTGTGATGGAAGCGCTGACACCCGACGACAATATCGTCGCAACCTATCGCGAGCACGGCCATGCGCTCGCACGCGGCATCTCCGCCGGGGCAATTATGGCCGAAATGTATGGTAAGCAGGAGGGGTGCGCCCGTGGGCGCGGTGGTTCAATGCACCTGTTCGATGCCGCGACACGCTTTTATGGCGGGAATGCGATTGTCGGCGGCTGTCTGCCGCTGGCGATCGGGTTTGCCCTGGCGGACAAGATGCGCGGCCAGGAGCGTATTACCTGCTGTTTCTTCGGCGATGGAGCGGTTGCTGAGGGGGAGTTCCACGAGTCGATGAACCTGGCGGCGCTCTGGCGCCTGCCGGTATTGTTTCTGTGCGAGAACAACCTGTATGCCATGGGTACCGCCCTCGAGCGCCACCAGTCGGTGACGGACCTGACCCGCAAGGCTGCCAGCTATGACGTGCCGGCCGCAACGGTGGATGGTCAGGACGTGCTGGCGGTCGAAGCGGCGGCCCGGACGGCTGTCGCCGCCGTTCGTTCCGGTGCAGGGCCTTATTTTCTCGAGTGCCGCACCTACCGGTTTCGTGGCCACTCGGCATTTGATACCGAGCTGTACCGGACGAAAGACGAGATCGAACAGTGGAAGCAACGTGATCCGATTACGTTGTTCATTCACCTGCTAATGGACGAGGGCCTGCTCAGCGAAACGGACCTGGCGGAGCTTGAGCGCAAGGTTGCCGACGAGATCGAGGCGGCGGTTGCCTTTGCCGAAGCAGGCACCTGGGAACCGGTTGAAGATCTTGAGCGCTTCGTCTACTCGGATCGGAGGTCGCCATGAGCGGAAATGGACAGATGGTGCCGATGACATACCGGGAGGCGGTGCGTGAAGCCATGCGTGAAGCCATGCGCAAGGACGAACGCGTCTTCCTGATGGGTGAGGATGTTGGCCGATACGGTGGTTGCTTCGCGGTCAGCAAGGGGTTGCTGCAAGAGTTCGGCCCGGAGCGCGTGCGCGATACGCCGCTGTCGGAGTCGGCATTTGTCGGCGCCGGCATTGGTGCCGCCATGAATGGCATGCGCCCGATCGTCGAAGTCATGACCGTCAACTTCAGCCTGCTGGCGGGCGACCAGATCCTGAACAATGCTGCGACGATCCTGCATATGTCAGGTGGCCTGTTCAACGTTCCACTCGTCATTCGTATGGCGACCGGCGCTGGCCGGCAGGTGGCGGCGCAGCACTCGCACAGCCTTGAAGGCTGGTTCGCCCATATTCCCGGGATCAAGGTGATCACGCCGGCCACGCTCGAAGACGCCCGCGGTATGCTCTGGACGGCGCTTGAGGATCCTGATCCGGTGCTGATCTTCGAGCATGCCAGCCTGTACAACATGGCGGGCGAGTTGCCCGCCAGCGCCGGGCCGGTAGATATTGACCGCGCGCGTGTACGTCGCTCCGGCGCCGATGTGTCAATCATTACCTATGGCGCCTGCCTCTTCAAGGCGCTGGAGGCGGCGGAGACCCTGGCACGCGACGGGATCGAGGCCGACGTCGTTGACCTGCGCACACTGCGCCCACTCGATGACGAGACGTTCCTGGCATCGGTCGCGAAGACGCACCGTGCCGTGATCGTTGACGAAGGCTGGCGGAGCGTAGGGATCTCGGCAGAAGTAAGCGCGCGCATCATGGAACGCGCCTTCTATGAGCTGGACGCCCCGGTCGAGCGGATCTGCAGCGTGGAAGTGCCGATGCCCTATGCACGGCACCTTGAGCAGGCAGCGTTGCCACAGGCGGAGACAATCGTCGCGACGGTCCAGAGGATGGTGCATGCCCATGTCTGAGTTTCGTATGCCGAGTCTGGGCGCCGACATGGCTGCCGGAACGCTGGTTGCATGGAAGGTCAAACCCGGTGACCATGTCACGCGTGGCATGGTCGTCGCCGAAGTCGAGACCGACAAGGGGATCATTGAGGTCGAGATTTTCGAAGACGGCGTGATCGAACAGCTTATTGTTCAACCGTCACAGAAGGTACCAGTCGGTACGGTACTGGCGCTGCTCCGTCACAATGGCGCGCCACCGGCGCCTCCTCCGCCTGCGCCTGTGCCGGTGATGACTGCAGCGGGTGCGCCGCCTGCGCCCTCGGCGCCACCCGCGCCCGCGGCGGAACGTGAGCGCGTCCGGGTGTCGCCGGTCGCGCGGCGGCTGGCCGCCGAACTGGGGGTTGACCTGAGCAGTGTGCAGGGGAGTGGCCCGCACGGCGCGATCGAACGCGCTGATGTCGAAGCGGCGGCAGCCAGAAAGGCAGCCGTGGCGCCACCTCCGTCGGCGCCGGTTACGCCGGCCCGTGAACCGGAACGCCCGGCGGGAGGCGACGCGCAGGCGGCCATGCGGCGGGCAATTGCCGCAGCCATGGCGCGATCGAATCGCGACATTCCGCACTACTACCTGGAGACGCGTATTGACATGAGCCGGCCGTTACGCTGGCTCGAAGCCGAGAACCAGAAACGTTCGGTGCGCGATCGACTGTTGCCGGCGGTGCTGCTGATCAAGGCGGTAGCGCGTGCGCTGGGTGATGTGCCGGAGTTGAATGGCTACTGGATCGATGATTGTCACCAGCCCCAGGAGGCGATCAATATTGGCTTTGCCGTGGCATTGCGGCAGGGCGGCCTGGTAACGCCGGCCATTCATCACGCCGATCTCAAGAGCCTGGATGAACTCATGGAGGCGTTGCGCGACCTGATCACCAGGGTGCGCAGCGGTCGCCTGCGTAGTTCGGATCTGACCGACGGCACCGTCACGGTGACAAACCTTGGCGACCTGGGGGTCGAGAAGGTGTACGGCGTGATTTACCCGCCACAGGTGGCGCTGATCGGCTTCGGCAAGGTTACCGAACAGCCCTGGGCCGAAGGGGGTATGCTCGGCATCCGGCCGGTGCTGACGGCCACGCTTGCGGCGGATCATCGTGCGACCGATGGGCGGCGGGGCGCCCAGTTCCTCGAAGCGCTCACCCGCCATCTGCAGGAGGCTGACAAGCTATGACACCTGTGCAGACGTTAAGCGCAGCGCAGATCAAAGAGGTGATCTTCGCCTGCCTGAAGCAGATAGCGCCGGAGGCCGATCTTGAATCGCTGTCGCCGGATGTGAATGTGCGCGAGGCGCTGGATATTGACTCGTTCGATTATCTCAACTTCATGATTGCGCTCGATGCTGAGCTGGGGGTGGCCATCCCCGAGGCAGATTACGGCCAGCTGGCGACGCTCAATGATATCGTGCGGTACATTTCGGCGCGCCTTGCCTGAATGAGGCGCGTTGCGCGATCGTCGTGACGGGCGATTCGCGTCATGGTTCCTCTTGCCTTCGGCAGAGCGGTACGTCGCTTCCTGGGTGGTGGTTTTCGCCAGCTCTGCCGGCGAAACCACGCGCGCAGCGAGGAGATTGCGTCAGCCACGCTTCGCTCGCTGCAAGCGGTCGCTAACGCTCCACGCACTGACAGGCGGCATCTGGCTGTCAGTGCGCGCGCAGCGACGCAAGCTCCCATCTTTCAGGTCAGTGCGCGCGCAGCGACGCAAGCTCCCATCTTTCAGGTCAGTGCGAGCGAAGCGAAGCAATCTCCCGTCTCCGCCGAGATTGCGTCAGCCACGCTGCGCTCGCTGCAAGCGGTCGCTGACGCTCCTCGCACGACAGGCGGTCGCTGACGCTCCGCGCACTGACAGGTGGCGTCTGAATCTTCGTAAAGGCACCTGGACACCTGTGCTCCCAGGAGACGTGTGCACAGTTCTAGACACAATACCTTTCAAATAAGGCGTTCTGCACCGCACCGCCCCCCACCCAACCTCCCCCCGCTGGGGGGAGGAGTCGGACTCAAAGAACACGTTCACCTTTGGTGGAACAGATCCCTCCACCCGACCTCCCCCCGCCAGGGGGAGGAGTCGGACTCCCTCCCCCGGCGGGGGAGGGTTTAGGGGCGGACAGAACAGGCGTGTCACATGCATGCTGTTTCCTTAGGCTGCGACCCGCAGGTGCTCACGCTTGCCGACCCGGCCAGTGCAGTGCACCGGGGTGGCGGCGGGTC
>Ga0272446_1007418_pt1 | contig 10913 bp, 6 predicted proteins | sample YNPCB0061_FD_194587 | JGI IMG/M metagenome (GOLD analysis project Ga0272446, IMG submission 194587) | Hot spring microbial mat communities from Yellowstone National Park, WY, United States - YNP-CB-006-1 | ecosystem: Environmental > Aquatic > Thermal springs > Hot (42-90C) > Sediment | place...
CCGCGCTAATGGCCCATGTGTTCGCCTCCAGCCAGGCGACGTGATCGACAGCCTCGTGAAGGATGGAGTCGCCGACATAGACCAGGGCGCCGAACAACATCCAGACAGAGATGTAGCCAATGATCAGCGCGGCCATCAACCGCGGGCGGTCTGCCCGCTCACGCACAACGGTGTCAAATAGCATCACCAGTGGCAGGCTGGTCGGCAGCATCATGGCCACAATCATGAGCGTCCAGCCGCCCATGAAGACCAACAGCAGGAGGCCGCTGCCCCTGACCGCTTCCAGCGAATGGTGGCTGAGATACCGGCTATAGGGGGAGAGGCCCCACAGCCACAGGATCAGCCAGGCCAGCGCGATCAGCGCGGCCAGGACCGGCAAGAAGAACCTTCGGTCACTGACGGGGCGTATCATCTAAACAAATCCCCTATCCTTTCGTAAACAGCCCGGTGGTGTAGGCTATCCTTCCCAGGCAAGGGCTCTGCGCGTGGCTGCCTGTGATCGCTCGCGCACAAAGCCCTTGCGACGCCAATTACGCCTCGAAGCGGAATGTCCCCTGGATAGCGTTGTGGTTCTGCAGGCTAACCTGCTTGAACCCGTGCTGGGGGACGTTGAGACGATACGCTGCGGCCTTGCCCACGTAGGCCGGCGAGCCGGGGATCGTGGTGAACACGGTGTCGTGCATGGAGGTGACCTGACCTGTGGCTCCCTGGAATGGCACCAGCTCGGCCTCAATCGCCTGCCCAAACCGGAACGTTCCTTTGCCTTCCTGAACCTGGAAGGTCACAGGAGCTCGTTCCACGCCCAGGTACTCGCCGACCAACTGAAAGAGGTCCTTCAGCGGTCCCCCTAGTTTCCCCGTGAAGGCATCCTCCAGGGCTTCTTGCTGCCGGGCTGTGGCCCGCTCATCCATGTAGATCACGGTGCGCCAGTTGCCCTTGAGGATATTGCCGGGGATGTAGTTCAGATAGGACACGGTCAGGCCTGAGACATCCACGCCTCCAACGTTTCCCTTGTCAATGTGGTAGGTGACGGCCCCGACGCAGGTACCGCCGTCCGGGTCCTCGCCTACCCAGCACGGGCAGAGCACATCGCACGTGCAGACTTCCAGTAAGCGTCCTTCCAATTGATATGCCATGGGTAAGCTCCTTCCGCTGGGGCCCGACCGCTGCTTATCCGGACCCTACAGGGACTTTAGCGGAGGCTCGCTTGCCTGCCATCGTGGAAAGCCCGGAGATTGGCCGCCGGACAGTACGGAAATTAGGTGCAACGATGACACGGAGAAGAAGGCCCAGCTGCCAGCAGACACGTCGTGAAGGGCAAGCTGGACTACTGTTCAGTGCCCTTGGCGAGTCCCTTCTCCACCGCCCAGGCGGCGATCTGCGCCCGCGAGGTGAAACCGAGCTTCTGCAAGATATTGCTGACGTGGGTTTCAACGGTGCGTTCGCCCACGACCAGGATATCGGCGATCGCGCGGTTAGACATGCCTCGGGCGATGTGGGCGGCGACCTCGCGCTCCCGCGCCGTCAGCCCGCTGAATTCTTTCTTAGCGGCGCGGCGCGGCGAGGGCAGGGCGGTCGGTGGCATCAGAGCACCGGCCTGCCGGACGAAGTTGTCGCGCAGTGCCTGATCCGGGATGGTGTCACCCAGATTGTCGACGACGTCACGCGCAGCCGCGAATTCACTTGCGGCGTCGTCGAAGCGCTTAAGCCACTGGTAGAGTTTGCCCAGGGCAATGTGAGTACGCCACAGCAGCGGCGGCAATCCTCGCGCCTGTGCCTCGTCTCGCGCTGCCCGCAGCATCGTCTCCGCCTCCACGGTTCGACGCAGCGCCGCGAGCGCCTCGCCGCGCAGTTTCCACAGGCGCGGGATGACCGTCTCCGCCGTCACATTCGCCGCCGAAGCAATCAACCCCTCGGCGATGGAAAGCGCAGTTTCGGCGTTGCCGCGCCTTAGAGCCAGTTCCCCCCGCGCATACCAACACAGCCGCTGACTCTGGGTTTGCATGGGCGTGTCACTCTCAAGCACGTCATCCAGGGTCGCTTCCGCTAGTTCGAGATTGCCCTGTGCCGCATAGACCAAGGCAAGGTAGCCACTCGTCAAACCGACCCACACCTGCGACCCGACGGCGCGTGCCAATGCCAACGCCTCCTCAAGATGCGGCCGCGCTGCGTTCAATGCCAGCAAATCGAGATACAGCATTCCCAGCGCGGCGTGCGCCCCACTGATCCACTGCCGATGCTCAATTTCCTCCGCTACAGCCAGACCTGCCTCACCCGCCTCGAGCGCGCGAGCGTACTCGCCCTGCGGCCCAAGGCCCATCGCCAGCATCAGCTCCGCGTAGGCTTCGCCCGCCCGCCAGCCAATTTCACGCGAAATCTGGATCGCCTCTTCACTCCAACGCGTGGCTGCCGACAGACTAATCGCCGGCACATCGGCGCCTTTCAGATAAATGGCGGCGCACAAAGGCAGGGAAGCGAGGCTCGAAGCCAGGCCCCGGCGGTCAGACAACGCCCTCCAGAGGGCGATAGCGCGCTGGTAAAAGTGATGAGATTGGGCCAGATCGCTGTTGAGCTGGCTGCTCATGCCCAGCAGGTCGAGGGTCTCCACCAGACCACGCGGGTCGTTCTGCATCTGGAACAGCTCTAGAGCCTCTCGATGGTACTTCAACCCCGTTTCCGGTTGTTCAACGTTGGCGTACCAGTTGCCGAGGCGGTTCAGACTGTGACCAACCGTCGTAGGATCGCCCAACAGGCGCGCCACCTCCAGCGCCCGTCGGAAATAGTCCCCCGTCTTGGCATAATCGCGCGCGGTCCACAAAAAACCCAGATCAATGAGGCCCTGCCATTCTGCCGCGCCGTCGCGCGCCTCCTGTGCGGCGCTGAGGGCGGCTTCGTAGTCGCTGAGCGCCTGCTCAAAATTGCCTGTCATTTCGTAGGCCTGGCCACGGCCGCGGACAATTTCTGTCGGCGGCGGGAGAGCCATGTGGCGCGCGGCTTCCAGGGCACGGGTGAATTGCTCGATGGCTTCATACGGCGCGAAGAGCGCCTGAGCTTGCTCCCCAGCGCGACGCGAGTAGGTGAGCGCTTCCGCCCACATCTCTGCAGCATAAGAATGATGGGCGAGATCGGCTGCGTGGGCCTCCAAGGTCCCCGCATAAACTCGCTCCAGTGTCTCGGCGATCCTCTGATGCAGCGCCTTGCGCTCACGCCGCAACAGCGCTGCGTAGACGGCTTGCTGCGTCAGCGCATGCCGGAAGGCGAACTCGTCCGCCGATTCCTCAATCAGCAGTTGAGCGGCTATCAACTTCTGGACGAGCGGGACGAGCTCCTCAGCCGCAATCTCAGTCAGCTCCTGCAGTAGGGCAAAGTCAAAACGCCGTCCCGCCACGGCTGCGAGGGTCAGAACCTTTTGCGCCGCCTGACTCAATTGGGACGTACGTCGCTGGACCGTATCCTGCACGCTGCGCGGAATGCGCAACTCGCGAATCGGTTTGCGTTCCCAATGCCCGGCGCCATAGTAGATATCCCCGTTGATGATCAGCGCCCTCAGCACTTCTTCGAGGAAAAACGGATTCCCTTCCGTGAGCGGATACAACAGATCAAGGAATTCGGTCTTGACGGGATGAGACAAACCGAAGATGGCGCGCAGCATCGAGTCCACGTTGGAACGCGCGAGCGGGGCAAGGGCGATCTCGCGCGCCAGCCGTTCGCGGTCAAACTGGGCGAGAAGATGCGTCAAGGGGAGCGGCGCTTCTTCCTGGCGGTAACTTGCCAGCAGGAGAATGGGATGCCTCGGGAGACGGCGCGCGAAGACTTGCAGAAAATGCAGGCTGACCTTATCACTCCAATGCAAATCTTCGAGGATGAGGAGGAGCGGTTGCATCGCTGCCAAGCGAATGAACAATCCAATCAGGGACTCGAACAGGCGGCGTTTTTCGGCTTCGGGGTCGAGCGGGGGCGACGGTTGAAGGTCGGGAAAGGCCAGCGCCATTTCGGGCACGAGTTTCACAATCTCTGGCGCGAAGGGACCAAGCCGCTCGTTGATTTCGAGGGGCGCGCAGCTCGCCAGGTGCGTCCGTAGGGCGTCCACCAGGGGCGCGTAAGGGAAGGCGGCATCTTGCTCGAAACAGTAACCCCGCAGGATCAGGAAACGCTCAACTTCCGCGCGACGGCAGATTTCGCTGAGCAGGCGGCTTTTGCCTATCCCTGCCTCACCCGCGATAACGATGCATTGTCCCGCGCCGCCCTGAGCCGAGTGTAAGGCGCGTTCAAGTGTGTCCATCTCCTGTATTCGCCCGACGAGCACGGGCGAGACAACCGGCATATCCAAGGGCGACACGGCCGGGTTCATCGCAGCCCACCCGTCTCCCTCGATAATTTCTTTGCCCCGTCAGGACAACACAAAGCCGTGCCAAGAGCGACGGTCGAGTCGCAAGTTGCGCGACAAGCCGGTAGCCGCCCAGCGGATGGTTTCGGCCGCGTTGCGGAGCGCGCAGCAGAGCAACGGCGGCTGCAACCCGTTGTTGGGCTGCAACCGACACCAGGCATAGAGCGCGTCGTATACATCAAACCGTCGGCTCAGTCTGCCGGTAGGATCGCCCAAGCTCAGACCAGGATTTGGGAGGACCACCGGCCATAGAAGACGATATCAGGAGCCCGCTCGGGCTCCACGGTTATCGAGTGCTGAGGGCGGCGCAGGAAGGGATCGATCCGGTCGTGGCGGTCGAACCGCCGGCCGAGGCGGGCTGTCCGTGCCGTGGTGCGGCTGGGCGCTGCTGAAGGGCGAGGAGCGCCTGACGCCGCGCCAGGCAGAACGGCTGGCCGAGCTAGGTCGGCGCTTCCCGACGCTCGCCGAGCAGCACTGGTGCAAGGAGCGCCGGCGCGAGCTCGACCGCTCGCCCGATCGCCGCACGGCAGAGGGGCGCTGGACGACCCTGCTCATCGCCATGGCGGCCAGCGACGACCCGGCGGTCTGGCGCTGGGCGCGCACCCTGCAGCACTGGCGGCGCGAGATCATGGGCTCCTTCGAGCTCCCCATCACCAACGGCTTCACAGAGGGCTGCCACACCAAAATCAAGCTGCTCAAGCGCCTACGCTACGGGTACCGCAACGTGCAGGTCTACCTGCGCAAGATGCTGCTGGGCTTCCTGCCGGTCTCACATGCCGTGCTCGCCCCACACTTGTCGGCATAGAGCCCGACCCGCCCCCGGGCGCCCTACCCCGCCAGCCGGCTGTTGAGGACCACGACCACGATCCCGAGCACGACGAGGACGACGAGCTCGACGAGCCGCCGCACGTCCCAGAAGCGCCACGGCCGCCGGGCGTGGAGCGCGTCGCCGTGGACGGCGTCCCAGAGGAAGACGACGAGGGTCAGGACCGCCGGCCCCACGAGTCGCGGCAGGGCGAGGAGCCGGAGCACCCCGGCCGCGATGGCGACGACCCCGGCGAACGTCCCGGCGGCGACCACGGCCCCCCGGATCGACGGCTCGCGGAGCGCCGCGAAACGGTAGCCGAGCCCGGCCGCCACGAGGGCATCGAGGCCGACGAGGAGGGCGAGATCGCCACCGTCCATCGGCCGCGCCGCCGCCGGCCCGGCCACGAGGCCACCCGGGATGGTCGCCGCGACCCCGGTGAAGGCGGCGAAGGCGAGGAGGAGCCCCAGGGTCAGGATCGCCGCCCGGTCGTCGCGGGTCGGCCCCCGCTCCGAGGCGTCGATCCGCGCCTCGAGCACGAGGAGCCGATCGAGCCCCACCGCGGCGAGGACGAGGATCGGCCCGAGCCCCAGTCCGAGGGGGACGAGCCGGACGAGTCCGACCGTGGCGACGGCGAGGACGGCTGGGAGGAGGAGCGCCTCGACGGCGACCCCCCGCTGGTGGCGCTCGCCGAGGACCTGAAGGGTCCCGAGCCCGACGGCGACGGCGAGGAGTCCACCCACGAGCCAGACGGCGGGCGCATCGACGAGGGCCGAGAGCCCGGCGACGACGACGAGGGCGAGGGCGAGCTGCCGGCGGCCCGCCGTCGGGGCGGTCACGAGCGGCCGGTCGGTGCCCCCGCCCGAGGCCCGGGTTCCCGGCTCAACCAACGCGGCCTCCCTTCCCGGCCGCCCAGGCCAGGACCTCCTCGCGCGGCCAGGTCGTGACGACGGCGGCCGCCTCGACCCAACCGCGCCGAGCCTGGGCGACCCCCCAATCGAGGTGGGCGAATTCGGTCGTTCGATGGGCGTCCGAGTCGATGGCGAGGAGACAGCCGGCGGCGACGGCCTGGCGCGCCCGCTCCGCCGAGAGGTCGAGCCGGTGCGGCGACCCGTTCAACTCGAGGGCGGTCCCCGTCGCGGCGGCGGCCTCGAAGATGGCGTCCCAGTCGAGGTCGAGGTCGTCCCGCTCGCCGATGATCCGACCGGCGGGGTGGGCGATGACGTCGACGTGCGGGTGCCGGATCGCCCCGAGGACCCGGGCCGTCAGCTTGTCGCGCGGCTGGCGCCGGCCGACGTGGAGGGAGGCGACGACGACGTCGAAGCCGGCGAGGACGTCGTCCGGCAGGTCGAGGGAGCCATCCGCCCGGATCTCGAGCTCGCAGCCGTGGAGGACCCGGAAGCCCGCCGGCGACGCCCCCGGCGGCAGGTCGCCGGCCCGCTCCTCGGCGGCGAAGCGGGCGTTCAGTTCGGCGAGGACCGACCGTTGGGCGGCGAAGCGGGACGGATCGAGGCCCCGGGCGATGGTGAGGCTGACGGTGTGGTCGGTCAGGACGAGGTACTCCAGGCCCGCCCGTCGCGCCGCCTCGGCCATCTCGGCGATGCCGTGGACGCCGTCCGACCAGTCCGAGTGGGCGTGGAGGTCGCCGCGGAGGTCGGCCCGCCGGACGAGCACCGGGAGCCGACCGGCGAGGGCGGCCTCGATCTCGCCACGGTCCTCCCGAAGCTCGGGTTCGATGTACGGCAGCCCGAGGAAGGCGTAGACCTCGGCCTCGGTGGCGAAGGTCCGGAGCTCGGCCGCCGAACCGGTGGCGGGCTCCCCGTCGGGCCCGAGCCGGAGGAAGCCGTGCTCGGAGAGGCTCCAGCCCAGATCGCGGGCCATGGCCCGGAGGCGGACGTTGTGGGCCTTGCTGCCGGTGAAGTGGACGAGGTAGGTGCCGGCCGCGCCGGGCGGCATGATCATGCAGTCGACCTGAGGGCCGTCGCGGAGGGCGACCGACGCCTTGTGGCTGCCGGCGCCGAGGACGCGCTCGACCTCGGGCAGCCCGGTGAGGCGGGCGACGACCGCCGCCGGGTCCGTCGTCTCGGCGAGGAGGTCGAGGTCGCCGATGGTCTCGACCCGCCGCCGAAACGACCCGGCGGGGACGAGGGCGCGGAGGCCGGGCGCGTCGGCGAGGGCGGCCTCGAGCCGCTCGACGTAGGCCGCCGCCCGGTCGAGGAGCATCCGACCGGGGCGCCGCTCGAGGGCGGCGATGCCGGCCAGGATCGACTGCTCGGCCTTCGCCGAGAAGCCGCGGAGCGTCCGGAGGCGACCGCTCTCGGCCGCCCGCCGGAGGTCCTCGATGGAGTCGATCCCGAGCTGCTCGTAGACGAGCTTGACCGTCTTGGGGCCGACGCCGGGGATCTCGAGGAGGGCGAGGAGCGAGGCCGGGAACTCGCGTCGGAGGCGCTCGTAGTATTCGAGGCGGCCGGTCCGGGCCAGCTCCTCGAGCTTCTCGGCGATGGCCTTCCCGACGCCGGGGATCTGGGGTGGCCGCCCCTCCCGATAGGCCCGGGCGACCTCGACGGGCTGACGGGCGATCTCGTCGGCCGCCCGATGGTAGGCGACGGTCTTGTAGACGACCTCGCCCTTGACCTCGAGGATGTCGCCGATCTCGTGGAGGATCCGAGCGATCTCGGCGTTCGAGAGGAGCGGCGGCTCGGCGGGCGGGGTCGGGTCGGCAGCCGGCGGCGGCTCGGCGGGCGGGGTCGGGTCGGCGGATCGGCGCGGCACGCCCGACAGGGTACCGCCGGATCGGCCGCGATCGGGTCGCGCAGGCGTGCGCCCGCTCCAGCTGCCGCTCGCGGGTGCCGCTCCGGGGCCGCTCCCGGGCGTGATCAGCCCGCCTCGGCGCGCACCCCGCTCGTCGCTCGACGCATCGCTCGCCGGGTCGCCCGACGGGCGAGCGTTCGACCGCGCTTCTGGGCGTAGAGCGCCGCGTCCGCGGCGGCGATGAGCTCGGCTCCGGTGCGCCCATCCTCGGGGTACGTGGCGATCCCGACCGAGATCCCCACCGGGACCAGCCCGCCGTCGGTCGTGAAGGGCTGCTCGGCGACGGCGCTGACGATCCGCTCGGCCGTCCGTTCGGCCGCGGCCCGATCGCTGTCCGGCAGGATGACCGCGAACTCGTCGCCGCCGTAGCGCGCCAGGAGGTCCGAGGCACGCAGGGTGCCGCGGACGACGGCGGCGATCCAGGCGAGGACCCGGTCGCCGAAGGGGTGGCCGAGGGAGTCGTTGACGAGCTTGAAGCCGTCGAGATCGAGCATGAGGAGGGCGAAGGGCCGTCGCCCCCGGCGAGCGCGGAGGACCTCCTGGGCCAGCCGCTCCTGGAAGGCCCGGTGGTTGTAGGTGTCGGTCAGCGGGTCGCGGTCGGCGAGGCGCCGAGCCTCGGCGTAGAGCATGGCGTTCTCGAGGACCATGGCCGCCTCGTTCGCCATCGTCGTGACGAGCTGGAGGGTCTGTTCGTCGAGGGCGACCGGCCGGCGCGCTTCCAGCTCGACGAGGCCGATCGCCTCGCCCCGGGCGACGAGGGGGAGCATGACGAGGGAGGCCCACCCCTCCTCGCGGAGGAGGGCGACCTCGGCCGGGTCGGCGGCCGGATCGTCGACCTGGATCTGGCTGACGGCTCGCTCGTGGAGGACCCGCCGCGTCTCCGGGTAGTCGGCGAGCGCGAACTCGGCGCCGAGGACGCGCTCCGGCGGGTGGTGGCCGAAGGTGAGGAGCCGGTTGCCCGTCCGGTCCCAGGAGCTGATCACGCAGGCGTCCATCCCCGCCGCGTCGGCCAGGTGGCGGGCCATGACATCGGCCACCGCCCGGGGCTCGAGGGTGCGGGCGAGGTCGCGCGACATGGCGACGATCCGCTGCAGGTCTTGGGCGAGGCGCCCCGTCCGCTCGACGAGGCGGACCGTCTCGACGGCCGTGGCGGCGTGGTCGGCGAGGATGGAGAGGAGCCGCAGGTCCTCCTCGTCGAACTGGCCGAGGCCGAGCTTCGAGAGGGTGATGACGCCGATGGTCCGCTCGTCGTAGCGCATCGGGACGACGAGCATCGACTCGTCGACGTCCTCAGTTCCCGGGATGGTGGCCGCTCGCGGGTCGGCGTTGGCGTCCGGAACGACGAGGGGGGTGCCGGTCAGGGCGACCCAGCCCGTCAGCCCCACCCCGACCTTCGTCCGGAGGAGGGCGAGGTCGACCGTGTCGTAGGCGCCGACCCGGCCCTCGAAGGCGATCGGGACGACGTCGTCCGGCGGCTCGACGAGGTAGACCCGGGCGTTGTGGTAGTCGATGATCCGACGGGTCTCCTCGACGATCGCCCGCCCCACGGATTCCAGGGTGTTCTCCCGCGACAGCCGGGCCGATGCCGCCCGGAGAACCTCGAGCTCCGCCGCCCGCTGCCGGGTTCGGGCGAGGAGGTCGGCGTTCTCGATGGCGACGGCGGCGTGGCTCGCCAGCGCCGTGAGGACCTCGAGGTCGCTGCTCGTCCAGCGCCGGGGCCGTCGGCTGACGGCGGTCAGGACCCCGATGACTCGGTCGTGGAGGGTGAGCGGGACGACGACGTCGGCTTCGAAGTCGAGGACGCCGCGGTAGGCCTCGTAGCCGGTGCCTGGCTCGCTCGGGTCGAGCCGTTCTCGGATCCAGGGCCGGCCGCTTCGGACGACGGTGCCGAACCGTCCCTCGTCGGCGCGCAGCCGGGGGAGGCGGCGGGCGACCTCGTCGCTCATCCCGCTCCAGGCGACGAGCTCCAGGCGATCGCCCTCGATGATCCGGATCGAGGTCGCGTCGGCGCCCAGGACGCGCTGGGTCTCGGTGACGATGGTCCGCAGGATCGCTTCTCGGTCGAGGCTCGTCGCCATGCGGGCCGCGATGCCGAGCACGGCGGCGAGGCGCTCGGCGTGGTCGCGGGCGAGCTGGGCGGCGGCCGCGCGCTCGGCACCGACCCGCGCGGCGAGGCGGGCGCCGACGACGAGCGAGCCGGCGAGGAAGAGGGAGACGGTCACGGGCCAGTCCGGGGAGGTGAAGGCAGTCCCGACCCAGACCCTGATGCCGACGGAGGTAAGGATGAGGAGGATCCCGAGGCCGAGCCACGCGTCGGCGACCCAAAACGAATTGCGCGGGAGCGTTGGCTCGGCTCCCCGCCGGGGCGGGATCGGCTGCGGCGGGGACGGCTGAGCCGGTGCGGGCGGGCCCTCGGGCGCGCGGCGGCGTAGCGGGGAGGGAAGGTCGGTGTTCGGGTCCATCAGGGTCTCGCGGGCGATCGGTCACATCGTGGCACGTCGACGGTGCGCCGACGCTCCACCCGAGGTACTGGGGCGTGGAACAGTAGTACCGCGTTCGACCGTGGCACCGCCTCGTACCGGGGCACCGAGGGACGCCGGGCGAGCGTGCCGCATCCGGTCCGGGGTTCTCCTCAAGTGCGCGAGTCGTCCGCCCCAAGGACTGCGCCGACCTGACCGCGCGGGACAACCGGGCGGACCTGGCCACGCCGGCGTAGCGGGCGGATCTGGCCACGCCGGCGTAGCGGGCGACCCTGCCAGCGCCGGGCACCCGGCGCGCTTCGGCAGCGCCGCCCGCTGCTGGACTTCACCGTCGCCTGCGCCGTGGCGTCGGCACGCCGCTCACGGGGACGCGCCTTGCACCAGGCCCCGGCCGGCACCGGCCGCCGACCGTGTCAGATGCTCACCAGGT
>Ga0272446_1007419_pt1 | contig 10913 bp, 8 predicted proteins | sample YNPCB0061_FD_194587 | JGI IMG/M metagenome (GOLD analysis project Ga0272446, IMG submission 194587) | Hot spring microbial mat communities from Yellowstone National Park, WY, United States - YNP-CB-006-1 | ecosystem: Environmental > Aquatic > Thermal springs > Hot (42-90C) > Sediment | place...
GACGCGCTGGCGCGTCTTGGCGCTAATGAACAGCACAGGCACGTACTCCATGAAGGCAAGCTGCTCGCGCACCGTCCTGGCGTACTCGACCATGGTCTGGCTGTCCTTCTCCACGGCGTCCCATTTGTTGATGAGCACGACGACGCTCTTGTTGGCTTCCAGAACGTAACCGGCGACATGCATATCCTGGGCCGTGACACCTTCCTGGGCGTCGATCAGCAGGAGCGCGACATCGGCGCGGTCGATGGCGCGCATGCTGCGCAATACACTGTACTGCTCAATGCCCTGCTCGACACGGCCGCGCCGCCGGATGCCAGCGGTGTCGATCAAGGTGATGCGCTGGCCGTCGAAGGTCAGCTCCATATCGATCGGGTCGCGCGTGGTGCCCGGCACATCGCTGACGATGGCGCGCTCGCTGCCTACCAGCGCGTTGAGCAGGCTGCTCTTGCCCACATTGGGTCGCCCGACGATGGCGATCCCGATCGTCTGTTCGTCTTCCTCTTCGGCTGGATAGGGCGGCAACACTTTGACCAGCTCATCGAGCATGTCGGCGACGCCGTCGCTGTGATAGGCGCTCATGGGATAGGGTTCCCCCAGGCCAAGCGCCCAGAACTCCACTGCGTCCTGTTTCACCTGCTGACTTTCGGCTTTGTTGACAGCAACAAAGACCGGTTTGTCACTGCGACGCAACACCTCAGCCACTTCGAGGTCAGCGGCAGTCAACCCACTGCGCCCATCCACCACCAGCACGATGGCGTCAGCCTCGTCGATGGCGACCTGCGCCTGATTTTGTACAAAGGTGGTGAATTCTGCGTCGGCGGCAGGCGTGGCGCGTCCGGGCGCGGTGCGCATCGCCTCCGGCATCTCCAGCCCACCGGTGTCGATTACGATAAAGCCAACCCCGTTCCAGTCACTTTCGCCATAGATGCGGTCACGCGTCGTGCCGGGTGTATCCTCGACAATAGCGCTGGGGCGGCCGATCAGCCGGTTGAAAAGCGTGGATTTTCCGACATTGGGGCGCCCCACCAGGGCAACCACTGGTTTGCGTGCATGCATAGAAGTCCTCGGTTTGCATAAAGTGTGTCATTCTCACACTTTAACTCTACCAGGACTTACGCATTTAGCTCAGCAACCTTCCTGGAAGCTGAGAGCTTCCAGGAAGGTGACGCACTAGAATCTGCGTAAGCCCAATCTACAACGTACATTATGGCGCCGGCATTGCTGGCGTTGGCGTTGCTGGCGACGCTGCGCCAGGAATCGTCATACCGGCGGCAGGTGCAACGGTGATCGTGGCCGTGGGCGTGATGGCGGCTACGGTCGCCTCCACATCGGGCACCTGCGGCAGCGCGACGGCGGTGGTGGTCTCCAGCGGGCGGATCACAACCTCGACTGTCTCCGGGATCACCCCATCCAGGCGAATACCGTCAGGCCGGACGACGCTGGGCTTGAGTGCGTGCGTGCCCGGCACCAATCCGCTCAAATCCAGGATGGCGAATACGTCATCCTCGTTCATTGACTCCAGCAGGGGCATCGGCCCGCTCAAGATCACATCGACGGCGTCGAGTGCGGCGGTGGCGGTCAGCCCTGCGCCCAGGCCACGCACGACCAACGGTTCCGAGACGGTGATGCCCCCCTCGATCGGCGTGACGCCCGCAGTCGCCATCACGAAGTCGCCATCGTAGGAAGTGACGCCCTGCGGCAACAGCAGCGCAACGCGCCGGCGCACATCCGCGGTGGCGTTGGTCAGGTCGATTGGTTCGGTCTCGACAAAGCCGGGAACCTCGCTGAGAATGGCCGGGTCGCCCTGCAACACGACCGTGGATGGCTCCGAGCGGACGGCGCTCAGGCGGTAGCCTGGTGCAGGTGGGCCGGATAATTTGACGCGCACCGCCACTTCCTTGCGCCCCGGCCATTGCTCGACCGGGATGACGACCTGCACCCGCCCCGGCGGCGCCACTGTCACGCGCTCAACCGGGCGCACCTGCGCATCGACAGGGATCAGCGTCTGCGTGCGCTCAACCTGGCTCTTGGCGTTGCGCAGATAGATTTCTGCGCGTGCGCGCGCCACCTGCTCCACCTGTGACTGCGGGCCGCTGACCGTCACCGTCACCGGCGTGTAGATCGGCGCCTGCCATTCGTAGCCAAACGCGGCGCCGTCCATAATCTCGACCTGAACGGGAACCTCTTTTTCGATGCGGGCGTCGAGCACGACCGTGTACTCGGGGCGCTGTACTTCCAGCACCGTCATTTGCGGGTCACGACGTGTGATCTTGACGCTGACATCGTGCTCACCCGGACCAAGGCCGGTTAGATCCAGCGTGGCGCGAAAGTCGCCGTCGCGCATACTCTCCCAGGATGTGCGCGGTGCACGCACTACCAGCGTCACGCTTTCCTTGCTGAGGTCTTGCACCACTTCCAGCCCCTCGCCCAACCCAACCAGCGTCAACGGCACCGGCGTGGCAAGTTGTCGCACGGTGAGCGGGTTTTCCTGATTGATGGCGATCAACCAGATCGTCAACGCCAACACAGCCGAGAGCAACAGCGTGCCAATGTCGCCTACCAACATGCGCGGGCGTGATCGGGCGCGGGGGGCAACGGGCGCCGCCGGGGATTCACTATCCGCTTGATGCTCAGCCTGTTCGATCACCTGGTTCATATGCTCGAATAATAATCGTTCAGCAAGGCGCGCAGGCGATTGCTGTCGAGGCGGACAATGCGCCCGTTACGCGCCGCCGAGATGCGCCCGGTTTCTTCAGAGACCACGATGACCAGGGCGTCGGATTGTTCGGTGACGCCGATGGCGGCGCGATGGCGTGTGCCCATCTGGCTGTCGGTCAATTCGCGGTCGGTCAGCGGCAAGACACACGACGCCGCCAGGAGACGATCCTTTCGCAACACGACTGCGCCGTCGTGCAGTGGGGTGTTGGGAAAGAAGATCGTTGTCAACAGTTCAGATGTTACATCGCCGTTGATGGCAATGCCGTTATCGATGATCTCCGCCAGGCCTGTGACGCCCTCAAAGACCAGCAGAGCGCCGTAGCGTCGTTGCGCCAGCCACTCAATTGACTTGACGATCTCGGCGATCAGGCTCTGCGCCTGACTGGTGTCGCCGCGCCGTGTCCATAACGGCGCGGAGCGCCCGACGCGTTCCAGCGCGCGACGCAGCTCGGGCTGGAAGATCACGGGAATTGCGACCAACACCATCGGCGACGCCGTGCGCATCAACCAGTTGAACGCAGGCAGATCGATCGTCTGCGCCAGAATGGCAAAGATGATGATAAAGACCAGCACGCCGCGCACCAATTGCACGGCGCGCGTGCCGCTGAAGAGGCGAAACAGGCCGTAAAAGACCAGCGTCACCAGGGCCAGGTCGAGTATACTCTGCCAGTTCGACAGGCGGCTGAGCGAGGCGAAAACGTCCGTCATCCAATCCCAAAGCTCCCGTTACCGCAGGGGGATATTGCCAATCAGGTGCGCCAACAGCGCCTTCTGCGCGTGCAACCGATTGTGCGCCTGGGGAAAGAGCACGCTGTTCGGCCCGTCGGCGACAGCGTCGGTGATCTCTTCCCCGCGATGTGCGGGCAGGCAGTGCATCACCAGCACGTCGTTGTTGCGAGTGCGCGCCACGAGGTCGCGGTTGAGCTGGTAGGGCGGGAAGATGCGCAGCCGCTGCTCGCGCTCGGCTTCCTGTCCCATGCTCGTCCACACGTCGGTGTAGAGCACGTCGGCGCCGACCACGCCGTCCAGGTCATCGGTCACAGTGACATCGGCGTCCGCTTCGGCGATGATGGCCGGGTCGGGCGCGTAGCCGGCGGGTGAGACGATGCGCACGCTCATGCCGACCTTGCCCGCCGCCATGATCAGGCTCGTGGCGACGTTATTGCTGCCGTCGCCCACGTAGGCCAGCGACAACCCCTCCAACTTCCCGGTCTGCTCCCAGATCGTGAAGATGTCGGCCAGGGCCTGACAGGGGTGACTGAAGTCGCTCAAGCCGTTGATCACTGGCACGGTCGACCACTGCGCCAGTTGGACGACGTGCTCATGATCGAAGACGCGCGCCATGATGCCGTCGCAGTAGCCACTCAACACGCGCGCCACATCGGCCACACTCTCGCGGGCGCCCAGCCCGATCTCCTGTGGGCTCAGGTAGAAGGCGTAGCCGCCTAGCTGCACCATCCCCATCTCGAAGCTGACGCGCGTGCGCAGGCTGGGTTTCTGGAAGATCAGCGCCAACGACTTCCCGGCCAAAATGGGTGCATTCTGACCCAGGCGGTTGCGTTCCTCTTTTAGCTCGCGCGCCAGTCGCAGCAACCCCCAAAACTGATCAGAGGTGATGTGCTGCAAGTCTAGAAAATCTGATAAAGCCGGAATGACAGCGTTCATCGTGCGTTTCTTCCCTCAAGTGCAAGTGATGATGAATTGGCAATATAACTGGGACTTACGCATTTAGCTCAGCAACCTTCCTGGAAGCTGAGCGCTTCCAGGAAGGTGACGCACTAGAATCTGCGTAAGCCCAAATAACAATTACGCGTCCGGTGCTGGCTCAGCCACCACCGGATTGCTCAGCGATCCAAGCCCTTCGATCTCGACGGTCATCACGTCGCCAGGCTGCACCGGCCCGACGCCCGATGGTGTGCCGGTCAGAATCAGATCGCCCGGCTCCAGCGTCATGAAGCGTGAGACGTGTGCAATGATGCGCGCAATCGAGTAGACCATCAGTGCGGTTGTGCTCTCCTGGCGCACCTGACCATTGACCAGGCAACGCAGCGTGCGATTGGTCGGGTCGAAGCTCGTATCCACCCAGGGACCGACCGGCGCAAAAGTGTCGAAGCCCTTTGCCCGCGACCACTGGCCATCCTTTTGCTGCAAGTCGCGCGCGGTCACGTCGTTGGCGACGGTGTAACCAAAGACGTACTGGAGCGCATCCGCCTCGCTCACGTTGCGACAGCGCCGCCCGATGACGACAGCCAACTCCCCCTCGTGGTCGACGCGCCCGCTGATCCCTGGATAGACGACCGCTTCGCCTGGCCCAATGATTGCCGTGGGCGGCTTCAGAAAGATGAGCGGCTCGCCCGGAACGGCGTTGCCCAGTTCGGCGGCGTGTTCGGCGTAATTGCGCCCCACACACGCGATCTTGGTGGGCGCCACCGGCGCCATCAGCCGCACTTCGCGCAGTGTGTAAGGGCGCATCTGAATCGTCTCAGGGCGATACGCGCCCGCCTTGTCCACACTCAGATAGGGTGCTTCCGCCAGTGGGTAGACCAGATCGTCGACCAACAGGCCCCAGTAGGCGCGCCCGGCGTAGTTTTCCACTTCACCCCAATCATCCGTCAGGTCGAACGGTGTCCGCTCAGATTGATCCGCTTCATCCTGAGCGTTGAATGCACTGACGCGTTCGCGATCATCTGTCAAATGGCTGTAACGAACAATGCGCATGGTCTGGTTCCTGTCTGTTTGTTGCCGTCAACGCACACGCTCTGCGCCTCCGCCCTGCCTGCGCCTACGTGCGCTGCATAAGCTGCATGTTGCGTGTTGCGTGCTGCGTCCCGCTGCGCAACTGTGACACGCAACACGCAACACGTGACACGTGACACGCAACACGTGCGCCATGGGTTCACGCCCACGTGTGCTAGGCAAACTGCGTGTCGTTGATGACAAGATGGTATTTGCACCCCAAGAACTCGCACGCCTGCCGCATCATCGTCATGCGGCTCAAGAAGATCTCGAAGTACTCGATGACGGCTGCGTAGTGCGTGTCGATCTCCAGCTCCAGCGCGATGATCTTTTCCTCCGGGCGTACGCGCACAAAGCTGCGCTTGGCGGCGTAGTTGACGCGGTCATGGATGTCGAAGTCCTCCATGCGCGGGTTCTGAACGCGGCTGCGGTGCACGTCAGCCTTGTCGCCGATGATCACAGCGGCGCTGATCGCAGTTGTGGCGGTGCCGCGCTCCTCCTCGTGGTTGCCGATGGCATTCATGACGGTGGTGCACTCTTGCGGCGACATGCCCATGCGTTTCATGATGCCCCAGGCCAGCAGCGCACCGCTGAGCGCATGGTTCTGGCGATGGATGACGTTGCCGATGTCGTGCAGATAGCCAGCGACATTGCCAAGCTGGTAGGTGCGTTCGTCGTAGCCGAGATGTTCCAGCACGTTTTGGGCGATATTGCCCACCAACCCGGCGTGGCGCTGCCCGTGTTCGGTGTAGCCAAGCGCCTTCATCGTGGCGTTGGCTGCCTGTAGCATCGCCACCGTCTCTGCATCGCGCTTCAAATCTTCCACGGTGATCAGTCGGTAGCCATTGGAGGTCACAGCGGCCTCAACCGGCTCTCCATTTGTGATTGAGGCATCGGCAAGTTTTTTAGTCGTCATCGGTCATCGAATCTCCTAATTGGCGGCGTGTGCGGCATCGGGCACGCGCCATCGTTGATACTCAACCCATCTGTCCCAGCGCCAGGGCGCTCAAGAGCATTGCTGCCAACCACAGCGGCTGCATCTGGCGCCCGATTGCGCGCCCCTGCACAATTGCCAGCCAGGTGGGCAACAACAGCAAGACAATGGCAGCCAGCCACAAGGGCGCCTGCCCCACGATCAGGAGTGCACAGATGCCAAGCTCGCCCGCCGCCAGCAACAGCATCGCGATCGCGTCAAGTCCATCCTGCCGAATACGCACTTCGCCCCAGCGGTGAAGCGTCCACAACCCGGCCAACGCCACGCCCCACGTTATGTTCTGATCAGAATACAGCCAGAGCAGCAACGTCCAGGGCAGCCCAATGCTGATGAGACTTGCCAGCATCACGGGGATGCCGTGCAGTGTGTGGCGCGCCGTCCACCCCAACACGGTCAGCGCCACCACCACGACCGTCAGTCCCAACGCTTCGATCCCCACGACAGCCGCAACCAGCAGCGCCAGCAGCGCCGTGGGCGCGCCCACGCGGAAGGCGAGCGGCCACAGCTCGTGGTGGCTGCCAGCGAAGACGCGCGCGGCAGGCGATTCGGGCTGGAGGTAGGGCAACCAGACCTGTTGCTGCGCCGCGCGGGGCGCCAGCGGCAACAACGCGTCGCGACCACCTGCCAGCCGCCACACGGCGCCCCACAGCACATCGACCAGCAACAACGCCAGCGCCAGGGCGCGCCAGTCGATGCGCTCGACGGCGACACCGGCGCTCAACGCGCCTGCCACGCCAGCCCACAGCGCCACCGGACGCCAGACCGACTGGTCAGCCCACACCTGCGCATTGATCAAGCCGGTGCTTATCAGCTCGGCAGTCGCGGGGTGCGCAGCGATCGGGCGCCAGTGCAGACCGAGGCGCCGCGCCGGGATGGGCGTTGGTCGCGCTGTGGCGTCGTTGACTTCCGTTACCGCCGTGTTCGTCATGGCCGTTCGCAGCTCCGTGTCTGTGAAAGCAACAATTCCTGCACACCTGATGCAACCGCCTGCGACGCAGAAACGCCAGGAACGTCGAGGTTCGCACAGAAAGGCATGTCCATCGGCTTCAGCGCCATCAGGCGTCACGCCTCTCGACTCGCACAGAGCCACCGCGAAGGCGTCGAGCCTGGCGCATAAGTCTAATGATTATAGCAGATCGCAGAGGGCAGACAGAATCACCCGGAGGGGGAAACGCCCAAATTGGCGGCGCGGCACGGAAAAGATTCGGTCAGTTTCCACACCGCCCCCCCAGGAAGTTGTGGAGGGCTTCCCAGTGGGGGGGGCAGCATGATGAATGATTGATCGCTGCCTGTCACGAGTCAGGCGTCACGCCTTATCGGCGCCACAACCGACGAAAGGAGCGAGCCGGCGTCGCCCCTCGCCACTCGCCCCTGTTTCCACCTTGTCGGCGCCACAACCGACGAAAGGAGCGAGCCGGCGTCGCCCCTCGCCCCTGTTTCCACCTTATCGGCGCCACAACCGACGAAAGGAGCGAGCCGGCGTCGCCCCTCGCCACTCGCCCCTCGCCCCTGTTCCACATCAGTAGCTGCGCAGCGCAGCGCCCATCAGCTTCTGGATACGCTCCACCATGTCCGCCACCGAGCCCTGATAGGCGCCGTCAAGCAGTTGCAGGTTGTCGAATAATTGCTCGACGGAAGGGTCGATCAGCGGGTTGGCGGCGTCTTCGCTGACCAGCCGCGCCAGGTTGGCGATGATCGGGTGACGGCGGTTGAGCTCCAACGTCTTGACCGGCGCCACATAATCCTCTTCGATCACGCGGCGGACGTACTGCAGGTCGCGCGCGAACTCATCTTCCGGCGAGACCAGGCGCGCCGGGCTGTCAATCAACGTTTTGCCCTCGCGCACTTCCCGGACGCGTTCGCCCAGCACTTGTTTGACGCGCGCCGTCAACTTCTCGAATGCATCCTGACTCACAGCTTCAGCGGCGTCCGCCGTCGCCTCTGAATCCCTGGGCAGGTCGAGGTCGGCAGCGTCCACATTCTGAAGCGCCTTGTCTTCCACCTGGCGCAACTGGCTCACCATGTAGCCGTCGATAAAGTCGGTGAGGTAGAGCACCTCGATATTGTGCTTGCGGAAGTAATCCAGGTGCGGGCTACGCATGACCGATTTCAGACTGTCGCCCAAGATGTAGTAGATCGCCTTCTGGTCGGGCTGCATGCGGGCGATATACTCCTTGAGCGTCGTCCAGCCGTCGGCGCCAGTGTGCGTGGAATGGAAGCGGAGCAGCTCTTGCAGCGCCTCGCGATTGGCATAGTCAGAGGCGACGCCTTCCTTGATAAACACGCCAAATTCGCTCCAGAAAGTGGCGTATCTGGCGGCGTCCTGTTCAGCCAGGTTTTTCAGGTCTTTGAGCAGCCGGTTTGTCAACGCCTTGCGCAGTTGACGCGTCACAGGATTGCTCTGCACGCTCTCGCGCGAAACGTTGAGCGGCAGGTCTTCGGAATCGACCACACCCTCGACAAAGCGCAGGTATTCGGGCAGCAGCTCCTTGTTGTGCTCCTGGATGAGAATCTTGCGCGAGTAAAGACGCAGCCCGTACTCTGGCCGCAGCCGCAGTGAACTGCGTTCGCGGCGCGCCGGCACAAAGAGAATGCTGCGCACGTTGGCTGGCGCATCCGCTACGATGTGAACATGCAGCAGTGGCGCCTCCTCGTCGAAGGTGAGTTGTTTGTAGAATTCAGTGTATTCCGCAGCCTCGACTTTGGAAGGCGACTGTCGCCACAGCGCCGTGCGCCGGTTGGCGACCTTTGGCTCCCCCTCTTTGCCTTTGACGTAAATCGGGAAGGAAACATAATCAGAGTGCCGCTTGATAATGCTTTCCAGCCGCCACGTGCTGGCGAACTCGGCGGCGTCCTCTTTAAGCCGAATCCGAATGTCGGTGCCGCGCGTGCTCTTGTCAGCATCCGCCAGCGTAAAGCGACTATCCCCTGTCGATTGCCACTGCGCGGCGCGATCCTGCGGGCGAGCGGAGCGCGACACGACGGTGACCTCCTCCGCCACCATAAACACCGAATAGAAGCCAACGCCAAACTGGCCGATGATCTCCTCCAGGGTGCTCTGGCTTTGCCCGGCGTTCTGCAGGAAGGTGCGGGCGCCAGAATGCGCGATCGTGCCCAGGTTTTCGACCAGCTCTTCGCGGTTCATGCCGATGCCAGTATCCGAAATCGTGATAACCCTGGCCTCTTCGTCAACCGTAATCGTAATCGCCAGCTCCGCATCGGGGTCAACGACATCATGATTGGTGAGCATCTCGAATTGAACGCGGTTCAATGCATCGGACGCGTTCGAGATCAATTCGCGCAGGAAAATCTCGCGGTCGGTATAGAGCGAGTGCGCCAGAATATCGAGCAGTTGCTTGACTTCGGTGCGGTATTCAAGAGATTCGATTGGAGTCTCAACAGTGTCGACCATAACAAGCTCCATAAGAACTATACAGAACGATCCGAACGTTCAGATGTAGTCGGACACTGAATTGTACGCAAGTTCTGCGCGTGGGGCAAGAAAAGCGCGTTGAGATTTGCGAAGGAATCTCGCGCAGGCGTCGCAAGTCATCCGTAGCGGCTGCACCTCCTGCCGGATGACTTGTGACGCCTTGCGATCGTATCACGCCACAATCCGCCCACCGCGGACGGTGCTCCCCAGCACAATTGCCGCCGTGATCAACGCCAGATTCTTGACGATGTACTGGCCTTCAATTGTGAGGCCAAATGGGAAGTGCGTGAAGACAGCCATCGGCGTAATGAAAATTGGCAACACCGTGCCCGGCATCTGCAAGAAGAGCAGCAGCAGCGTCACGCGCATGAACAGCCCTGTCATCAACCCCAACCCGATCGCCATTTCCCATACGGCCAGCACCGGCTGAAACAAGTTGGGATCGATGAAGAAGATCGTGTTGCGCACCAGCTCCTCCGCCGGGCTGAGCCCTGGCACAAGTTTGAGCGCGCCAAACCAAAAGAAGATGATGCCCAGCGCCACGCGCATCATCGTCAGGCCGTAGCGCGCCATCCACTGCGTGACGCGCTGGTCAACACGGTCGATCGTCTCGGCAAACGGCAGGCGGCGCAGCAAGCGATCCTCCAGCGTCAGCTTGCGCGGCGTCATGCCTGGATTGTTCAGCATCGTCGGCTCCTTTCCTGACTTCTGGCGCCTCCACCCCACCGGGGCGAAGCGCATGTACCTAAGGGATAATACCTTTACTACACATGACTTTAGCAGTGAGTGGACGCCAGCTATGTGCAAGAATTCACAATCTCAGCAAGCTCTCAGCAAACCTTGGTAGTGTATCTTGATTGGTTGAATTTCAGGCATGCTGTTTGGGGGTGCCAAAGGTGCTGACCTCATGCGTGACCATGGCCTGCAAACCGGCATCGGAGTGATAGACGCTGGCAGCTCTCGCTCTGCGGCGGAGACAGCGATTGAGGCGTTCCAATCGGCTGGTGGTACGCAGGTGGATGATCTCCCAGT
>Ga0272446_1007420_pt1 | contig 10911 bp, 9 predicted proteins | sample YNPCB0061_FD_194587 | JGI IMG/M metagenome (GOLD analysis project Ga0272446, IMG submission 194587) | Hot spring microbial mat communities from Yellowstone National Park, WY, United States - YNP-CB-006-1 | ecosystem: Environmental > Aquatic > Thermal springs > Hot (42-90C) > Sediment | place...
GGCGTAGCAGTGACTCATACGCCGAGCCCCTCTGGACGCTCATTTCGTGCGCAGCGAGCTTATCGATGAGATCAGTGCTGAGCTTTTTCGTCGCGATCACTTTCTTGTAAATGGCGTAGCGTTTGTATTTTTCCTGGCACTGGGCCATCAGGCCGTTGTCAATACCCAGTTCGGCAGCATAGTGCATGAGCCGGTAGTCTGCGTTGTCTTGCCTGAGTGTCAGCCGATGCTCGGCGCGTGACGTGAACATGCGATAAGGTTCATCCACGCCTTTGTTGACCAGATCGTCGATCAGAACGCCGATATACGCTTCGTCGCGCTTGAGAATAAATTCGCCGCGGCCCTGCGCGCGGTAGATGATGTTATAGCCCGCAACGATGCCTTGTGCAGCAGCCTCTTCATAACCCGTTGTGCCGTTAATTTGGCCAGCGAGGTATAGCCCACGAACCTTTTTGGTTTCGAGCGTCGGGTAGAGCTCGGTCGGTTGAATAAAATCGTATTCAACCGCGTAACCAGGGCGCATGATGTGCGCATTCTCAAGTCCTTTGATAGAACGCACGAGCTCCCACTGCACATCTTCGGGCAGACTCGTCGAGATGCCATTGGCATAAACTTCGTGCGTGCGCAAACCTTCGCGCTCGAGAAAAATTTGGTGGCGTTCTTTGTCAGCAAAGCGCACGACTTTATCTTCAATCGACGGGCAATAGCGCGGGCCGACCGACTTGATCTTGCCCGAATAAAGTGGAGAACGATCGAGCGCGCCGCGAATGATTGCATGCGTTTGGGGGGAGGTATAGGTGATATGGCAGTCAATCTGTTTTTGCCAGAGTTTTTCTTTCGCGTACTCGAATGAAAAGCTGAAAGGCTGTGGCTCCGCATCGGGTTCTTGCAATTGCATCACCGAGTAGTCAATCGTCTCTCCATGAATACGCGGTGGTGTGCCGGTTTTGAGCCGGCCGAGTTCAAAGCCGATGCGCGTCAGCGAGGGCGACAGCTCTTGCGAACTTTTATCGCCGTAACGCCCCGCCTGCGTCTGAAAATCACCGACATGTATCAGGCCTCGCAGAAATGTTCCTGTGGTGATGACGACGGCTGGTGCGAGAATTTCGAGTTTGCGCTGGGTTTTTATTCCGACAACCATGGGCCGCGAATGCGGCCCATGGTTGTCGGTCAAAATATCCGCCACACTATCTTGCAGAATATCCAGGTTCGGCGTCGATTCGAGAATAAACTTCACTTCATTCTGGTAGAGCTTTTTGTCTGCCTGCGCACGCGGCCCCCATACAGCCGGGCCCTTGCTGCGGTTAAGCATCTTGTAATGAATGCCGGTGCGGTCGGTCGCAACTCCCATAAGCCCGCCCAAGGCATCGACTTCGCGCACCATGTGGCCTTTCGCGACGCCACCAATCGACGGGTTGCAGCTCATCTGCCCGATCGTGTCGAGCGACATGGTAACGAGCAGCGTCTTTAATCCCGCCTTCGCGCAGATGTGCGCGGCTTCGCAGCCGGCATGCCCCGCGCCGACGACGATTGCGTCGTAGCTGCGCGGGTATCTGAAATGGTCGTCGGCGACGTGCACGGCTCAGCTCCGGCGATTTTGACAGAGCGTAAAGCCAAGTCAAAATCTCTGAGCTCCCATGACATGCGGCTTAGGCGACCTGCCGCGCAGACCTGCAATGCGCGCTCGTACAATACGCATTTTCGCCACAGGATAGTTGAGCCAACCTGTGGTAATGCAGTAATTACAGTCATGCGGCGGTGTGTGGTGTATTGCATGCACCTGCGGAGGAAGTATTAGTCGCGCCCGCTGCAGTAGGCGCACAATAAATGGCGGGCGCGCCATATGCGCCCATTTGTGGATTTGGTTTGTTGCAAGCACGGCGAGCAGGAAGCAGAACAGCCATAACCGAAGGAGCGCGTTCTGTTCCGTATCTGTTGCCCAGAGAGCAAGACCTACCAGTGGCAGCGACACGAGGCAGCTTGCCCCATTGATCTCCAGAAAACTGTGCCGGGTAATCGCCAGCGGGTCAACGTGGTGCTCGCGAAAGGGAAAAATAAACAGTCTGCCAAAAACCGGAGTTTCGGGGTTGCCGAAATTATCCGCCAGAAAATGGACGATGCCCGAAATGAGATCCGCCGCAAGCAAGGCCGAGACAACCAGGAGCGGGATCGCCCACAGTGGAAAACTATTTTGGCTCTTCATTGCACCAACAAGCATCCAGGATACGCCCAGCACGAAGAGCACGAGTCCCACTGCGTCGAGCAGCGCCTGCCACGGTGCGTAAGAATTGCCAGAACCAACATCCCGGCGTTGCCGGGAATCCGAGGCGCCCGAATCTATACCCGTTACTGCCATAAATCCCCATACGCCTGGGAGGGCATATTGGATTGCTTTTTTTTTAGTGTTGTAACCTTCAAACCAGCCCGAGGAGGGGTAGTTATGGAAATCCACAGCTAGCTACGGAATTCCTGAGCACACAGTTTTTTAGCCGGAGATACCGCCGCTATGGAAATCCATAGCCCAAGGTCGGAGCACGGGGTTCTTACAGTTATGGATTTCCATAGCATACCTTGGGGCCTCTCGCTATGGAATTTCAGAGCTTTCGAGGGCATACCGGGGGTCACTTTGCTACTCTCGGAGAAAAGTAGCTCCTTCAGATGAAAACTTGCGCAACCTGTCGCGCAGCCCTTTAATTCACGAAAAAATGCAATCCAATCTACCCTGCTCACCGTAGAAAAAGAATAAGGATTGTGTATTTATCAGCAGGGCATGGTGTGTGGCATTGGGGCGCGACTGCGCCCATAGCCATGGGTACAGACACCGAACGCGAACTGGTGCGCCGCATGCTGGCGGGCGATAAGCAGGCCTTTGCTGCCTTGTACGATCGATACGCACCGAGAATTCTGGGACTTGCCAGCAAGATGCTCTCTGACCGCAGCGCTGCAGAAGATGCCACACAAGAAACCTTTCTCCTGCTTTGGCAGAAGGCACATGTTTATTCAGCCGACAAAGGTGCTCTTTTGACCTGGCTTTATCGAATCTGCCGCAACATCTGCCTCGATCGACTTCGGCGCAGACAACGGCAGCGCGAGGTAGTCCTCGATCCTCTGACAGAAGCTGAGTATGCAGTGCCGGGCGTGGACAGTGGTGAGCAGTGGGAGCTTTGGGTGAACCAGGCTTTATCTTCCCTTGGGGAAGGTGAGCGCGAACTCTTAGAGCAGGCTTTTTTCCATGGCCTAAGCCACCGCCAAATTGCAGAACAGACAAAGCTCCCGTTAGGTACGGTGAAGACGCGCATTGCAGCGGCGCTGAAAAAATTGCGACACGAGCTTGCCGCTTTTAAGCAAGGGAGTAGAGACACGTAGCACAATGCGTAAATGGCAGCACCGCATCCACGATTCAGTAGCACAGGGGAAACTCCCACGCTTTATTGACAGACTCTTACCGCACAGGCGCAAGTATGCGCGCGAATTGCACGAGCTGTCTGGCCTGCTCTGCTATACCGTGCCTGCGATACAACCGCCATCACTGCTTAAGGAGCGCCTGCTTGCGAGCCTGGACAGTCGTGAGTACACGGTAGTGCCCGAGTCAGCGCGCCGCTGGCGGTTTTTGCTGCCGGGTATTGAAGTCTGTATGCTCAGTCGTTCAGCGGGCCACCGTTCAGTGTTGCTGCGCATTAAGGCAGGGTATGCGTTGCCTGCACACAGCCATCGACGCATCGAACAGGCAATGGTGCTTGAGGGGAGTTGTCTTTCGGGGACAATTCCTCTCAAGAAAGGCGATTTCTTTCTCGCCGCCGCAGGTACCCGACACGAGCCTGTGCGGGCCATTGAAGACTGCGTCATACTCGTTATCGCACACAAATAGGAGTTCATAATGAAAAGGATGTTGTTGTCTTTGCCGCTAACCTATCTTGCCGTACTGCCCGGCTGTCATGTCCTTGCCCGTTTGCCGTATCGGGATAAGATCACGTTCCATGACAATCTCAATTACTCACAGAATAGTTTGCCCGAACATGGATTTGATCTCTATGTGCCCAGAAATGCAGGTTTAGCGCTGCCCGTGGCAATCTTCATTCACGGCGGCTATTGGCGCAACCAGAGCAGAAGCTATTATACTGCCTTTACCGGACTATACCAGAACTTTGGCCTTGCCCTGGCCAGTCGCGGTATTGCGACGGCGGTGATGGATTATCGGTTGTTTCCGCAGGCTACGGCTGAGAGCCAGTATGCTGACGTGCAGACGGCAGTAACATACATAAAATCTTTAGCTTCCACACATGGCTTAGATGCGCAGCGGGTATGTCTCGTTGGGCATTCTGCCGGCGGGCAAATGGCGCTGCTACTTGCCTGGCAAAAAAGGCTGCAGCTTAACTGCGTAGTGGCGCTTTCGCCGATACTCGACATTGCACACATGCGCCAGTCTATGCCTGAGAAATTTAACCGCGAGCTGACGATTCCTCACTTTGGCGATGGTAGCGCTGACAAGCTCCACTCACCGCTGCTTTTCGCCAGCAAGGATAGTGTGCGCACGCTTGTGCTTGCCGGCGAGGCTGACGATGCCTATCTCAAAGAGCAGGCGCTTGGCTTGCAGAAGAGAGCTTTGCGTGAGAATATAAGGCAAATCGAGGTGCAATTCATACCTAAACTCGATCATTCGGATATGGTGCTTGTCGTTAACCGCACAAATGATCCCATCAGTAATCGCCTGGCCGAGTTTATTCACCAGCGTAAAGCGCCATACCAGACTAAGTGAAAGGGAGTGCAAAAGTGAAACAAAATTTCGCGAGCATCAATGCACTGGTGATGCTGCTCCTGAACCCCTGCTGGTTATCTGCCCAACCAGGCGATGCCGTGCTGAACCTTGGCTCCAACGCTGGCCAGATTTGGTACGCACGCCCGGGTGAATTGAATGAGGAATTGCTGAAACAAAAACCGAGCGAGCAGACAGGCTACCAAGTGGTCAATGTGCCGGGCAATTTAGCTCCCCAACTGAAAATCAGCGGGCTCGAAATTTTCCACTATCGTTTGCAATTTACTCTGCCGGAAAAACCGACCGTTCCGTATGCACTTCGGCTGGGTGAAATCAACGACAGTGATATTACGCTGCTCAACGGCAGAGAGATTGGTCGCACCGGCGATATGGCTGCGGTGAAACCGCAGGCATACGACCGGGTGCGTATCTACTCCATTCCGGCCGACGTTTTGCGCGCCGGACAGAATGAACTGGTAATTATCGCTAAAGGCGTACTCGAAAAAGAATCAGGCCTTTACCGTGACCGGGTCGAGATAGGGCCTGCGCAGGAAATCTATCGGGCATTTTATCTTGAAAACATGTGGGAGCTGCTCGCAATCGTTTCTTACCTGACGTTTGGGTTATACTTTTTGCTGTTCTTCATTCGCCGCCGTCACGATCGTGAAAACCTCTATTTTGCCATTTTTGCGATTGCGCTGGTAGTTTACAGCACTCTGCACACGCAACTCAAGTACGAACTCGGTCTCGAGCTGCATTTTTGGAAAAGGGTACAGTATCTGGCACTTTTTGCACTTGTCCCGGCTTTTTACCACTTTATTCGCAATTATTTTCGGCTGCCCGATGCTAAATGGGTCAGGCTGTGGGATTTCATAAGTTACGCCACCAACGCCGTTATTGCGCTTATTGCCGCTGCCGTCATCGTCACAGGCGATATAAAACTTTGGGATCATCTGCAGAACAATGTGGTGACTTATCTGTGGATCATATACATAATCGGCATGGGTGTAATACTGTTTCGTGAAGGCTTGCGAAGAAACCGCGATGCGATCATTATGCTGATGAGTTTTTTTATCTTACTCGTGGCGATGGTGCTGGATATTCTGAGCGGGCGTGCGATCATAAACCTGCCACCGCTTTTGACGTATGTCTTCATTTTCTTTGTGATCTCGATGGCTTTGATCCTGGCCAACCGCTTTGTGAGACTGCACGATGAAACCGAGGCATTGAACGAAAACCTATCCCAGTTCAACGCCGCCTCCCGGCGCTTTGTCCCGTTTGAATTTCTTAAAATGCTTGAGAAACAGAGTATTCTCGATGTGAATCTGGGAGACCAGGTGCAGCGCGATATGGCAATCCTTTTTTCTGACATTCGGTCTTTCACCGCGCTTTCAGAGAAAATGACCCCAAAAGAGAATTTTGATTTTATCAATACCTATCTCGACAAGGTCGGGCCCGTCATACGTGACCACAGGGGCTTTATCGACAAGTATATTGGAGATGCCGTCATGGCGCTGTTTCCTGCTTCTGCACAGGACGCGCTCGAGGCGGCGCTCGCGATGCTGAATAAGGTCGCAGAATGGAACAGCGAACGCAGGCGCCAGGGGAAAGAGGCGATAACCATTGGCATTGGCATACACTGGGGAAACGTAATGCTTGGCACTATCGGCGAACATGAGCGTATGGATGGTACGGTCATCTCCGATGCGGTGAATTTGGCCTCGCGCATCGAAAGTCTGACCAAGCTTTACGGAGCGCGCATTTTGATTTCGGACACTGCCTGGCAGAGGATTGCCAATCCGCAAAACTATGCGCATCGCATCGTCGACCGCGTCTCTGTGAAGGGAAAAACAGAACCCGTAACGCTCATCGAAGTATTCGCCGCAGACGAACCAGGCATCATAAAATCTAAGCTCCGCCAGCTTCAAGAATTTGCTGCAGCGCTTGCACTCTACCAGCAGGGACTATTTCACGAGGCAAAGACAGCCTTTCTCTCGATCGTCGCCGCTGAGCCGGCAGATAAGGTGCCGGGCCTCTATTTGCAGCGAATCGAAAAGTATTTGCGCAATCCCCCTGAAGAATGGATGGGTTACGAGGTACTGTACGAGAAGTAAATCTATTCTTTTGTCACCTGAAACAGCGTCAGATCGTCTTCGTATTCTGCGCCCCCGTGAAACGCGACGCGCTCGCGCACACCGGTCTTATGGATGACGTAAGCCGGCGGATGGCCTGCGTTCACAAAGATGGCCTCGCGGCTCCGCAAATCAAATTGCACGAGGATTGCGCTTACGCATATACCATTGACCGAGTAGCTCGTCAGCTGGTCATTGAGAAAGGAAACGACTTGCGCGAGCGACCTCGCCGGATCGCACCATACCGAATGCAGCAACAGCGATGACATCACCGAAAAGAAGCCTGCTGCCACGCCATGACCACTCACATCGGCGACTATGACACGCGTCTTTTCCCGGCGGCCGAGCAGCGCTGGCGCGCCCAGCACGGCTTTGATAAAAAGATGAAAAAACCAGGCCGAGATAACAGAGCATCGGCATGATCAAAATACTCCAGTAGGCTTCGACGGCCTGGAACGAGATGACAATAATGCTGATTACCGAAAAATACGCAATGATCAGCAATAGCAGAGCGAAAGCCCGGTTGACCGGGTTTTTCCGGTTGAGAAAATAGAAAACGGTTGCCAGAATTGCCAACAGCGACGTGAAAAAGATCCAGAGCAGCGTAATACCGTGGTGCATGAATTCATGGAAATGCGTCAAGGTCACAACGCTGCTGGGCTCAGTTATCTTCTTCTCCGTTCGGATTTTTTTTAGCAGGCTCGCGCAGCTCTAACCCCGTAAGCCTGGCATTGCCCGAATGGTCAATCGAAACCCGCGCAAAAACCCGGCCCTGTCTCAGCGCGTCTTCCCACGCGAGCGCATCTGCTGGGGGAGCGAAGAACGATTCGAGGCCGGCTGTAAGTTCGACAATTTTATCTGCTGGGCGAAAGCTGTGTTGCGGTGTCGCTTTCAGAAAAACCGCGGGGGATTTCATACGTTCGGTTGAAAGCTTCGTTAGAGTTAAAGCTCCCCCTCTATCTGCTCTGAACTGCAGATAGAGCGAATCGCCGAATCGGTACTCTTTCTCTGGCATTAAATCGTGTACGATCTTGTCGAGCTCAATTCTCGAAAATTCATAGCTGAGCGCAACGTAGTTACCGCGGAAGAAATCGCGCGGGTCGCGGGCCTCTACGGGCAGCAGGTATGAACGCCCCGTGAAGATCGGCAAGTACGCATTGACTATCATGCCTATAAGCACCAGCCAGGGAATTCCTGCGAGCAGAAGAATGAGCAGTTTCTTATTTTTCATACTTGCTTTCCCACATTTTGTTGAGGCCGATCAGCGCCAGCGCAGACAGCGCAAAGATGAGAGCCGTCAGCAGGTAGTCCTGGAAAAGATCGAGGTAGCGAATCCAGGTCCAGAGCAGCAGCCCGGCTGCCGAAGTAAGAAACAGGCGCTTGGCGCGTATCGCAATCGCGTGAAAGATCAGCGCCACGAGGCTGCCGAGGTAGACGACATTGGCGCCGATGCGTGTCACCAGTTGTCCCTCACCGTTCTGCGCCGTGTCAATTGCCCGGCCAAGAAGACCGATCACGAAGAGTGCAGCCAGCGAGCCGAGCGTGATGAGCGTTAGCCGTGCCTCGCGCAGTTCGCTGCGCATTTGGTAAAGTGCCGCACCTGCGAGTATTGCAACAGGCAAAGCTGTCCACCAAGTGGGTTCGCCAAGCAAAAACCGTGCACCGAACTTGAAGGTTGCGATCAGGGCAAAGAGGTGCAGAAGAAGTGACACGAACACCAGCAGCAGGGCGAAGTTGCTGTCTCGCAATTTGTGCAGCCTCTGCATGAGTGCAAGCGCAAGGGCAAGCAGAGAAAGCTCCCACAGCATGCCGGGGTGCCGCAGGTCACGGTAAATGAGCAGCATTAGCGCAAAGAGATACACGTTGATGAGCAGCGCGAGGGTGTTGATGGCGTTTTGTCTTACAAACGCGACACGCCCGAGCACGATGAACGGCAGAAACGCGAGGAGCGAAAACTGGCGGTACTGCATCTGCATCGCCATGTAGGTGGCAAAGAGCGCACTCGCCAGCAGGTAACTAATGGTAGTCGGTCGCCACCACAGCACGGGCAGCATGCCAATTACCCAGAAGAGCACACCGTTCGGGTAATAGGCGCTGATATGAAAAATCTGCGCCTGCAGCATAATGTTGGCGCCGAGCGCAATCGATGCAGCAAACCAGCCGAGGTCGGCATTCAGGCGTTCATCGCGCAACTCGCTGCGCACGGCGAAGATTTGCGCTACAATGAGGGGAGTAAGAACGATGAGCGACTGCGCTGCCCAATGAAATCGCTGCCAATTTGCCGAGATAACCAGAAAAAGCGCAAAGCCAAGCAGTACGACTGCGAGACTCATCAGCCAAAAGCGCATCGTCTTGTAGATGGGCACGTCGTGTTCGTACAGCGCGAGAATTTTGTTGCCCTGGTCGGCACTGATAATGCCGCTCTGTTGCCAGCGCGCGATCTCATTCTTGAGTTTGTGGTAGTTCATTGTCTCTGGCAATCATGACCGGGGCAGTTCACCCGTAAAGACTGAATAGCTGCTTCAGCTGCTTTCGCTCGCAATGACGCTTCGGTCACGGCCGAGTTGCAAGGCCAGGCGGGGCAGTGTTCTGAAAGCACCTGCCATTTGCGGCAAATACAACCGGTACGCGGGCAGAAACCTTTCAATATAAGCGCGGATGCGCTCGGGTGCCATCGCTGACTTGCCAGCCGCGCGCACTTTTTCTTCTGCTTCAATGCGCCAGTCTATTACCCAGTCTATATTTTTCACCTGCATTTGCACGAAGGCATCGAAAAATTCATACCACGCGCGGTATTTTTCGAGTAGCCGGTTAATTTCGGTGAGATAGATGTCCTGTATGCCAGCTTCGGGCACGGGGGTAAATCCCACGCACCAGCCTTCGAGTAGCACAAAGTCGAGCGGTGCTTCGATGACTGGCCACGAGGATTCTGGCAGACGGTCGCCCTCACCGTCGCAGAGCGATTTGTCATAGCGCGGCAAAGCCACCGGCTGGCGACTTCGGTTAATCGCCTTGAGCTGCCTGAGCACAAGTGCGCCCAGAGGGATGTCGTGCGTGCCCGGATAGCCGCGCTGCGAAAGATACACATTGCCCGCGTGCTGTGCTGCGAGCTTTATCTGTTCGGCGCGTGTGAGGTAGAAGTCGTCGATAGAGAGTGTCACCCCGCGCAGGTTATTTTCCTTCTGCAGCACCTGCACTGCCGCGTTGCAGGCTGTCGTCTTGCCCGAGCCCTGCGGCCCCTGCAGCGCGAACACGAGCGGATCTGCTGTCTTCTTTTGCCGACAGATGCGGCAGACAAATTCTCCGAGGTAAGCAGCCGCGCTAGACAAGAAGGTATTCCTCGTCCTGTGCGAGGCTTGTGGGCATTTGGCCTTTGGCTAAAATCGTACAACGCGCCAGATAGAGCTCGGCGACCTTGTCCCCGGGCAAAAGTTCCAGACAGCGGGAGAAAAGTTCCTGGGCGCGCGGATAATCCTGATTCCAATAGGCGTGCACCGCACGTTCAAAGATGCCCTTGCTGAGTGAAAGCGCATCGCGCGTTTCGGTATCGCGTCCGTAAAAAAACTCAAAAATGGTTACGAGCTGCTGCTTGCCTTTCACGCGCACCTGGCCCAAAAGCCGGTATTCATCATCGTTAACCTGTGTCAGCTGCTGGAACAAAAGCTCGCTGACGATGACCGGTACCGCAAGCCGGCGCGACATTTCCTGCAGGCGTGCGGCAAGATTGACGGTGTCGGAGACTGCGGTGATGTCGAGTCGTTCGGTTTCGCCGAGCGAGCCAATGGTCACAGGGCCGTAACTGATGCCAACGCCAACCGCAATGGGGCTATAGCCTGCACTCAGGCGCAGCGTGTTATACTCGTACAGATTCTGGAAGATCTGCCGTGCAGCGCTGAGGGCGCCATCGGCCGCGCGCGGAAAAAGCGCCATGATGCCATCGCCGAGATATTTATCGATAAAACCACCATGCTCGCGGATTACCGGCCCCATCCGGTTGAGGTAGGCGTTGAGAAAATTAAACGTTTC
>Ga0272446_1007422_pt1 | contig 10908 bp, 4 predicted proteins | sample YNPCB0061_FD_194587 | JGI IMG/M metagenome (GOLD analysis project Ga0272446, IMG submission 194587) | Hot spring microbial mat communities from Yellowstone National Park, WY, United States - YNP-CB-006-1 | ecosystem: Environmental > Aquatic > Thermal springs > Hot (42-90C) > Sediment | place...
ACGCTTGCCACCCGTCATCAAGATCCTCGCCCCATCCGACGGAGCCGAGATTGGCCCGGGACCGATCGCGCTCGACTATGACGTGCGTTCGCCTTCCGGTCTCGCCGTCGACAGCGTTGAACTCTTGTTCAATGGCCTGCCGCTGGACCAGCGCAAACCGGCACTCCCACCGGGAAACGCGGCAGACCCCGTCCGCGGCACGATCGAGTTCCGCCTGCCGGAAGGCGCTTCCGGCGTGGTGGAGCTTGGGCTCGTCGCAAGCGCCCAAGGCCAGCGAAGCCTCGTTTCGAAAGTGCAACTCCGCGTCGCTGTGCCCCCAGCTCCCGATGACCTGTTGAAACCAAAGCTTTTCGCTCTGGTCGTGGGCATCAGTGACTACCGGATTGCAGATCTGACGCCCTTGCAGTTCGCGGCCAAGGATGCCGCGGATTTTGAAGTGCTCCTCAATCGCCAGAGAAACGGCATCTACGGCCCCGTCGAAATCCGCGCCCTGACCGATTCCCGCGCCACGACGGGCAACATCAAGGATGGCTTGAAATGGCTGAGCGCGCACGTGACGCGCCGCGACGTCGGCGTCATCTATCTGGCTGGCCACGGTCAAACCGATGCGCATAAGAGGTTCTGGTTCCTGACCTCTGACACCGACAAGGGGCGCCTCGCCGAGACAGCGCTGGCAAAAGAGGACATCGACGCCGTGCTCCAATCCCTCCGCGGTCGCGTGATCGTGTTTCTCGACGCCTGCCATTCCGGTCATGCCTCTGGCAATGGCGGCACCGGCAGCGTCGACATCAATGCCTTGATCGGTGATCTTGCGGCCTCGGGCCGGCAGATGGTGATCTTTTCATCCTCCACCGGGCGCGAGCTGTCCTACGAGAGCCCGGAATGGCGCAACGGGGTGTTCACGAAATCGGTTATCGAGGCCATTGCCGAGGGCAAAGCCGATCTTTTCAAAACCGGCCGCATCACATCATCGCTCCTTGACGCTTATGCCACCAAGCGTGTTGGAGATCTGACCGGGGGCCGTCAGCATCCGCTGATGTTCCGGCCGGAGCAATCCGCCGATTTCGATATCGCCGCGGTGCGCTGATTGCGGAGCCGTTGCCGCTTACGGCTCGGCCTTGACCGTCGAACTCAGGACCGCCGCGACCGCCTTGGCCCCTGCCGGTCCTGGACCGCGATCACTTGGAGCTTCCGTCGTTCCGGGGGAGCCCTCGATGCAATCGAGCCACTCTGCGGTGCGTTCAAAGTCGGGATCCGCTTTGAATCGTTCAGCCGGTGCAAAGCCCTCCGTCCGGCTGATGGCCTGAGCGACGAGCTTGCGAAACTCCGGCACGTCGAAGTAGGAGGCGTGCACCAGCTCTTTCCATGTGAAATACGTGCTGATGGCCGTATCTGCCGTGTGTGGCGGAACCGCAAACCGGATTCGCCCGATCGCATGGCGGAATTTGGCAATTGCCTGCGTCGCCGCCGCATTGCTGTAGACTGTGATGACGTCGGCAATCGCATCGGGAAGGCGCGGTTGCGATCGTTCAAGCCACATCGGGCGGTCCGACGCGCCCGTCACGAACTCGCCATCCGTGTCGTTTCCGAAACCGGCGCGCTTGACCTCGGCATTGGTGATCCGGTTGAGAACCACGCTCGAGACCCGGCTGATGACGGTCGCGATGCCGTGGATCGTCGCCATCAAAATGAGCGCCACCAGACCGAAAATCAGTGGAACCACGACCAAAGGAATGGCCAACGACCAGATGATGCCCTGAACACCCGCGCCGCGGAGATCCTGTGCGCCAAGAGCCCAGGACAGCTCGTCCGTCACAAGATGAAGGAGAAGTCCGCTGTTGTAAGTAAGATCCCGGCCGGCTCCACAGATGATCCCGCCCTCGCAGGGCTTCCCATTCTGCTCGAAAAAGCGCTGCTTGAACCGCATTTGCCGCTCGATCGCAGGAAGATTGGGATATTTTTCCTGAAGCGCCTCGCGTTTTGCTCGGTACGCGCGCCACGCCGAAACACCGTCCTGCACGATTTGTCCGCTCTCGGCCGCGGCTTGTTCCTCCGCCTCCTTTTTTCGTGCCGCGATGAGCTCGTCGCGAAGGGCCCTTATTTCCGCCTCAACGACGGGCGAGGAATTCTCGGCATAGACATGCTCATAGATCCAGCTCGACACAGCGACGATTGTCGGCGGCGAAAGGAGTGCCGCGAAATAGAGCAATGGCAGCGCGACGACCGAGATCATCGTAATCGTCGGAACCGCAAATTTCCGATCGAAGAATGAAAGCGTGGCATCCGGCAACAGCGCCAATCCCTGGATCGCCTCATCATCGGGATGGGAGAGGGCAAGCCAGCGCGACCGGAAATATTCACGCGCCCGCTTTGTCGTCCGCCGATGAAAGTTGAGCAGACTGCGGTAATCGAGATAGCCGAACAACAGGTATGCGATGATGGCAGGAGCACTCATGGCCGCCACCGTCCAATAGAAAATGCTCGGAAAATAACGGCCGAACAGCATGCGGTCACCGTTGACGACGGTTGCGGCCTGATAGACGAGCAGCATCAGCAACAACATCATCGATGCCACAAAAATAACCTTGCGCACGAGGCTCAACCGCGTGAGGAGTACGCGCTCCTTGCGCAGGTTGAGAAACGGCGTGCCGACGGTGATCCATCGCTTGAGATTGGGGAGCGCCTTGCGGCGGAACGCGCTTTGCAACAATGCTGAGGCAACGACAGTACCTCCGTGACTGTGGCCGATGACACAATAGGGCTCGTTCTTTGCTTCGAGCTCCCACATAAGTCTGTAAAGCTTTGCCCCTGCTTCGCGCCGCCCCACTTCGCTATTGTCGCCGCTCCAGACGAACGGTTTAACCTCGAGCTTGCCGTCACGCGACTGGACGAGCTCACGCAGATCACGTTCAAACGTGCTCGGCGTTTCCCACCACTGCGGTTCGACCGTCAACGCGCCGTTGCTATCGGGCACCGTCGGCGTCGCGAATGTTCCGTGAACCGTGATGATGGTCGCCATCGTCCTCCTCCGTCTTGAGCCGCAGCCCGGGAGATCCGGAAGTCAAATGTCTGCTGGACTAGGCCCGGCGGACAGGGCTCCTGAAAGCGCGGTCCGCCCGGCGAATAGCCGCCTGAAGATGCCGCATCTTCTCGAAACTGCCAGCGCCAGAAGCCGCCAACCCGAACGAATGTGCGACCCCCTGTGGCAGCAAAACCGCAAGTTCGAAATATCGCGGGCGTGGTTCCATCACGCGGTGTTGCCCGCCGCAATACGCAGAGAAGCCCGGGAGACCGCCAGGCTCAATATGCTCAAGAGCGACCCTTTCACACCTTGGATCGAACTCCATCGCGCGGACGATCGACTGTTGCACAGACGAACCGCTCCGTTTTCTTGTGTGCCTCACAGCAATCTGTCGCCTAAATCGATCTATAACAGCAGAACTCGCAGCCCGGCGCGCCAGAGAGCGTTAGTCTGTTGGAGCATGTTGTGAGCGTCACGCACGAAACACCGGTCCGCAGCGAATCTATTTTCGTCCGGTTGGCCGCTAAGTCCGCCGCGCTGGCGACGCGGTTTTCCATAAACCTGTCTCGAGCGGTATTCGTGGGGGTGCTGGCGCTCATTCTGATTGAGGCCCACTATCTTCCCGGGGAACAGACACCAAGTGTAAAGATCACAGTGGTGTCGACACGGCCGGGGCCATCGCCGGTCGCGCCATCGAGCGATGCAGCGCCACCGGCCAGCGATAAGACACCAGCGGCGCAGGAGACTCAGCACCCCACGGAGACCACGAAGCCGTCTCCGCCCTGGGCCCAACCGGCTCCGCCCTGGAGCGACGACCAGATCGCCGCGGCGCGAAACGAATGCGACCGCCTTCTCGGCAAGATCACCCTTATCGCCGACGAACTCCCGCCAGAGCGTCGAGGTCTCTGCGGCGCGCCGGCTCCGCGTCTCTTGCGGAGCCTTGGTGAGAGCAAAGTGAGGTTCGATCCACCCGCGCAACTCAACTGTCCGATGATTGCGGCCCTGAACAGTTGGATCTCCGAGAAACTGCAGCCCGCCGCAGAAAAGGCTTTCGGCGCGCCCATCGCCAGCGTGCACTCGGAATCCTATTCTTGCCGCAATCGCTATGGTCTGGCGCGCGCGCCAGTGAGCGAGCATGCCTTCATGAACGCCATCGACATCTCGTCTTTTGTCCTTGCCAACGGCAAGGTCATCAAGATTTCAAAGGGCTGGAAAGTTGCGTCTGCGCCGGCACCGGCCGCGGAAGGATCAAACGCCGCCAGCGCGGCGCCGGAAAAGAAACTTGCCGTGATCCCCGCGAAGCTTGGCGCGAATGAGGTTGCAAAGCTCGGCGTCGTCAAAGAGAAAACGCCGGCCACCGAGCGCGAGGCCAAGGCGAAGGAAGCTCTGTCGGCATTTCTCCACGATGCGCATGATCAGGCGTGCAGCGTCTTCGGGACGGTCCTCGGACCCGATGCCAACGATGCCCACCACGACCACTTCCATCTCGACATGAAATCCCGCCAAGCAAACGCATTGTGCGAATAGTACCAGACCTTGAGCAATCTGGGATCAATCGAGCGCATCATCCTTCATCGTTCTCAACAACAGCAAACGCACGAGGCGCGCCCCCTGATCTCCAGATCTTGACCATCATCTCGAATGACCGTTCGAGGTTCCTCGTATAGCGTACAGAGTCAAATAATGGGCTCGTATTCCGCTCGCGAGCGAGTTTATTCCGGATCTGATTGAGCTTGCCCTGATCGAGAGCCAACGTCAGTGCCATCTGCTCATAAGCTTCGAGACTGGTTGTGACGAGGTCCGGAAGATTCATCGCCGTGAGCAGACTTGCCGCGACACGCCCGGCGAACGTCTCCCCGACACAGGTGAGCACGGGCAAGCCGGCCCAGAGCGCATCGCTGGCCGTCGTATGCGCATTGCACGGAATTACATCGAGAAAGAGATCCGCAAGCCGATGCCGGGCCAGATGCCGCGCGGCCGGCTGGCGTTTCGCGAAGACGATCCGCTGAGGATCGACGCCGCGACTTGCCGCTTCGCGTCTCAGATTCTCCTGACATATGTCACTTGGCACCAGCACCCAGAGCACCGACTCCGGCACAGTCCGGAGAAGCCGCATCCAGATGTCGAACATTTTCGCATTGAGCTTGTAGCTGTTGTTGAACGAGCAAAAGACAAAGCCGTGCTCCGGAAGCCCGAACTCGACTCGCGTCAGGGACTCGTCTGAAATCTTTCGCTGACGGTCATTGGGCTGATAGCAATGCGGCAGATGCACGATGCGCTCCGTGTAATGCTCCTGGTGCGCCATCGGCGCAACGATCGCATCGGCGAGAATATAGTCGATGAACGCGGCGCCCATTGTGGCCGGGTAACCCAGATAATTCACCTGGATCGGAGCCGGCCTGTAGGCGAGAATTTCCGGCCGCGCGTCCTTCGTATAGCCTTTAAGGTCGATAAGAATATCGATGCCATCGGCAAGAATCGCGTCTGCCGCCTGGCGATTGGACAGGCCACAGATGGACGTGAAATGCTCGAACGCGCCGATCGTGCGCACGCGCAGCGCGCTGCCGTCATCCGGACTGAAGCAGTAGCCAAAGAGCTCAAAACGATCGCGATCGAGGTTTTCAAGAACCTCAATGAGAAGCATCATCGTTGCGTGCTCGAAGAAATCGCATGAAAGAAAGCCAAGCCGAATGCGTCGCCGGTCTCCTCCGATGCTTCGGTCATGCTTGAACTGCATGGCCGCCGGCACCTCGCAAGCCTTGATGTACCGGCGCGCAGCCTCAAGCTGATCGGCGCGGCTCGACGAGCTTGAAATGAGCAGAAACGGCGCAATGGCGGCATCCTTTTTCCGGAAGAGATCGAGGCAGAGGAGTTCCTGCTCATCGAGTCCATCCCAATCGCAGAGGACCCGCCGCATATTGACGAGTTCGAAGAGATTGACGACGGAACCGGGCGCGCAGGCGACACATTTCCGGAAGGCTTCGAGCGCCTCCCCGAACCGCTCCCGTTGCTTGAGCGTCACCGCAAGATTGTAATGCGCAACTGCAAGCTTGGGGTCGAGGGCGATGGCATGTTCAAGAGCCTGAATGGCACCCGTGGGCATATCCATCGCGCGCAACAGACAGCCGACATTGGCATAGGCTTCGGCGCGATCAGGCTCGATTTGAAGCCCGGCCTGATAGCTTGCGAGCGCATTTTCCGCCTGGCCCAAGCCTTCATAAGCAAGAGCTAGGTTGAACATCGTGTCGGCGCGTCCCGGATTAGCAAGAATGGCGCGCTGATAGGCAACGACCGCCTCCTCATAGCGACGCTCCCCTCGCAGAAACGTTCCAAGCTCATCCAGACTTCGCGCAAGCTCGGCCGGGCTCCGCACCCGCGCCTTGAGCGATGCTTCGATCTGCTCAACGGAACCGGTTGACGCAAGAATGCGCCGTTCGAGGCTTCGCGCCTCCTCGCACAGAGGATCGATTTCGAGCGCGCGCCGGCAATGCGCACGGGCCTCAGCGATATTTCCGGCTTGCAACAAGAGATCCCCGAGGCGGGCAAGAGCGACAGGCTGCTCGGCCTTAAGCTGCAAGGCCCTTGAATACGCGGCGATCGCCTCGGCGTGATTCTCAGCCAACCGAAGAAGATTGCCGAGAACCACGTAGGGTTCGGAATTCTCCGGCTGCAAGGCGAGGCACTGCCGGCAGGCATCGATTGCCTCTCGAGTATTGCGCAATTCTCCGAGAATGACGGCAAGGTTCAGCCACGCATGATGGCTTCTGGGATCGATCGCCAGGCTTTGGCGGATGTAGTCGACGGCCTCACTCCGTGCATTGCGTTTGAAGGCAATGAGGCCGAGATGGTGCAGGCTCGGAGCATGCCGCGGCACCTTGGCGAGGACGCGGCGATGCGCAATCTCCGAATCCGTGAGCCTTCCGCCCTTGAGGTGGAGAACCGCCTCGCGGAAATCCCGAGCCACGGCCTCATCCACGCCAAACATGGGCGCCTGACGGGAGGTGGCCAGCGCCCGCCGCCGCTCTTTCCGGTTCATCTCGCTCCCGATTCGCTTTCCTGCCTGCACGCGGTTTCAATGATGGCGCCTGCGTCATGCGCGAGGCTTGCAGGAAGGTCCCGGATGGGATGCGAGCTTACTCGGCAGGCTGTGTCACCTCCGGCTCTCCCGACCGGCGGCGGCCGATTTCCGCGAGCCAGCGGCAGATGACGTAGAAAACGGGTGTAAAGATGAGGCCGAACAGCGTGACGCCAATCATGCCGGAAAACACCGCCGTACCGAGCGCCTGCCGGAGCTCGGCGCCGGCCCCGACGGCCCACACCAACGGCAGAACGCCGAGAATGAAGGCGAGCGATGTCATCAGAATCGGCCGCATTCTGAGTCGCGCCGCCTCCGTCGCCGCCTCGAATCGATTTCGTCCTTGCGTCTCGAGCTGCGCGGCGAATTCCACGATCAGGATGGCATTCTTCGCCGCGAGGCCGATGAGAACGATGAATCCGACTTGCGTCAGGATGTTGTTGTCCATGCCGCGCAGAATGACGCCCGAGATCGAGGCGATGAGGCTCATCGGGACGATCAGGATGACGGCAAGCGGCAATGTCAGGCTTTCAAACTGTGCGGCGAGCACCAGGAACACGAAAGCGACGCCGAGGGCGAAAGCGAAGGCCGCCGTGTTACCGGCTCTGATCTGCTGGAAGGCGAGATCCGTCCACTCATAACTGAAGCCAGGCGGGAGTGTCTCGGCCGCCATGCGCTGCATGATGTCGATCGCCTGCCCTTGCGAGTATCCGGGTGCGGCCGAGCCGTCGAGTTCGGCGGCGGGATAAAGATTGAAGCGCGGAACACGCGACGGGCCTGATATGTCGGTCACCGTCGTGAACGAACCGAGCGGCACGGCGTCTCCGTTCGAGTTTCTGACGCGGATATTGAGCGCATCCTTGGGCGTAAGACGGAAGTTGCCGTCCGACTGCGCCGTCACGCGGAAGGTCCGCCCGAGCAAATTGAAGTCATTGACATAGATCGAGCCGAGATAGGCCTGCAGCGCCGTGAACACATCCTGCACGTTGATGCCGAGCATCTGGGCCTTGACCCGATCAATATCGAGATAGATCTGCGGCGTTGCGGTCTCGAAGAGCGAAAAGACCTGCCGGACGCCCTCAGTCTGCGCCGCCTTTGCCATCATCGCATTGACGGCACCTTGGAGAGCGGCAGGACCGGCTCCCGAGCGGTCCTCGATCATCATGCGGAACCCGCCGGCATTACCAAGGCCGCGGACGGGCGGCGGCGCCACGACCAGGACGAGCGCATCCTGGACCGACGAGAACTTGGCAAGGAGCGCCGCCTGGATCGCCTTTGCCGACATTGCTGGATCCTTGGCACGCTCTTCAAACGGCTTCAGCACCACGAAGATGGCCCCCGAGTTCGATGCGTTGACGCGTGTCGCGCCGGAAAATCCGACGATGTTGACCGCGTGCGCCACACCCGGAACTTCAAGTGCCATTTCGACGAGCCGCCGGTTCACGGCATCGGTGCGCGCCAGCGAGGCCGCAGGTGGAAGCTGCGTCACCGTGATGAGGTAGCCGCCGTCCTGATCGGGAATAAAGCCGACCGGCGTCTTTCGGAACTCGTTGAGGCCAAATGCGATGAGGCCGACGTAAAGGACAAGCATGATCGCCGCGAAGCGAACGACGCGCCCGGCCAACCAGCCATATCCGCGCGATAGCTTGTCGAAGCTCCAGTTGAACAGGCGGAAAAAACCATGCACGGGCCACATGAGGAGGCTCGATCGATGCCCGTTCGTATGCGGCTTCAGGAGAAGTGCACAAAGCGCCGGCGAAAGCGTCAGCGAAACAATGAGCGAGATGATTGTCGCCCCCGCGATCGTCAACGCGAACTGGCGATAAAACTGCCCCGAGATGCCAGTGATGAAGGCCGATGGAACGAACACCGCGCTCAGCACCAAGGCTATCGCGATGAGCGCCGTCCCGACCTCCTCCATGGTCCGGTAGGAGGCTTCACGCGGGCTGAGCCCGTTCCCTATATTGCGTTCGACGTTCTCAACGACGACGATTGCGTCGTCGACAACAATGCCGATCGCCAGGACGAGGCCGAAGAGGGAAAGATTGTTCAGCGAAAACCCGAACAGCGCCATTAGGAAGAATGTGCCGACGAGCGACACAGGGATCGCCACGATCGGAATAATCGCCGCCCGCCAGGTCTGCAGAAAAAGGATCACGACGATGACGACCAGTGCGATCGCTTCGAGGATCGTGTGCAGGACGGCGTCGACAGACTGCTGGATGTAGTCCGTCGGATTGTAGATGATGTCGTACTTGATACCCGGCGGAAAGGTCTTGGATATCTCCGCCATCGCCGTCTTTATTTTCTTCGCCGTTTCGATGGCATTGGAGCCGGGAAGCTGGAAGATGCCGAGACCGACAGCGGCCTGTTTGTCGAGATAGGAATTGACCCCATAGTCGAGCCCGGCAAGCTCGACGCGCGCCACGTCCTTGACCCTGACGACGGCCTTGCTGGTCTGCTTGACAACGATATTGCCGAAGGCTTCCGGATCTGCGAGACGCCCGAGCGTTTGCACCGAGATCTGGAAGGCGCCTGGCTTCTCAACCGGCGGCTGATTGAGAATGCCGGCGGCCACCTGAACGTTCTGGCGCTGCAGCGCGGTAACGACGTCGCCGGCCGTCAGCGCCAGGGATTGCAACCGATCGGGATCGAGCCAGATCCGCATCGAATAATCGCGGCTGCCGAATACGGTAATCGATCCGACGCCTTCGATCCGGCTCAGCGTATCGACGACATTGACGTTCGCATAGTTCGAAATGAAGAGCGTGTCGCGCGAGTTGTCGGGCGATAAAAGGTGCACGACCATCATGAGGTCGGGCGATGCCTTGGCAACCGTCACGCCGATGCTGCGAACGTCCGCCGGAAGTCTCGGCTGCGCGATCGCGACGCGGTTCTGCACCTGAACCTGCGCAATATCGAGGTTCGTGCCGAGGTCGAATGTCACCGAGATGGTGAACCGGCCATCCCCCGTCGAATTCGACGAGATGAACAGCATTCGTTCAACGCCGTTGATTTGCTGTTCGAGCGGCGCCACGACCGTTGCCGCAACGACCTCGGCGCTCGCCCCCGGATATTGACCGCTGACGTTGACGACCGGCGGGGCAATCTCTGGATACTGCGCAATCGGCAGGCGGCCGACGGAAACGGCACCGACGATCACGAAAATGATCGAGATGACGGCCGCAAAAATCGGCCGATCGATGAAGAAATGCGAGATGCGCATTGTGCCGCCCGCTCGCTAGTTGGTCCGGACCGTCTGGTCTTTGACCGAGGATGCCTCCGCGGCGGCTTGTTGCGGCGTGACCTTCACCCCAGGTCGGACGCGCATCAGCCCGTTGACGATGACATCATCGTCGGGGCTGAGACCTGCCGTAATCACCCGCAAGCCGTCCACCACCGGTCCAAGCGTGACATACTTGGGCGTCGCGACGTTGTCGCTTCCCACGGCATAGACGAACTTTCTGACCTGTTCCGTTCCGATTGCCGTATCGGGAACAAGAAGCGCCTCCGCCGGTGGCGACGCCGCGATCCGGATGCGACCGAACATGCCCGGCGTGAGTTTGCCGTCAGGGTTCTTGAAGACGGCACGGCCTCTGATCGTCCCCGACGACGTGTCGATGGCATTGTCGACGAAATCGATTCTGCCTTCGTGGATGAAGTCCTTTTCATCAAGAAGCTTGAGCTTCGCCGGAATGCTGATGCCGCGATCGACGCTTCCCGCCTGAGCCGCCGAGGCCGCCCGCAAATAGCGCAGGAACGAGGCTTCATCCATGGTGAACTCGAAGCGGATCGGATCGACGGAAGTGAT
>Ga0272446_1007423_pt1 | contig 10905 bp, 11 predicted proteins | sample YNPCB0061_FD_194587 | JGI IMG/M metagenome (GOLD analysis project Ga0272446, IMG submission 194587) | Hot spring microbial mat communities from Yellowstone National Park, WY, United States - YNP-CB-006-1 | ecosystem: Environmental > Aquatic > Thermal springs > Hot (42-90C) > Sediment | place...
CTGGTTTCTCGATGCTTGCCCGTATTTTTCTAAGCAGCGCCAACTGCTTGCTGAAGTCATAATTGATGATGAAGCGATACCAATAATAGTTGAAGGTGTCGAGCAGCAGTCGCAGCCGCGTCAAGAGAGGTTTCTCGACGGCAAAGGAGGGGGCCAGCCGGCTGTACATGGTGGGGTCGAGCCTGATCCACCCCTGTTGATCGGCCAGGTAGGCCTCGACCCAGACGTGCGCGTGATTTTGCAGCACCATGTAATATTTTGCCGGCTTGTTGTAGTAGCCACCCCGGTAGCCGCCCACAAGGCGGGCCGGAATGCCGGACATTCTGAGCAGCACGGCAAAAGCCGAAGCGAAGAACTCACAATTGCCGGCTTTATGTTCGAACAGAAAATCTTCCAGCGGCCGCTCCGATCTTGGCAAGTCCTCCATCGAATACTGATAGCCGCCCTTGGCAATAAAGCGGAGAAAAGAGTCGATCGCCTCAGGACCGGTCTTTCCCGCCGCAATCTCTAGCGCAAGCTGCGTGATCCTGGGGGAGAAATCGGCCGGCAGCTGAAGATAGCGGCGGGAATCGATGCCCGTTTCCGGCAGGAACCCGGTGACGATCGAAGTGGCCGTATAGCGGACCCGGTCATGCACATCGTCGGGCAGAAAGTAGGTCAGGTCTTTTGCGAACTGCACCTGGGGGTGCGAGACGGACTGGGGCTTGTCGAGGGCAAACAGGAACTTGTTGCCGTAGGGTTCGAGGTAGATGACCTGCGTGACGACCGCGCCCGACAGCGACGCCCGCCGGCCGGCAAGAGTTTGTTTGCCGCTGCGCCAGGCCGAGCCGTCGAAGTCGTCCAGCACAATGCCGCGCCAGTAGAGGTCTTGTTCGTTGATTTGCGGCATCTCGGCGCGGAAGATGACGTTGTTGTCCTCTTGAATGGCGGCGATGTCGCCCAATTGAATGCTGCCGCTGAAGCCGGCCTTGGCATAGCCGGGGCGGTTCAGAAAGCTCAAAATGGGATAATTGGTCCTGGGCAGGATCACGAAAAAGATGAGCGATCCAGGCAGGGCGATGGTGCAAATCACCAGGGATTGCAGCAGGACCTTGCTCAAAGCAGAGCGTGGAATGGCGATGCGGGCGTCTTGCGCATAGTAGGCGAGCAGGATCAGCGCGGTGGTGGCAAACACCGCGATGAGCGCGAAATAGCCAAGGAAGGCAATGCTGAAAGAAAGCAAGCCCGAGCCCATCAGCACAAAGACGCACATGGCGAAAATCTGCGCATAATCGCGGAAGGCCTTTTCCTCGATGAGCTTTATGGCGATCAGCACCATGAGCGCGCCGAGCACCGGTTCGACCAGGTATTCCGCACTCACCGCCGCCGAAGAGATCAGCAAAACGGCGACGGAAACCGCGTTCAGCACCCAACGGGGGATTCGCACAAAGCGGTTGAACGACAAATAAACTGAGCACAACAACAGCGAGCCGAAGGTGATCGAGTGATAGACCTCGAGGTGGCGGAAAACCGAGAGGTAGCTCACCAGCACGACCAGGTAGGTCAGGATTTGCAGCGCGTGGCTAATTTTGACCATACACGGCAAGCTTTCGCAAGAGGGTAATCTTGTGGGCGTGAGAAACGGCCGGCGGGTACTTTTCGCCGTTGATGATCAGCCCAACCGGAACGCTCGACTGGATGCACTTGAGGATCAGATAAGTGATGCAGGATATTTTGTTTTCCAAATCCTGTTTATCCATTTTGTCGAAATCGATCAGCACGTGCTGTAATTGAACGGCGGAAAGTTCCTTGGTTTTTAAAACGCCGGTTTTGGCGGTGGATTTCCAATTGATGTATTTGAGCGGGTCGCCCGAGTTGTAATCCCTGATGGAGATGATGTCCGAATCATAACCGACGGTGAGAGTCGATGCTTCGCCTCTGCTGCGGGACTTTTGCTCATGCAGGAAGAGGGTTTCGCAGGGCTGAGGGCGGGGAAGGACGATCATTTTGAAAGTCTTCTTGAGCCTCCGGTAGCGGGTGAAAAAATTGAATGGAAAAACCGAATAAACATAGACATTGTCGACCAGGTGCTCGCCTCGGGAGCCGAACCGTATGTTGCCGTAGCGTTTGACCTCAGCTCTGCCGGCGGTGAAGGGGAACAGCGCATGGCACTCTCCAACCGCGGCGCTGATCAAGAAAGCGGGCATCAGACGTTTCTGGTTGTGCAGGCGAATGCCGACCGGAATTTCGGTTTTGGCGAAGACCTCTTCGGGGACGTCGAGATCGAGGTCGAGCCCTTTCAGATTGTGTCTGCCGAAAATGCCGGAAACCAGCATATAGCTGAGCAGCGCGGAGGCAATGAGGTAGATGAGATTATTGCCGGTGTTGACCGCGGAAAAACCGATCAGGATGGTCAGAACGATATAAATCCAGCCGGCTTTGTTGATTCTTATCACACCGGGAGCGGCACTTCTTCCAGGATTGATTTTATGATCTCCTTCCTGCTGGCGCCGGCAAATTCTTCCTTGAACAGGACCCGGTGGGGAATGACGTATTCCGCCACTTCCTTGAGGTTTTCCGGCGCCACGAAGTCCTTTTTGCGGAAAAAGGCGTCGGTTTTAGCGGTCTGCACCAGGGCCAGCGCGCCTCGGGTGGAAAGGCCGGCAAACAGGAACTTGCTGCTGCGGGTGGCTTCGATGACGTTGAGGAAATAATCGATGATCTTATCGGAGACGTACACTTCATTTTTGATGGTCTGCTGGATTTCCGGCACCTCACCCTCTGCCATGATGGGTTTGATGGAATAAATCTCCCTGCGCTTGCTGCCGCCGCGCAGGATTTCTTTTTCCGCCGTTCGCGCCGGGTAGCCGATGCTGATCTTCATCATGAAGCGGTCCAGCTGGGACTCGGGAAGCGGGAAAGTGCCAAACTGCTCGGCGGGGTTCTGCGTGGCGATGACAAAAAACGGCCGCGGCAGCGTGTAAGTACGGCCTTCGATGGTCACCTGCTTTTCGCCCATGGCCTCCAACAGGGCGCTTTGCGTCTTGGGCGTGGCCCGGTTGATCTCATCAAACAGGACAATGTGATTGAAGATGGGGCCAGGCTGAAACTCGAAGGCGCTGGTGTTTTTGTTGTAGATGGAGAGGCCGGTGATGTCCGAGGGCAACAGATCGCTGGTGCACTGGATGCGGCCGAAGGTGAGCCCCAAAACCTTGGCGATGGCAATGGCCAGGGTGGTTTTGCCGAGGCCGGGCAGGTCTTCTATCAAAAGATGGCCGTTGGAGAAAAAGCAGGTCAGGGCCAGCCGCAGCGCCGTTTCTTTGCCGTGCAGGTAGTGGGAGAGAACGGAGATAACGGCGTCAATCTTTTCATTTTTTGCCTGCATAGGTCTCAACCCAGCCGGGGAAACGGAAGCCGCCGTGAGTCAGGCTCACTGGCTGTCGATCCGCAACGCTGGAGCGCCGTCCTCGCGGGGAACGATCTCACCAATGCGATAGGCCTTCTTGCCCATGGCCGCAAGCAGTTGAATGATGTCATCGGTTTCTTCCGGCTCGGAGATGAAGACGTAGCCGATGCCTCGATTGAAAACATGGTACATTTCATCTTCGGAGACCCCCCCCTGCTCCTGCAAAAACTGAAAGATGGGCGGGATGTCCCAGCTTCCGGCGCGGATCAGCGCCTGACAGGCCTTGGGCAAAATCCGCGGAATGTTGTCGAAAAACCCGCCGCCGGTGATGTGCGCCATGCCGGCAATGCGAAACTGCCGCAGCACCTTGCGCACCGCCTCGACGTAGATGCAGGTCGGCTCCAGCAATTCTTCCGCCACGCTGCGGCCGCATTCGTGGAGGTAGCTGTCGGGCTGCAGCTTGAGCTGCTCGAAGATGATCCTGCGCACCAGACTGAAGCCGTTGGAATGAAGACCACTCGATGCCAACCCGACGATGTCGTTGCCGACGTGGATCGAGGAACCGTCGATGATCTCATTGTTGTCCACCAGACCGACCGCAAAACCGGCCAAATCGTACTCGTTCTCCCGGTAGAAATCGGGCATCTCGGCCGTCTCTCCGCCGATCAGGGAACACTTCGCCTGCTTGCAGCCGTCCACTATGCCGCTCACCACCTGCTCGACAAGGTCCAGGTCAATCCGGCCCATGGCGAGGTAGTCGAGAAAAAACAAGGGCCGAGCTCCCTGCACAATGATATCGTTGACGCACATGGCCACCAGGTCGACGCCCACCGTGTCATGCTTGCCGGCAAGAAATGCGACCTTCAACTTGGTGCCGACGCCGTCCGTTGAGGACACCAGGACCGGTTTATTGAACTCCGCACAATCGAAGGAAAAGAGTCCCCCAAATCCACCAATGTCAGTGATGACGCCGCTTTGAAACGTCGATCGCACCAATGGGCGAATGCGATCCACCAGATCATTGGCTTTTTGTAAATCCACTCCTGCCTCACGATATAGATCTTTTGCCATTGATTTCGCCGCCCCTTCTGAGAATAACCAGCTTCTTTCCTCATCCCCACTGATCGCGAACATCATAGCATTTATTGGCGTCGGCGCAAAAGGTTCTTGCAGCGGTTGCCGAGTCAACCTCGATACGGTTTCATCCTGGGGAAATCAGATTGCCCCGCCCGCGGCGCGTCAGTCTCCTGGGCGCAGGCTTTCGCCGTCGCTGTTGTCGAGGGTTTGTTTCCATGCTAAACAAGCGTGTCGCCAAGGAGATCGAAATGTCCGCCCTGAAAAGACTGGCCCTGCTGCTGTTTTGTCTGCTGTCCATGGCTGCGTATTTTGCGCTGCTGGCGGCGTTTGTTGTTGCCGTCCAGTTTTGGCTGTTTCTGAACCTGCCGGCAGGAGGCGGTCTGCAGGTTCGATTGGTGAATATCGTCAGCGGGATGAACCCCATGTCCATCGCGCGACTGCTCGAAAGCAGCGGGGTGGTCGCCGACGCGCGAAAATTCTATGCACTCACCACCATCACCAAGGCCGGACCTAGACTCAAAGCCGGTGAATATGCCTTCCCTTGCTTGGCCACCCCGCCGCAAATCCTCGATCAGATCGTGCACGGGCGGGTCGTGCTGCATCGCGTGACCATCCCGGAAGGGTCGACCGTCGCCGATGTGGCGGCCTTGCTGGAGCAGGCGGGATTGGCCGAGGCCAACACGGTCATCCATTTGGCCCAGGACAGACAGTTCATAGAGACAGAGACGAACCTCCAGGTGGGGAGCCTCGAAGGATATTTGTTTCCCGAAACCTACCACTTCAGCAAAATTCAAGATGAAAAAGCCATGCTGAAGAGTATGGTGCACCAGTTTTGGCGCCACTTCCCGGATGAATGGCAAGTCCGCGCGCAGCAACAGGGGCTTACAGTGAAGCAGGTGGTGATCCTGGCTTCCATGGTCGAAAAGGAAGCGGTGGTCGACGCCGAGCGGCCTATGATCGCCGGTGTTTTTTTCAACCGGTTGAAACTGAACATGCCCCTGCAGAGTGATCCCACGGCGGTTTATGACTTGCCCGGTTTTTCCGGAACCATCACCCGGCAGCACCTGCAGCGCCAGAGCCCTTACAACACTTACCAAAATCGGGGACTGCCGGTCGGCCCCATCTGTAATCCCGGCGCCAAGTCCATCCGCGCTGTCCTTTACCCGGAAGAGCTCCCGTATCTCTATTTTGTCAGCAACAACGACGGCACTCATCGCTTTTCGGTGACGCTGGAGGAGCATCAGCGGGCCATCGCCGACAGCCACAAAAAACTGAACGAACAGGAATAAGCCAATGGATACTCGCGCACAGGGCAAAACGGCAAGCGTCGTTTTTGCTGCCGGCAAAGGCAGCCGCATGACCGGCTACGAAGGCAACAAGACCCTGCTGCCATTGGTCCCCGCCGGCCCCGCTGCGTACGAAGGGGGCCGGCCCCTGCTGGTGGAGGTGCTGGAAAACCTGCCCCCGGGCCCCAAAGGGATTGTGGTGCACCACTTTGCCGAGGATGTCGAGGCAGCGACCCAGGGATACGAAGTAAGATATATCCCGCAGCCGCAGCTCAACGGCACCGGCGGGGCCCTGCTGGCGGCCAGAGCATTCTTGGAAAACGTCGATACCGATTTTGTCGTGATCACCATGGGCGATGTTCCGCTCATCCGCCCCTCGACCTATCAACGGCTGCTGGAAAAGTTGAGCGAACACAAACTGGTCGTGCTGGCTTTCGAGCCGCGCGACAAGGCGCAATACGGCCTACTGGAAATTTCTTGCGGGCGGGTGATGGGCATTGTCGAATGGAAGTATTGGCGAACCTACCCGCCTGAGCGGCAGAGAGGGTTGCGCTTTTGCAACGCCGGAGTTTACGCGGCCGAGCGCCTGACATTACTGGAGTATATGGCTCGGTTGGCGAACAGACCACACCTCGTGCAGAAACAATGGGGCGGCCAGCAGGTCGCCTTCGAAGAGTTCTTTTTGACGGACATTGTCGAACTGATGAGCCAGGACGGTCTGGCCGTCGGCATGGTGCCGGCCGATGAAGAAGAGGTCATGGGGGTGGACACGCCGCAGGCGCTGGCGGCCGTGCAGGAAAAATACGCCGCGATGATACGATCAGGGGCCGCTGCCGAACGCCGCCGCCGCTAATCCTCAGTCGGCACTGCTCGCCATGCGCAGATGCGCCCAGTAGCGGTCGCCCGCCTTGACCACATCCAACTGAATGCCGAAAGCCGCACTCAAAAGACCAGACTGCAGCACGTTTTCCTTCCGGTCCTGCGCCAGCACTCGGCCGTCTTTCAGCAGAACAGCGTGGGTGAAAACGGGGACGATTTCCTCGAGGTGGTGCGTCACGTAAATGAGCGTGGGCGCGTTGGCCGATTGCCCCAGCTCCTCCAGAATGTGCAGCAGGTGCTCGCGCGCGACCAAGTCCAGGCCGGCGCAGGGCTCATCGAGGATGAGCAGTTCGGGCTGGGCAATCAATGCGCGGGCGATGAGCAAACGCTGCTTTTCGCCCTGGGAAAGCACCCCGTAAGCCGACTGCAAAATCTTTTCGCAGCGCAACCGGGACGCGATTTCCTGGGCCTGCCGGTAATCCTCCGGCTCAGGTTTCTCGAAGATGCCGATGGATGCAAACTTGCCGCTCACAATAAAATCCAACGGCCGCTGCGACGGGGGAATTTGCACCTGCAGGAACGAGCCGGTCAACTTGACCGAATTTTTGTCCGAGGACGGTGACGCCCCCCTGCGTCGGCCACAGATAGCCCGCCAGCAACTGTAAAAGAGTGGTCTTGCCGGAACCGTTGGCGCCCAGCACCGCCCAATGTTCGCCGGCTGAGATCCGCCAGTGAATCCGGTCTAAAATCAGCTTGCGGCTGCGCACAAAGGAGACGTCCTCGAGCCGAACCCAGTCTGCTGTCATCTGCTGCCATCTCGCGCCGGAGAGCTCAACCGACCCCCTGCCAGGTCAACACGATTTTGCCGAAGCGGCTGCCTTCGAGCATGTATTGATGCGCTTCCTCGGCCTGCTGAATGTAATAACTGCGATCGATGATCGGTCGCCGCTCACTCCAGTTCTCCCTGTTCCGCAAAGGAAAAATAGTTGAGACCGGCGATGATGATATGATCGTGCACCGTGATGTCAAGCTCGGTCAGGATGCGCTTGAGCTTTCGCGTCAACTGGCGGTCCGCCTGGGACGGGTTGGGGTCGCCCCCCGGGTGGTTGTGCGCCAGGATGACCGCAGTGGCCCGATGTTTGAGGCTGACTTCGACCACCAGGCGGGGGTAGACGGCCGTTCGATTGACGCTTCCGCGCTGGATTTCTTCCAGTTTGATGAGGCCGTTGCGGCTGTTCAGCGCCAGCAGATAGAAGATCTCGAAGCGCTTTGTCGCCAGGAATGGGGAGAGGTATTCCACCGCCTGCTTGGTCGATTGAAAGCAGGGCGTCTGTTGCCACCTGTCCTGGTGATAGCGCTCGATCAGGCGCGGCATCATGGACAAAAATATGGCCGCTTGATGGCCCACTCCGGGAACGTTCATCAGGGCGGTGATGGGAGCATCGAGCACGGCGGAGAGCGAAGAAAATTGAGCGAGCAGCTCTTTGGCGATGGGCTTCACGTCCTTGCGGGGAATGGTGAAGGAGAGCATCAGCTCCAGGATTTCATGGTCGTGAAAGCCGTCGAACTGGCTCCGCTCGAACCTTTCCCGGAGCCGTTTGCGATGCCCTTCTGCGCCTGACGTCATGGGCTTTCTCCCAAGGTAAACAGCCGCCTGCCATCAAACCGGTTTGTTTAGAGCGGACACTTTTTCGTTCATGGTTTTGAGCAGGTCATCAAAGGATTGTTTCGCCAGAATGGAGTTGAACTGGCTGCGGTAGTTGTTGACCAGACTGACACCGGCAATGACCACATCGTAGACTTTCCATTGACCATTTCTCAGCCGCAGGCTGTAGATCACGTCAACGTCCCCGCCTTTGAAGCCCGTCACCCGGGTGTTCACCACGGCATAGTCGCCATCCAGCTTTTGCCCGTCAAAGACGACTTTCTCGTTGGCAGCCGTGTAATTCTCCACCCGGTCCACATAGGTGTTGAACAGCAGGTCTTTGAACAGCTTGACAAAGGTCTCCTGCTTTTGCGGTGGCTGACTCTTCCACCCAGCTCCCAGCGACCTTTTCGCCATCTCTTCGAAGTCGAAGTAGTGGTCGACAATCTGCAGAATTTCATTGCGCCTTTCGCGCAGATGCAGCTTGCCGTCAGGCTTCCGATTCTGAATGATTTCCAGCGCCTTTTCCGTCCCGCTCTGGATCACCCGCAATGGGCTTTGGTCGTCGGCGGCCAACGCCGGGGCACTCAGCAGCAGCAAAGTCATGCTGAACATCAGCAGAATTTTTCCAAAACGATCATTGCACCCCATCTTCAAATCTCCTGTACTTCATCACCCTAGATGCTTGTTCAATTGTTGCGAGTCATCAGGAACCATAAGCATTCTTGACAGCCTGATGGTGTCTTGCGAAGCAATTTTGCAGCCGACAACAGTCGGCTTGGACAGCTTGAGTGGTTCTATACCAAAATCCAACAAGCTCTTAAACACCAAATCGTTCCGCCGGCGAAAAAATAACCGCCGAACATGCACCGTGACCGCATGAATCGCTACATCCCGGTCCCAACCCGACTTGCTTGCCGAGATCATCCAGGTTATAAATCAGTCGATAGTGGCCTATGGTTCAACCGACTGCGAGACCACAGACCTGCCCTCAGCGGTGCTCCTCGACCGGCGTCTCCTCCTGCTCAAAAGGCTTAGGATTTCAACCTTTTTTCTGGATCCTTGAAAAGGAGGTGAAGTATGAAACTAAACGTAGTCCAGGTGCTGAAACATTTGCCAAAACCCAACTGCAAGGAATGCGGCGAGCCGACTTGCATGGTTTTTGCCTCCAAGTTGCTCAAGAAGGAAAAGCAATTGGAAGACTGCAAGCCGCTGCTTTCGCGAGAAAACGCTGACAAGCTGCAGGCCCTTCAGTCTCTGGTCATGCAAGCCGCCGCCTGAAACCCGCACCCTTTCCCCCTCTCGCGCCTGCCAACGGCCGACGTCCGGCAGGCGCGGGCCCCTCATCGCCGGCTTCAATCGCCAGTCATTGCCACCCACCATAACTTGCTTGACAAGACCCATGGAGATGAATAAAAGCGAGCCCAAAAGTTGCCCCTGGAGTAGCTTTTCACATTACCTCTGACAGGAGCGTTGGAATGAATAGCTGGGTTTTCCTTTTCCCCGGACAAGGGTCGCAATATGTCGGCATGGGTCGCGAGTTTTTCGAGAACTATTCGGAGGTGCGGGACTTGTTCGCACAGGCCGCCGACACGTTGGACATGGACATTGCCCGGCTCTGTTTCGAAGGGCCGGAAGAGACGCTGGTGCTGACCGAAAACGTGCAACCCGCCATTACGGTAGTCAACCTGGCCTGCTACGCCATCCTGCAACTTCACGGCATTTACCCCGCAGCCACTGCCGGTCATAGCCTTGGCGAATATAGCGCTCTTTACGCCGCCGGCGTCATCGGTCTGGAAGACACCCTGAGACTGGTTAAGGCGCGGGGGAAGTTCATGCAGGAGGCCGCCGAGCAGGAACCGGGCAGCATGGCGGCCATTATGGACTTGGCGGCAGACAAAATGGAGGAAATCTGTCAGTTGTGTGACGTCGAAATCGCCAACATCAACTGCGCCGAACAGATCATCATCACTGGGGTCGGAGACACCGTCGACCGGGCGATGGACCTGAGCGCCGAAGCCGGCGCCAAAAAATGCGTCAAGCTCAACGTCAGCGGCCCTTGGCACAGCCGCTGCATGCGCCTGGCACGGGAAAAGTTCGAACCGGTGGTGCGACAGTGCACCTTCCGCGACCCTAACATTCCGGTCATCAGCAACGTCGATGCCATGCCCTTGAAAAGTGGCGCGGAAGCGCCCCAAAAACTCATCGATCAGCTCTGCGGCTCGGTGCTTTGGAAGCAATCCATCGAGTGGCTGCTCAACACCGGCTTCAATCATTTCGTCGAGGTAGGTCCAAAGAAAGTGTTGCGCGGGTTGATGCGGCGCATCGATCGCAATGCCAAGGTGCAGAACGTGGAGGACCCCGCGACTCTGGCGAGCTTCCTCCAGGCAAACCAGTGAAGCGCTGCAGGGGCGCCGGCTCAAAGGTCCTTGGCGATGGCGAAATAAAAGGCGGCGCCCCCGGATTCGTTGGGTTTCGCCCAGACATTGCCGCCATGTTTAAGGGCCAGCTCCTTCACAATGGCCAGCCCCAGCCCGCTTCCCTCCGTGCCTCGAGACGTCTGCTTCCGCTGAAACAGCTCAAAGATGGATTCGCAGTCTTTCAGCTTGATCCCCACGCCGTTGTCGCGCACCGAAAACACGTGTGCAGTGTCTGTCGGCTCGTAGCCAATCCGGATTTCGCTCAGGGTTTCC
>Ga0272446_1007424_pt1 | contig 10904 bp, 9 predicted proteins | sample YNPCB0061_FD_194587 | JGI IMG/M metagenome (GOLD analysis project Ga0272446, IMG submission 194587) | Hot spring microbial mat communities from Yellowstone National Park, WY, United States - YNP-CB-006-1 | ecosystem: Environmental > Aquatic > Thermal springs > Hot (42-90C) > Sediment | place...
GTGCGGGGAGGCTTCGCCTCCCCGCACCCCTTGTCCCGCGGCGGCCAGGCGGCCTGGCGCAACCCCCACGGCCCCCCCCGCCGCGGGCGGGCAACAACCGCCTGGTGGACCCCTCCCCGCCGGAAGGCGACCGTGTACCTCCTAACGTGAAAATAAGCTGCTGGGGCAGGGGAATGGGGAAACCGGGTTTCCCCATTCCCCCACCCGCGGGAGGGTTTGGGAGGGCGCAGCCCTCCCAAGAACAAACTTATTTTCATTGCGGCTTTGTGCGGCGGAGCCGCATGGACGACTGTTACGTGAATGGTATTGGACCTAACCGCCCCTTGCGGCGACCTGCTCGCGCGCCTCGCGCTCGCGCAGCAACGGCAACTCCAGGCTGTCCCACAGGGCCAGGTAACTGGCCTCGATGATGTTCTGGGACGCGCCAATAGTGGACCAGCGCTCGTCGCCCCGGGCGCTTTCGATCAGCACCTGCGGCGTGGCCGCGGTGCCCAGGTGCGCGTCAATGATACGTACTTTATAGTCTACCAGCCGCACTTCCGCAAGGATGGGATAGTGCGGCAGCAGGGCCTTGCGAATGGCGGCGTCGAGGGCATTGACCGGACCGTGGCCCTCGGCGGCGGTGTGCATCACCTCGTCCCCGATCCGCACCTTGACCATCGCCTGGGAGGCGATGGCGCGGTCGCCGCGCTTCTCGACGAACACCGTAAAATCGAGCAACTCAAAGGGCGGCTGGTAGTCCTGGGCGCTACGACGCACCAGCATCTCGAAACTGCCCTCGGCCGCCTCGAACTGGAAGCCGCGATGCTCCAGTTCCTTGATGCGCTGCACCAGGCCCCGCTCGGCGCCGTTGAGGCGCAACCCCAACTCCTCGGCGCGCATGCGCACATTGCCGCGCCCCGCCAGTTCGCTGACCACGACCCGCTTGCGGTTGCCGACCAGGGCCGGGTCTATGTGCTGGTAGCTCGACTCGACCTTCTCGATCGCCGCGACGTGGATGCCGCCCTTGTGGGCGAAGGCGCTGCGCCCGACGTAGGGCGCGTGGTGGTCGGGGTTGAGGTTCGCCACCGCGGCAACAAAGTGCGACACCTCGGAGAGACGCCGCAACTGTTCCGGCGCGACGCAGCAGTAGCCCAGCTTGAGTTGGAGATTGGCGATCAGCGGGATAAGATCCATGTTGCCGCAGCGCTCACCGTAACCGTTGATCGTCCCCTGCACATGGATGGCCCCCGCCTCCACCGCGGCCATGGCGTTCGCCAGGGCCAGGCCGCCATCGTTGTGGGTGTGGATGCCGATCTGTGGGCCGTCCGCGCCGAAACGCTCGCGCACCCGCCGCACGAGCGCCGCCACATCCCCGGGCAACGAGCCGCCATTCGTATCGCAGAGCACCAGACAATCCGCGCCCGCGCCCGCGGCGGCTTCCAGCGTGCGCAGGGCATACTCCGCGTCCAGGCGGTAACCATCGAAGAAGTGCTCCGCGTCGTAGATCACTTCCTTGCCCAGGGCCTTGAAAAAGGCCACCGAGTCGGCGATCATGGCCAGATTCTCGGCCAGGGTCGTCTCCAGCACCTGTTCAACGTGCAGCACGGAGCTTTTGCCGACCAGGGTGACCACGGGGGTGGCGGCCTCGAGCAGGGCGCGGATGTTCGCGTCGGCTTCGCAGGCACTCCCGGCGTGGCGCGTGGCCCCGAAGGCGCTCACCCGGGCGTGCCGCAACCCCAGGGCGGGCACGCGCTGGAAGAACTCGGCATCCTTGGGGTTGGACCCCGGCCAGCCGCCTTCGATGTAATGCACCCCCAGTTGATCGAGCACCCGGGCGATCTTGAGCTTATCGTCGCACGAAAGCGCCAGGCCCTCGCGCTGGGCGCCATCGCGCAGGGTGGTGTCGTAGAGCAAGATTTGCACGGCCATGCCTCCAGGAATACGTCTGCCGGACTTGCCTTGGACGGCGCGCGGGCGGCGGGGTGTCGCCGACCGGCCTGCGGATCTCGTCGGAGAGGGATTGGGGGAACCTGGGTTTCCCCGGACCCCGGCCCGCGAGAGGGTTTGGGAGGGTTAATGGTCTTTGAATACATCATCCGCTATCGCCCGCGCAGGCGGGCTTCGCATTCCGTAGCCGAGGGCGTATGGTCTTTGAAAAAATAATCCGCTCTCGCCCGCGCAGGCGGGCTTCGCATCCCGTAGCCGAGGGCGTATGGTCTTTGAAAAAATAATCCGCTCTCGCCCGCGCAGGCGGGCTTCGCATCCCGTAGCCGAGGGCTTCAGCCCGACGGCCAGCCCGGCATAGCGGATGAATTTCTCAAAGACCATACACCCTCCCAGGAGCATATGCATCGGCCTGGTGTGCAGCACAGCCGCCCGGGGCCCTGTGCCGGACGCATCGTGCCATACCGTTCAACCCTTCCAGCGGGGATAGCTGCCGAAGACCTTGAACATCCCCGTTCTGGCGCGAATGCGGGCCAGGGCACGGGCCACATGGGCCTCTTCACGGTGCCCATTGATGTCAACCAGGAAGATATACTGCCCCAGCACGGCCCGCGAGGGCCGCGACTCGAGTTTGGTCATGTTGATCTGCTCCTCGGCCAGTTCGAGCAGCGCCCCGACCAGGGTGCCGGCGCGATCCTCGGTGAAGCCGAAGCAGAAGCTGGTCTTGTCATCGCCGGTGGGCGGCGCGTCGGCGCGGGCCAGGACGATGAAGCGGGTCACGTTGCCCAGGTTGTCGGCGATGTCGCGGGCCAGCACCGCCGCCTCCAGCAACTCCGCGGCGCGGCGGGTGGTGATCGCCACGGCGGGCCGCTCGTCGGCCAGGGCCTCGCGCAACGCGGCGCTGTTGGAGAGCGAGGCCACCGTCGCCACCCCAGGCAGGCAGCGCTCGATGAACTTGCGGCACTGCCCCAGGCTCTGCGGGTGGGCGTAGAGCACGGCAGCCTCGGAGAGTTGCACGCCGGGGCGCGCGGCCAGATACTGGCGGATCGGAATGACGATCTCCCCAGCGATCTGTAAACTTGTCTCGTGGATCAGCAGATCGAGGGTGTAGTTGACGCTGCCCTCGAGCAGGTTCTCGATCGGCAACACGCCGACGGTGGCCGCGTCGGTTTCGATGGCGGTCACCACCGCTGGAATGCTCGCCAGCGGCAGCAAGGTCGCGTCGGGCAGGCTGGCCGCGTAGGCCAGGGCGGCTTCCTCGCTGAAGGTGCCCGCCGGTCCGAGATAGGCGATGGTGGTCATGGGTTCAATCTGTGCCATAGCCCGCGGCATAGGCTACCGCCTCGGCCTTGATGCGCTCCTGGCGCGCGGCGAGCATCTTGTTGAGCGCGGCCATGTAGGCCTGGGCCGCGGCGACGATCGTGTCGGTATGCACCCCGTAGCCGCTGAAGATCTGCTGCGCCGCCCGTTTGCCGGTCAGCACCGTGGTCGTGCTAGTGCTGGCCCCCAGGTCCACCGGCGCGCCTTCGGCGTCCGGCGCGCCCTGCTCGCGGATGCGCACCGTGACTTCGGCCACCGCGTCCAACCCCTCGGTGATCGCATTGATCGAAAACTCGATCAATTCGCTGGGGCGTTGTACCACCCGGTTGATCGCCCGGTAGATCGCGTCCACCGGGCCGGTGCCGGTATCGCTGTCAACGCGGACCTGGCCGTCCGGGCCGATCAGGCGCACCGTCGCGGTAGGGATCATCCCCATGCCCGAGGTGTACTGCACGTGTTCGAGGCGGTAGATCTCCGGGGCGTGCTGCAATTCGCCGGTGACCAGGGCGAGGATGTCGCGCTCGTCAACCCGCTTTTTGCGGTCGCACAGATCCTTGAAACGCTCGAAGAGGTGCTGGAACTCCTCCTCGCTCTCCAGCTCGATGCCCATGGCGTTGAGCTTGGTGCGGAAGGCGTGCCGGCCCGAGTGCTTGCCGAGCACCAGTTCGCTGCCGTCGAGGCCCACCGTCTCGGCGCTCATGATCTCGTAGGTCTGGCGGTGCTTGAGCACGCCGTCCTGATGAATGCCCGACTCGTGGGCGAAGGCGTTGGCCCCGACGATGGCCTTGTTCGGCGGCACGGGCACGCCGATGAAGCTGGAGACCAGGCGCGAGGTGCGGGCGATCTCGCGGGTGTTGATCTGGGTGCGCACGCCGTAGAACTGCCCGCGGGTGTGGATGGCCATCACCACTTCTTCGAGCGAGGCATTGCCGGCGCGCTCGCCGATGCCATTCACGGTGCATTCCACCTGGCGCGCCCCATTGCGCACCCCCGCCAGCGAGTTGGCCACCGCCACCCCCAGGTCGTCGTGGCAGTGGGTGGAGAGGATACACTGCTTGATCCCCGGCACGTTTTCGTAGAGGTCGCGGATCATGGCGCCGTACTCGTCGGGGGTCAGGTAGCCGACGGTATCGGGGATGTTCAGGGTGGTGGCCCCGGCCTCGATCGCCACCGCCACGGCCTGGCGCAAGAAGAGCGGATCGCTGCGCCCGGCGTCCATCGGCGAGAACTCCACGTCGTCGCACAGCGAACGCGCGAAGCTCACCATCTGGCGGATAATCACCAGGGCCTCTTCGCGCGTCTTGCGGAACTGGTGCTCGAGGTGGATATCCGAGGTGGACATGAAGGTGTGGATGCGTTTCCTGGCGGCAGGCTGGATGGCCGACCAGGCTTTCTCGATGTCATCGCGGTTGGCGCGGGCCAGGGCGGCAATAACCGGGCCGTTGGGCGTCCCCACCTCGCGGGCGATCTCATGCACCGCCGCCCAGTCGCCGGGCGAGGCCGCGGGAAAGCCGGCTTCGATGATGTCCACATTCAGGCGCGCCAGTTGCCGCGCTACTTCCAGCTTCTCCTCCAGGGTCATAGTGCAGCCGGGCGCCTGCTCGCCATCGCGCAGGGTGGTGTCGAAGATGCGTACATGATCTACCGCAGGGGTCTCCATGGTTCCTCCGTCTCTCTCGCCTCGATGATCGGTACCTGTTCACACCTGGGGTAACCCACGCGCCTGGGAGCGAGGGCGTCCCGCCCTCGTCGCTCCCGGGAGAAGTGAACACTTACGCTGATCGCTCAGGCCCCCCCGCTCCCGGGGGTCACCTCACGCGGATTGACAAACGGCATCATCCGACGCAACTCCAGGCCGATCTTCTCAATCGGGTGCTCGATGTCGGCCTTGCGATAGGCGTTGAAGCGCGGGCGCCCGTTGTGGTTCTCCTCGATCCAGTCCTCGGCGAAGGCCCCGGACTGAATGTCGGCCAGGATGCGCTTCATCGTCGCGCGGGTCTCGGCGGTGATGATCTTCGGCCCGGCGGTGTAATCGCCCCACTCGGCCGTGTCGCTCACCGAGTAGCGCATGTAGTTCAGCCCGCCCTGGTAGAACAGGTCCACGATCAGCTTGAGTTCGTGCATGCACTCGAAGTAGGCCACCTCGGGCTGGTAGCCGGCCTCCACCAGGGTCTCGAAGGCGGCCTTCACCAGGGCCGAGACGCCGCCGCAGAGCACCACCTGCTCCCCGAACAGGTCGGTTTCGGTCTCCTCGGCGAAGGTGGTCTTGAGCACCCCGGCGCGGGTGCAACCCAGCCCCCTGGCGTAGGCCAGCGCGTCCTCGAAGGCCCCCCCGCTGGCGTCCTGTTGCACGGCGACCAGCGCGGGCACGCCGCCGCCCTGGGTGAAGACCTCGCGCACCCGATGGCCAGGCGCCTTGGGGGCGACCATGCTCACATCAATGCCTGCGGGAGGCACGATCTGCCCGAAGCGGATGTTGAAGCCATGGGCGAACATCAGGGTCTTGCCCGGTTCCATGGCCGGCGCGATATGATCGCGGTAGATGTCGGCCTGGCCGATATCGGGGGTGAGCATCATCACGATCTGGGCCTCACGGGCCGCGTCGGCCACGCTCATCGCCCGCAGGCCGGCCTCCTCCACTCTGGCCCAACTCTTCGAGCCGGGGTAGAGACCCACCCGCACATCGAGCCCGCTGTCGGCCAGGTTACGGGCATGGGCGTGCCCCTGGCTGCCAAAGCCGATGATCGCGATCGGCCGGCCCTTCAGACGCTCGAGATCGGCCTGCTTGTCGTAGAACAACTCTGCCATACGCCGTTATGCTCCTTCGCAGAGGCGGGATACGAACCCCCGCGGCGAGGGTCAGGCCCGCGGCCTGCCCGTCCAGAGAATACAAGGGGCGGACACTCAGGCCCGCCCGCGCAACGCACCGGTCACTTGGCCGCCGGTACCGGCACGCCGTTACCCCCGGCATGTTCGACATACTCGGTGGCGAACTGCCCGCGCGCGCCGCGCACCATGGCGATGCGCCCGGTGCGCATCAATTCGCGGATCCCGTAGGGCCGCACCACCTCGATGAAGTTCTCCACCTTGGCGGGCGTGCCGGTCATCTCGACGATCATGGTGCTGGCGCCCACGTCAACGATCTTCGCGTCGAACACGCCGCACATCGAGACGATCTCATGGCGCGAGGCCGCGGGCGCGTTGAGCTTCAACAGCACCATCTCACGTTCCACAGTGGGATCGTCGGTCACGTCGGAGACCTTGATCACCTCGATCAGGCGGTAGAGCTGCTTGACCACCTGCTCGACATCTTCCGACTCGACCACAATGGTCATCCGGCTAATGCCGGGCTGCTCGCTGTGCCCGACTGCCAGACTCTGGATGTTGTACCCGCGCCGGCGCACCAGCCCGGCCACGCGGCTGAGCACGCCGGGGCGATCTTGCACGAGGAGGACGATCGTGTGGGTTTTCATACACCTGGCTCGTTTCTCAGCGCGGACGGGCGCCCGTCCGCCGGCTGCTATCAGGCATCCGCCTCGGTGATAATCATCTCGGCAATCGACTTGTTCTGGGGCACCATCGGGAAGACGTTGACCTCCCGCTCGACGCGGAAGTCAATCAGCACCGGCCCATCGGTGGCATGGGCCTCGTCAATGGCATCCTGCACCTGGTCGGAGTGTTCGACGGTCAGGCCCTTCCAGCCATAGGCCTCGGCCAGTTTGGCGAAGTCGGGGCCGGAGAGGGGCGTGCCACTGTAGCGCTTGTTCTCGAACAACTCCTGCCACTGGCGCACCATGCCCAGGTAGCCGTTGTTGATCACCGCGATCTTGATGTTCTTGATCCCCTCCTGCTTGATCGTCGCCATCTCCTGGTTGGTCATCTGGAACCCGCCATCGCCGACGATAGCCCAGATCGTATCGTTGGGATGGGCGATCGCCACGCCGAGGGAGGCGGGCACGGCGAAACCCATCGTGCCGGCGCCGCCGGAGGTGATGTGCGTGCGCGGGCCGGCGTTCCAGTCAATCAACTGCGCGGCCCACATCTGGTGCTGCCCCACATCGGTGACCACGCGGTAGTTGCCGCGCGCCGCCAGCGCGCGGTTCAGCTTCTCGTAGACATCGTGGGGTGGCAAGGCCCACTGGGCGGTGTTGGCGCGATTGACGTACTGTTGCTTGCCCTGGTGCTTCTCCTGCAAATCGCGGATGTGCTCCAGCCAGTCGGAGGCGTGGGAGTGCAACTCGGCCAGGGCCTCGCGCTCGGGCAGTTCCTCCAGCAGGGCCTGGAGCGTCAGGCGCGCGTCGCCGACGATCGGCACCGTCACCTTGACATTCTTGCCGATCTCCGACGGATCAATATCCACGTGGATCACCTTCGCGTTCGGCGCGAAGGTGCTGGCCTTGCCCGTCACCCGGTCGTCGAAGCGCCCGCCGATGTTGAAGAGCACGTCGCATTCCTGGATGGCGCGGTTGCAGTGCACCCAGCCGTGCATGCCGGGCATGCCCAGGCTAAGGGGATGGCTCTCGGGGAAGGAACCGATGCCATGGAGGGTGGTAATCACCGGGATGCGCAGCGTCTCGGCGAACTGGCGCAGTTCCTCGACCGCGCCCGCCATAATCACCCCGTTGCCGGCGATGATCAGCGGCTTCTGCGCCGAGAGCAGCAGCTTCACCGCCTCGCGCACCTGTTTGCGATTGGGCACGTAGGTTGGCTTATAGCCGGGGAGATTGAGCTTCTGATCCCAGTTTGGCACGGTGGACTTCTGCATCGCGTCCTTGGTGATGTCAATCAGCACCGGGCCGGGGCGGCCCGTGGTCGCGATGTGGATGGCCTCCTTGAAGACGTAGGCCAGGTCATTCACGTCCTTCACCAGGTAATTATGCTTGGTGATCGGCATGGTGATGCCGGTAATATCGGTCTCCTGGAAGGCGTCCTTGCCCAGCACGTGGCTGCCCACCTGCCCGCAGATGGCCAGCAAGGGTGTGCTATCCATCATCGCATCGGCAATCGGCGTCACCAGGTTCGTCACCCCCGGCCCGCTGGTGCCAATGCATACCCCGATGCGTCCGGTCGAGCGGGCATAGCCCTCGGCGGCGTGGCCGGCGCCCTGCTCGTGGCGGCAGAGCACGTGGCGCAACTTGTCGCGGTACTCCCACATCGCGTAGTAAAAGGGCATGATCGCGCCGCCAGGGATACCGAACATCACCTCGACCCCCTCGCGGATGAGCGCCTCGCACATGATCTGGGCGCCGGTGCGTGTCTCGGACATACGTCCTCCTCGTCGCGCGTCGTGCTGGCAACGCGAAGCCAGGCGGCACAGCGTCGGGCTGCTCGCGTCACCGTAGAACGTCTGGATTACGAAACGGTTACCTCTGGACTACCGACCGGCGGAGCCGCCTCGATGGGGCATGACGCCGCTGCCCACGTCGTTGTGGGCCTGCGCCTGCGCGGGGCCGTGCGCGAGCGGTGCGGCGGTGAACAGGTTCAGGCGCCAGTTCGACATTGAAAAACCTCCCGGCGCTGGCTCGGGAGGTTCAGTCTCGCTCAGGCTGCTGGGGCTTGGCATCCCCTCCCTCAACGGCTATTGCTCCACCCGATAAGGAGGAGTACAAGCACGCCGCGGAGGAGGATCGATACAAACCAGGACGCTGCCATCTGTGCAACCTTCACAAATCGTTATTGTGGGGAGCATACCACAGGGCCACAGGTGCTGTCAAGAGTGTTATGCGGCCTACCTGTTCACTCCTGGGGGAACACCCCCGCCTGGGAGCGCGGGCGTCCCACCCTCGTCGCGTCTCCGCGGGCAAGCTGCCCGCGCTCCCAGGAGACATGTGAACACGTGCTCTGTGGCCTCACGACCCGGCCGAGGTATCCCCGCGCAAAAAGGCCGCGCACTCCTCGGGCAGCGAGGGATTGATCCACACCCCGCTGCCCAGCTCCAGGCCGGCGCTGCGACTGAGGCGCGGAATGATGGCGATGTACCAGTGGAAGTAGCCGTTCTCCGGCTCCTTGGTGGGCGTGGAGCGGATGAGCAAGTTGAAATCCGGATCGTTCAGATGCGTGTAGAGGCGGAAGAGCACATCGCGCAGCAGCGGCGCCAGGTAGCTCAGTTCCTCCTCGGAGACGTGCAGGAAACTGGCGCGGTGCTGGCGCGGCACGATCCAGATATGGAACGGCGAAGAGGCGGCGTAGAGCACGAAGGCGGCGAAGCGCTCGTTCACCGCCACCAGCCGCTCCCGGCGCGTCAGTTCATCGGCGAGCATGGTGCAGAACACGCACTGGCCGGTATCGTCGAAGAAGCGCCGCGCCTCTTCGATGCGGTGGCGGATGTCGCTCGGCACAATCGGCAACCCGACCACCTGGCTGTGGGCGTGCAGCAACGAGGCTCCGGCCCGTTCGCCGTGATTCTTGAAAAACACAATCTGTTCGATGCGCGGATCGGTGGCGATCTGCTGGCCGCGGCGCAGATACATCAACAACGCCGCGCGGACCTCCTCGTCCGTCATCAGGGCCAGAGTGGTGTTGTGAAAGGGATGCTCGACCAGCACCTCGTGGTAGCCGAACCCGGTGATGCTGCGCTCCACCCCGTTGAAGCTACGAATGAGCGAACCATTCTCAATCAGCGCCGGGTACTTGTTGCGCACGATGCGCGTCTGCCAGCCAGGACCGGCGGGTTCACGCCACACCTCCAGGTCAAGCTCCTCGTTGCCAGGACAGAAGGGACAGCCGGGATCGCATTCGGCGCGCTCGTGGGTGCGCAGCCGGCCGCCGGCCTCAACATAGGCATTGGGACGGCGCGCCCGTTCACGGGCAATGATCACCCATTCGCGGGTCGCGAGATTCTGCCGCAACTCGGCCATAATCGATCCCTTTGTCGCCGCGGCTGGCGGCGGTGATGAGCCTTGCCAGGTGATCCAGGAGGAGGGGCGCCGGCATGTGCCGTCCATGGTCAGCGAAACCATGCCTGGGCCGTTCTATTGTAGTTCGCTCTGCCGGTATGTGCAAGCGCAACTATAGGACGTGTTCACCTTGCTCCTGGGAGCGCGGGCATCATGGTCTTTGAGAAATGAATCCGCTCTCGCCCGCGCAGGCAGACTTCGCATTCCATAGCCGAGGGCCTTATACCATTTCCTGTTGAACATTCCGCATTCGTCGAAGTGCTGGATCGCACGGTGACGCCCTGCAAGGCAATCCACAATCCAACATCGGCAATCCAAAATGGTATTAGCCCCACGGCCAGCCCGGTATACCGGATGAATTGCTCAAAGACCATCAGCCCCACGGCCAGCCCGGTATACCGGATGAATTGCTCAAAGACCATCAGCCCCACGGCCAGCCCGGTATAGCGGATTCATTTCTTAATCACCATCCTGCCCTCGTATCCGCGATGCAGACGGGACGCCCGCGCTCCCAGGCGCATGGATGGCTCCAGCCGTCCATGCGGCTCCGCCGCACCCGGACGGGATGAAAATAATTCTTGGGAGGGCTACGCCCTCCCAAACCCTCCCACCGGGCGGGGGAATGGGGAAACCCGGTTTCCCCATTCCCCTCTTCGAGAGCCTATGTTCACCTCAGCCGTCCGTGCGGCTCCGCCGCACCCGGACGGGATGACCATAGGTTCTTCTTGGGAGGGCTTTGCCCTCCCAAACCCTCCCGCGGGC
>Ga0272446_1007425_pt1 | contig 10903 bp, 11 predicted proteins | sample YNPCB0061_FD_194587 | JGI IMG/M metagenome (GOLD analysis project Ga0272446, IMG submission 194587) | Hot spring microbial mat communities from Yellowstone National Park, WY, United States - YNP-CB-006-1 | ecosystem: Environmental > Aquatic > Thermal springs > Hot (42-90C) > Sediment | place...
CGAAGAAGCGGACGCCGACCCGCTCCCCCACGTCGAACACCTCGGCCTTCGCCGGGCGCTTCGGGTCCCACGGTTCGGCGAAGGCTTCGCTGAGCTTCGCGGCGAGCGTCGCGCGCGGCGTCGTCATCGACCCTCCCCAGCCTGCCGCCCATCGACCTCCCGGCCGGCTCAGCCGTCGCGGCCGTGATAGACGAGGCTGCACGCCCCGTCATCACCGACGACAACGCGGCCGATCTCGCGCGCGGGCGTTCCGGCGACGATGGTGCCCTCCGCCACCGGCCGGTTCACGAGGCTGTTGGCCGCGACGACCACGCGGCTGCCGATCGTCACCCCCGGAACAATGACGCACTGGCTGCCGACATAGACATTGTCCGCGATCGTGACCGGGCCCGTCCGCCCCCTCTGCCGGCCGCCCGAGACCGCCCAGAGCACCGTGTCATGTGTGAACACCATCGCCCCCGCCGAGATCGAGCAGTATCGGCCGATGGCGACCGGCGCCGCGCTGCCGTCGAGCACGACGTTCGGCCCGATCCAGCTCGCCGGCCCGACCGTGACGTCGCCGAACACGGCGGCGCTGTTGTAGATGCTCGCGCCCTCGCCGAAGCCGAGGCGCCGCGCGCGCTCCCAGCGGTCGAACATCGCATCCTGGAACGGCAGGCTGCGGGCGAACCGCGCGCGGAGCTCCTCCTCGCGCGACAGATAGGCGGCGCGGAGCGCCTCCATCACGGCGGAGGGGTCGAGGCTCACGGCCGGCTCCAGCGCTCGCCCGCGCGCGGCTCGGCGAGCAGGCGCAGCCACTCCTCGAGATAGAGCAGCGACCAGATGAGGAGCCGCCGGTTCTGGCGTCCCGACAGATGGTCGTCGATCAGGGCGGTGACGGCGGACATGTCCAACAGCCCCCAGATCGCGGCGCTGGTCGAGAGGAGCCGGCCGCGCACATACTCGATGCTCTCGCCGCGGAACCACGAGGCGTCGGGCGCGGAGAAGCCCTGCTTCGTCGCCTCGGCGATCCGGTCAGGCACGTAGCGCGCGAGCACGCGGCGAAGCACGAGCTTGCCGTCCTTCGTGCGGCGGAAATACTGCTCGCGCTTCGACCCCGGCGCGTTCTCGTCGATCCGCTCGACCGGGTCGAGCGTGCCGAGCTTGAGCCGTACCGGCACCTGTTGCGCGAGCGCGACGAGATCGTTGTCGAGGAACGGCACGCGCGCCTCGAGACCGTGCGCCATGCTGAGCTTGTCCTCCACCACGAGCAGGCCGTGGAGGAACGTCTTCGCCTCGAAATAGAGCGAGTGGTTGACATAGTCCTCAGGGCGCGAAAGGTCGGGCGCGGGGTGCGCGAACACGTCGCGGAAGATCGCGCGCGTGTCGACATGCGCGACGTCGCGCCAGATCGGGGCGAGCACGCGGGGAAGCTCGCCGTTCGGCAGGAGCCTCTGCCAATAGGCGTAGTAGCTGTCGATGTAGCCCTCGAAGGTCTCGTGGCCGCGCGCGCGGAAGTAGCGCCAGGGATAGCCGCCGAACAGTTCGTCCCCGCCCGCGCCGGACAGCACGACGCGCACGAAGCGGCTCGCGAGCCGCGAGGCGTAGTAGTTCGGATAGGACTGGCCGACCCGGGGCTCCTCCATGTGCCAGACGAGGCGCCGCATGCAGCGCTCCATGTCGCCGGCCTTCAGGACCATCTCGTAATGTTCCGTGCCGAAGAGGTAGGACATGTACTCGGCGGCGTTGCGCTCGTCGAAGCCGAGCTCGAGGCCCGAGGCGGAATTGAGGTCGAAGCCGACGGTGAAGCTCTTGAGCCCGTCGATCTGCTGCGCGGCGAGCGCGGCGACCGAACCCGAATCGATGCCGCCCGAGAGATAGGCGCCGATGTCGACATCGGCGACGAGCTGGCGGGAGACGGCCTGGCGGAACAGCCTGTCGATCTCCTCCGCATAGGCCTCGTCCGCGCGCGGAGCGGCGGGCTCGGCGAAGCCGAAGTCCCAGTATCGGCCGCTTCCCTCCTGCCCCTCCGGCGTGAGGGTGAGCCAGGTTCCGGCGGGCAGGAGCGTGATGCCGGAAAACAGCGTCCGCGCGGTGAAGAAGTTCTGGAACGTCAGGTATTCGACGAGAGCCTCAGGGTCGATCGCGGCGCGCGCGCCCGGGTCGGCGAGGATCGCCTTGATCTCGGAGGCGAAACGGAGCGCATGCCCGTCGCGCGCGAGGTAGAGCGGCTTGATGCCGTAGCGGTCGCGCGCGAGCAGGAGCCGGCGTTCCTTCCGGTCCCAGGCGGCGAGCGCGAACATGCCGTTGAAGCGGGCGAGCGCGTCAGTGCCCCAGGCGGCGAGCGCGTGCAGCACCACCTCGCTGTCGGTGCGCGAGCGGAACTGGAAGCCCCTGGCCTCGAGTTCGAGCCGAAGTTCCTGGAAGTTGTAGATCTCGCCGTTGTAGGAGAGCGTCCAGCGCCCGTCCCCCGTCTGCATCGGCTGGTGCCCGGCGGGCGAGAGGTCGATGATCGCAAGCCGGCGATGGCCGAGGCCGACCGGGCCGTCCGTGAAGAACCCCTCGCCGTCAGGCCCGCGATGGGCGATCGCCTCCGTCATCCGCCGCAGCACGACCGGCGAGGCGGGGCCGCCGTCGAGGCGCAGAAGGCCAGCGATGCCGCACATCAGCCACGGCCCGGAAGGCGCCGCGCGACCACGGTGATGCCGGAGGGCTGCACCACCTCGCGCTCGATCGCGAGCCCGGCTTCGGCGCACCAGCTGCGCGCCTCCTCCTCCGTGTGGCGATGCGCGTTGCGCGGCGCGTACCAATCGAAGTTGATGTGGTTCATCTCGTCGAAGCTCATGTCGGGCCGCCAGAACGCCTTCGCGACATGCTGGTAGAACAGGCGCTGCACGTCGATCCGCCCTGCGGGAATGCCGAGGAGGTCAACCGGCTCTGGGATCTCGATTGTCGCGCCGAGCTCGCCGAGCGCGATGCCGAGCCGCGTCAGAGGCTCCATCGCCCGCCAGGCCTCCTCGGGCGACAGCCGCGCGAGCGCGGCGCGGATATGGTCGTCGGTGAACTCGCGGACCGGGCCCTTTCGACGATAGACGTAGAACAGGAACCGACCACCTGGTTTCAGGAACGGAACGAGCGCGTGGAACGCCGCGCGCGTGTCGTCGGTGTGGTGCAGCACGCCTTCGGAGAAGATCAGGTCGGCGATGCCCTCGGGCAGCGGCAGCCGCGCAAGGTCGGCCTGCAGGAAGCCGGCCTGAAGGCCCGCCTCGGCGCAGCGCGCGCAGGCGACCTCGACCGCCTCGGAGATGTCGACGCCGAGATAGCGGATCCGCCCCAGCACGGGGCGGAAATACTCGAGCGCCGAGTGGCCCGCGCCGCAGCCCGCATCGAGCACGAGCGGCGCCTCGAGGCCGTCCAGCCAGCCATGGGCCTCGATCCCGCCGTAGCGCTCCTCGAGCCAGGCGCGGGTGTGCGCGCGCACCGCCGCGCTCTCGAAGGTGTCGCGCTGCGCCCACTTGTACCCGAAGGCGCGGCCCGTCTGCTGCTGGTCCTCCGAGTGGAGCGCGAGCGCCCGCGGTATTCCGCCGACGACGCGAAAGGCCTGGCCGCCGCACGCGAACGCCTCGCCCTCGTGCCGCTCGCCGCCGAGAAGCGGCCAGAACCACGGCGCCTGGGCGCAGGGCATCAGGCAAGGCCCGTGATGGCGGCGACGACGCGCCCGTAGTCGTCCTCGCTCATCCGGTTGTGCAGGGGGATCGCCATGGTGTTGGCGTCGCAATCGCGCGCGCCGGGACGGTCCTCCGGAACGAATCCGAAACGGTTGCGGTAGTGGCCAAGCATGTGCACCGCGTGCGTGCCGGGGCGCGTGGCGATGCCGAGCTGCTGCAGCCGCTCCATGATCGCGTTGCGCGGCAGCGGCGCACGCTCCGGGTCGACATAGGTGACATAGGCCTGCCAGGCGTGACGGCCGCCTTCCGGCTCCTCCGGCAGAGCGAGCCAGTTCAGGTGGCCGAGGCGGTCGCGGTACCACGCCGCGCGCGCGCGCCGCTCCTCGATGAACCGGTCGAGCTTGGCAAGCTGCGCCAGACCGACGGCGCCCTGGAGGTCGGTCATCCGGTAGTTGAAGCCGAGCAGGTTGAACTCGGGCAGGAGGTAGGGGCGCGGGCCGCGGTGCCGCTGCTCCTCGGAGACCGAGGCGCCATGGTTGCGCAAGGCGTCCATCCGGTCGGCGAGCGCCTCGTCATCGGTCGTCACCATGCCGCCCTCGCCGGTCGTGATCGACTTGCGCGGATGGAAGGAAAACGCGGCGGCGAGGCCGAGGCCGCCGGCCGGGCGGCCGGCGCAGGCGGCGCCCGCGGCGCAGGCGGCGTCCTCGATGATCGGCACGTGCCCGGGCAGCGCCGCGCGGAGCCCGGCGATGTCGGCGCAGAGGCCGAAGAGATGCACCGCGATCACCGCCTTCGTCCGCGGCGTCACGCGTCGGGCGCAATCGGCCACGTCGATGTTGAAGCTCGTTCGGTCGACATCGGCGAAGACCGGCGTCGCGCCGCAGTAGAGCACGACGTTCGCGGTCGAGACCCAGGTGAAGGCGGGAACGATCACCTCGTCGCCCGGCCCGATGCCGAGCGCGGCGAGGATGAGGTGAAGCCCGGTGGTGCAGGAGGTCACGGCGAGCGCGCGCCTGACGGCGTGGCGGTCGGCGAAGGCGCGCTCGAACGCCGCCACGCGTGGCCCCTGGGTCAGCCAGCCGGAGAGCAGCACCGCGCGCGCGGCCTCGACCTCCTCCTCGCCGATCGAGGGCAGCGCGATCGGGATCGGCGGCGGCGCGCTCACGGCGCGCCCGCCCTGGCGCGGCGCGCCTCGACCTCGGCCTTGTGCGCGCGCCGCCACGCGATCAGCCGCGCCAGCCCCTCGCGCAGCTCGATGCCGGCGGTGAAGCCGAGCTCGGCCGCAGCGCGCCTGGGGCAGCCGATCCGGTTGCGCACGAGGGTCGCCGTGCTGCGGGGCATGGTGCGGATCTCCGCGTTGCAGCCTGTCATGTTCATCAGGAGCTCGGCGAGCTCCCTGAGCGAGGTGCGGCGCCCTGTGCCGACATTGTAGAAGCGGTCGGTCGCCTCCGCCGTCATGGCGCAGATGTTGGCCCGCGCGCAGTCCTCGACCGCGACGAAGTCGAACGCCTCGGAGCCGTCGCCGAGGATGGTCGGGCCCTCGCCGCGGTCGATCGCATCGAGCATCTTCATGATCACGGCGATGTAGGCGCCCTGGTAGTCCTGCCGCGGACCATAGACGTTCATGTAGCGCAGGCCCACATGGTCGAGGCCGTAGCGATGGTGGAAGGCGCGCGCCATGGCCTCGGCCGCGATCTTGGTCGCGCCGTAGAAGTTGCGGTTGTTGAACGGATGGTCCTCGTCCATCGGCTCGGTCAGCGCGTCGCCGTAGACCGAGGCCGAGGAGGACCAGACGAGCCGCTTCACCCCCTTGGCCACGCAGGCCTCGAGCACGTTGAACATGCCGCGCACGTTCACCTCGAAGGCGGTGCGCGGATACTCGTGGCACTGCAAGAGCCAGAGCGCGGCGAAATGGAACACCCCGTCCGCCCCCTCGAGCGCCGCCTGCAGGATGTCGCTCTGGCAGATGTCGCCGCCGGCCTCGAACACGCGCACGCGCGGGTCCCTCAGCGCGCCGGCGAGGTTCTCGATCCGGCCGCGCACCATGTTGTCGTAGACGACGATCTCGCGCACGTCCTGTTGCGTCAGGAGATCGACCGTGTGCGAGCCGATCAGCCCGGCGCCGCCGATGACGACGACCTTCCTGCCCCTCAGTTCCATCCGCGATTCCTCACAGGGCCCGCGCCCCTGCCCCGACCGCGACCAGACCCTCGCCCGCGATCGCATAGCGCGCGCCGGTGCGGGGGCAGACGAGATCCTCGCCGAGCGGCTCCCCCGCCTCGCCCACCCAGCCGATTCGCCGCGCCGGAACCCCGGCCATGAGCGCGAAGGGAGCGACCTCGCGCGTCACCACCGCGCCGGCCGCGACCAGGCAGAACGCCCCGAGCTCGATGCCGCAGAGGATGGTCGCGTTCGCCCCGATGGTCGCGCCGCGGCGGACGAGGGTGGGGCGGAACTCGCTCTTGCGCTCGATGAAGGCGCGCGGCGTGAGCACGTTGGTGAACACGCAGGAGGGGCCGCAGAACACGTCCTCCTCGAGCGTCACGCCGGCATAGAGGCTGACATTGTTCTGGATCTTGCAGCCGTCGCCGACGACAGCGCCCGGCCCGACCATCACGTTCTGCCCGATCACGCAGCGCGCGCCGATGCGTGCGCCGGCCATCACATGCGCGAAGTGCCAGACGCGCGAGCCCGCGCCGACCACCGCGCCCTCGTCCACATAGGCGCTCTCGTGGATCGCGACACCGGGAAAGCGCGGGTCGTCCCTGAGCTCAGGCGCCGACATGCGGCCTCGCGGCGGGGTGCAGGGCCTCGTCGGGCGGTGCGCAGGCGGCCTGGCGGAGCGCGGAGACGAGCTCGATGCTCGGCCGCACCGCCTCGATGCCGAAGCCGCGGCCGGCGAGGATCTCCGCGTAGGAGCGCGTGTGCAGGTCGGCGAAGCCGTCGGAGAAGACGAAGGCCTCGCCATCGACCAGGACGGAGCGGTGGCTGCCCTTCGCGCCGGCCGGAAGGTCGGCCGCGTCGATCGAGAGGAACCAGGAGACGCGCGCGGCGCGCAGCGTCAGGTGCCCGGCGGCGCGGCGCGGATCGGCGAGGTAGAGCACGCTCCGCTCAACCGGCCCGAACACGTCGATCAGCATGTCGAAGAAGTGCACGCCGATGTTCGTCGCGATGCCGCCGGACTTCGCGACGTCGCCCTTCCAGGAGGTGTGGTACCAGTTGCCGCGCGGTGTCACGTAGCTCAGCGAGACGTCGTGCACCCGCCCGCGCTCGGCCGTGACCCGCTGCTTCAGGGCGACCACGGAGGGGTGCAGGCGGAGCTGCAGGATGGTCGAGACCGTCCGCCCGGTGCGATGCTCGATGTCGGCGAGGGCGTCGAGGTTCCAGGGGTTGAGCACGAGCGGCTTCTCGCAGATTGCGTGCGAGCCGGAGCGGAGCGCGTGGCGCACATGCGCGTCGTGCAGGTAGTTGGGCGAGCAGACGGACACGTAGTCGATCGCCTCGCCCTGCATCGCAAGCCGGCTGACGTGCCGGTCATAGCGCTCGAACTCGACGAAGAAGGCCGCATCGGGGAAGTAGCTGTCGAGCGTGCCGACAGCGTCGTGCGGATCGTAGGCGACCCTGAGGTCGCCCCCGGTCTCCTTGATCGCCTTCATGTGACGTGGGGCCACATAGCCCGCCGCGCCGATCAAGGCGAAGGTCACCGGCCTGGTCACGAAGCTCCTGGGGGCTGTCGCGGCGCTTTGCCGCGCTGGGCATCGCGTGGTAGCAGCATCCGAAAACGCAGTCAATCCGAGGGCCGGGGGCCGGCCGCCGCGGCATCCGGTGCGTGCGCAGCGGCGAGCGGCAGGGCGGCGAGCGCTCAGGCGACCCACCACCAGTGCTGCCAGACGCCGTAGCTCAGGAGCCCAACGCCAGAGGCAGCCGTAGCGGCCGCGGTGCCTGCCGCGAACGCCGCGCCGGAGGGCAACGCCGCGACGGCACGGCCGCAGCGATAGGCGAACAGGGCGAACACGGCGAGCCCGGCAAGGCCGAGCTCGAGCCTCACCTGCAGCGGCATGCTGTGCGTGTGCAGCGGCAGGAGATGCACCGCATGCGCCGGCCCGGTCGCGAAGAACGCGCGTATCTCACCCTCGATGCCGAGCCGGTCGAGCCGCGCCGCATCCGGCCGGTCGGCTCCGCCGGGGAGCGACCGCGCGGCGTCCATGCCGAAGCCGAGGAGCGGCCGCTCGGCGGCACGCTCGGCGGCATGGTCCCAGATCAGCAGGCGGTGCACGGCCGAGAGCGGCAGGAGCCCCGCGCGCGCCGCCGCCGCGGCTGCCTCTCCGAGCACCGGAGGGCCGGCGAGCACGACGAGCGCGAGGCCGGCCGGCAGAGCGCGCCGCACCAGCGCCGGGCGGAGAAGAGCGAGCCCGCCGGCGGCGAGCACGGCCCGCCCCAGCCGACGCCGTGCCTCCGGCGCCTCCGGCACGGTGGCGAGGATGACGCCGAGCACGAGCACCATCGCGGCGAGCCTGAGCCCGCCCGCCAGAGCCTCGCGCGCCCCGATCGCCCACGCCGCCGAGAGGATCGCCCAGCCCGCGAGCGCGAGCGCGGCGGCGGCCGGCCCCGCGACCGCCGCACGGGCGACCGCGCCGAAGCGCTGCCGCGCCGCGACGAGGGCGGCGAGCGCGAGCAGGATGGCGAGCGGCACGAGGCCGCGGTTCTGCACGAGCACGATCGCCATCGCGACGAGGAGGGCAAGGGACGCGAACGGGGCGAGACGGGTCACGCGCCGGTGCTTATCGCGCCGTCGCGGCCTGCGCCAGCACGCGGCGCCCGGCGACGCGGGCGGGCGGCGGCGCGTGACGCTTGGGCATGACCAAGGGGGCTGTGGGGATTGCCTTCCATAGGCTAGACTGGCGTGGTTGAGTGCGTTCGGGTAGGCAGAAGCGGGTCACTCCACTTGGAAGACGATATCGAGAACGGCGCCCAGATCGAGGCGCCCGTGAAGTTCTTCAATCGCGCGAAGGGCTTCGGGTTCGTTACTCTGCCCGACGGGAATCGCGCGAAGGGCTTCGGGTTCGTTACTCTGCCCGACGGGCAGGACGTGTTCTTCCACGTCAGCGCGCTCACCGCGATCGGCCAGACGGCGGTCGACCAGGGCGATGTCCTCGTCTGCGAGGTCGGCGACGTTCCGCGCGGCCGCCAGGTCACCCGGATCATCGAGGTGAAGTTCGGCGCCGCCCCCATCCCCGAGGGCGGCGACCGCCCGCCGCGACGCGACTTCGGCGGCGGCTCCGGTGACCGGCCGCCGCGACGCGACTTCGGTGACCGCCCGCCGCGACGCGACTTCGGCGGCGGCGGCTTCGGCGACCGCCCGCCACGGCGCGAGTTCGGCGCCCCGCGCGCTCCCGACGGGCCGACCGAGCTCGTTGCCGGCACGGTGAAGTTCTTCGACGTGCGCAAGGGCTTCGGGTTCATCACGCCCGAGAACGGCACCGACGTGTTCGTGCCGCTGCGCGCGCTCGGGCCGCTCACGCCCGAGAGCCTCACCCCCGGGCGCCGTGTCAAGGCGACGGTGGTGACCGGGCCGAAGGGCCGCCAGGCGCTGTCGGTCGAGGTGCTCTGAGATGCCAGGGCAGACATCCCGGCTGCGGGCTGCGGGGCGGCGTGTTCCGCCGCATGTCCGCTTCCTGGTCGGCCACGCGCTGATCGGCATCGCCGTCGGCGTGCTCTTCGTCGCGGCGATCCTCGCGCTCGACATCGCCGGACTCAGGGGGCTGATCCTGCGCGGGGCGGATGGCGCGCTCGCGCTGGGGCTCTTGCTGTTCGGCGTCTCGGTCACCTTCGGCAGCGCGGCGATGGGGGCAGCGGTGATGGGCCTTGGCGCTCCGGCGAGGCCGACGCGCCAGCCCGGCGCGCGCCTTCCGCTGCCCGCACCCGTCCCGCTTCCCGCGCGCCGGCGGGGCTGAGCGTCCCGCGCCAGCGGCACCTGGCTAAGCAGCGCGCCGCGCCGCGCCGTCACCGATCGCGATCCGCCGCGCCGCCACCTTGCGCGCGATCTCGCCGTCATGCGTCACAACGAGGAGCGCGAGCCCACGCTCCGCCGCCGTCTCGCGGAGCAGAGCCATCGTCTCCGCCTGGGTGATCATGTCGAGCCGGCTCGTCGCCTCGTCGGCGAACAGGAACACAGGGTCGAGCAGCAGCGCACGCGCCAGAGCAAAGCGCTGCAGCTCGCCGCCCGAGATCGCCTCCGCACCGCGGCCGAGCAGGGCGGGGGCAAGCCTGAGCCGCGCGAGCAGCGCCTCGATCCGCGCCGCTGCGATGCCGTGGCGACGCGCAAGGTCGGCCAGGAGCCGCCCCATCGAGACGCCGCGGGCAAAGGCGGAGGGCGGGTCCTGGTAGAGCTTCTGGTAGCGCGTCGGCGCCGTTCCGGCCTCGCGCACCACCGTGCCCGAATCGGCGGGGACAAGACCGAGCAGGACATTGCCGAGCGTCGTCTTGCCGGAACCGGACGGGCCGGTGACAGCGACCGTCTCGCCGGCGTGGAACGACAGGGTGAGGTTCGCGAACAAGCTCCGCGTCCCATAGCGCTTGGCGAGAGCGCGCGCGCTGAGCACGACGCGGCCTGGAGGCGGGTGCGGCGACTCGGGCCAGGCGGAGGGCTCCGCCGCGAGCAGCCGACGCGCATAGGGGTGAGACGGTGCGGCGAGAACGCGCTCCGCCGGCCCCTGCTCGACCACGCGGCCCTCGAGCATGATCGCCACCGCGCCGCCGAGCCGCCGTGCCACGGCGACGTCATGGGTGATGGTGAGCAGCATCCGCCTGGCTTCGGCGTGCCGGCGCAGCATCGCAGCGACCTCGTCGCGCAGCGTCGAGCAGAGCCCCTTGGTCGGCTCGTCGGCGATCAGAAGCGGCGTCTCCCCGGCCGCCGTGGCGGCGAAGGCGAGGCGCTGCGCCATCCCGCCCGAGAGCTGGAACGGGTAGGCGCGCGCGGCGTCCTCGAGCCCGACGGCCGCGAGCGAGGCGCGGGTGCGCGCAGCGGCCTCGGCAGCGCCGAGGCGGCGGACGCGGCGGAACACCTCCTCGACCTGCGGGGCGGAGCGCATCGTCGGGTCGAGCGCGAGCCACGGCTCCTGCGGCAGAAGCGCGATGGCGCGGCCTGCACCGTCACCGCGGGAACGCGCTCGCACCAAAGGCGCGTCTCGGGGTCGTATCCCTCGGCGGCGCGGATCGTGCCGTCAGGATGCAGCAGCGGCGCCGATGTGATGCCG
>Ga0272446_1007426_pt1 | contig 10902 bp, 10 predicted proteins | sample YNPCB0061_FD_194587 | JGI IMG/M metagenome (GOLD analysis project Ga0272446, IMG submission 194587) | Hot spring microbial mat communities from Yellowstone National Park, WY, United States - YNP-CB-006-1 | ecosystem: Environmental > Aquatic > Thermal springs > Hot (42-90C) > Sediment | place...
GAACGAGGCCTTTTGCGCGCTTGTCACTTTCGGCGCTTGTCATCGAGCAGGTCACCAACATCATCAAGGAACGACTCAAGACGGGTTTCGCCGGCATCAGTGAGCGTGCGCATGCACGCTTTCGATCACCGTCCGAAACGTCCTTCAAGAGGCTGCGATGTCGCGATCAGCCGCCTCGACTGCGAAGCCGATTTTCAGGCTCGGGCGCCATCGCGACGATCAGTGCGAGCGACGTCTCTCGCAGTAGTGTTAGGACGAGCACGGTGTTGGCCTTCCGGATCCTCTCCCTGGTGCTGATGCTGGGCGTCTTCGTCGGCGCCAACGTGTTCCTCTACCGGCGGCTGGTGCGCGACGTGACGGACCGGCCGTGGCTGCGGCGCCTCGCAGCCGGGGTGATGGGGCTCGCCTTCCTCGCCGTGCCGATCGTCCGCTTCGCCTTCCGCGACAGCCTGCCGCCGTCCGAGGTCACCACCGCCGTGCTGCTGTGGTGGGGCGTCACCATCTACACGCTGATGACGCTGGTGGTGGTGGAGGGGGCGAAGTGGCTGCTCGCGCGCCGGGCGCCGGCGAAGGTGAGCGCGGAAGCCGCGTCGGGCATTCCCCTCGAGCCCTCTCCCCAACCCTCTCCCCGAGGGGAGAGGGAGAGCAGGCGCGTGTTCCTGGCGCGCGCCACGGCCGCCGGGGCGCTGGCGGTGGGCGGAGGCTTCACCGCCTTCGGCAGCTTCCGCGCCTTCACCCCGCCGGCGATCTCCGAGGTCCCGATTCGGCTGCCGGGCCTGCCGAAGTCTCTGGACGGCTTCACGATCGTGCAGCTCTCCGACATCCACGTCGGGCCCGTGATCCAGGAGCGCTTCCTCGACCAGCTGGTGGCCGCGGCCAACGGCGCGAAGCCCGACCTGGTGGCCATCACCGGCGACCTGGTGGACGGGACCCCCGCGCAGCTGGGCCGCTACGTCGCGCGCCTGGGGAACCTGCGTTCGCGGCACGACACCTGGTTCGTGTCGGGCAACCACGACTACTACTCCGGCTGGGAGCGGTGGGCCGCGGTGCTGCCTGGCGTGGGCTTCACGGTGCTGCGCAACCGCTTCGTCACCATCGGCGACGCGGGCGGCTCGTTCGATCTCGTCGGCGTCGAGGACTTCGGGTCGCGCTGGGGCTCGGGCGGGTACGACCTCGACGCGGCGACGGCCGGGCGTGACCCCGAGCGGGCGTCGGTGCTGCTGGCGCACCAGCCCAACGGCTTCGAGCAGGCGGCGGACAAGCGCATCGGCCTGCAGCTGTCGGGGCACACCCACGGCGGCCAGATGTTCCCCGGCACGTTGATAGGCGAGGTGATCTGGGGCGACCGCAACGCGGGCCTGTCCCGCACCGGCGACACGCAGCTGTACACCAGCCGGGGGTGCGGCTTCGTGGGCCCACCGGTGCGCGTGGGCGCCCCGCCCGAGGTGGTGAAGCTGGTCCTCGTGGCCGGGTGACGTCAGTACGCCTTGCGCTCGAGGCCGGTGCGCAGCGCGTTGAGCGCGCGCATCACCGCCGCGTTGTCCTGCATCACCAGGCGCGACAGCTCTTTGGCCTTCTGGGGATCTTCGACCAGCTTCGTGGCCTGGATCATTGCGCCCCGCAGCAGCAGCGACAGCTCGGCGTGGAACGACTCGGCTTCGGCCTTCGACGCGAAGGTGAGCGTGTTCGTGTCGGCGTTCCAGGTCACGACGCAGAGCCCACCGGCGCGGGGACCTCCGCCGCGCCCGGCGCCTCGGGAGTGCTGCCGGGGTGGAGGCGCAGCTCGCCCCGCTGGATCGCGATCGTGACCTTCGCCATCGCCGTGTAGAGCAACGCGCCCAGCGCGACGATGCCGATGTTCAGGATGATCTCGCCCAGGTTCGGCGCGTACTCGACGATCTCGCCCAGCGGGTTCGGCACGAAGCCGGGGAAGATGAGCCCCATGCCCTTCTCGGTCCAGATGCCCACGACGGTGAGCCCGCAGGCCAGGTACATGAGCGGCTTCTTCGCGCGCAGCTTCGGCACCAGGAACACCACCGTGGCGAAGATGTTGAACGTCAGCGCGGTCCAGATGAACTTGGGCAGCATCGAGTGCCCGTGCAGGCCGAAGTACAGGTAGTACGCCGACGCCGCGTGCAGGCTGCCCGTGTAGAACTCCTGGAACACCTCGCAGCCGACCAGGAACAGGTTGATCGGCATCGTCACCCGCAGCACCGACAGGAAGTACTCGAACACGCTGTCCTTCACTTTGAGGCCGGCGAAGTGGCGGATCGCGGTGAAGAGGATGATCAGCAGCGCAGGGGCCGACGCGCCGGCGCTGATCAGGAAGCGCGGCGCGAGGATCGGCGTATTCCAGAACGGCCGGCTGCCGAGGCCCGACAGCAGGAACGCCGTCACCGTGTGAATGCTGACCGCCCAGATCATCGAGAGGAACACGAACGGCAGGTACATGAGCGCGGTGGGCTTGCGCCCGCGGTAGCGCATGAACAGCAGGTACCCGGGAATGTGCAGGTTCATCAGCAGGTAGCCGGTGAAGACCACCACGTCCCACGAGAGCAGCGAGCTGGGCAGGTTCAGGAAGCCGATGCCCGGCGTCAGGTGCCACAGGCGATCGGGCCGCCCCACGTCCGTCATGATGAACAACAGGCACATCGACACCGCCACCACCGCGAGCAGCTCACCCAGCAGCACCAGCTCCTTGATGTCCTCGCGGTGGAAGACGTACGCCGGCACCACCAGCACCGCCGCGCCGGCCGCCACGCCGACGAAGTACACGAAGTTCGCGATCCCGATGCCCCAGCTGACGTGGTCGCTCATGTTGGTGACGATGAGCCCGTCGTGCAGCGTGTGGTACCACTCGAGCCCCGCCATCCCCACGAAGAGGGCCAGCGTCCCGAGCCAGAGGTAGTAGTTGCGGCTGCCCTTCACGACGCAGCCGATCATGCGGAACACGTAGACGATGAAGTCCTTCATCTGCGTCTCCCGTCACCCGTAGAAGTAGAAGAAGCGCGGCTCGGTGCCGAGCTCTTCCTTGAGGATCCACACCCGCTTGTTCTCGACGATGTGCCGGACCTCGCTGTGCGGATCGGCCAGGTTGCCGAACTTTCGCGCGCCCGTCGGGCACGCCTCGTAGCAGGCCGGGTACCGGCCGTTGCGCGTGCGGTGCAGGCAGAACGTGCACTTCTCCACCACGCCCACCGGGCGGATCCGGTTCGACAGGTAGCCCTGGTCGGGGTTGACGCGCTCGGGCTCGATCTCCGGCTCGACCCAGTTGAACCGCCGCGCATGGTACGGGCACGCCGCCTGGCAGTACCGACAGCCGATGCACCAGTTGTAGTCGACGACCACGATGCCGTCGGGTTCCTTCCAGGTCGCCTTCGTCGGGCACGCCTTGACGCACGGCGGGTTGTCGCACTGGTGGCACTGCACCGGCAGGTAGAACTTGCCCGGCTGCGGCACCTTCTCGGGATCGTAGGCGGTGGTGCCCTTCTCGAGGTGCTGCGAGCCGTTGTCGAGCTCGACCACGCGGATGTACCGCATCTGCGGATCGTCGGGCAGGTTGTTCTCGCGCGCGCAGGCCTCGACGCAGCGCCGGTTGCCGTTGCAGTGCGACAGGTTCAGCGCGTACGCGAAGTGCACGCCCTCCAGCGGCTGTGGATCGGTGATGTGCACCGTCACGCCGGTGCGCCGGCGGGTCTTCTCTTCGAGCCGGGCGAAGATCTTCTTCTTCTCGTCGTCCTTGAGCTCCCGGTAGTGCTTCTGAAAGAACTCGTCGATCTCGCTGGTGGTGCAGCCCGGCGCGATCGCCAGGCCCAGCGCCGCGGCGATGCCCCCACGGAGGATGTCGCGCCGCGTGCCCGGCTCCTCGAGCCGCTGGCTGACCAGCTTCTCGACGCGGTCCTCGACGGCGCACTCCAGCGACGGGCCACGCTCGTGATCGTGGCCGCCGCACCCGCCGCCACCGCAGCCGCTGGACGCTCCGGGGAGCACGGGCAATTTCATGGTGTCCTCCGGAGGTTCACAGCGTGAGGGCCTTCGGCGGCGCCGGAGGCGGCTCGGGTTTGATCGACGGGTACCGAGGATCGTGCGGGTCGTGGCACGCGGGGCAGGACTTCTTGATCTTCTTCCCGTTCCACTGGCCCGCGATGAGGCCGTGCGCGCCGGTGCGCCAGTCGTCCAGCTTGTCGCCGTGGCACGACGTGCAGATCCGCCAGGCCTCGTCGAAGGACACCAGCTGGCCCGTCACGGTGGTCAGCTTGTCGAGGTCCTTGAGGGCGTGGCACTGGTAGCACCAGAACGCGTCCTCCCCGTGGGAGAACTCGTGGTTGCGGACCTGGTGGAACTCCTTGAGCTCGTACCGCTCGGGGCGCGGGGTGCGCGTGGCGTGGCACGAGCTGCACGGGTACGCCGGCAGCATGTGGCTGCGGGGCTCGACGGCCACGTCGTCCGTCGCCGGAGGCACCGAGGCGACCCGCTCCTTCGCGTGATCCCCGGGGCCGTGGCACCCGGCGGCCAACAGCGCGGCCACGACGACGAGAGCCCGGCTCATTTCGCGCCTCCCACGCCGGCGTCGTGGGCGAGCAGGTACGGCAGCGGCCGCTCCATCGCCGCGGTGCCACGCACAGGCTCATCGATGCTCAACGTGCACGGGCTGGCCAGGAACTCGCCCTGCACACAGCTGCCCGCCTCGTCGCGGAAGCACGCCCACAGGATGCCCTTCACCTTCATGTCGGGCCCGGGCTCGCCCAGCGCCACCAGCGCGTTCGCTTCGCCCACGCCGAACCAGTGGCCGTCGTCGCTCACCTGGTAGTGCACGTCCCACGCGCCGCCGTCCGCCACCGTCGTGGTGACCGTCTCGGCGACCAGCTTCGTGGTGCCCCGCTTGCGCAGCCACACGCTGGCCGGCTTGCCCTCGAAGAGCCGCGCACAGGTGGACGGGGCGTCGGCGGCGATCAGCTGGATGTCGATCTTCTCGAGGCCCGGGCGCGCGTCGACGAAGTACCGCGCCGTCTTCACCGTGAACGCGTCGCCGTGCAGCTTGCCGCTCACCGCACCCAGGTGAATCGTGTTCTCCGACGCGGGAGCGGGCGGCGGTTCCTTGGGCGGCCCCGGCTCCTTGAAGGTGGAGCAGCCGGCGACGAGCGCGCACACGACGACGGCGACGCAGGAGGGGCGGCTCACGCACGACCCCGGCAGCAACGCATGTGCCACGGCGCCCTGCCGCCTGCGAGAATCGGAATCTCGGACGTTGGCTCCCAGCGTCCGCTGATTCTGCGGTTGGTCGCGCGCTGCCGCGCATTCTCTGCGTGTGTGGTGGCAGCGGAGTCTGAGTATCCTCGCGGCGATACCTGCGGTCCCCATCTTGCTGGTGCAGTTGCTTCGCGCGAGTTCCCGCAGTCGATGTAAGGGACGCGCTGGGACGTGGCGACCGGCCACTCGGGGAGACGACCAGCAAGCATGAGCACGCCGGACGACACGCGATCGGGGGAGCACGACGGGAGTGCAGCGCCGGCGAGCAACGACGAGGTGCCCAAGGCCCCCTCGCCGCGTCCCGAGCCGACGCGCCGCGACTTCTTGAGCATCGCCATCTCGGGCACCGCCGCGTCGCTGGGCGTGTTCTCGGCCTACCCGGTGGTGCGCTTCCTGGCGCCGAGCGGCGACGAGCAGCTGCGCACCGGCGACGCGGGCGATGAAGACAAGTTCCCCCGCGGGGCGGGCCGCATGGTGCTGCTGGGCAGCAAGCCGGCGTTGGTGATCCGCCTCGACGACGGCACCTTCCGCGCCTTCAGCGCCCTCTGCACGCACCTGCAGTGCGTGGTGGCCTACTCGGCCGAGCGCCGGCGCATCGAGTGTCCCTGCCACCGCGGCGTCTACTCGCTCGAAGGGCAGAACGTTTCCGGGCCGCCGCCGTCGCCGCTCAAGCAGCTGGCGTGCGAGGTCGTCAACGGCAAGGTGATCGTCAGCGAGGTGTGAGGAGCGCGATGGAGGGTGTGGCCCGAAAGTGGTTCGCCGAACGGCTCGGAACGGGCGCCCTCCTCGAGCGCCTGCGCGCGCGGCAGGTGCCGAGCTTCAGCGTGCCGCAGTACACGGGCGGCGTCGTCATCTTCCTCTTCCTGCTGCAGGTGGCGACCGGGATCCTGCTGATGCTGCCGTACCGCGTCGACCCCGCGAGCGCGAATGCGTCCATCGAGGCCATCGTCGGGCAGGTGCCCTTCGGCAGCCTGATGCGCGGCATCCACGCGTGGGCGAGCCACCTGTTCGTCGCGGCGATGATGCTGCACCTGGCCTCCGTGCTGCTGCTGCGCCGGTACCGCGCGCCCAACGAGCTGGTGTGGCTGCTGGGCCTGCTGCTGCTGCTGGTCGGCGTGGGCCTCGCCTTCACGGGCACCATCCTCCCGTGGAACGAGAACGGCTACCTGCAGGCGCGCGTGTCCAGCGAGATGCTGGGCCAGGGCCCTGTCTTCGGCGGCTTCGTCAAGCGCCTGCTGCGCGGCGGCGACGAGGTCACCCCGTGGACCTTGAACCACGCCTACGGCTTCCACACCGGCGTGCTGCCGGCCGCCGCGACGCTGCTGGTGCTGCTGCACACCGTGCAGGTCCACCGGCGCGCTCCGCTGGCCGACCCGGGCGCGGTCCCCACCATTCCCGTCTACCCGGACTTCGCGGTGCGCATGGCGGCCGCCTGCGTGGGCGTGATGGCGCTGGTCGTCTCGCTGGCCACCTTCGTGCCCGTGCCGATCGGCGAGGCGGTGGACCTGCGCGCGTCGGTGCTCAACGCGCAGCCGCCCTGGTACCTGCTGTTCGCGCACGAGCTGGTCGGCTCCGCGCCGCCGATGATCCTCGGGCTGCCCAGCGCCCAGTTCGTGCTCGGGGCGCTGTCGCTGGTGGGGCTGTTCGCCGTCGGCCTGCCGTTCATCGATCGCCGCGGCTCGCGCATCACCCTGTACGTTGGCCTCGTCCTCATCGCCGTCTGGGGTCTCCTCACCGCCCATGCCGTCCTCTGAGCGCCTCCTGCGGGTCAGCCTGGTCGTCGCGTGCGTCGCGTCGGTGATCGTGCGCGCGCAGCCGGCGGCGCCGGTGGCGGCCGACCCCGTGCCGGGCAAGGTGACCGCGCCTCCCGCGAAGGCGGCGCCGGCGACGACGCCCCAGGAAGCCGCGGCCCGCCTCGACGACGCGAAGGACCTCGCGGCGGACCAGCAGGGCAGGAAGAAGCGGCCCGAGCGCGACACCAACACCTGCCTCACCTGCCACCTGACGCTGTCGGACACGAAGCTGCGGGTGGTGGCCGAGCAGTACGCGCAGAGCGCCCACAAGGACGAGCGCATCGGCTGCGCGGCGTGCCACAAGGGCAACCCCCTCGACCCGACGGTGCAGTCGCACGACAAGAGCACCGGCTTCGTCGTTCGGCCCGGCCACCAGCAGATGGCGGGGCTCTGCGGCGGCTGCCATGAAGATCCGACCTTCGTGCGCCGCTTCAGCGCCCGCCTGCCGGTCGACCAGAAGCGGCTGTACGAGCTGTCCCGCCACGGGAAGATCGCCAACGCCGGCGACACCCACTCGCCCACCTGCAGCGACTGCCACGGGGTGCACGACATCCAGCACGTGTCGTCGCCGAGCGCGCCGGCCAACCGCCGCCACGCCGCCGAGCTCTGCTCGCGCTGCCATGCCGACCGCGACGCCATGAGGCCCTACGGCATCGCCGCCACCCAGCCGGACAAGTGGCGGCAGAGCGTGCACGGCAAGGCCTTCGCGCAGGGCAACGAGCAGGCCCCCACCTGCACCGGCTGCCACAGCCCCCACGCCGGCACGCTGCCGGGCACCGCCTCGGTCTCTGCCCTGTGTGATCGCTGCCACCAGGACGAGCGCGAGCTGTTCCTGAAGAGCCCGCACGCCCGCGCCTTCCGCCGGCTGGGCCTGCCGGACTGCGTGCCCTGCCACGGGGACCACGACGTGACGCGCAGCAGCTGGGTCGCCGGCCTCGCGCCCGACTCCGCGTGCAGCAAGTGCCACAGCAAGGACGAGCGTCCCCGGGAGGTCGCCCAGCAGGTCGCCCGCATGCTGTCCGACGTGGAGGCCGACGAGCACGGCGTGCAGGTGGCCCTCGACGACGCGCGCCGCGACGGCCTGTACATGCCCGCCGCCGAGTTCGCCCGCGACCGCATGCACACCGCCCGCATCCGGCTGATCGCCACGGTGCACACCCTGGACGTGCCGCGGCTGCAGGACGACGTGACGCAGGCGAAGGGCATCGCGGCGGAGGCGCAGGGGCTGGTGGAGAAGGCCCGGCGTGAGCGCGCGCTCGAGCGCCGGGGCTACTTCGTGGCGGTGGGGCTCGCCTCGCTGCTCTTCGTCCTCCTGGTGCTCAAGGCGGCGCAGGTGGCGCGGCGGAGGTCGCCGAGTGGCCCATGAGCGCCGCGAACGGTCGCTCCCGGTGGCGCAGGTGGGCGGTCCTCGGCGGCGCCCTGGGGGCGGTGCTCGTCGCCGCGCTGGCCCCGACGGCCCGCTGGGCCTCCCGCTCGAGTAACGCGTGCACCGGCAGCTGCCACGACCCCTCGACGACGCACGTCGCCACGCCCGGCCACGACGCCCTCGCCTGCCAGGACTGCCACGCGGTGCGCGGCGGCGTGGCCCTGCGGCTGTCGCTGCGGCAGGTGTTCGGCAGTCGCGGCGGCCCCGAGCACGGGACGCTGGCGGCCACCACCTGCGCCCGCTGCCATGACGCCCGCGACGCGCGCTGGGTGAAGATCGCCCAGACGCAGGGGCACCGGCAGCACGCCGGCGCGGCCCAGGTGGACTGCCTGTCCTGCCACGCGAAGACGGTGCACCGGCAGGAGTCGTCCGCGCGCGCCTGCCTGCGCTGCCACGACGACGCCCGCCTCCACCGGCCCGGCAGCCTCGACGAAGGGGACGCGCCCCGGTGCCTCGCGTGCCACAACTTCGGCGCGCCGCCCCAGGACCAGGTGGATCACGCCGGCCTCACCATCGAGGCGTGCGGCGCCTGCCACGCCCCGGGCGCGACGAAGGGCCCCGGGGTGACCCCCGGCACGCCCATTCGCCCCGAGGACCTGCACGGCGGCCTCGACTGCAAGCAGTGCCACCAGCCGCACCAGTCCCTGCCCAGCGAGCGCCCGTGCCGCAGCTGCCACCAGGTGCAGCTCTTGTCGGGCCGGCCCAACCTGCCCCCGGAGCACCTCGAGTGCCTGAAGTGCCACGTCCAACACAAGCCGGTGGCCCAGGCGGGCTCGCAGTGCGTGCGGTGCCACGAGCAGGCGAAGGCGCGCACCGGCGGCGCGAAGTCGCAGACGACGGCGCTGCGCCACGACGAGTGCGCCAGCTGCCACCTGCCCCACACCTGGGCCGCGGCGCCCAACGACTGCGTCACCTGCCACGCGAAGCAGGCCACGCTGGTCTCGCAGAAGAGCCCCGAGCGCCACCAGCGCTGCATCAACTGCCACGAGGTGCACGGCAACCCGCCGTCGGCGGCCACCTGCGCGCCGTGCCACAAGGAGAACGCGCGGAAGATGAGCACGAGCGCGGCCCCGCCGAAGCACCAGGACTGCACCAGCTGCCACAACCCCCACGCCCCGAAGGCGGCGGCGCCCCAGACCTGCGCCGAGTGTCACAAGCAGCAGCTGCACGAGATCGTCAGCCTCGGGCCCGCGGACCACGTGAAGGCCGGCTGCGCGCGCTGCCACACGCTGCACGGCGACGCCCGGGCGACGACGAAGGTCTGCGCCAGCTGCCACAAGACGCAGGGCACCCGGGTCGCGCGGCTCACCAACCTGCCCAAGCACCAGCAGTGCGCCTCGTGCCACCTCGCCCACCGCTTCAGCTTCGATCCGCGAACGCCGTCGTGCGCCGTGACCTGCCACCAGGAGATCACCCCTACCTCCGGCACGCACGAGGGCCCCTGCACCAAGTGCCACGCCCCGCACTCCGCGCCCACGGTGGCCCGCGAGAAGTGCCTGGGCTGCCACGAGAAGATCCACCTGAAGGTGCCCGAGAAGGCGCCCGAGCACGCGAAGTGCAACTCGTGCCACAAGCCGCACACGCCCGCGAAGACGGCCCAGGCGAAGTGCACCGGCTGCCACGAGGAGAAGGCGAAGGTGGCCGCGGTGTGGCCGGCCCGGTCTGCCCACCGCGACACCTGCCACGAGTGCCACTCGCCACACGACGTGAAGGCCACGGTGAAGTGCGCCGAGTGCCATGAGAAGGAAGCGACGGCCGCGACGGGCGGGAAGCACCAGTGCAAGCAGTGCCACGCGCCGCACCAGCCTCCCGCCACCGACAAGAAGGGCTGGTGGAACCGCTGCGTCGGCTGCCACGAGAAACAGGTCGCCGCCTCGAACAGCCACAACCAGTGCCAGGCGTGCCACAAGCCGCACACCTTCGCGCCGCCGGCCTGCACCTCGTGCCACGCCGACGAGGCCGGCAAGGGCCAGCACCTGACGAAGGAGCACCAGCAGTGCACGAAGTGCCACGACGCGCACTCGGGTAGCACGCCGACGCGCGCGCAGTGCCTGGCCTGCCACAAGGCGCAGGCGGAGCACGAGCCGAAGGCGCCGGTCTGCTACGGCTGCCACACCTTCAAGCAGTGATCAGCGCGCCAGGCAGGGCCGCAGCAGCGCCTCGGCGGCCTCGAGCGACGCGAGCACCGCGGCGGCCTCCAGCGCCATCGGCAGGCAGCGCACCTCGAGCGCTCGTCGGCAGGTAGAGCTCGAAATCGACAGGCAGATGGTCGCTGCGCGTGGCGAGGCTCAGACTCACGCCCACCTGACAGTTGGCGACTTTCCCCACGGAGCCCGTGTACTGACGCTGCACGCCGACCGAATGCGTGCCCTGCTTGAGGAAGCCCGTGTCGTCGATGATGCATGCTTCGACCGGATGCTCGGCAGCCATGAA
>Ga0272446_1007427_pt1 | contig 10899 bp, 11 predicted proteins | sample YNPCB0061_FD_194587 | JGI IMG/M metagenome (GOLD analysis project Ga0272446, IMG submission 194587) | Hot spring microbial mat communities from Yellowstone National Park, WY, United States - YNP-CB-006-1 | ecosystem: Environmental > Aquatic > Thermal springs > Hot (42-90C) > Sediment | place...
CCAGCGTGAGGCGCTATCGGGGAGCTTGAGGAACTGATGGGGAGACACTTCACCTTGATCCTGGGTGGGGCGCGCAGCGGCAAGAGCGCCTACGCCGAACAGCAAGCCGCTGCCGCCAGCGGCGAGGTGCTTTACGTCGCCACAGCAGAAGCGTGGGATGATGAGATGCGCCAGCGGATCGCCGCTCACCGTGCGCAACGGCCGGCGACGTGGCGCACCGTCGAAGCGCCGCAGCAGACCGGCGCCGCCATCCGCGCGGCCCTGACGCCTGCAACGGCCTGCGTGCTGGTCGATTGCATCACGCTGCTGGCGAGCAACGTTCTCCTGACATTGCCGGAGACAAGCGACGAGGCCACCGCCACGGCTGCGCTCAATGCCGAGATTGATCTGCTGCTGGCTGCCTATGCCGCAAGCGCTGCAAACTGGTATGTCGTCTCCAACGAGGTCGGGCTGGGGATCGTGCCAGCGTATCCACTGGGGCGGCTTTACCGTGATGCTCTGGGGCGCGCCAATCAACGGCTGGCGGTGGCGGCGGATCGAGTGCTGTTCATGGTGGCTGGCCTGCCGTTGACGCTGAAATAGTTTGAACCGGATGCATATTTGACAGCGCACAGCCAGTTTAGCATAATCAATAACTGAAACTGATTCTCAATTATTTGAGGGAAGCCGATGTCGCCAGTCCACAAACGCGCAGTTCCACATGATGCTACATTGCCGGCGATCGAGCTGGAGAATGTCAGTGTGCGCTACGATCAGACGTTGGCGTTGGAGAATGTCACCTTGCGACTGACACGTGGTGCGCGTGTAGCGGTGGTGGGGCCCAATGGCGCTGGCAAAAGCACGCTCTTTCACGTCATCGCCGGGGTCGTGCGTCCGACGGAAGGACAGGTGCGCATCTACGGCAGTGGGCCAGGTGGGCATATTTGCGTCGGCTATGTACCCCAGCGCAAGGTGATCGATTGGGACTTCCCCGTCACCGTGACGGATGTGGTGATGATGGGGCGCGTGGGCAAGATGGGTTTCTTCCGTTGGCCGGCGCGTCGTGATCGTGAGGTGGTGCGAGCGGCGCTGGATGAGGTTGGCATGAGCGCCTTTGCCGACCGGCAGATCGGCGAGTTGTCGGGTGGGCAACAGCAGCGCGTCTTTCTGGCGCGCGTGTTGGCGCAGGAGGCGGAGTTGCTGTTGATGGATGAGCCGCTCACCGGGTTGGACATGCCCAGCCAGGAGGCGATCCTGTCACTGATCGACCGCATCCAGGCGCAGGGCGTCACGGTGTTGGTTGCATCGCACGATCTGAACCAGGCAAGCGAGCAGTTCCCGACGATGCTGTTGCTCAATCGACGGCTGATCGCCTTTGGCCCACCCCGGCAGGTATTGACGACGCCCAACTTGCTGGCGGCTTATGGTGGGCACATGCACATTGTGCGCACTGGCGACGGCGAGGTGATGCTGGCTGACACCTGCTGCAGCGGTGGGACGGCGCTGGCGTTGCCATCGTTGGATCACACGGCGGCGCCGGTTGTGCAGCCAGTGGCCCAGGAAACGATGCAGGGGATGCGCCCGCCGCGTTAGGCGACGCCAGCAGATCAAGAGGGGGCGATGGATTTACTACAACTTATCACCGAGCCGCTGACCTATCCGTTCATGGTGCGCGCGCTCTTAGCGGCGATCATGGTGGGTGTGCTGTGTCCGGTGGTCGGCGCGTATATGGTGCTCAAGGGGTTGTCGTTTTTTGGCGACGCGCTGGCGCATGCGATTCTGCCCGGCGTCGTCATCACCTTTCTGATCGGGTGGCCGCTGGCGGTTGGTGCGCTGGCGTCAGCATTGTTGGCGGCGCTGTTGATCGGCGTTATCAGCCAGCGCAGCACATTGCAGGAGGACACGGCGATCGGCATCGTCTTCGCGGGTGCATTTGCCCTGGGCGTCGCCTTGTTGAGCACGGTCAGCAGCTTTGCCGTGGACTTGACGCACATCCTCTTTGGCGATGTGCTCGGCGTCTCGCAGACCGACTTGTGGGTGATCCTGGCATTGGGGCTGTTGGTGCTGGGGATCATCCTCCTGTTTTACAAGGAATTCCTGGTGCTGACGTTCGACCCGGTGCTGGCGCTGGTGCTGCGTCTGCCGGCGACAGCGTTGCGTTATTTGCTACTGGGCTTGATTGCACTCACGGTGGTGACTTCGCTGCAAACAGTGGGGATTGCGTTGGTGTTGGCGATGCTGGTGACGCCAGCCGCCACTGCGCGCATGTTGACGCATCGCCTGCCCGCCATGATGACAGTGGCTGCCATGCTTGGCGTCGTCTCCAATGTTGTCGGTCTGTATGTCAGCTATTATCTCAACATCGCTTCTGGCCCGACGATGGTGTTGGTGGCGACGACCTTCTTTGGGGTGGTGTTTCTCCTGGCGCCAGGGCGCGGCGTTCTCTGGCGGACAGTGCGCGCATCCAGTGCACAGTTGCAGACGCCCGCCAACCCACGCGCATAATCGGCGACTGCGTCTTTTGGTGCACATGGGCTTAAATAAACCAATGGCGCCCGTATTGCGTGCTGCGTCTCGTTACGCAGCACGCAATACGTGACACGCAACCAGCGGCTTATTTGCACCCACGTGTATCAGGCTGTCTTTCACGGTTCAACACGTTACAAGAGGTAGGAAATGTCCATCAAACCTGACTACTGGATCCGGCGCATGGCGCAGACGTATGGCATGATCGAGCCATTTGTTGAGGGGCAGGTGCGCACCGGCGTTGTCTCGTATGGTCTGAGCAGCTTCGGCTACGACATCCGCGTGGCTGACGAGTTCCGCATCTTTACACCTGCCACGGGCCAGCTCAGCGTCATCGACCCAAAGGCCATCGATGACAGGGCGATGGCGCCGTACCAGGGCGAGGTCTGCATCGTCCCACCAAACAGCTTTGCGTTGGCGCGCACGGTGGAGTATTTCCGTATCCCGCGCAACGTGCTCACCATCTGCCTGGGCAAGAGCACCTATGCGCGCTGCGGGATCATTGTCAACGTGACGCCGTTCGAGCCGGAGTGGGAAGGCTATGTCACCATTGAGATCAGCAACACCACGCCGCTGCCCGCCAAGATTTACGCCAACGAGGGGATCGCCCAGGTGATCTTCTTCGAGGGCGACGCGCCGGAAGTCTCCTACGCCGACCGCAAAGGCAAATACCAGGGACAACATGGCATCACGCTGCCGCGCCTGTGAGGAACGATGGTGAGGGGTGGCGCTGGGGGTGCGTCATCTTCGCCTGCGCCGATCCGCCGCAGCGTTATTGCGCGTGCGGCAGGTGCAGGCGAGCCTGGAGTGTGCCGGGTGAGCAGCGCAAAGTGAAGATGTCGCCGTTGATCTCGTAGGGTCTCTCCAGCGTCGTGTAGTTCGACCAGGAAAGCGCATCAGAGAGCAGCCAACGCTGACCGTCAAGATCGAGAATGTACGGGTGTCCCCACACCACCGTGGCGCGCATGAAGTTGAAGATGCGTCGCGCCGCCCAATCCGCCGAAATGATGAAATCCTCAGCGTGCGGCCACGGCTGATAACTGCCCCCCGGCGGTTGTTTGCGATAGGGCATTTCGCCGCCGGTGACATGGTGCAATACATCGACCAGCACGCGCCCCCCTGCGTGCGCCATCAAGCGGGTGGCGTCGTGCTCTGAGATGCCGTCGGACAGGGGCACCAGACGCTGGGCGGCAATGGGACCCGTGTCGAATTGCGCGTCCATCCAGTGCACGGTGACGCCGGTGCGCTGTTCGCCCGCGCGCAACTGCCAGAAAAGCGGCGCCGGCCCGCGATATTCAGGGAGGAGCGAGGGATGGACGTTCAGGAAGCCTAGACGCGGCACCGCCAATAGCGCCTCGGTGATCAGGCGCGGAAAACAGGCGACGACTCCCAACGTTGGGGATAACGACTTGAGGATGCGCATGGTCTCGACAGCCTTGATCCGCTTGATCCCATAGAGCGGGATGCCGTGCTCCCACGTCATCTTGAGCACGCTTTCACTGGCAAAGGTCGAGGTCAAGGGCAGGGAGTTAGGGTCGTTTTCGGCGATGTCGGCATTGGGCGGCAAAAGGGGCTTGATTGTCGTATCTTCGGAGAGACCAGGCAGGTTCTGACCGGCAAGCCAGACTGCGGTGATCTTGATGCGCGCGGCGATCAAGGATTCCAGCACGATTCGCGTGTACTCGCAATCCGACCCCATAAAGACGATGTCAAAGGCCATGGTGACGTCTTTACATCCAAACTCAGTATGTCCTGCTCTCCCACAGCGATGCCCGCATTATACATCACGTTGGCAGAGAATCGTATGCGTCATTGATGATGTTGAACTCTCGGTCGGGAGCGCCGACGATAGGCGCCAATGACAGCGCTCTGCCTGTGCTTGCAATGACGCACACGCACTCGGTGCTTGCGATTGCGTTCACTCTCCAGAATAGCACACGACAGTGAGCTGTCTGTCAAGCATTTGCCGGGAATCTGACCGCGCTCATGTGGCAGCTTCGCCGGCGTTGGATCGGCTGAATGCTGGCAGCGCGTCGGCGCGCCCGCGCCAGGGCGCTTGCGTCACGGCTGCTTGGCGAGCGTCCGCTGGATGAAGCGGTTGCGATCGACGATGACGCGCTGGTGGACGCCCACGCCGATCTGTTCGACGTCGTCGCTGGCAGTAACGCGAAACGTGAGACGCCGGCCTTCAACAGTGATCAGCCGCGCTTCGGCGTGCACCGTCATACCGACGGGCGTGGCGGCCAGATGTTGAATGTCAAGATGGACGCCGACGCTGGTCTGTCCCTCGTCCAGCACCCCTTGTAAGGCGTCGATAGCGGCGGCCTCCAGCACGCTGGCCAGCGCTGGCGTGGCAAAGACCGGCACCTCGCCGCTGCCCAGGGCAAGAGCAGTGTTCGCCGGGGTCACTGTGCAACTGGCTTTTCCGACCAGACCAGGCTGCACTTTGGATTTTGAGAAAGTTGAAGGTTGCAGTTGCATCGATAATTGCCTGAGTGTTCTGTGTTCAATGTTATGAATCGCCAGGCAGCAAGGCAGCCATATCGCGTGACGCAACGATATCCACGCCGCTGTCCAGTATGTTGGACACAATTATATCACCCATCGCCACTGGCGCCGAGACGCGCAGCTCGCGTAGCGCATTGCAGATCGCCCGCACCTTGTCTTTGGGCGCCGGCGCACTGGAGCGCACCGGCAGGCGCGCCCACCGCGCACCCGTAATCGCCACCGTCGTTGTGACGATGCGCCGCGGCGCAGTGTGCTCTTGCAGCGCGTATTCGCGCCCACGACGGCAGGCAAAGCCGCGCACCTCAACGACACTCTGCCGCTCCGGCTCGGCATCGACCTCCAGCCGGCAACCGAGCGGACAGCCAATGCACAGGTAGTGAAAGGTGTGGATTTCGCTCATGGCGCAGCTTCCCCCTGGGTGGACTCGTCGCGCGGGTCGGTGTGGCGCACCAGCTCGACGCGCAGCACGTCACCGTGAAAGTGCTGCAAGATAGCAGGGCGCAATTTCAGATTTACCATTTCAGCGGGAAACACATAACGCAGTCGCTTTTCGTACACGATGGCGCCAGCCCCATCGACCAGGCGCAATGTGGGCGCGTCCAGCAGACGCCGCGCTCGCAAATAGACCGTGTGTTCACGTTCCGTCGCAATGGTGTGCGGCACACAATAGGCGACATTCTCGCCTGGCAGCAGGCGCACATTGTCGGGAGGTGGCAGGGCGCCTGTCACGAATTGGCCGGCGCTGAAACCTGCCAGCGCCGCTTCGCTGCTGACAAAATCGACGATGTCGTGGATGTGAACGACGTTGCCGCACGCAAAGACGCCGTTGCGCGAGCACTCCATGGCGCTGGTCACTACTGGCCCACGCGTGACGGGATCGAGACGCAGCCGCATCTGCTGGGAAAGTTCATTCTCTGGAATCAGACCGATCGAGACCAATACGGTGTCGCACGGCGCCTCCCATGCCCGGTCGAGACACGGCTGCAAGGCGGCATCCACCGGCGCCACCGTCACCTTGTTGACACGCCGGGCGCCATGGATTTCGACGATCGTGGTGGAAAGGTGCAGCGGGATGTCGAAGTCGTGCAGACACTGGACGATGTTTCGGTTCAGTCCATTGGCGTGCGGCATGATCTCGAAGACGCCGGCGACCTCCACCCCTTCCAGCGTCAACCGCCGCGCCATGATCAGCCCGATGTCGCCTGAACCCAGGATCACAGCGCGGCGGCCCGGCAGCACCCCGTAAAGATTGACCAGGCGCTGCGCCAGCCCGGCGGTGAAGACGCCGGCAGGGCGCGTCCCTGGAATGCGAATCGCCGCCCGTGTACGTTCGCGCGCACCCATCGCCAAAACCACCGCCCGGGCGTCGACCAGGGAGACGCCTTCCGTGGTCGTCATCAATTTGACCCGATTCTGCGCATCGATGTCGAGCACATAGGCGTCGGTCACGATGTCGATGTCGTGCTCCAGCGCCTGCGCCAGCGCGCGCTGGGCATATTCGGGGCCGGTCAGTTCGGCGCCAAAGCGGTGCAGCCCGAAGCCGCTGTGGATGCACTGCAGCAGAATGCCACCGGCCTCCGCTTCGCGATCCACGACCAGCACGTGCGTGGCGCCGCCTGCCTGCGCCGCCACTGCCGCCTCCAGCCCGGCGGGGCCGCCGCCGACGATCACGACATCGTAGCTGGCGCGTAGATGGCGCGGTGCAGCGGTGATCATGGCTCCTCCTTCTGCGCGTCGCGTGTGCGCACCAACCAGGAACCGGGGCCGCGTTTGGTCACGTCGGTCAGCGCCATGCCGCCAGCTCTTGCCAGCAGTTCCATGCAACGCACGGTGCAGAAGCCGCCCTGGCAGCGCCCCATGCCCGCCCGCGTGCGAAACTTGATGCCGTCCAGGGTCGCTGCGCCGCGGGCGATGGCGTCGAGCACTTCGCCCTCTGTCACGTACTCGCAGCGGCAGACGATGCGCCGATAGCGTGGGTCGCGGAGCGTCAGGGCGATCTGCTCCTGGGTGGACATGGTGGCGAAATGAACCGGACGCGGCAGCGTCGCCACGAAATCATCGCGGGGCGTCAGCGTCAACCCTTCCTGGCGCAGCAGCTCGACCATCAGGCGCGCAATCGCCGGCGCTGCTGTCAACCCTGGCGACTGGATGCCCGCTGCGTTGAGAAAACCGGGCTGCGCCGTCGGCCCGATGATGAAATCCTCGCCGGACGCCGGGGCGCGCAGCCCGGCAAACTGGGCGATGACATCCTTGTCGCTGATGCCAGCCACCAGCTGCCCGACGGCGGCGAAGACTGTTTGCGCGCCGTGCGTGCTGGTGCGCAGGTCGGCGCGATCCGGCGTGTCCTCAGCGGTCGGCCCAACCATCAGCGTGCCGTCGTAAGTGGGAATAATGAGGATGCCCTTCGACACCGGTGAGGGGCAAGGGAAGATCACGTGCTTAACTAACCCTTGCAGCCGTTTGTCAAGCAGATATTCCTCGCCCTTGCGCGGCTGGATGGTGAAGGTGCGCACGCCTGCCAGCCCGGCAATTTCATCGGCGTACAGACCGGCGGCGTTGATCAGGTAACGGCTGGTCAAGCGCACGCTGGGCGTGATCACCTCCCAGCCATCATTGTAGCGGTGGAGACGCTCGACAGGGAAGCCGGTCAGCAGCGCCAACCCGTTGCGGACGGCGCTTTCGGCCAACGCGTAGCAGGCTTCGTAGGGGTTGACCACACCCGTTGTGGGAGCATACACGGCGGCGATGATTGCTGGCGAGAGCGCCGGCTCTGCGCGCCGGATACGTTCTGGTGACCATAGTTCAACGCCCGGTACACCCTTGATCGCGGCGTGATGAAGCAGCTTGTCGAGGGCTGGCAACTGTTCGGCGTGAAGCGCCACTGTCAATTCGCCGACGCGCCGGAAGCCGAAGTGGAGTTCCTGCGCCAGCGCGTCCCAGAGCTGATTGCCTTCCCATTCGAGACGCCCCTTGAGGGTGTCAGGCGCGGCATGGTGACCACCGTGGATGATGCCGCTGTTGGCTTTGGTGGCGCCAAAGCCAACTTCCACCTCTTTTTCACACAGCGCCACGCGCAGTTGATAGCGCGTCAACTCGCGCGCGATTGCACAGCCAACAATACCACCGCCAATGATGAGGACATCGTAGTCCATGGGCGCCTCTATCCTGGGCAGAAACTCCTGGCAGAAACACTATCGTGAGCCTGAGTACTCTGGTTAGCTTTATTGTCGCGCTGACGCGCGGCTTTCTCAATAGCCAAACGGTCAGGGGCTTCGCAGTTGGGGTGGAGTCGGCTTTGCAGGTCAACGCCGCCAGCGTGACGGGGCGCGATGGCACGCCAGCAACGTTGACCTGCAGCCTGTTGCGCGCCTCAGCGGGCTGCCAGATATTTCTCGAACCAGGTCAACATGCGTTGCCAGGCGTCGGCGGCGGCTTCCGGGCGATAGCTCTCACGCGTGTCGTTGAAAAAGGCGTGGGGCGCGCCAGGGTAAATCTGCATTTCGTTGTCAATGCCTGCCACAGTCAGCGCCTCTGCCATGGCCTGCACATCAGCAACCGGGATGCCGCTGTCGTCGGCGCCGTATAGACCCAGCACGGGCGCTTTGACATTGGCGGCTTCCGCTGGCGTCAGCGGCGAACCGTAAAACGGCACTGCCACAGCCAGGTTGTCGTTGGTGAGCGCTGTCATCAAAACCAAACGGCCACCCATGCAGAAGCCGACGATCCCCGCTTTGTCGCCGCTCACAAACTCCTGCGCCAGAAGGTAGTCGATGGCGGCGCCGATCTCCTGCACGGCGGCAGGCATGTCCAATTCCAATACTAACTTGCGCGCCGCGTCCGGCTCGGTAGCGACCTGCCCTTTGTAAAGATCGGGCGCCAGTGCAACATAGCCCTCCCTGGCGATGCGGCGGGTGACGTCCTTGATGTGTTCGTTCAAGCCCCACCATTCTTGCACGACAATCACGGCGGGCCAGGCGCCATCCCCAGCGGGGCGCGCCCAGTAACCGGTGAGCGTCTCGCCAGCTGGGCCGGCGTATGTCACCATGCCAGCGACAAGACCGGCTTCGGTTGTCATGTTGGTCTCCACCGAGCCGACGCCTTCCCCGCTGGGCGTCGCCTCGGTGACGGGGCGCTGCGCCCCGTCGCCTGGTTGACAGGCCGCCAGCAGCAGCGCGGCTGCCGACATGCTGCCGACGGCGATCGTGGCGCGCTGTAGGAACGTACGGCGACTGATCTCACCGAGCTGAAACGAATGGACAAGCTGCATGACGTAAATGCGATCCATAGGGTTCTCCTTTGGGAACGCTGCCGTGTGCACGATTGCACGCTCTGGCGCTTCTTAATGGTCATTGCGCAAGGGGGACGTCGAACCACGGCGATATGCAAGTGCAGAGCTTGCCATGTTACGCCCTGGCTGGCTGTAAGGAAAGCCGCAAAGCGTTTATGGCGATCGTAGCAACAGCCCGCCAAAGCGCACCCAGGCAAAGCCATAGACTGCCATTGCCAGCGCCGCGTAGACCGGCAGCATCCACGTCGCCAACGGGATCAGCGCCTGCGCCAGTAAGCTGATCATGCCAAGCGCGCCGACAAGAAAGAGCGGGGCGGCAATGTGCGCCGATGCTTCGCTGCCATTGGCTTCGATAGCGACCAGCATGGCGGCGAAGGGGATCAGCGCGGCGGCGAAGAAATCCATGGCGTTGTTGGGCAGCACGAAGAGCAGCAGCGCCATCGCAGCCGCCAGCAGGCCCGCCAGCGCGCCGACCCACGCCATCGCCACACCCCATCGGCTTGGCGCCACGCTGCCAAAGTGCGCCGGCTCGTCGCCGGGCAGGCTGTAGCGTGCAGCCACGCCGACGATCGCCAGCCCAAGCAGGGCGAGCGCGCCGCCGCCAATTGCGCCGGTGATACGAAACGCCGCCGGATTGGTCACCAGCAGAACACCGCCGTCAGTCGTGTAGGCGGCGATGCTGCCCAGCGGCTGCAACGTTACCAGCACGGCGTAGCCGATCCACAGCAGCCCGCCGGCAATCGCCAGCCAGCCAGCCCACCGGTCGAGCAGATTCGTGATGGTCTTCATGGCGTGTAGTATACTGAATCAGCGTCGATTGTCGCCATTCTCACTTTGTACAGTAGCTTATGTCGCACCCATTCGCCATCATTCGCCAGAGTCCGTTCATCTTTGCGCTGCGCGTCGCCGTTGCTGAGTTTGCCTTTTCGATCATTCTGATTTTTGTCGCCGCCTCTGCCATTGTGCAGGTCTACGAGACGAGCGATGCTGCGCGCGTGGTCTCGTTCCCGCTGCTGCTGGCGCTGGTGATTACACTGTTGCAGGTGCTGATCGTCTTTGCCACCTTCCTCAGTTGGTACTATCCCATCTATCGGCTGACGCCAGCCGCGATCTTGCTGCGCAGTGGGCCGCTGGCGCAGGAGCGCACCCTGATCGACGCAGCGGAGATCGGTCATGTCGAGGTTAGACAGAACTGGCTGGGCCGGCGGCTCGGCTACGGCGCGCTGATCGTCGAGGGGACCAGCGGGCAAATGCTGGCAAAGCTCAAGAATGTCCACGATCCGCAGGCGCTGGCTGAGCAGGTGCGCAGCATGATGCACGAGAAGACCGGGCTGCCCGCCGCACTTGATAACCCCCTGCCGTCCCTGATTGCCGCAGGCGAAGGCGAGTTCGTCGAATTCAAAGCCAGCCTGATGTGGGACTATCGCAAGCAGGCGGTCAACAAGGAATTGTACGAGCCGGTGATGAAGAACCTGGTCGCCTTCATGAATGCGCGCGGCGGTCTGTTGCTGATCGGCGTGAATGACGACGGCGAGATTGCCGGCATCGAGCCAGACCTGCAGACGCTGCGGAAACCAGGCGTTGACGGTTTCGAGAAT
>Ga0272446_1007428_pt1 | contig 10894 bp, 11 predicted proteins | sample YNPCB0061_FD_194587 | JGI IMG/M metagenome (GOLD analysis project Ga0272446, IMG submission 194587) | Hot spring microbial mat communities from Yellowstone National Park, WY, United States - YNP-CB-006-1 | ecosystem: Environmental > Aquatic > Thermal springs > Hot (42-90C) > Sediment | place...
ATAACCAAGTTCTAAACTTTATGAAGGATTTTGGTTTAAACTCACTTTCTCCCTGTACTTCCGAAGCCGCCATCGCCGCGTTGGGTACTTTCCAACTCATCAACGTTCTGCCAAGTAACTTGTTCATAACGAGCTACTACGAGTTGAGCCAAGCGTTCGCCATCTTCAATCGTAACAGCTTCTTGCGAAAGATTGATAATACCTAATTTAATTTCTCCCGTATAATCCGAGTCTATCGTACCCACAGCATTGATAAGCGTTATCCCTTTTTTGATAGAAAGCCCACTTCTGGGGCGGATTTGACCTTCGTAACCTTCGGGAAGTTGGATAAAAATGCCCGTAGGCACAAGACAACGCTCCAAAGGTTGTAAGGTAATAGGCACATCAATATTTGCTCGTAAATCCATACCTGCCGAGCCTGCCGTAGCATACTGCGGATTTTCGTGCCGCGATTTGTTGATAATTTTTACTGAAAGCATTTTTTTGAATATTTGAGTGAATTGTAAAATAGGGCGTTTCGGCTTCGCTCAATGCCCTGTTTATCTTATAGAACTACTTCTTCGGCTACTGTGTCTAATTCCAAACGTAAGTTTTCAATAATAAATTCTTGCCTTTGCGGAGTATTTTTGCCCATATAATACTCCAAAAATTTATGAATATTGGTATGCTCTTTGAGCAAAACAGGCTCTAAACGAATATCCTCTCCGATAAAACCTGCAAACTCTTCGGGAGAAATTTCGCCTAAGCCTTTGAAACGTGTTATTTCAGGATTATTGCCAAGTTCTTTGATTGCTTTTTGTTTTTCTTGCTCCGAATAACAATAAATCGTTTTCTGCTTGTTTCGCACCCTAAACAGCGGTGTTTCAAGAATATACAAATGTCCATTTCTGACCAAATCGGGAAAAAATTGCAAGAAAAAGGTCATTAGTAGCAGTCTGATGTGCATACCATCAACATCGGCATCGGTAGCAATTACAATCCGATTGTATCGCAAACCTTCTAAACCATCTTCAATATTGAGGGCGTGTTGGAGCAGATTAAATTCCTCGTTTTCGTAAACCACTTTTTTAGTAAGATTAAAGCAGTTCAATGGCTTTCCACGCAAAGAGAAAACGGCTTGCGTCAGCGGGTTGCGGGCTTTTGTGATAGAGCCACTTGCCGAGTCGCCTTCGGTGATAAACAAAGTAGTTTCGTGGCGTGGCTCGTGTTTGAAATCATCGTAATGGATACGGCAATCGCGAAGTTTTTTGTTATGTAGATTGGCTTTTTTAGCCCTTTCGTTGGCTAATTTCTTGATGCCTGCAATTTCTTTACGTTCTCGTTCCGATTGCAGAATACGTTTGAGCAATGCCTCTGCCGTTTGGGGATTTTTGTGCAGAAAATCATCTAAATTTTTCTTGACAAAATCATTTACAAAAGCCCTAATGGTTGGAGAGTTTTCATCGGGGGCAAGATTGGTAGAACCTAATTTGGTTTTCGTCTGCGACTCGAATACTGGTTCTTGTATGCGTATGCTAATTGCTCCAATAATAGAGGCTCTAATATCGGAAGCCTCAAAATCTTTCTTGTAAAACTCGCGTAAGGTTTTCACCAAAGCCTCTCTGAAAGCCGCCAGATGCGTTCCGCCTTGCGTGGTGTGCTGTCCATTCACAAACGAATAATACTCTTCGCCATACTGATTGCCGTGTGTAAGGGCTATTTCAATGTCTTCGCCTTTGAGGTGAATAATCGGATAACGGATTTCATCTTCATTAGTTTTGCGGAGCAGAAGGTCTAAAAGTCCGTTCTTGGAAACGTATTCTTGTCCGTTGAATATGATTTTTAAACCTGTATTCAGAAAGGCATAATTCCAAATTTGCTCTTCAAGGTATTGAGGAATAAAGCTAAAATTTTTGAAGATAGTGTCATCAGGTTCAAAAACAACGGTTGTGCCATTTTTTTCATTGGTAGCTGTAATGGGGTGGTCTTTGATGAGTTTGCCTTGTCTGAACTCGGCTATTTTTTTTTGTCCATCTCTTACCGACTCCACCCTAAAATACGTAGAAAGAGCATTTACGGCTTTCGTACCAACGCCATTCAAGCCCACAGACTTCTGAAAGACCGATGAGTCATATTTGCCTCCCGTGTTGATTTTAGAAACGCAATCAATCACTTTACCCAAAGGAATACCTCGCCCGTAATCACGTACTTTCACGCTTTTTTCACTAACCTCAATTTCAATTTTATTACCAAAGCCCATTGTATATTCATCAATGGAGTTATCGATGATTTCTTTCACAAGCACATAGATACCATCATCTTGGGCAGAGCCATCACCCAATTTGCCAATATACATACCCGGACGCAGACGAATATGCTCGCGTGGCTCTAAGGATTTGATGCTTTCTTCGGTGTACTGAACGTTGCTACTCATTTTTAGGATTTTATTATTTCTGCAAACTTACGCTTTTTTTGAGTTTCTGAGAAAAATTATTTAGTACGCTTTAGAGAAGAGCAGAAAATTTATATTTGCAACAATATTGTAAAATGTATTTTGTTATGTCAAAACCATTCAAAAGACTTCCAGTTGGTAAAGCAAGGAGAGTGTTAATTAAAGATAGATGTAACTATTTACCTACTTCTAATAGAATAGTGCATAACGAAGGCTAAAAACAAGCGTCATTATGAGCTTTGCGGTAGCAAATCGAAGTAATCTGTTGGTGAATGAATAAAAGGATTGCTTCGCCTTCGGCTCGCTGGTGACGAAAACCAGTTGCATTACATCTTTAACATTACCATTTTTACCAATAGTTTTTCAAATAAGCATTTTTTCTTTATTTTGCAAATAGGTAAATAGTTACCAATTTTCTTAAAACTACGGCTCAGTGGTAATAGCAAAACGCTCTCCGTAGAATATTTCGTGAGGAGGCTGATTCTTGTATATTTTTAAAAAAAACTGAAAATAGTAGGTTGTGTTTCGCTCTAAATTTGAAAAGGTATAAGTTTTCACAATTTTGGGTTCATCAAAAAGGCAACTCATCAATTCGTCGTCATCTATAAATTCAGAAATTTTACTAAGGTACGTGTTTTCAGTTGGATAAGGTTCTCTTCCGCAGAAAAAACCGTATTCAACTTTGTTGAAAGTGCTTAACATCAAGTATAAACAATCCACGTCCTTTGAAATTTCGTACTCAAAAGTGATGCTGGTGGGGGATTTAGTAATTTTAGTTGTAATTCCAAGATTTTTTAGGTACGATTGCATTTCACCCCATTTTTTTTCGCCGTTTTTCAGTTGAGCGAAACTTTTTACGTAAATTCTGATAGGACGGAACACCAAAGCCCCTCGTGTTTTTAGTTTTGGGCTACTTAAAATTTTTTTGAAAAACTCCTGATGCACCGAGTCGGGGTGCGAGGTAAAAATTTCAATAGGATTTGTTTCTATCTTCGTGGAGTCGTTGAAAGCTATGGCAAAACCTAAGCGTTCTACGGGGTTTTGAGGGTTATAGTCTATCAGGTGAGCTGAAAAAAGAATGGTTGTATCGTTTATTTCCTTAATTGGTTCTGTTTTTAAGAAACAAGTTCGCTCAAATTGCTTGCAAGAATTACAGAATACAGCAAGCAAGACAACAACACACAAGGTCTCTCGCCTCAGCATAGATGTAAAGTTTTGTATTGAACCAATCTGAATTAAGTAGCGTACAGCGAGTAATGCTGACTATCCTACGGCTCGCTGGTGACGAAAACCACAGCATTACATTTTTGACAATATCTTAAGTTAAATGATTCTTTACAAAAAATCAAATTTTTATTGTAAAGTTTTTATTAAATCGTTGCACAACTCTTGCTTTGAAGTGAGCGAACTTCAATTTTTCAGAGCTACTACACCCGGCAACTCTTTTCCTTCCATATACTCCAACAAAGCCCCACCACCTGTGGAAATGTAAGAAACTCTCTCGCCATAGCCCAACTGATTGACCGCCGCCGCCGAATCGCCCCCACCAATAAGCGAAAATGCCCCTCTCTCGGTAGCTTTTACTACTGCTTCAGCTACGGTTGCCGTACCTTTGGCAAAATTTGGCATCTCAAAAACACCCATAGGTCCATTCCAAAGAATAGTTTTTGAGTTTCCAATGGTTTCGGAAAAGGTTTTGCGAGCCTTTGTGCCAATATCTAAGCCCATCCAGCCATCAGGGATTTGCGTGTTGTCGGTTTCTTGGGTATCGGCTTCGTTGGAAAAAGCATTAGCAACAACAGAATCAGCAGGAAGTAGTAAATTGATGCCCTTGGCTTTTGCTTTCTCTATCAATTGCTTGGCTAAATCTAATTTATCTTGTTCTACGAGCGAACTGCCCACTTGCCCACCCATAGCCTTGAAAAAAGTGTATGTCATTCCTCCACCGATAATCAAATTATCTACTTTATCCAAAAGCCTTTCAATAATCAGGATTTTGTCTGAAATTTTTGCACCGCCCATAATTGCTGTAAAAGGCTTTTCAGCATTTTCTAAAACTTTCTTGGCGTTTTCGATTTCGGCAGTCATTACGAAACCAGCCATTTTATCTTGAAAAAATTTAGCCATTACGGCAGTAGAAGCGTGTTTTCGGTGAGCCGTACCGAAGGCATCATTTACATACACATCGCCTAAGTGAGCTAATTTTTGAGCGAAATTCTCGTCGCCTTTTTCTTCTTCGGCATAAAAACGCAAATTTTCTAAAAGCAGAATTTCTCCATTTTTAAGCGATTTTGCTAAGTTTTCGGCTTCCTGCCCGATGCAGTCAGGTGCAAAATACACTTTTTGCCCTAAAAGATTTTCCAAAGGTTTTACCAAATGTTTCAGCGAGTATTTTTCCTCGTAACCGCCTTTGGGTCTGCCCAAATGCGACATCAAAATTACCGAACCACCATCGCTAAGAATTTTACGAATACTCGGCAAATGTGCATTGATGCGTGTGAAATCGGTGATTTGGTAATTTTTATCCAAAGGCACATTAAAATCTACTCTCATAAGAGCCTTTTTACCCGAAAAATTGTATTGGCTAATGCTACGCATACGGATTGGTTTGGTTAAAAAATTTGCCCGCAAAACTACAATTTTTTTGATAGAAAAATCTAAAAATTGTGAAAATTGAATTTTTAAAGCTATTTTAAACGCTGTTTAAACATCATTAAAATTGACAAACCTCTTGTATCTTGGGTCTAATATCTTATGTCTAATTTCCTACATATTGTTTTTTGGCTGTTGGTAGCGGTATGGTTTTTCAGAAAGTTTCACGCAAAGTCTTATTTTATTTGGATTTGTCTTAGCGTTGTGCTGAAAATTGTGGCAACCTTTGCCTTTGTGTATTTGCACGAAACACTTTATTCGCACTACACGCCCGACTACACGCTTATCTTTGCCGATGCCTGCAAACTTTCAGATTTAATACACAAAGATTTTTTTTCATATACAAAAATATTGCTCAGTAGCCCTGCCGATACCGAAAATTGGCATCTTGCCTCGCAACCAAGGGCTTTTTTTGCTGTAAAGCTGTATAGCCCTTTGGTGTGGCTTACGGGTAAAAAATTTTGGTTTTCAATGATTTATGCCAGTTTTTTGGCTTTGGTGGCTCTTTGGTGGCTTGTGGGGACACTTGCAAAACTTTTTCCAAAATATAAGAAGGCAAGTGTGGTAAGTTTTATTTTTTTGCCTTCGGTTTTGTTTTGGGCATCGGCTACGAGTAAGGAAGTTTTGCTGATGATTTTTTTAGCAGTTCTGAGTGGGCTTTTTCTCAATTTTCTGTATCGTGGTTTGGTATGGTGGCAGGTGATAATTTTTTTGGTAATAGCCTATTGGCTCGCCTCATTGAAATATTATTATGCTTTTGGATTTTTGTTACTAGTTTGTTTGCAATTATTTTTGATTTTTTTCAAGCAACTAAATTTTTGGCTTAAAATAATTTCTGCTCTTGGAGTTCTAACGATTGCTTTTGGACTTACTTTCCTACACCCGAATTTGCAATTACATCATTTCGCAGAGGCACTTTACGATAACTACACACTCATTTTACAGGCTTCTGCCGAAGGTTCGGCGATGGATTTGGGCTTAGAACCAACTTGGCAAAGTTTATTGCTACACGCACCACTGGGGCTTTGGGTAGGGCTTTTTGCACCGCTTCCGCACCAAGCAAGCAAATGGCAAATGTTACCGATTACATTGGAAAGTTCGTTTGTTTTGGCTTTGTGGATATATGTTATTTTTCTGATGTTTAGAGATAAATCACTTATCAAAAACTTTTCAGAAGACACAAAAAGTAAGATTTTATTACTTTGTGTGGGATTGTTCGTGTTAGTGATGGCAACGTTTCTGGGGCTTTCTTCACCTAATTTTGGGGCATTGAGCCGCTATCGGATAGGTTTTCTGCCTTTTGAGATTTGTTTTTTATTGATTTTACTTCAAGAAATAAAAAACAAAAGCACTACGAGTAAAAGTAGTGCTTAGTCTTTCAATATTTCTTCTTGATGTCCTTTACTTTTTCCCAAGTAAAGTTCCCATTCTTTTTCTACTTTGCCCGAAAAATCCCTCAAAAACATAATAAAAGAGGGCTTGAAGGGCTTACGATTAAGAGGCATCTGAGCTTCTTCGGGTGTGAGGTCGCCTTTCTTGGAATTACAAGTTTTGCAAGCAGTAACTAGGTTTGTCCAAGAGGATTTCCCCCCACGCGAACGAGGCAAAACGTGGTCAAGTGTCAAATCAGTAGTAACACCACAATACTGACACTGATGGTTATCTCTTCTGAATATGTTTTGTCGGCTCAAAATAACACCTTTGTAGGGCAGGCTCACGTATTTGTGCAAGCGAATTACCGAAGGGCGTGGGAAGGTACGCGAAACCGTCTTGATGCCTCCTTGTGACGACTCAGACACGATGTCTGCCTTATTGAGATAAACCAAAATAAACGCCTTCTGAATACTGCAAATGGTGAGTGCAGAATAATCCTGATTGAGTATAAGTACCTTGCCCATACGATTTTTTAAAATTTTAACCGCAATATAGCAATTTTGTTTTACAAAATTGTTAAGTTACGAACAAAAATATTGCCAAAAGCAAATAATTTATTCTGCCAAAACAACTTTGAAAATTTATGGTATCAGAAGAACTCTACAAAAATGATGCTGCTGTTATCAGTTATCTACCCGACCTAAATGCCCTTCATCTGGCTCTTATTGGTAAAATTGATAATGAAGACTACAAAGAAACATTCAATAAACTGCTTGAATTGATTGTTGAAAAAAATGCTGATATAGCTATTACCGACCAAACTCATAGCAAAGGAGGTTCTATGGACTCGAGAGCTTGGCTTGTAGTGAAGTGGTTGCCAGAGCTAAAAAAAGCTGTTGGAGAAAAGCCATTCACTATCATAGGCATTTCGGAGGCAAAAATCGGCATTAAAAAGTTTATCAGTCAGTATCTTGAACAAACCTTCAAAAAAATGACTCCTTTCCCAATAGAAATTTTTGAAGACCTGAACACAGCCATCGCTTGGATAAAACAGAAGAAGGGCTTATAGGTCGTGTTTCCCTGCTATCAGTGTAGCTCCTACCAAAGCCACTAACAGCAATATTCCCGCTATCTCAAAAGCAAAAATGTATTTTGTGAATAGCAAAACAGCTATCGGTGTGGTTGTTGGTTCTGTGCTTTGTGTGCTTAATTTTAGAGGAATTTGCCATATTTCTTTGCTTAAAATAAAACTCACCGAAACTGCCAACAAAGCCGATAAAACGTTTTGTTTGTTTTTGACAAGAATGAAAGGTTTTTCTGTTTTCGTTTTTCCCGAAAATATTAGCCCAAAAACAAGTAAAACTAATATCCCTCCTACATAAATCATTAGTTGCGTAGTGGCTACGAAATCAGCCCCCAAGAAGGCATAAAAAATTGCCATACAAAGCAATACCACAAGCAAAGCCCAAACAGCATATACCAAATTTTTTGTAAAAACGATAGTTCCCAAAGCAAATAGACAAATTCCGAAAAAAGAATAAAATACAAACTCGTTCATCTGTGTTTTTTAAGAAGTGGCTGTTTTTGTGGTTTTATCGCTAAGATTTCCTGTAAAAAAGCCAAACACCGCTCCAAAAATCCCACCTAAAATATGAGCAAACTGAGAGGTTTGAGCGTGTTGTGGGTCAAAGCTATTCAAAATCTCTTTGCCTACAAACAAAACCATTACCAAAATAAATGTAAGTGGAATAGTTTTGGCTTTCATATTGGTAAAAGAAGAAAGTAAAATCATCATAAAAACGATACCACTCGCACCGAGTAAGCCTGTACTCAAAAACATCACATTGAAAATACCTGTAAAAAGAGCCGTAATGAAAGACATCACCAATAAGGCTTTTGTGCCATATTTTTCTTCCAAAATCGGTCCTAAAATTAAGATAAGTGAAAAATTGCCAAAAAGGTGGTCCCAACTGTCGTGTCCAGCGGCGTGTGAAAAAAGCCTGAAATAGTCTAAGGGATTGCTAAAATCCATTGTAGGTTGTACCAAGAAAAAGGTTTTTGTAAAACCTTCTCCCAAAAAATGTATAATAGTAGCAACAAGTGTAAAAGTAAGCGTGAAAGGTGCATTGTAAGTTATTTTCATTCTTGGTGAGGGGTTTTTAGTTTTTGTAAAGGGGCATTTTTGGCTTTTTCTGGAACAGATAAATACACTATATCCTTAGCACTCAGCCCTTCTGTAATGATGATTTCGTTTTCATTGCTTTTTCCGACTTTTACCTCTTGCCTAACAACGCTGTTAGCTTTTTTGAGATACACAAAGTTGAGGTCTTTACTATCCTGATGTAGGCAATCTAAGGGGATATACAAGCTATTGGGTATGGTTTCGCAAATAATGGTATTGGAGGTAGTCATCGTTGGCTTTAGAATTTCGTGTGTTTCTTTAAGTTTTATTTTTACTTCAAAGACTTTCACTTGGCTTTCGGGGCGTTGCTCACCAATGTTAGAAATAGCGATAACCTCTCCATCAAACTTTTTTTGTGGTAAAGCATCAACTTTTACTTTTACTGCTTGTCCTACTTTCACTTTGCTGATGTCTATTTCATTGACATAGGCTCTTGATACCATTGCTTGCATATCGGGCAAAGTAGCCACTACGGCGTCCCAAGCACTTACATAGCTTCCTATGGTTTTTTTCTGCCCATTCCAGTCTCTCTGATAAATCACCAAGCCATCGGCGGGGGCGGTAACTACAAAACTTTCAGTCAGTTTTTTGATTTCCTGATATTTTTGTTCTTCTTGGGCGAGAGCCTGCCCTGTTTCGGCAATTTTGGCGATGGCTTGTAATTGTTTGAGGCGATAGGCTTCTTTGGCTTGTTCGTAACCTCTTTTTGCTTTTTCTAATTCGGCTTGAAATTGCTTTACTTGGGCAGGGGCTTCAAACTGATTGGCACGCAAGGCGGCTTCTTTTTCTTTTATTAGAAAAATCCAATTACTTAGTTCGTTCCGTTCGGTACGCAACATCAAAGAGGTATCCAAGCGTATTTGGTTAAACTGATTACGTAGCTTAGACACCTCTCCTTCCATCAGCCTCAATTTCTCCGACATTTCCATCTTGTCTAAGGTGGCTACATAATCTCCTTTTTTTACAAAAGTACCCTCTGGCACCAAGTCGGCTATTTTCACTTGATAAACCTTAGCTGAACGCAAAGCATCTTCGGGAGCAGTAATTTTAATAGAGTTTTGGGCTTCTAATTCCCCGCTTGCCATAATGAGTATTTCAAAAGTACCTTCACGCACAGGCAAAGTAAGTTCCTGTTCGCCTTGTCTATCATTTACCAACCAAGTGGCAATCAGAAATAGAGCAAATACCGAGCTTGTCGCAATATAAACATTCTTTTGGTTCATCTTCTCCAAAGAAATTTTTTCTACTTGCAAGGTAGAATATTAAAGAAAAGATTTGGTGTTGTTTAAAGTAGTTTTTTGCGATAGGCTTTGCAGGTTTTGAGGTGAAGTAGATAGCAAAAATAACAAGTTTATCGCAAAAAGCAAGTTTTCTGTGAAAGTTTTTGGTTTTTTGTTTTCAATACTTTTCTGAAACTTTGAATGACAGCAAAAAATAAACCTTAGAAGCCCGCAAGAAACACCCAAACAAGATGCAAAGAACTACTTTCTTTGATTTCACTTCTAACAAAACTTTATTTCAATTTTAGTTCTAAAACTTGTTTTTTTGAGAAAAAATTTTGTATTTTTGCGAAAAAAAAGTATTAAATTTTTTTAAAATCTTTTACAGCTATGTCGGACAAAAAAAATTTGAAGTTAGATGAAATAGACCGTCTAATTTTAGAAAAATTACAATTAGACTCCAAAATCACCAACGCTCAACTTGCCAAAGAGATAGGGCTTTCGCCTGCTCCCACGCTAGAACGAGTGAAGAAATTGGAAACAGCAGGTTATATCAAGAGCTATCACGCCGTTGTTGATGCCGAAAAAATCGGTTTAGGGGTAACTACATACGTACAAGTTTCTTTGCTTAGCCACAAAAAATCAGTTATCAATACTTTTGTGAAAAAAATCAATCAAATACCCAATGTGATAGAGTGCCATCACATGACAGGGGCGGCTGATTTTCTACTCAAAATTACTGCCAAAGATATACCTGCCTATCAGAAGCTGATGCTCGAAGAAGTTAGCGAAATTGAAGAAATAGACCATATGCAGTCTATGATTGTTCTTTCTACCTTCAAACGCAATCCAGTCTTGCCTATGGAACAAGCCATAGAGGAATAAAAGAAAAGCAAAAGCCTCATAAACAGAGGCTTTTTTGCTTTAGTAAAAGTTATCAGTAGTTATAGCAGTTTAAAAGGAAGCAGGAGCTTGGCTCAATACGCCATCGGTGTAAAGTGAAGGCAGCAGCCTTGCTTTGTGTTTTGCATTAAA
>Ga0272446_1007429_pt1 | contig 10893 bp, 15 predicted proteins | sample YNPCB0061_FD_194587 | JGI IMG/M metagenome (GOLD analysis project Ga0272446, IMG submission 194587) | Hot spring microbial mat communities from Yellowstone National Park, WY, United States - YNP-CB-006-1 | ecosystem: Environmental > Aquatic > Thermal springs > Hot (42-90C) > Sediment | place...
CCGAGAGGATAGCTTGCAAAATCTGATTTATCTTGTCTAATTCGCTTTTGAGTTCCTGTATTTTTATCATTCCCCCAAAACTTCCCTCATTAAACACAATGCCGTTTTTATTCATTGCTATTTGTATGTTTTCTGTTTTAAGTAGAATTTTTTCTATTTTGCTATATCCGATTACTGCATACTCTCCGATATTGATTTCGGTTACAATTACTTCGCTGTGTTTGGCAGGAATAAGAATAAACCCATCAGTATTTTCCACCTCCAAAACCGCCTTTAGTCTTGCTATGTACGGTGTATCCTCCCCTGATTGCACTGTACAGGTGTATTCGCTTTCTGTTACTTCTATTACGGTTGCAGTAAAGGTTTTAACGCTTGGAACATGTGTTCCCGCAATCATCTGAATGGCTTTTCGTATTTTTTCGCTCATAGATTTGTTGAATTGAAAAATAGTAAGTATATTTGCGTTCTCAAAGGCGGAAGGGAGCTGTGGTCGTTTATGCCTTAATAGAATCAGTTATCCTTTTCGCCTTCTTTATTGTTCCGGGTATATTTTTTTGGGCTTGCGATTTTCCTGTTTTGCCATAAACCAAGAAAATTTAGTGATAGAATAAATCGTCAGCTTTTTGCTTATTTTTCGTAATTTAAAGACAAAATACCATTCTGGCAGAACGCTTGTTTTAATATAATATATTTTCAACATATTATCTATTTCGTCGGCATCTGGTTCTGCCTCCCATATTTCAAGAATATTTTTGTTGTTTATGATTTTGTCTATAAAACAAAGGAGAAGGTTTTTGATGTTATACTCGTTTATTTGTTTTAACTCACTTAGAAAAGTTTTGACATCAGAGTTTGTAGCAGAAATGCTACAAGGCGCTGAGTTGATAAACAGTGTAAGATTTTCATCAGAATAGCGATTAAAGTTCTTTAAGGATATTGTTTTTACATTATCTCTTATTATTTTTTTTAATTGATTGCTTTCTTTGTTGCCCCAGTCAATCAAATAGGCATGCTCCTCGTTAAACGCCACGCCTGTAATACCTGGGTTGTTGTTAAACAAACTACTATCGGTAGGTGGTTGCGTATTCGGGTCTTGGTAAGTGGCGGGTGTTTCGCTTAATTTTTTAACCGTACAACGGCAGTTATAGCCATTAGGCGGGTAATGGGTTTGCCAAAACGGGTTATCAACGGGACGTATAATGCCGTCTAATGCTTTGTGTGCGGGGCGTACATGGTCATCATGTGCGGTTACGTACTGTAAATATGGGAACTCATTTTTTTCTTTTTGTATAGTAAACCATTTTTTTGCCATTCTGCTTGATGCCGTAAAGTGATTAGCTTCGGCTACGGTGTAATTTTCGTGCATTTGTTTGTAAATACTTGTCTTGCGGTCATCGGCGGCGTTATGGATTACCTGCCATACATATTTAGCTTTGGCATAAGCGAACTTATACGCATTTTCCTGCATTTGCACATATCTAAATCCCTCCGCGCTTCCAAAGTCAGGATTTTTAAATCCTTTATCAATAGCTTTTAGAAAAGTGTTTTTGTAGTGTTCAAATAGTTTTTCTGTGGCTTCTTTTTCTGGGAGATTTAACAGTTTTTCAACATCATCTAAATTGTTTTTAAGAAGTATTTTACGCAGATTTTTAGCTATTTTTTTCCAAAAACTTAATTTTGCGGGCGGATAACCCAAATCAGGGGCTTTGTAGATTTTTTTTGAGTTTTTGTTGATTTTAGTATTTTTGGGCTTGGGGACATCGGGTGTTTTAGGTGGCTCTGGCTGAAATTTTGTAGCAGTAAAAGGCGTGTTATATTTTTTGCTTAAAAAGTCTATATCTACTTGCAAACCTAATTCCAGCATTTCCTTGTGTATCTTCCACTGTTCGGATACGCTTAATGTATCCGCCTGTACCCATTCAAAGGTATAAGGAAGTTTAAGATAAGGAAATATGATATTGTTAATCCAGTTTTTGACTTTTTCTTTGTCTTGCTAAGCAATGGCTTCGGCTTGCGTTTGGTGTACTTTTGCGCTGCCTGCGTAGCTTTTTTCGTCTGTGGTGCCTGTTTGACCGATAATAAGTTTAGCGATTTCGCTATTGCACCGTTCCAACATTTTGTCAAACACGTTGTAGCTGTCCACATTGCTACCATTGACAAATTCTAATTCGTCCTGACTATCAATAATCGCAAAAGCCGCCTTGCCCATGTTTTCTAAATCTTGATATAGTCTTTGTCTTTCTGTGGCGTCCCGTTTGTCGGTTTTAAGTACCCGAACGGGAATACCAAAGAGTTCTATATATTCGCTCCACGCTGCGGTAGCAAAGCGTTTGTAAAACACTATCGGGCAAGCCTTATGTAGTATTCCTAAATCGTTTGGGTTTCCGAAGGTTAATAGTGTGGGTTCGTCCTGTATTTTTATTCGCTTTTCCCCTTTGAGGTCTAACAGTATTTCACCTGTGCTTGGTACAACATGCCTGCGCGGAATAAGATGAAACGTTTTATTGTAGTATTCCAACACCGTATAACCATACAAAGCTGTTTCTGTCAGCCACTCTATTACATCATACAGCCATTCGGGAACAGGGGCGGGTTTTCCTTGTGTGTTTTGTATCAAAAACTCACATTGTATTACGTTGGCGATGCGGTTTTGAATGGTTGCAAACAAATGGCAATCTAAAACAACATCTGTGTATAAGTCTTGCAATAGGTCGTGTCTTGGTTGGTACAGGCTTTCTGCGGCAAAGGTGGCGCGCTTCCAGTGGTTTAAATTTTTTCCGAAGGTATATTTTGGACTTCTTTCAATGGTTATCATAACACGTTAAATTTGCTGTTAGAACTATGTTTAAATTTTTAGATAATTTCTTTGGGGTAGGTTAGGTAGGGTAAAGCAAGAAAGTGCCTATAAAGTGCCTTAAAATCAAAATTCCAAATCTTTGGGTTTGTGCTTACTTTTTATGGTAGTGAGAGTGTTGTTTTCTTTGTTTTCGTTGATTTGTTTTATGGGGTAATCGGGGTTAAGTTTACCTTCGCTTACCTGTTTCAAAAAGTCAATAGTGTTATCATAGCGTATGCCCCTCAATTCAGGGATTTGGCGGGGACTTATGCGGCTGTGTAAATGATACAGAGTTATGTCTATCCATAGCATTTTGAAGTGTCTGGGTGGGCTTTGAAAAAGTAAGGCGGTTTCGTATCTGCCCATAAGGTAGCTTTCCATTTCTTCTTTGGCAGTCAAAATGGCTTCTTGTAAAAACATTGGGTTTTGTTCTATTACCCTTTCTAACACATCTGCCTTGATGTATGTGTAAAAATCTTGTTCGTTTATCATATATAAAACTCAAAGTTTAAGGAATATCCTGGCGCCAAATGAGATGCTGTGCCCCCAAAATACATTGTGCCGTCAGTTTCTATTATGCATTGCCTTGTAGTTCTGGTACCATTAGTGATTTCACACATAGGCACCTCAATCCGAAAACTTGGTCTGTAGTCTGGGGGCAGCGTCAAGAATGGCAAAAATGGGTCTGATAATGCGCCTGTTTGCATGTTTCCTTTGAACTGTACGCTTCCCCATTGTGTTTTTCTAAAAAACAACCCCGAGTTGAGTGGGGCGTATAGATAATCCGAGAAGTAATTTTCGTAAGCGGGATTACCCGCTGTGCCTACCCTGCGCCATGTTTCTTGAGCTTTGTCTATCTTGAAGTTGAGCTGGTTGTTTACATAGGCAACGCTTGCCTTGTTGCCCAAATAAACTTCTAATGCATCTTGTAGTGTTATCCTTAACACCCCTGACGGGCTTACTTTAATAGGGCTGGGGCTGGCATCTATGGCAGTAATAATGGCGTAATAGTTTTTAAATATTGCTTTATTGGAAGCGTCAGCAAAAGGTCTAAATGTTTCTTCGGCGTCTATGGGCGAGAGTTGTCCCGAAGCGATATCGGTTTCTCCACTAAAAAAACGGATTTTTAATCCAAGCCATACATAACCCGAAGTAATGTTGTACGTCAAATCTGGGTTCTGGGATACTTCACACCCGCTTAATACGCAGGGTTGCAAGTTGTGTAATATTTGTTCACAACCCGCAAGAGCTTCTTTTTGTAAAGTTACAAGGTCATCAATAAACATGCCTTGCCCACCTGGTTTAGATAATAACTCTTTCATGTTGTTAAAATGTTCTCCTTTCTATGGTTTTGATGTATGTTTTTGAAGTATTGGTTTTGTTGATGTATCGGCTGAGTAGGTAAATAGCGCCTTCGTCAGCATCTGGGGCATCGTCATTAACTGAACTGCCGTCTTCAAAAAGTAAGGTTTGTTCTATACTTTTTTGCATATCAGGGTCGCTTTTTTTGCTAGCGTCATATACAATCAATCCGTTTTCGTACAAAGGACTTAGTGCCTCTATACGATGGATTTTGTTGGGTTTTTTGCGTTTGTCCCTTCGTATAGGCAAATAGTATCCTTTTTCTTGGGCAACTATTTCTATTTCCTTCATGATATACTCCTGTACAAATTGTTCTTCTATCCATATTTCCGCATTAGGATATTGTTCGTGCCACGCGTAGAGGGTTTTTACCATTTCTTTGAGTGTGGTTTGTCTGACAAAGGCTTTTAAGCAATAAAATTTTAGTCCATATCCTCCCCATAACTTGATTGCTTTAAAGTCTCCTTTTGCGCTATAAGAGGGGTCGCAATAAGCAACCAATCTTGCTTTTTGATAAAAATCGTTGGGCAAATCCTCGTAGTGTATCCATTCAGGTTTGAATACTTTGCCTTCCTCTATCGGTTCATTTTGGTATTCTCTTAAAAATGCCCTTGTGCCAATTCGTTCCTGTATTTCATGAAAATACTTTGCGGTAGTATATTTCTCTTTCCAGTTGGGTTTATTTTTTTCGTCTAATGCGTTTGCTTGAAAAACCCTAAAAGCGACTTCGTTGCCTAATTCATAGTTAATGCTGTTTTTACTAAACAAATTGCCCGCCAAGATAAATCTTGCGTTACCTACATCAAAACAGCCCATCAAATCCTGTTTAATCCATGTGGCAGCGTCTTGTACTCGGCTTTTGTTACGGGAAAGTTCTGCGCTATCTATATCATCGCATACAATATAATCAGGTCTGTATCTGCCCCTGCGTAAGCCGCGTGGGCTTTGACCCATGCCTATAGCGACAAAAGTAACCCCGTTTTGTGTAGTAAATTCTCCTTCCTGCCAATCACCTTGGTTATACTGTTCCCCAAAATCATGGATTATTCTTTGGTTTTCCATGAATTGGGCTTGTAAATCTCCAAGCAGTCGCTTGGCGGAATCTCCGTTTTTACCCACAACAACCATAAATTTAAGTTCCTGCTTTGCCATCAGCCACAAGGGTAAAAACACGCAGGCGTGCATGCTTTTAGCCGCGCCTCTGTGCCAACGCAATATGACATTACATCGCTTTTGTGTGGTAATGTATCTGCAAGCCTCTATGTGGAATTTGGCACAATTGACATTTGCAAAATCAGGAAAGTAGTATTGACAAAACGCATTGTAGTCCGAAAGCAGATGTTTAATTCTTGTGTTTTTTTCCGCTTCGCTCTCTTTGCTTACTTGTGTTGAGTTTTTAATCTGTTTGCACAAATTAAGAAACTCTTTGTATTCTTGGGTTTGTGTTGCCTTTTTTGTCATTACTGTTTATGTTGAATGTATTTTTGTGCAAGCTCTGCAACATCTTGGGCGTGATTAGGGTGATGGGCATGTACCCAGTTTACAAAGTCTGTCAGGGTGGCAATATGGTTAGCCAAATTGTTTTTGCCTGCTATTTTGTCTAAACTGGTAGCCATTTTGCTGATAGCATCTATATCCCCGACCAATATTTCCTCTTTCCGGGCAAGTTCTTGCATAAATTTATTGCTTACCTCGTAAGCTAATTTTTGCAAGTTGGTGGCGCTAACCATTCTTGCCTTTTTGACGTCTTGCCATTTCTCTTCTTTTGCCCATTTGGCAACGGTTCTTTCAGCGACCCCAAGCAGTTTGGCGATTTCTCCCACGCTCAAAGTGCTGTTCATATAGTATTCCATTGCCAGCATTTTATGGTTAGTCTTGCGGTTTGCCATATTTGTTAAATAGGTCTATTTTAAGGGAATTAGCTTTTTTGAGCTTTTCCTGATATTCTTCAGCCAATTGTATGAGCGCTTCCTGTATTTCAGGAATCGCAAATCTTTTTTTTCCCGAAGCGGTGTAATACACTTGGTCTATGGTGTATTTGCTGTTTAATCTTCGGACAATCTCTTTGCCGTATCCATGAGGGAGTAGTTTTCTGATGTCGCGCATGGTGCAAAGATACACACAAAAAATAGATTTGTTTAATTTTTTTAGTAAATTACTAAAAAATACCGTAAATTACAGCCGAATTTGCTATACCTTTGCAAAATGTTATGGCAACACATTTTATTTACAGCACTATAGATAGTTATGAAAGCTATGCTTTGTCATGGTTTTTAGAGCAAAACAAAAACACAGACATAGTTATCCGTATCAACTCTGAGGGGGGTAGCGTAGACGAAGGGATTACCATGTATAACCTCCTCAAATCTCATAATGGCATGGTTACAACCGTAGTAGATGGCAAATGCCACAGCGCCGCAATATTGGTATTTTGCGCTGGCAAAAAAAGATATATGAATGAAGGTACTACTATGGTGATTCACCCCGTAACCGCAGACTACATTAGTGATGCTAATGCATCTGATTTAAGAAAATACGCTGATACTATTGAGCAATACGAAAGTGTTATTTTGAATATCTACGCTAAAACCGTTGGGAAAAGCGAGGACGCTCTAAAAAAATTGAAAAAACTCATGGAACAAGAAACTACTCTCACCGCAGAAGAAGCGGCAGAGTTAGGTTTCTGCGAAGTTGCTAAACAGCCTATATATTTAGATAAGCATATAGTGTTGGAGTACGCAAATCGCGCAAAAATGATGAACCAAAAAGCCTTAAAGGAATTGGATAACTATAAAAAACGGGAAATAGAAGAATTGCTTAAAGATGTTCCTGATGAAGCCAAAAAATCTATTGGCATTGTGGCACAAAACAACATAGAAGAGGCTAAACGGATGAAAGATTTTATTCTAAAAAACACCAGACCCAGCGTAATCAGTAGAATACAGAAATACACCAACAGAAGCGAATGGACATTAGAAGAATGGAGAAAAAAAGACCCCGCTGGTTTGGAGAAACTGAAAAAAGAGAATCCTGAATACTTTAACGAACTTCTTAAAAACTTAAAATAAATATGGCAGAAATACTATTAAAACAGGGCGAAGACCTGCTTTTGAAGGTGGATATAATGGAAGGCACAACGCCTGTTGTGCTTAACCCTACGAGCATAAACAATATTATTGCCGTTCTTTTTGTGGGTAGCCAAGAAGTAGCAAAATACAGTTTGAATGCGCTTGCGGGACACGGTAGTTTAGAATACCACCCCACGCAAAATAATAGTATTAACATTATTGTAGAAAGAGCGCAAAGCAAAAACTTCCCTGTTGGGGTTCTAAAGGTCGTTACACTCGTTCAGTTTGTTGACGCAGAGTTCCCTGATGGAAAACATAAAGAATATACCATAGCTATTGGAAGAGTAGTTAAGGGGGAATCTAAAGATATTATCATTTAATTTTTTTAATCAACTCAAGAAATAAAATATGGCAGGATTAAACAAAGAAATATGGGAAAGACAAATTGCGGAGCGGTTTATTCCCAGCAACGACTTTCTTAATGATGGGGTAGATTATTCTCAATTTGCTACATACGACAGCATAAACAAACCTGTACAAGGTCCTTTACAGACGGCAGTGTTTAACCCAACGCTCCCTATGGCGGTTCAAACCGTAACTGACACCAATAACCAAATTGTGATGCATGATTTGGCGACACCGCCTACACGCATCACATTCCCCGAAAAAATAGAGCTGTCTTATGATAAAATGGAAGCGGTTATTAAATCGCACAGAAAATCTTTACAAGACGCTATCGGTAAAAGAACCTTGTTTGAAATATCTCCTAGCGCAAACGCCACAGAAATGCCTGTAATTAGCGCGACAGGCACAGCCACCGCAGGAAACCCAAGACCTGTTGCCAAAGAAGATATTGCAAAAATGGCTGAACTCTTTGATGCGCAAAATTTCCCCGAAGGTAGAACGCTCATACTTACGCCATTTCAGTTCTGGGCGTTGGTCAATTCTGATGAGGCGCTGCGCAACCAATACTCCTATAACGCTAAAACAGGAGAAATTACGGGAGAGTTGTTGTATTACTATGGGTTTAAAATTCGCAAACGAAGCGGCACACCTAACTACACTCAGGCGTTAGTTAAGCAAGGGTATGAGGTATCTGATGCTAATAGTAGACAAGCGGCTATTGCTTATGTAGATAAAACATGGCTTTTTGGTTACACTGCTCCCGAACTTATTACAACAAGAACCCCTGAATATTTGGGCGATGTGTTCAATTTTGCTTGTCGTTTTGGCGCAGGTAGGGAAGCAAATAGATGTGTAGGGGTTATTGTGAGTACAAATGCGTAGCCGTGTAAGCGTTAGGCATGCGGAGGGCATGCGTAGCATGGTGCAACGCACCGAAGCGATAGCGCAGCCCGCAGCACGCCGACCTGCGTCGCGAAGCAAGCAGGAACGCTCAAAAAATATAAATATACTATGAAAGAAATTATCAACCGATTACGGGCAGAAACGCCCAAGTTTTGGAAAAAAGTGAGAAGCATCTGCACAGCAGCGGGCAGTACCGCTATGGCTATTTACGGGTACAGCTATTACGCACAGCTCCCGCCCATTGCCGTAGAAATTGCTAAAATATGTGCCTGTATCGGCTTCTTTGGAACGTTCCTTTCTCAACTAACCGTAAAAGATAATGAAAATAAATAGATACTTTCTTTTTGTTGGCTTTGTGGTGTTGCTTATTGCTTTGATATTAGCAGGAATGCTATATATCCAAAAGCAACTGCAAGCCAACAACGACAAGCTTGTAGAACTGTACCTCAAACACAGCAAATCTACCCCATTAACGGATACGATACGCATACCCGTGTATTACAAAGTACCTGAAATAAAAGTAGTAGAACGTCCTGTGGTAGTAAAAGAATATCTAAAAGACACACTTGCTCGCTCCGAATTAGATTGGCAAACCCTCATTCTTTCCCAAAAACTTAAACTTGACCTGTTTAATAGACCTCGCAGTTTTAATATAGTTACTATTGATACGTCAGGTAAAATATTAGAGAACTTCTATAAAGTGCCTTTTTTGACCAAAGAAATTAAGATAAACAGTATGGGTCAGGTAGAATACAAGAAACGCAAACTCATTGGGCTTAAAATAGCCACAGGAATACTTGTTGGAACTTTAACTTATACAAAAATCAAACAAAAACTATGAATTGTGTATTGAAAACAACATTGGTGGCGTTTGCCCTTCTTGTGGTAATTTCCACTACAATTTTTGCAAAAACCAAAACAAACAAAACTGTTATGACAAACATCAATCTTATTGAATATGCTATATTGCATTGCTCGGCTACCCCCGAAGGTAGAGAATATACAGGTTTTCAGTTGGCGGATTACCATCTAAAACCAGTAGAACTTGGAGGAAGAGGGTTTTCCCGTCCTGGCTACAATAAGGTTATTCGCTTAGATGGTACTATTGATAGTCTACTCACCGATAACGGCGACGAGTACGTAGATGACGAAGAAGTCTCTTGGGGCGTGTGGGGAACCACAAACAAAAAAGCAGTAAACGTGTGCTATGTAGGAGGATTAGCCAAAGATTGCAAGACCCCGAAGGATACGAGAACACGCGAACAACTCAAAGCTATGGAAAGCCTTATATGGTATTATATACATATTAGTCCGAGCATAAAAATAGGAGGACATCATCAGTTTGGTGTCTATAATAATGGCGTATTGGACAAGGTAAAGAACAATAAGGCGTGTCCAAGTTTCTGGGTGCCTGATTGGTTGAGAACTATCGGCGTACCTGAACAAAATATCTTTACCGCAGACCCATTTAACTACCAAAAAATATTCGGAAAAAAATGAACGACAGATATTTAATTTCGGGAGTTGTGGGTTTTATACATGGATTATACCACTTTGTGCTTTCCGAAGAGGTTTTTAAGGCTTTTGTTGTTGGGGCTTGTACTTCTATCGGAGGGTATATTGGGCTTTGGGTATTTAAACAAATTTTAAAGAGCATTCAAAAATTAAAAAAAACATGAAAGAGTTGTATCTTTTTTTAACGGAGTTGATTACTTCACACGACAATTCCATTTTCGTGGATTTGTACAAATCTAATCACCAACAAGATGTGATAACTACTCCAAGTGTGCTGATAGACATTAGCGGGATAAACCTTAGAGAATACAAAAAAGATGTTTTGCTTGCAGAGGTGCAGGGCAAACTGCACTACTTGCAAGATGAATACACTGATTCTGATAATCAATCTAATACACAGCAAAATTCTTTAATGGTATTAGACAATGTTCAAAAACTTATCGGCAAGATACACTTGGCAAGCAATAATTATTTTAGCCAAATTCAGGTGCGCTCCATAGAACAAATAAGCGAAGTAACCAACGTAAATACGTTTGTAATCGGGTTCAGTACTTATTTCTTGCTTAAAAGAGATGTTTTGCAAAACGCGCTTATTACATTAAATCTACAAGAAACCGTATCATATTAAGCTATGCCATTACCAAATGTAAATGTAAATGTTATTGGAGGGGGTCTCGGGCAGTAATGTTAAATTCTATGTAAATTTGTATATTTGTGGTTGTATTAACGTAATAAAGTTGAATTATATTATGGAATTTAGCCAATTTATCGCACAAACGAAAGATAGCCGCAGACTTCAAGGTC
>Ga0272446_1007430_pt1 | contig 10891 bp, 10 predicted proteins | sample YNPCB0061_FD_194587 | JGI IMG/M metagenome (GOLD analysis project Ga0272446, IMG submission 194587) | Hot spring microbial mat communities from Yellowstone National Park, WY, United States - YNP-CB-006-1 | ecosystem: Environmental > Aquatic > Thermal springs > Hot (42-90C) > Sediment | place...
GGCGTTGCCTTAGGTAGCGCCCTTTTTTATTTTTATTATTAAGTTACATAAAAGCTTTTTACCAAAATGTTCAAAATAATTCATGTGATATTATTCTTTTATTTAATTGAAGTAAAACCACAATCATTTGATGACTTTTACAGAGCTGTTAATTCATTTGAAAGTGATTCCATCTTAAAACATTTGAATTTTCTTGCAAGTGATTCATTACAGGGAAGAGGATTAGGTACTGATGGAATTGAAATTGCTTCAAAGTATATTGCGAATAAATTTCAGCAGTATGGATTAAAGCCAAATCCGAAATCAAACAATTATTTCCAGGAAATTCCGATGCACGGAAGTCTTCCATTAAGCTCATCCGAATTAAAATTATACAATAAAGATTCAGTTATAACACTCAGATATTCTCAAGATTATTATCTTTATAAAGGAGGACAGCAGACATACATACCTTCGCCTTTAGAAATAGTTTTTGTAGGATATGGAATTTTTGCTCCGGAATATGATTATAATGATTATCAATCTGTGGATGTAACAGGTAAGATTGTTGTTTACCTTGATAATGAACCTCTATCTGATGATCCGGATTATTTTAATGGACGCAGCCCAACTCATTATAGTTTTGCAGAAGTTAAAAGACAAATTGCTTTAAGCAGAGGTGCTGCCGGAACAATCATTATTCCTTTTGAAAATTATAATGATTGGAATTTTGTAAAACGAGATTTTGATCTTGAAGATATAAATCTCGCTTATAGTGTCACAAGTAATCTGAGTTTGATAATCAATCCTGAGTGTGTTAATTATATTTTTAAAAACTCTGGTTATTCTTTTGAAGATATTGTTAAAATGTATAACTCACATAAAATGAAATCTTTTGAATTAAAAACTCTGCTGACTTTCAAAGGATCATTTAAGGAAAGAAATTTTCTTGAAAAGAACATCATCGGAATTCTTCCTGGAGTTGATGAAAAACTTAAAGATTCTTACCTGATAATTTCAGCCCATTACGACCATTTGGGAATTGGTATTTCTGTTAATAATGATTCCATCTATAATGGTGCACTTGATAATGCTATTGGCGTCTCGGTTTTACTGGAGATAGCAAGAGTCTTTTCTAAGTTTGAAGTTGCACCGAAACGAACAATTGTATTTATTGCATTCACAGGAGAAGAGAAAGGATTACTTGGTTCAACTTATTATTGTGATAATCCAGTTTTCCCATTATATAAGACCATAGCAAATGTAAACATAGATGGTATTGCGTTCTTCAGAGATTTCAAGTCAATTGTAGGTGTTGGAGCTGAATATTCTTCTTTAGAAGATAAGCTATTGGAAACTGCTAACAGATATCAATTAACTGTTGAAGATATTCCAGATGAGTTTAATTCAATTAATGCATTTACTAATAGTGATAATTATGCTTTTGCATTTAACGGTGTACCTTCAATCTTAATACTCGAAGGCATAATCAATAAAACCAAATCGCGTGAAGAAGTAATAGATGCTTTTGTTGATTATTATCTCAATCGCTATCATACACCATTTGATGATTTAAATCAGAACATCGACATTATTGCAGCTGAGAGACACGCTAAAATAATTTTCGACTTTTGTTTTTCATTATCAAATTCATCTATAGCACCTGAATGGAAAAAAGATTCACCTTTTCTAAAAGCGAAACTCAGAAACATTGCTGAAAAAAGATAATGCATAAATTTTTAATTTTTAGTTTGATATTAACAGTTATATCAGTTTTGGGCTGCTCTTTCAAACCAGCAGGAGAAAACATTATAATTATTTCTGGTTCTGATACGATGTACGAACTGAACGAGAAACTTGCAAATGAGTATATGAAAGAAAATCCTGAAGTATCTATATATGTAAAAGGCGGAGGAACAAAGCTTGGGATAAACGATTTAATAAAAAATAAAACAGACATCTGTGCATCATCAAGAAATCTTAAACCTGATGAAGCAAAATTATTAGCGGAGTATTACGGCTCATTGGCATTGGTTTATTTAATAGCAAAAGATGGATTAAGCATATTTGTTAATCCAAGTAATTTTGTGAATGATTTAACATTAGAACAGGTAAAAAAAATATTTACAGGAAAGATTAAAAATTGGAAAGATGTTGGAGGAAAAGACACCGTCATTGTTCCGGTTTTACGAAATCCTAATTCAGGTACATATTTATATTTTAAAGAACATGTTCTTGATGATGAAGATTATACAGAGAATGGTATCACGCTACCATCTACAAGAGAAATTGTAAAATTTATTTCTGAAAATGAAAATGCAATCGGTTATGGTGGAGTAGGTTATAAAGAGGGAGTTATTCAGATTAAAATTGATGGTGTTCCACCAACAGAATTAAATATTCGCAATGATACATATCCAATTACAAGATATTTACACTTCTTTTTATCAAAGTCACCTTCAGGCAGAGTTAAGGATTTTATTGACTGGGTTTTATCACCATCTGGACAAAGCGTTATCCGAAATGCCGGATTTATTTCATTGTGGGAATATTCGCTTTAAATCTTTAACAATTCCTTAACATTGAGTTAATCATAAGTTAACTTTCCAATCTTACTTTTACTTCAAACAAATAGGAAAAAAGATTTGATGAACAAAAATTTTTTGAAAATTACTATGAGCAATTTTGAAAACTCAGTTCAACAACAAGATTTTGAAATTTTTAGCTGGAAAAAAATTAAAGAAAATCCCTTTGAGTTATTTAAGTCAGAATTTATAATACTTAAATTTTTACTTGATAAATCGAATATGGATTACAAAGAAGATTGGGCAATGGAATATGAAATGATCTACAATTCTCAGTTAATGGAAACTTAAATTCAAATAAAAGTGGGGGACAATTTTAAATTTGATTTATAAACTCTTCTGAACAATTCTTCAACCTTAACTTCTCCTGATTCAGTAATTTTATGCAGCTCAGATATGATTTCATTCGGCTCAAAGTAAATTATATTCGTTCTCAATGATTTCCCGGAATATCCAACCGTTGAAGCACCTGCGTTTAGAAAAGCAATACCTTTCCGTTCATAATATTCATTGTAATGAATATGTCCGTGTAAAACCAGGTCAATACCGTGTTTATTAAACAAGCTTAGTAATCTCTTTTTCTTTTTAAGTTTCATAGTTTGCTTTTCAATGTTCTGCCAGATTCCGGCAATTGATCTTTTAGTGTTTTTGATTTTATTAAAATGGTGGTGAATAGCTACAACTTTAAAGTAATCCGAATCAGAATATTTCTCCAGAAGATCATTCAATGAATTGAAATGATTCAGCTTAACTTCACCATTAGAAGCAAAAGGATTTTTGTATTTAGAATATTCAGCAATTGAATTGATTCCGATAATTAAAACATTATTTACAATCTTCACGAAGGGATAAATGCTGTCTTCAGAATTAGTGATTATGTTTTCAAAACTTTCAGAAAATATTTTATTAAAAAGTTTCAACTTTTCTTCATAATCAACTTCCTTACATCTTTCAGGGAAAGAGAATATGTCAGTAGGTTTCTGTGGTCCGCCAAAAATATCATGATTACCTGGAACAACAGTAAGCTTAGCAGAATTTCCGAATCCTTCTTTGAATAACATTTTTTTTAATAAAGCTAAATCACTTTCATCTGCATTATCAGTTAAGTCACCGGAGATAATCAAATGATCTACTGATTTTGATGAAATATATTTGATTAGTCTTTTTATTCTTTGAAGGTTTGAATCATTAAATAATGTATTCAAATGTAAATCTGAAATGTGAGCAACTTTCATTTTGTTTTTATATCCTTGAAATGTTTAATTAAAAATATTGACTGACTGCTTCTTTTTCCATCACATCATTTTGTGTAAAAGGATTAGTATTCAGATATCGTCGTTTTTTATTCTCTTTCAGATATTGAAGGTCAACAAGAATCAAAGCATCAATGCAATTACTAAAATTAAGATCGATGTTAAATCCGAGAAATTGAACTCCGCCTGGTAAACACAAATCTGCATATTGCTTATATAAAACCGGAATAGTAAAGCCGAAATTGTTCAACATGTTTTTAAGTAACACTAATTCTTTCTGATAATCATCACTGTTAAAAATCTTATTTAGTTTCTCAACAGAACTTTTTGATAATTCAAATGGATTGAGTGGAGTAATAAAATTTCTTTTTGGTGGAAACCACTTTGAGAAGAAGTAAACAATCAATTCCTTGGCTTCAGTGGAATAATTATTACTCAAACTTACAGGTCCAAATAAATATCTGATATGTGGATTTACCGAAAGATATTTTCCGATTCCTTGCCATAAATAATCTAAAGCCAAAGAATTCCAGTATTTTGATTGAACAAAACTCCTTCCCAACTCAACAGCACTAAATAGCAATGGAACGAAGCTTTCATTAAACTTGAACAAAGTTGAAGTATAAAATCCATCACTGTTGAATTTAGTTAAAACTGATTTACCATCTGCTAAGCGATATGAACCAACAATTTCAAGCTGATTATCATCCCACAAAACAATGTGTTTATAATATTTATCAAATTTATCAGAATCTTTTTTTGTTCCAGTGCCTTCACCAACTTTTCTGAAAGTAAGTTCTCTTAATCTTGCAATTTCTCTAATGATGTCTTTGCTCTTTTCATATTCAACCAAAAAAATCTTTTTCCCATCAGTCGTCTGACCAATAAAGTCATTATTATAAATCTGAGACCTCAACTGTCTTGCAGATACAGGATGAATAACATTTTTTTCTGTCTCAAATACTCCTTTTTTATTCCTGCCAATTAGATACAAATGTTTTTTAAGTGATTTTGTTAGAAACTCTATTCTCTGATACTTTGTATTGAATGCTTTGGGAGAAATCGGATGATCAATTTTTATTTCGTAAGATTTATTTCTCTTATTGAATAATTCATACGGAAGTAAAAACATTGACAGCTTTTTGCTGAAAAGGGAAATGAAATAAAACAGAAAAGAATTTCTGCCTCGAATAAAAATCGGTAGTACAGGTGTTTGAAATTTTTCAGCAAAGTAAACAGCCCCTTTGTTCCACTTTTTGTCTTTAATTCCTTTTATCGTTAATCGGGCAACTTCGCCGGCGGGAAAAATTATAATCGCATTTTCTTTTTTTAAAGCTTCAGAAATTAGTGTATAATTTTTTTTAAGATCTTTCTTAGATAATAAATCAAAAGGAAGAAAATAATCGGCAAGATTTTGAATATTCATCAAAACATCATTGGCTATAATTTTAACATCGTTACGGATTTCAGAAACTAATTTTAACAAAATCAATCCATCAAGTCCGCCAAGCGGATGATTAGCAACAATAATTAGTTTTCCTTCGCTTGGAATCTTTTCTCTGTCTTTGTTGGAAAGTTTATAAGAAATATCAAGTTCATCAAAAAGTTCCTCAATAAATTCAATTCCAGTTTTATCACCATGCTTTTCTAAAAAACGATTGATTCTCGGAATAAATAAAATTCTGTCCAAAGAAAGATAAAATATTTTTGAAAAGACATCCGGAAATCCAGACAGAAAGCTTGGAAATTTAGATTTGATGATTTCTTTAGTGCTGATGTGATTCATTAACTAATTCGAATTTTCATCAGCAAGTTAAGAATCCAATGTTAATAGAATGTTAAGGCAGTGTTAATTAATCTTTAACTAATTCACTTTCTTTCTTTTTTCTGAAACTTCTGAAAGCATACAAAGTTTGAGCAAAATAATTTTTAGGGAAGTATGTTTTCAAACCGTATTCATCGGGCTTTGATGGAGGCAAGTATGCAGTTCCGAAAATCCAATCCCAGATTGCCAGCTTTGTTGCAAAATTTCTGTTTCTTCCTTTACCGGTTGAATGATGCCAGCGATGCATTTCGGGACCATTAATAATTTTCTGAAGCCAGCCAGTTCTAACATCAATGTTGGAATGAATATACATTCCCCAAACGGCGCTGATTACACCTTTGTAAGAAATAACTTCAACAGGAGCACCTAATAAGACAATTGGAGCGAATTCAACAGTCTGATTGATTAAGATTTCCAATGCGTGAGATCTTGAACCGGAAAGCCAATCAACTTTCTTGGGTGAATGATGCGCTTCGTGAATTCTCCAAAGCCATTTATTGCTGTGCTGCCAGCGATGCATAAAGTAAATGTAAATATCGTGCGTGACAGTGAAGAATATCAATTGCAGCCAAATTGGAACATTAGCAAAAAGTTTTAATCGTGAAAGACCTGTGCTTGCATCAATTGAATTTATAATGAACGAAAAAATTATAATGCTGAGAATGTAGCTTTGAGCGATTGTGTATAGAGCTAAATCATCAAAGAAACCTTCACGTAAAATTTCCTGTCCTTTTGTGTAAGGGAATAATCTCTCCAGAATAACAAACAAAACTGCAGCAGAAATTATAATAAGCATAGAATATTTTTCTGCTGCAGAAAGACCGTTTATATAATTTATCACAAAGTTGAAAACATCAGAAAAAATGTCAGCATTATTTGAAATAATTTTTTCCATAATGCTTACTTAACTCTCCTTAATTTCTGAATCTGACTTTTTTCGCTTTCGTAAACTTTTTTAATTCCATCTCCAAGTGCAATTTCAATATCACGAATATTTGACACAAGTCTTTGTAAACCACCCATTTCAACAGAAGCTGCCTGATCAGTTCCCCACATTGCCCGATCAAGTGTAATATGTCGTTCGACAAAACAAGCACCTAAAGCAACTGCAGCCCAGGTTGGAGCTAATCCAACTTCGTGTCCTGAATAACCAATCGGTATTGTTGGATATTTCTTTCTTAATGTTTCAATCATTCTAAGATTAAGTTCTTCATTCTTGCAAGGATAAGATGAAGTTGCATGAGCAAGAAGGAGATTTTCCATTCCAAAAAAGTTTACTGCTGCTTCAATCTGTTCCATAGTTGACATTCCCGTTGACATCATAATCGGTTTGTTTAATGCTTTATGTTTTTTCAATAATTCAAAATCTGTAAGTGATGCTGAGGGAGTTTTATATAAGGGAGGATTGAACTGTTCAATAAAATCAACTGAAGGTTCATCCCAGCAGGAAGCAAACCACATTATTCCAAGTTCTTTACAGTAGCGATCAATTTCTTCATATTCTTCCTTACCAAATTCAACTTTGTGACGGTATTCGAGATAGGTGATACGTCCCCAGGGAGTATCTCTTTCAAGATTCCATTGATCTTTTGGAACGCAAAGTTCCGGAGTTCTCTTTTGAAATTTTACCGCATCGCAGCCAGCGTGTTTAGCTCCTTCAATCATCTTTTTTGCTATTTCAAGATCACCATTGTGGTTAATACCAATTTCACCGATGATGAATACAGGATGACCATCACCAATTATCCGATTTCCAATTTTAATTTCTCTTAATTTCATAGAATTCCTTATTATTGTTTGAGTGAGATTAATAGTTCAGCAAATTCTCTGAAAGCTCCGTGACCTCCTTTTGCTTCACATATATAATCAGAAATATCTTTAATAAAGTTCATTCCATCGGAAGGGGTTGCAGTTAATCCAACAAGTTTCATAATATCATAATCATTTGAATCATCACCTATGTAAGCTATGTTCTCAGCTTCCAACTGATTTTTCTTTTTGATTTCTTCAAGCAAAGCTTCTTTATCTTTTACTCCAAGATAAACCTGAGTTATTTTTAGTTTTTCTGCTCGTGACTTAACCGTTCCGGAATTTTCACCAGTGATAATTATTGTTTCAATGTCTGCATATTTTCTCAGTCTTTCAACACCCATTCCATCACGAATCGAATATCTTTTCAATGCTTCACCAGTTGGTGAGTAATAAATTCCAGTATCAGTAAGAACTCCGTCAACATCTGTAATAACAAGTTTAATTTTTTCGGCTTTAGCTTTCAGATGTGAATTTTTTTCAGCTAGTTTTTTATCAATTACCATGCTGTCCAACCTCCGTCAACTACTAAATTTGCGCCTGTCATATATGAAGAAGCATCGCTTGCAAGAAATACAATTGCGCCTTTGTAATCATCTGCTGAGGCCATTCTTCCAAGCATTGTTTTGGCAGAATAATTTTTAACAAAATATTCGTCCTGATTATTTTCAACTCCACCTGGTGATAGTGTATTAACTCTGACTCCTTTGTTACCCCAATAAGCAGCAAGAAATCTTGTGAAGTTTATTATAGCTCCTTTTGTTGCAGGATAAGAAGGTGATTTATAGAATGACTGAGTTCCGTCAGGTTTTTTGTAAATAGATTGATCAGGTCCAACCATACCATAAGTTGATGCAATGTTTATTATACTTCCTTTGCCATTTTCTGCCATTACTTTTCCGATAATTTGTGAACAAAGAAAAGTGCCTGTTACATTTACATCGAGAGACTTTTGCCACATATCGAGAGGATAATTTTCAAACATTGAAAGTTCTGCTGCTGCTTGCGGATTTTCAAACATATCATTTATTGCGGCGTTATTAACAAGAATATCAATTCTGCCAAATTTATTTAAAGTTCTATCTCTCAGATTTTCAACAGAAGCTTTCTCAATAATATTTACACCAACGCCAATTGATTCTGTTGGAAGAGTATCAGCAAATTGCTGACAGGATAATTCATTCAAATCAGCAACCACTACATTCGCTCCTGCTTCAGCTAAAGCAAAGCAGTGATGTTTACCTATTAATCCTAATGCACCAGTTACAATTGCAACTTTGCCGCTTAAGTCGAATAATTTTTTTACATCAGTCATATTTATTTCTTTACTTTTGGTTTCATATTAAAATTACCAACTTTTCTGAAAACAGGTTCAACAGGTTCACCTCTTAAATAATGTTTAACATTTTTTTCATCAACTGCTTTTTTAAGAATTGGCAAAACATCTTCATAAGCTTTCAAGGTATAATCAATATCTTCATCGGTATGTGAGAAAGACATATTGTGAAATCCTCCCCAAAGTATTCCGCGTTTTATCATTTCCTGTTGAACAAGTGATTTCATTTCAAGAGGGTTGCATCCTGATTTTTCTCCATCGAAAGTGATGATAGTTCTGCAATCAAATCCAGAACATTTTGTGTAATCCATTCCAAGTTTTTGAGCAATTGAGTTATAACCATCTTTAAGTTTTCTTCCTTGCTTAGCGAGATAAGCAGGAACATTTTTTTCAATAATTTCTGTTACCGTTGCTTTAACTGCAGCCAGTGATAAAGCTTCACCGCCAAAAGTTGTAAAGAAGAAAACATCTTTTTCAAGAAGTTTCATAATCTCTTTTTTGCCAGTAAGAATTGAAACAGGCATTCCATTAGCAACAGCTTTTGAGAAGCAGGCAAGGTCTGCTTTAACACCAAAATATTCCTGAGCTCCGCCAACAGCAATTCTGAATCCTGTCCACATTTCATCAAATATTAAAACAGTCCCGTTTTCTGTGCAAACATCGCGAAGTTTATGCAAGAAATTATCTTTAGGTTCTTCGAAAACAAAAGGTTCAAGAATAACGCACGCAGTATCTTCATCAATTGAATCAATAACTGATTGAATATCATTGTAGTTAAATGTATATGTTAAATCTTGAACAGCTTGTGGAATTCCTTTATTGCGGTCTGTAACGGCAATGTACCAATCGTGCCAGCCGTGATAACCGCAGCATAATACTTTGTCCCTTCCGGTGTAAGCTCTGGCAAGGCGAACAGCTGCAGAAGTTACATCAGCTCCAACTTTGCTGTAACGAATACTTTCGGCATTTGGTACAACTTTATTTATCAATTGAGCGACTTCAACTTCAAGTGGATGCATAAGAGAAAAGGTAATTCCATCTTTAAGTTGTTCCTTAATTGCTTCATCAACTTTATCATAAGCATAACCGAGTGATAAAGGACCAACTGCCATTGTGTAATCAATATATTCATTGCCATCAACATCCCAAACATGTGAACCTTTTCCGCGTTGCAAATATTTTGGTGCCACACCTTTAATATTCTGACCGGGACCTTTTGCAAGTGTTTGAGTTTGAGCTGGAATTAGTTCAAGTGCAATTTTATAATATTCGTCTGATTTTGTGATTTTTGGATAATCTTTATTAAACTCAACTTTGTTAGGCATAATGTTTCCTCATATAATTTTTGTTTGATCTGCAGTAATGGTTTTTAATTCATTTAAATGATTCCGGTACCAGTTAACACCGTTATACTTTTCATTAATTTTTTTTATTTCCGGTTTTGATTCAAGAAGTTGAAGTATATCATTCAATCCAAACTTAGAATTTTTATGATAGAGTTCATCATATACTCTTTTTATAAATTCATAATCTTCAGGATAATCAATTGTAAAGCGATGTGTCATAGAATAATTTAATCCGGTTTCCCATTCAACATTTCCAATTCTGAACTTATCAGGATTTTCCCAAATGTATGGAGTTGTATGCTCTCGTTCTAATTGTCGTTTTGCATTTTTCCATGCTTCTTCAAGCACATTAAAATGCATTATCTCAACATCATTACCATCAGGATAAGTAGCTGGGTGAAGATTAGAAACAAAATCAAAATCAGATGAATGCTCAATAAAAAATCCGATTACCTTATCAATAACTTTTGGATCAATCAATGGACAATCAGAAGGAATTTTTACAACAGCATCAGCATTCAATAACTTAGCAGCCTGATAATGTCTATCGAGTAAATCATCCGTACTTCCACGATAAAATAAAAAATTATTTTCTTTGCAGATTTTTTCTATAACATCATCAGAAGATTCTTTAGTGGTTGCTACTATTATTTCTCCGGCGAGTTCAGATAATTTAACTCGTTCAACCATTCGAATTAAAAGAGGCAAACCGGCAAGCGGCATTAAAACTTTATTCGGCAATCTGCTTGAACCAGTTC
>Ga0272446_1007431_pt1 | contig 10891 bp, 10 predicted proteins | sample YNPCB0061_FD_194587 | JGI IMG/M metagenome (GOLD analysis project Ga0272446, IMG submission 194587) | Hot spring microbial mat communities from Yellowstone National Park, WY, United States - YNP-CB-006-1 | ecosystem: Environmental > Aquatic > Thermal springs > Hot (42-90C) > Sediment | place...
CGACATGTGACACCGTTGACCGCCCTCCAGGTGCGTATCCTGGAGTTGCTGGGGTTGTCGCCCGCCGTCTACACCGCCCTGGCCGAAAATTGAGCAATGTCACTATTTTTTCAGCGAATGGACAGTTTGTATGCTCAAGCATTTCGCAATCTTCCCGGAAGCTCCAACGCTTCCGGGAAGATGAAGAACCAGCCAAATGGTCGGCGGTCAGCCGAATCAGGGATGACCGCTCAGTCGAGACGCCAATTCTGGATGTCCCAGCTCAGGCTACCCCACATGTTGACTTCGTAGCCGCTGAGCCGATTCGAGGCGCCGTAGCCTTCGGTGAACAGATAGAGATTGAGGCGCGGCAGTTCGGTTGCGATGAGATCGGACAGCTCGCAATACGCCGCACGGCGCTCATCCAGATCGACCGTGGCGCCCGCCGCCCGGATCAACTCGTCGGCGCGGGCGTTGACCCAGCGCGATGCGTTGGCGCCCGCCGGGTTCTCCGCCGTCGGGATCGCCGTGCTCAGATAGGTGTTGGCAATCGAGGCTTGCGGCTCCATCGGCAAACTGGTGTCGTAGACAAGAATGTCAAAGTTGCCGAGTTGACGCGGCGCGCCGTCCTCGAACGAGCCAAAGATGATCGAGAAGTCGTCGTTTTGGATCGTCGTCTCGATGCCGACCGCCTTGAACATCTCCGCCAACGCCTCCTCCAGCTTCACCAACTGTTGGAAATTGGTGTAGCCGTTGAGCTGTACGCGCAGCCGCGTGCCATCCTCGGCGTAGGCCGCCCCCTGCGCGACACGGATGCCGTCTGGCCCCTCGACCCACCCGGCTGCTTCAAGGAGCGCCTTCGCCGCCTCGGGATCATACGGATACTTGCGCTCCTGGTCACATCGATACCAGCCGTAGGCAAAGGGCGTCGCCGTCTCGATCACGCCTGGATTGACTGAGGTCACAATCAGATTGTAGTCGATGGCATGGGCGATTGCCTGGCGCACACGCAGGTCGCCCAGAATTGGATGCGGCGGTTCGGCGCCGGGATCATTGTCGAACGGACGGCTGAGGTTGAAGAAGAGCGTCATGTTCCACTGACCAGGAATCTCCTGCAGTGTGGCCATCCCGTTCATCTGCGCATCGTAGACCTCTTTGACCTCCCCAGGCCAGAGCTGAACGTGCGCCTCGCCTTGCGCCATCATTGCCATCTGCGCGCCCGGATCGGGCACGATCGTGAAGATCACGCGGTCGATGTAGGGCTGTCCTTCCAGGTAGTAGTGCGGGTTGCGATCCATCACGATGCTTTCGCCAGCGTTCCACTCGGTGACGACGTAAGGTCCTCCAGAGACAGGGTTGCGATTCCACGCCCATTGCAGCATCTCTTCCGGCGCGCCGGTGGCATGGCGTGGCAGGATGCCGTACATGAATTGCTGTAGATACGCCTGGTTGAGTTCGTTGTAGGTGATGACCGCGGTCAGTTCGTCGGGCGTCTCGATCGAGGCGATCTTCTCAAAGCCTAGCGACAGCACATTGCCGCTTTCAGGATGGGAGACTGCTTCCCAGGTGAACTTGATATCGTCGGAGGTGATCGGTTCGCCGTCAGACCATTTGAGATCCGGGCGCAATTTCCATGTCACCGTCAGATAATCGGCAGAGACGCCGCCATTGGCGACCGTCGGCAGTTCGGCGGCGAGCACAGGCACAAACTCACCCTGGGCATTGGGCACAGCCAGCGGCGCGCTGACCGCGTCCGCCACCTGGCGCACGATGGCGGCTACGGCGTGATATTGGTTGAGCGAGGCCGGTTCTTCAGGAATGATCACCACAACCTGGCTGGGCGCTGATGAATCGCCGGGTGCAGGCGCACTGGCTGGCGCGCCACAAGCTGCCAACGTCAGCACAGCGATCAAGAGCATCCCGACGGCGGCAGCCAGCCTTGTCTGGCGGCGAAGAATGATGGGTGGATTGCGTTTCATAGGTTCTCCTTTGTTGGTTGAAAGTCGTCTATGCCTGCACCCCGCCAGGACGTCGCTTGTGTCTCAGCGGGCGGAATACGGATCAAACGCATCGCGCAGCCCGTCGCCGATGTAGTTGATTGACATGCTCGTAATGAAGATCATCAGCCCCGGAAAAATCATCAACCACGGCGCGCGCAGCGCGTAAGTCTGCGCCGTGGCAAGTAGATTGCCCCATGATGGCGTCGGCGGCTGCACGCCAAAGCCAAGATAGCTCAACCCCGATTCAGTGATGATGGCGTAGGCGACCATCAGCGTTCCCTGCACGATGATCAGGCTCACGGTGTTGGGTAGAATGTGACGGCTCATAATACGGCTGTGTCCGGCGCCGATGCTTTCCGCTGCCAACACAAAGTCGCGCTGCTTGAGACGCAGAAACTCGCCGCGCACAATGCGCGCAGGCCACATCCACGACAGCACGGCGATGACAAAAATGACGATGAGCACACTGCTGGTCAAGCCAAGCGCCGGAATCTCGCGCAGCAACGTGGCAATCAGGATCAGCACGAAGAGCGTCGGCAGCGTCAGAAAGCCGTCGGTGATGCGCATGAGCACGTTGTCGATCCATCCGCCGAAATAGCCCGCCACCATGCCGACCAGAACGCCGATGAACAGGCAGAGCACTGTTGCACTTAGCCCAACCGTCAACGAGATGCGTCCGCCGTAGAGCGTGCGCGTAAAAACATCGCGCCCCAGGTCATCGGTGCCAAACCAGTGTTGCAGCGACGGCGGTTGCAGCGCGTTGGCTGGATTCTGCTGTGTTGGCTCGTAGCGGCTCAACGGCGCAAAGACGGCGCTGGCGATCACCAGCCCAAGCACAGCAATGGCGACCACCGCCAACCGATGGCGTAGAAAGCGTCGCCAGATCAGAACGCGCAGCGGCGCAGCTTCTGTCATCTTTTGGGCAGGCGCTGCAAACGCCTCGTTCAATGTCAGCTCACTCATAGCGCACCCGCGGGTCGAGCCGTGCATAGAGCATGTCGGCGACCAGGTTGGCGACCACGATCAGCACGGCGTTGATCATGATGATCGCCATCAAAACCGGATAGTCGCGACCACGCGCCGCCTCCCAGAAGAGGCGCCCCATGCCGGGCCAGGAGAAGATCGTTTCGATGAAGAGCGCGCCGGCAAAGACAGAGGGCAAATCGAGCGCAATCATCGTGATCAACGGGATGACCGCGTTGCGCCCGGCGTGGCCGTAGATCACACGACGCTGCGACAGCCCTTTGGCGACCGCTGTGCGCACATAATCGGCGTTGAGCGTCTCCAACATGCTGGCGCGGAAGAAGCGTGAATACCATGCCACCCACGTCGAACAGAGCACCGCCACCGGCAAAATCATGTGCCAGATCAGATCACCAGGCGTTTTCTGCGCGCCGAGCGTGTACATGCCGCCCGCTGGCAGCAATGGCCCACCGGTGAACGGATTGTCGAGCCACACGTAAAAGATCAGAATTGCGACCAGGCCCAGCCAATACACTGGCGCCGACTGCCCTGCAAAGGAAAGCGTCGTCACCAGGTAGTCAAACCAGGAATACTGGCGCAACGCGGAGAGCGCACCGAGCGGAATCGCAATCAGCACAGTCAGGATGAAAGCTGTGCCGACAAGCAGCAGGGTGTTTGCCACGCGCTCGCCGATCATCTCGGCAACCGGGCGATTGGTCTTGATCGAACGCCCGAGATCGCCCTGCATGACAGACGATATCCAGGAGATGTATTGCGTATGAAGCGGCTGATCCAGACCGAGGCGCATCCGCAGTTGCTCGCGCTGCTCCGCCGTGATATTCGGGTTGCGTTCCGCCTGCGCCAATGGACCCCCTGGCGCCGAACGAACCACCAGGAAGAGCACAATGCTCAGGACAAAGAGTAGAGGGATGGCGTGCAAGAGTCTTGTTAAGAAATATGTCCTCATGTGCAATTCGCAAAAGGTTGGGTTCGTTGTCTGCTACGAGTATGCCTCTGAGAGACTGTTTGCAAAGTCACCTGATTTGACGCAGAGGCGCAGAGATGCAGAGAAACGCAGAGAAAGCGCCTTGGAAATTGCACTGTTGTCCCTCTGCGAATCTCTGCGTCCCCGCGTCTCTGCGTCAAGAGCGACCTTACCAAACAGCTTCTGAGATTGTTTGTGCTCGGAATGATAGCTCACAAATGCCAGATCGCTCAACAGCCCGAAAAAGGTGAGGTCGACTTCGTGCTGGGTGCAAAGTGGTTGTCGTAGGTGAATGCTCTCCACTTGAATTCTCGCGTGACTTTTGTCGCAGCGCATTCCCGCCTATCCCGCTATCCTGTTGACCACTGAACAGTCCCTCGGGTGAGTCACAGGAGGTTGTTGCATGGAAACATGGCCCTTGCCGCGGATTGATGCGGCGCGTTGCACGGGTTGCGAACGTTGCATCGAGATTTGCCCAACCCAGGCGCTGGCGCAAGTGGCGGACAAGGCCACGCTGCTCTATCCGGAGCGCTGCACCTATTGCACCTTGTGCGAAGACATCTGCCCAACCAACGCCATCGCGTTGCCGTTCTTGATCGTCTTTGCCAGGCAGCGACTCTGAGCCGCACTTCTGATCGGTGGCAGTGAAGTGCGCGGCGGAAATGATCGGTGGGAAAGGCCGCGCACCCGTTGGCGTATCGGGCGCATGCGGTCTGGTGAATAACTCATTTCATAACAAGGAGAGCGATCTATGAGGCGATTCATTCTATTGGCGTTGCTGCTATTGGCGTCAGCAGCAATCTTTGTGGCGTGCAGTGACGAGGAGCCGGAGCCAACCGCCACCCCTGCACCGGCGCCCATTCAAGCCAGCGGCGGCGGCTTGCCGGACGACCTGCTGGCGGTGGCGAATGCACGCGGCCTGACGCCGCAGGACATCCGCGCCGCCCTGAAGACCTACGTGCCCAGCGGCAAGATGGACGAGTATTATCTCTTTTCGTCGGGTGGGCAGTCAGGCAATGTGGTTGTGATCGGCGTGCCGTCGATGCGCATCCTCAAAAACATCGCCGTCTTTACACCGGAGGCATGGCAAGGCTACGGCTACGGCGAAGTCGGCACGGAAGCGGTGCTCGACGCTGGCAATGTAGATGACGTCAAGATTCGCATGGGTGACACCCATCACCCCGCCCTCAGTGAGACCGCTGGCGAGTATGACGGTCAGTTCCTCTTCATCAACGATAAAGCCAGCGCGCGCGTCGCCGTCATCGACCTGCGTGACTTCGAGACCAAACAGATCGTCAAAGACCCGAACCTGATCAGCAATCACGGCTCCTCATTCGTGCCGCCGAACACCGAGTACGTCATTCAGACCAGCCAGTACGCCACCCCGCTTGGTTGGGAATACGCACCGATCAGCGAGTACAAAGAGAAGTATCGTGGGTTGATCACCATGTTCAAGTTCGACCGTGAGAAGGGTCGCATCGACATGGATAAGTCCTTCAGCATCGAGATTCCGCCCTACTGGCAGGACTTGTGCGATGCGGGCAAGCTGGTCTCTGAAGGATGGGCCTTCTGCAACAGCTTCAACTCCGAGATGGCGACCGGCGGCATCGAGTCGGGCAATCCGCCCTTCGAGGCCGGCGTCAGCCAGCGCGACACCGACTACCTGCATATCTTCAACTGGAAGAAAGCCGCCGAGGTGGCGGAGCAGCCGGGCAAGACCGAGGTGATCAACGGCATACGCGTCATCCGCATCCCCACGGCGGTGGAGGAGGGCATCCTCTATCTGGCGCCGGAGCCGAAGAGTCCGCACGGCGTAGATGTGACGCCTGACGGCAAGTATCTGACTGTCGCTGGCAAACTCGATCCGCATGTGACGATCTACGCCTTCGACAAGATCATGCAAGCCATCGAAGCCAAAAACTGGACGACCGACGAATTCGGCATCCCCGTGCTGGACTTCGACGCCGTGATGCTGACGCAGGTTGAGCTAGGGCTGGGCCCGCTGCACACGCAATACGACGACAAGGGCAACGCCTACACCAGTCTCTTCCTCGACAGCGCCGTTGCAAAGTGGTCGCTGGGCGGCGATGACCCGGCCGGCTACAAGCTGCTGGAAAAATTGCCGGTGCAGTACAACATCGGTCACATTTCGGCGGCGGAAGGCGACACCGTCAGCCCGGATGGGCAGTATCTGGTGGCGCTCAACAAATGGGCGGTGGATCGCTTCCTGCCTGTCGGACCGCTGAAGCCGCAAAACGAGCAGTTGCTTGACATCAGCGGCGACACGATGAGTGTGCTCTACGATATGCCGATGGGCATCGGCGAGCCGCACTACGCCCAGATGATCAAAGCCGACAAGATCAAGGCGTGGGAAGTGTATCCGCAAGTTGGCTGGGACCCGCTGACGCAGGCGCCTTCGGAGTTCGCTGTCAAGCCCGGCGAAGAACGCATCGAACGCGACGGCAACAACGTGACGATCTACATGACCTCGGTGCGCTCGCACCTGACGCCGGAACACGTGACGCTCAAGCAGGGCGACAATGTCACCTGGCACATCACCAATATCGAGACGGCGCCAGATGCCACCCACGGCTTCGATATCGGCGGCCAGAACATCAGCCTGAGCATTGAGCCAGGCGAGACCGCCACCTTCCAATTCGTAGCACAAAACTCCGGCACCTACGCCTACTACTGCACCGAGTTCTGTTCGGCGCTGCACCTGGAGATGATGGGCTACATGATGGTGGCGCCGGAAGAGGCGAATTGAGAGAATAGGGGATTGAGAGATTGAGAGATTGGAGATTGGTCGTTGACCGAAGCTGCTCCTCCAATCCCCCAATCTCCTAATCTCCAGGAGCACGCAACATGTCATCAGAACTGGAAAAAATTGTCGGGCCACGCATTCCTGCCGATGAACTCAAAGCGCACCGGATGCGCTATATCATTCCGACGCTGCTCTTTGTGGCAGCTGCAGTGCTGTTGATCATCTCGATCCAACGTCCGTGGTGGCGGCTCAAGCTCAACGCGCCGCAGTATCCCGCCGGGCTGTACGTGACGGCTTACGTCAACCGCATGACTGGCGATGTTGCGGAAATCGATGGATTGAATCACTACATCGGCATGCGCCCGCTGGCGGAAGCCGCCGTCCTGGAGCAGTCGATCTCGGTCTTCGGTATTGTGGCGCTGGCAATGCTGATCCTGGCGGCGGCGTTCGTGCACAACAAATGGGCGGCGCTGTTGACGCTGCCAGCGTTGCTGTTGCCGATCTTCTTTCTAGCCGATTTGCAATTCTGGCTCGCCAACTTCGGCTTGAATCTCGACCCGAACGCGGCGCTCTCCAGCAGCGTCGATCCCTTCATCCCGCCAGTGCTGTGGAGAGGCGAGATCGCGCAGTTCAGCACTGTGCCACGCCTGCTCAGCGGCTTCTGGCTGTCGCTGTGGGCGTCGGGGCTGATCCTGGTCGGGCTGTACTTCCACCGCCGCGCGTACAAGCCGCTGGTGGAAGCGAGCCAGCACAAATCAGGAAGTTCTGAAGCGTGATGTGCGACGTGATTACAGGTCGAGGTGCGTGGTGAAAATGCCAATGTCCAATCAAGCCAGCATCGCCACAAGCATATTGGTCTTGCTTGTCCTCTCTGCGCTGGCGGCGCCGCTGTGCGCCGCTGCCGCAGGACAGGTGACGCCGCAAACGGCCACGGCGACCACGCAGTGCGGGCACGTCAGCCTGCAAGCCATGCTCGACGACGCCGCGCCCGGCGACGTCGTCTACGTGCCGGCGGGAACCTGGCAGGCGCCGCTTCACATCGACAAGCCGCTCACGCTGGAAGGTCAGGCCTGGCCTGTGATCCAGGGCGACGGCAGCGGCGATGTGATCCGCATCACCGCGCCAGGTGTGACGGTGCGCGGCTTTGTCGTGCGCGGTTCGGGCATCTCGCTCGACCGTGAGGACGCCGCCATTCGCTCCTCTGGCGCCAACACCGTGATCGAAAACAATCGCATCGAGGATGCGCTCTTTGGCATCTATCTGGAACAAGCGGCGGATAGCGTCGTGCGCGGCAACACGATCGATGGCATGGATTTGCCGATCTCGCGGCGCGGCGACGGGCTGAAAATCTTCTACAGCCCGCGCACCCTGGTCGAGAATAACGTGATGCGCGACACGCGTGACGCGCTGCTCTGGTACTCACCCTACAGCATCGTGCGCGGCAACGACTTTGCCACCGGCCGCTATGGGTTGCATATGATGCAATCGGATCACCATCTGATTGAGGAAAACATCTTCCGCAACAACTCGGTCGGCGTCTATGTGATGTACGGGACAGGCTTCGAGCTGCGCCGCAATCTGCTCGCCGATAATCGCGGACCCAGCGGCTACGGCGTCGGTCTCAAGGAGGCCAGCGATGTGCTATTGGAGGGCAACCGCATCGTCAATAACCGCGCCGGCGTCTATTCGGATTCGTCGCCCTTGCAACCGGAGACAACCGTCACCTATCGCAACAACCTCTTCGCCTACAACGAAATCGGGCTGGAGATGTTGCCCAACACGCAGCGCAACCGCTTCCAGGCCAACATCTTCCTCGACAATGGCGAACAGGTGAATGTCTACGGCGGCGGCGACTTGACGCACAATGCCTGGGCGGTCGATGGTCGCGGCAACTACTGGAGCGACTACGCCGGCTTCGACGCCAACGCCGACGCCATCGGCGACATTCCCTACGCCAGCAAAAGTCTCTTCGACACTCTGGCTGGCTCGCATCCAGAATTGCGCTTGTTCCACCTCAGCCCGGCCAGCGACGCACTCGATCTGGCGGCGAAAGCCTTCCCGATCTTTGCACCGCAGCCGCGCATGAGCGACCCGGCGCCGCTGATGCAGCCGCCCGCATTGCCAGCCACGCCCGGCCTGGCGCCGCCGCCGACCGCACTCAACCTGATCAGCGCCGCCAGCATAACGGTGATCGCGCTCATCATCCTTGCTGCTGGTTCGGGGGTGGGCACGCGACGGCGACGCACCTTCTCTGCGCCCTCTGCGTAATCGCAGACCAACAAAGTGACAACCGCCATGATTGAGTTTACCGACCTCACCAAATGTTACGGGAAGTTCACCGCCGTCGATCACCTGACGCTGCACATCCCTGCACGGCAAGCCGTCGCCTTGTGGGGCGTCAACGGCGCCGGCAAGACGACGGTCATCAAATGCCTGCTTGGGTTGCTGCATTTTGACGGGCGCATCACGGTGGATGGGCGCGATGTCCAGCGACAGGGGCGCGCCGCGCGTCAGCGCATCGGCTATGTGCCGCAGGAGCTGGCGTTTTACAAGGAAATGACCACCTACGACATGGCCGCCTTCTACGCCCGGCTGAAGAGCGTCACGGCTGATCGGATTGAGGCGGCGCTGGCGGAAGTCGGCTTGAGCGAGCATCTGGACAAGCCGGTCGGCGCGCTTTCCGGCGGCATGAAGCAGCGGTTGGCGCTTGGGTTGGCATTGCTGGCCGATCCACCCGTGCTGGTGATGGACGAACCGACCTCCAACCTCGACACCGCTGCACGCAGCCAACTGCTGCAATTGTTGGTGCGCGTCAAGCAAGCGGGCAAGACGATTCTCTTCACCTCGCACCGCATCGAAGAGATCGAGGCGTTGGCGGATGAAGTGGCAGTCATGGAGCGCGGTCAGTTACAATTTCGCTGTTCTGCCGCCGGGCTGGCGTCGCGCCTGGGCCTGCGCACACAGGTCAAATTTATCTTGCCGGGTCACCAGCTCGACCATGCATTGGCGGTTCTGCAGCGCGAAGGATTGGCTGCCCGGCGCAACGGCGTTGGCGTCATCGTTGAGGTGGCGCCGGGTGAGAAAGCGCGCCCGATCCACACCTTGCGTCGCGCCGATATCGAAGTTATTGATTTTGAGGTGGAGTGAATCGATGACGCCGGGAATCATCTGGGCGCTGGCGCAAAAAGAGTTGCGCGATGCGCTACACAATCGCTGGTTTTTGCTATACACACTCGCCTTCATCGGCCTGGCGCTGGCATTGTCGTACATGTCGCTGGCGGGAGCCGGCATTGCGGGCTTCGCCGGCTTTGGACGCACCGCCGCCAGCCTGATCAACCTGGTGCTGCTGATCATTCCATTGATGGCGCTGACCATCGGCGCGCAAAGCCTGGCGCACGAGCAGGAGCAAGGCACGCTGGCTTACTTGCTGGCGCAACCGGTGACCCGCGTAGAGGTCTTCAGCGGCAAGTATCTCGGTCTGGCGCTCAGTTTGCTGGCGTCGTTGGGGCTGGGCTTTGGGATTGCGGGCGTCGTGTTGGCGCTGGCGAATGGCGCCGGGTCGCCAGCGGCCTACGTGAGCCTGGTGCTGCGCACATTCCTGCTCAGCCTGACGATGTTAAGCGTGGGCTTCCTGATCTCAGCGTTCACCAGGCGCGCCGGCGTGGCGATCGGCATTGGGCTGTTTTTGTGGCTGGCTTTCGTCTTCCTGGGCGACCTGGGGCTGATGGGCACGGCCATCACGCTGCGCCTGCCGGTGGAGCAGTTGCTCTGGCTCTCGCTGCTCAACCCGCTGCAAGTCTTCAAGATGGCGGCGATCCTCGACATCAACGCCACGCTCGACCTGTTAGGCCCAGCGGGCATCTACGCCATGCAAGAGTATGGCGCTCAGTTGCGCAGCCTCTTTCTGGCGCTGACCGCCGCCTGGATTGTGACGCCGGCGCTGGCGGCGTATGTGCGCTTCCATCTGCGGGGGGATTTGTAGGAGGGGCGAGGGGCGAGTTGCGAGGGGCGATGCTGCTTCACAATTCTCAATTCTCAATTCGCAATTCACAATTGGATGAATGTGAGACAATTTATGCGACGAATACTGCAATCTTGTTGGCTGTTTCTCGTCACACTCGTGATCGTGGCAGCGTGCGGCGGGGGACCAACGACGCCGGAACCGGCGAAAATCCGTTTTGGCGAGACGATCTGCGCCGA
>Ga0272446_1007432_pt1 | contig 10891 bp, 7 predicted proteins | sample YNPCB0061_FD_194587 | JGI IMG/M metagenome (GOLD analysis project Ga0272446, IMG submission 194587) | Hot spring microbial mat communities from Yellowstone National Park, WY, United States - YNP-CB-006-1 | ecosystem: Environmental > Aquatic > Thermal springs > Hot (42-90C) > Sediment | place...
TGCCGATCGTGGAAGAACGTGCCCGGTTCGCTCAGGCCGCTGTAGACGTTGCGGAGGTAGTACCGTGCCGGCGCTGGGCCGTGTGCCTCGGTGAAGCGTCGCTTGCTCTTGCGGTCGAGGTACACGATCCGCGCCTTCTCGTCGAGGCGAGTGATGCGATAGTTGCCCGCCACCCAGAAGTGCAGCACGATGACCTCGGCCTGATCGAGGTGCTTGTCCTGTACGGGGAATTGTTCGGCAGAAAACTCGAAGCGATCGGCTGGCGTGTTGTACTTGGCCTTGGGGTCGGCACCGGCCAGACCGGCGATCGTGAAGGTTCCCTGCTTTGGCAATCGAGACGGCTGCCGCACGACACCATTGACGGCCAAGTGTGGAATCGTCCAGGAGGGATCGGCCTTTTCGGCCACAGAAGCCGTCCACAGGCCATCGCTGGCCGGTTTCCAGCCCGTGACCAGTCGCCCGCCACTGAGGATCGGCTTCTCGCCCGGATAGGCGGCGAACCGCGTCGGACTGTCGGCCCGACCGGAGTCCGCCGGCGACAGCACCAACGGCTCGGCCAGTTCGTATCGCCCACCGCGCAGCAGCACCAGAGCCGCTCCCTTCAACCGGTTCTCCGAACGCAGTTGCCGAACGGCATCGCGAGCGCGAACCAGAGTGCGAAACGGCCCGTCCTGACCGTCTGGCGTGGGCTGCTCCTTGCGGCCCGACCAGGCATCATTGCCTTGAGGGGAGACGTAAAAGGTGACCCCCACGTGGGCGGTTCGCCCCTGAACGACTCCTTGTCCCAGAACCAGTAGCACCAGGGAGCCAACGGATAGTTGCAGCCATCGGCTTGCTGTCATGGTTCGATCTCCGCAGGAATACTTCGTGATTCACTACTCCCACAGACCAGCACCCACGGTTGAGCCTGAACCTGGGTCAGGACGATAATTCGTCGCTCACTGCCGCGCAACCGCAGTTGCCGCCACAACGTCTCCGGCTCGACCGCTGAGCCACGCCGACGAATCTCCACTGTACCGACTCCACGTTTCCGGAGCAACTCGCGCAATCGTCCCAGATGAAAAGGTAGAGACTCCTCGATGGCAAGGCTCTGGGCAAATGGTGTCTCGATGTGTTGCCGGGTACTCAGGTAGGCAATGGTCGGATCGAGCAATCGCCCATCGACTCGCTGGGCCAGTTCGCCAACCAGTCCGGCGCGAACGACGGCAGGATCGGGATCGAGCAACCAGTCGCCAGGCGGTTCCACGGCAGGGCAGGGCGGTACTTCCGTCGCCCACAGGGTGTGCCCAGCGGGCAGCAACGTGGCCCGACGACGTGGGCCGGCCAGCGAACCCGTCCACTGCACGCACTCCTTCAACTCGCCGGCCACCGAGAGAAACTCCACCTCGCCCGTCAGTCGATCCACTTCCCCTCTGGGCAGACCGGGGGCCAGCTTGATGCCCAGCGGAAAGTCGGGCGGAAATCGGCTCTGCAACGCCGACCGGGTCGGTTCGGACTGCTCGGCGGACAGCACCCGTCGGCCATCGACACGACGATCCGGGTCGGCAAAGGCCGCCTCCACCCCGGACAGATCGACCTGCAAGACATCGCCCTGCACCAATCGCACGCGCTGGCTCAAACCATACGCTTGCAGATTCAGGGCAGCTAAGCGAAGGCGGAGCGGATCACGATCGACGGCCAGCACCTCCGTCCGGCCAGCCAGGGCGATGGCATCTCCGCCCAGGCCACAACACAGGTCGGCCACTCGACCAAAGCGAGCCAATCGGCCGGCTCGATGCGTCGCAATGATCTCGCCGCTGGCCTGTTCCAGTGCCTCCCGTTCAAAATACATGCTCTCGGCTCGTGAGAACTTGCTGGCCGCTCGCTGCCGCCACAACACCTGCTGCAACGCCGCCCGGGCCACGTCAGCGGGAAACTGCTTGCTCAATCGCTTGAAGCAACTCAAAAACTCCGTCTCGCGCGGCGCGAGTTCTCCAGCGGCGAGCAGAGCGGCTTGCCCCAGAGGCGACAGCAGGAGTTCCAGCGCGGCCAGATCCATAGGTTTTGATGGAGTGCTGCCGATTTTTCCTCTCTGCTAGAGTATTCCGCTCCCATCCCCCGTCGAGTCCGCATGGCCCGACTGCCCGGAAGCATTGCGCCAGCCGCCCCGCTTGCTTCACCCGATCTGTCCGCGCCGTTTGCCTGTCTTGCCGGGCCGATTTCGTCGGCGAGTCGCTAGGCGCAAGCTGGGCAAGGTGTATCCTTGCCTTGCCCACGGCGAAGGTGGCATCTGCTTTGGAGGGATTTGTGCCTGACTGCACGTCAACTCGACTGATGGTCTGCTGGCAAAAAGTGCCCGCTGGCACGAGAACAGCCGCACAGTCTGAACAGACATCCACTCGACTTGCAGCTGCGCAGCTGCAAGTCGGCAGCTGCGCAGCTGCGAGTGAGGGACGAATCCGCCAGTTGACGTGCGACCGGGCACCAATCCCTCGCGAGTTGTCGTGCGGCCAAGCACATTTCTTCGTGCGACCGGGCACAATCGCCGCATCGATTGTCGGGCGGTCGGGCGCACCAACTCCGGGCGGTTGCGCACTCGTCGAGGGGTTCTCGGCAGCGCAAGTTGCTCTGGCGCAACTACCTGCGCGGAAACGATGCTGCGCTAAACGTCTGGAAACCTCGGTTGAAGAAACCACACACCAACTCGCCGCTGCCCAGGATTTCGCGCGAGTCGCTCTTGAAATGGGTGTGTGAATATGGACACTAAACGGACACAGGCGGAACAAGCTATGAAAGCGACAGGCAACCCGGTTCCTCGCGACGGCCGGGACGAAATGAACCTGGCCGACTTTCCCATCTCCGCCTTGCCGCGCGCTCAAAAAAGCGATGGCCAGGGCGGGAAACTCGATCGGCTGGAGTTTACGGCCAGCCGTTACGATTCGACCTTGCGACAGCGTGTCAAGCAAAAGGTCACTCTGACCTCGACGGCTCACGATGGCCTGCCAACTCCGGCAGATGAACACGTCATCTTGGCTCTGTTGTACACGGCTCGACACGCCAACAACTTCGAGGATGCCACTGTCTATTTTGCCCCGGTGCAACTCTTCGAGATCATGGGCTGGGCACCCAACGGACGCAGCTATACTCGCCTGCGCAACGTGCTGCGTCGGCTCAAAGCGTTGACGATCCGCTACGAAAATGCCTGGTGGGACATGGCGGGCCGAACCTACGAGGAAGAAGTGGCCACTGGCATCATCAGCGGCTATCGCATCGCCCGACAGGTATCCGGGCCGCGCCGCGACGGTGTGCCGCTGCAAAGTTGGGTGACCTGGACACAGCAGTTCCACGCTAGCTTGAAAGCGGGCAATCTCAAGCGGTTGAATCTCGAGGTGTTCTTTCAACTCAGCACGCCGACCGCGCAACGGATGTATCGCTTCCTCGACAAGCGGTTCTACAACACGCCGGAGCTGTCGTTGGATCTGGTCGAGTTTGCTTGCGGCCACATTGGTCTGAGCGATGCCGGCAACGTGGCTCTGCTCAAACGGCGACTGGCTCCCGCTCTGGCGGAACTGGAGCAGATCGGCTTTCTAGAGCCGGCCACTCCCGAGCAGCGGTATCAGAAGGTAAAGGTCGGTCAGTGGCGGATCGTGCTGAAGGCCGGCCCAGGCCGCAAGTCGCCGGAACCGGCCGCCAGTTCCCCACAGGCCATTGCCTCGGTTGCTGTGCCTCCTTCTGCCGCGACGACTGCGCGGTCTTCTTCAGTAGCGGAGGAACTGGCGCGGGAGTTCTACCGGTTGTGGAATCCGCAACATCCCGCCTGGCCCGGCCCACGCGACCTCGAGCAGGCGGAAGGGCTAATACAGGGCCGTACTCTCGACGAAGCTCGCGGACTGCTGGCACAACTGGTACAACTGACGCGGCAGGAATGGCCGGACTGCCGATCGCTCAGCGGAGCGGTGCAAAAGTATCTGCCGCAAGCGATTCGCCTGTACGAAATGCAGGTACGCCGCGAAATTAGTCGGCAGCAGGCCGAGACCCAACGGCAGCAGCAGCGACAGGCCAGCGAGCAACAGCAGGATGCTGGGCAGCACTTGCAAGCCTTGTGGGATGCGCTATCGCCGGAACAACGAAACGCGATCCAGTCGCAGGTGCGTCAGCGATTACCGTGCAGTGCCCCGGCTGCGTTCGTGCATCGGCTGTGCTTGCAAGAACTGGCGCGGCGTGTCGGGGGAGAGGGCCTTGCTTGACACCGATGACGACAGGCACTCCTGCCGCTTTGAGCTACTTTTGTCGCCTGATGTCTATCATTGGGCAATTTTGAGCGGCCAAGAGGAGGATGTCGAAATCTCAAGAGCTTGCTCTTCCCTGCACTCCTTCAGACGACTTACGCACTTGCCAGGGGGGTACGGTCGTCGAGTCACCTTTGCTTGAGGCCGGCTCGGCTGAATAGTTCGCTGGGCAACTCGGGATTCAACTCGACATCGGTGTAGAAGTAGCTAGCCAGCAGTTCGCCCCTGGCGTTCTTGAGAATCGTGCCGGTCTGCAGCCAAGTGGTGGTGTCGAAGTAGAAGACCAGCGAGGTATCGCCGTCCGGCTCAGAGGGCGGATAGCCGTCGCGACGCAACACCCAGCACGGCTTACCGCCCAATTGCGGCACCTTTTCGATACCGCCATAGCGAACGTTCAGATCGCCCTGTTGGCTTTGTTCCTTCCACGTTCGCAGAGCCTTGCGCGTTGTGTTGGCCATGCCGAAATCGGTAATCGGATAACGCGAGGATTGCAGAGCATCGGGATGATGCACGGGTCGTTCGGCAATATCGACCAGCCAGCCGCGTAGCCCATGCGGGCGAACCAGCAGTTGGTCGTTGTTCTGGCCCTGGACGTAGAGCAGTCGGCTGGCCAAGCGGAAGCCCTTCTTCCAGTCCATGCGGACGCGGAACGGCTGCTCGCCAAACCAGACATCGATATGTTCGACCGGCCCGAGAACGCCCTGGATACGTTCTTGCTTGATGAACCGGGCGCGATAGCCACGCACCTCCTGCTCGTAGCGACGCAGACACATCTCCAAGAACGTCACAGGATCGCTCTGGGCGAGTTGTTGCAGAAGTTCTGTACTAGGCAGCGGAGCTGCGAGAGAAATCTTGTTTGAGGTTGCCGGTTCGTCGAGAGGTGCGGGGATTTCTGGTTGCGCCGTGGGGCTGGCTGTGCAACTTAACAGCAAGCCCACGGGCAGAAACCACAGGAATCGCATTCGTCTCTCTCCTCGTTGCAATGGCCAGCAAGTGAGAAAAAGTCTAACAAGGCAACGAAGGGGCATCAAGGCGAGCCAACCAGTCGAAAGCCTGGGAGAATTGGTGAAAGCCCCTGTAGTCGCTACAACGGCTCTGACCGGGCCGCGCAGCGTGGTCAGGCGGGCCGGTGGCTACGAATCCAGGGAAAGGCCGGAGCTATCATGCAGCCACCCATCACACACATCGATCACGTCTCAGTACTCATCACCGACGTGGCACGCAGCCGACACTTCTACCGCGACGTGCTGGGACTGCGCGAGATCCCCAAGCCGCGGACGTTCGATTTCAGCGTGCTGTGGTTCGATCTGGGCCGACAACAACTGCACCTGCTGCTCAAGCCGTTTGCCGACACGATCAGCCCGCGGCATTTCGCCCTAGCGGTGACGGATGCTGTGGCCGCTCGCCAGTACTTCCGCGCTCACGGAGTGCCGACCGAGGAGACCACACCAATTCCCGGTTGCGACCGCTTCTTCATCGCCGACCCGGATCACAACCGCATCGAGATCATTCACTGGCTGGAACCCTACGATCCGGCTCGCAGCGGGGCATCTCGGCTAGACGGGGAGTGAGCGGGCCTCGGCAACCGTTTCACGCCGTCGGCTCAGGATCGAAGCGGAGCAGACGGCAGGGGATCTTGCCGTTGTACAGAGGCACCTCTTCAGCCGGTTGCAGGCCGATCTCGGCGGCCAGTCGCGGGTTGCCGGTGAACACCCAGGCTTGCCAGCCGGCACAGCGTCGGAACACCTCACCTAGCAGGCGATACAGGCCGACCAATTCGCGTTCTTCGCCGATGCGTTCGCCGTAGGGCGGGTTGCACAGGATCACGCCGGGCGGCCCTTCGGGCGGGACGAAATTGCGGATGTCGCGTTTGCTGAAGCGGAGCAGATGGCCGATGCCCGCGGCGCGGGCGTTGTCGATGGCCATCGACACCACATCGCCACGCACGTCCGACCCCGTCACGGTGGCGGGAAGCGTCTTGCGAACCTCGCGACGGGCCTGATCGCGGAGGTCGGCCCACTCGGCGATGTCGAAATCCATCCAGCCCATGAAGCCAAACCGTCGCCGCGTCAGGCCGGGCGGTCGGTTCAGAGCCAGCCAGGCCGCTTCGATGGCCAGAGTGCCCGAACCGCACAACGGATCGACAAACGCCGTCTCGCCGCCCCAGCCGGTGCGCAGGATCAGGGCTGCCGCCAGTGCCTCGTTGAGCGGGGCGATGGTCTGGATCGGCCGATAGCCGCGCTTGTGCAGCGACTCGCCCGAGCTGTCCAGGCTGAGAACCGCGTGATTGCGATGGATGTGCAGATTAAAGCCGAGCATGGGAGTTTCCACATCGACGCTGGGTCGTCGGCCGACGCGCTGCACGAACTGGTCGCAGATGGCATCCTTGACCCGCCGTGCCGCATACTGCGAATGCGTGATGGCCGAGTCGCGGACGTTGCAGTCCACTGCCAAGGTGTGATCGGGAGTCATCCAGGCCGACCAGTCGATGCTCTGGACGGCCTCGTACAACTCATCGGAAGAATGCACCGGAGCTTCGAGGATGGGCCAGAGAACGCGAATGGCCGTTCGCAGGTACAGGTTGGCGCGGTACAGCAGCGGTCGCGACCCGGCAAAGTGAACGCCACCTCGGCCCGGCCGGATGTCGTCGGCTCCCAACTCGCGTAGTTCGTCGGCCAGGATACCTTCGATGCCCCGTGCGCAGGTGGCAAAGTAACGCTGCGGCATGAATCGTGTACACCTTCGGTGTGCCCCTGTTGCAATCGGACGGCCAGTCCGCAACACTGTAAGTAGCGAGCCGCCCCGTGTCAGCGGGCAGAGGGAGCGACCTCCAGGTGCTGACGCCACCTGGCTCGCCAAAGCGAGCCGCCTCGCGTGAGCGGAGGGAGCGACCTCCAGGTGCTGACGCAACCTGGCTCGCTGGCGAGCCGCCCCGCGTCAGCGGGCGGAGTGGTGCTGGCGAGCCGCCCCGCGTCAGCGGGCGGAGTGGTGCTGACATTGTAGAGGAATCGACCATGAGCATGCTCCCCCAGGGGCAACGTCTGGAGAGTGCCTTACCCGACTTGCCGGACTTGTTGGACGATCCGCACGCCTACTTAAGCGAGGCACCACTGGCCATCGGGCCGCTGAGTGTGCATCGCCTGGGGATGCTCTTTGCCATTCCTGGTATCGTGCTTCTGGGCTGGGCCATCTGGCTGGGCAACCCGCGTGACGAGCGAGTGCTACTGGGCACAGGGCTACTGATCGGCAGCAGTGTCTGGTTCTACTGGTCGTTGCGGCTGCGTGGGCACGAACTGGTTTGCTATCCTGATGGAGTCGAACTCGTTTACCTCAACACCAGCATCTGGGCACCCTGGGCGTTGTTCCATCACGGCGAGGGAGAAGTTCGCCCGTTCGTACCACCCTCGGACAGCCCAGCAGCGGGTTTGACGCTGCCCATCAATCCCGAGGCATTGCCCTACGTCGAACTGCGCCGCAACGGTGTCGCCGTCGCCTGGGGTCGGCAGGCCGTTGGCCCGCAGTGGCAATACACCGCCAATGATGAGGTAGTCTTGCCCGCTCGCTACCAGATCGCCGCCGAGGACATCGGTGAACTGCTGCTGGTGCTGGGCAACCGGCTCGGCAAGGAGTTGCCCCGCACTCCAGTGGTCAAGCCGCTGGAGGAAATCGACGTTCCTCCGGTCGTGACCCAGGATGCCGGTGGCTGGATTACCTTGCCGCTGACTCGCCTGCAACTGCCTCCTTGCTGTGCCCGTTGTGGTGGCCCGCAAGATGTCATTCTGGGGCTGCGAGTGCTGGCCTCGGGAGACAGGTTGATGCTCTGGTTGGGAGTCAGTTCGTTCCGACACATTGAACTACGCGTGCCGATGTGCGAGGACTGCAAGGCAGTCATCGAGAGCCAACAAAACCGCGCCACCTCGTTGGGGCTGATCCTGGGAGCCGTCCTGGGACTGGGCGTGGGACTGGGATTGGCTGCCTGGCTCGGTGAGGGCAAGGAGGTGTTGCTGGCACTGGGCGGCTTCGCGGGGCTGGTCATGGGTTTGTTGATCGGTTCGTCGCTGGCAGCGGTTCTGTCTCGCCAGCTACCCGTGCGCATACGCAGCTATTCGCCCGCACGAGGGCTGGTGACAGTACGTTTCGAGAATCCGCTCATCGCCAATCGCGTTCTGGAGGTCAGCCGGTTGCGTGATCGCGGCAAACGCTGAGCAGCGACACGATGGCCCCGCGCTGTGGCTCTGTTCGGGACTCAGAGAAAGACTGGTGTGCCATAGTTAGAGGAGTGGTATTGTCACAACGGACAACCAGAGGTGCTATCAGTGGTAAGTGTCCGCGATGTGGTCGAAGCACCTAGCAATGGCATCCGGCGAACGACTAGGAAAGGCAATAAATCGACCCTCTTGCGTCAACTCCTGCTGCTCACCCAGCTTGCGACCAACAAAAAAACGGACTGGCGCGACAGTTGCATCTATTCTCCAGCGTCGCCGTCAAACCGGACTTGACAACCCTGGGGAGCAACCGCGTATGCTTCTGTTGGGTCACCCTTGTCCGAATAAACGCTTAGCCGTCACGTCGAGAACGGGTTGGAGGGATTCAGGAGTGAACACCATCATGAAAAAAGAAGATCCTAGAAGTCGGTATAGGCTGTGGCAAGACTACTGGATTGAGCAACTTATTAGCAGTTCGAGGAGTCCTTCCGATTCGCCCCGGTGAGCTTTCGCACTGAAGCGGATTCCTTCCTCGGGCTGCCCTCGCACCCTAGGATTTATACGAGGAGACAGTACATGGCGGCTTCGACGATCGGTAAGTCCATCCTCAGCAGCATTCGCGATCAACTGAACCTCCCCGAGTACCAAAAGATCCACTGGGAAGGCTCCTTTGAAGAGTACCTCGACATCGTTTACAAACACCCCGAGGTCACTCGCACTGCCTACCAGCGGCTCTACGACATGATCCTCTCGCATGGCACCGAAGAGGTGTATGAGTTCAAGGAGAAGATCATTCGCTATCGCTTCTTCACCGAATACGCGGCTCGGCATGGCGATGGCATCTACGGTATCGATCGCCCACTGATGCAACTGGTGAATGCGTTCAAGTCTGCTGCCCGTGGCTACGGCACCGAACGTCGCGTTCTGCTGTTGCACGGCCCAGTCGGCAGTGCCAAGAGTACCATCGCCCGTTTGCTCAAGCGCGGTCTGGAAGATTACTCGCGCACCGATGCCGGCATGCTGTTCAGCTTTGCCTGGAAGAATCCGGACGGCAGCGGCTGGTCGAAAGATCCCATGCACGGCGAACCGCTGCAACTCATTCCGCCCGAGTATCGCCCGGCTATTCTCGAACGCCTCAACCAGGGCCGCTCCGAGAGCGAATATCAGGTACGCATCAAGGGCGATCTGTCGCCCTACAGCCGTTTCCTTTTCAACGAACGGCTCGTTCGCTACAACGGCGACTGGGTCGAGATGCTCCGTAACGAGGTCAAGGTCTATCGTCTCATCCTTTCTGAGAAGGATCGCATCGGCATCGGCACCTTCCAGCCCAAAGACGAGAAGAACCAGGACTCTACCGAACTCACCGGCGACATCAACTATCGCAAGATCGCCGAGTTCGGTACCGACTCCGATCCACGAGCTTTCAACTTCGACGGCGAACTGAACATCGCCAATCGCGGCTTAGTCGAGTTCATCGAGGTTCTCAAGCTCGATGTCGCCTTCCTCTACGATCTGCTCGGTGCCAGTCAGGAGCACAAGATCAAACCCAAGAAGTTCGCGCAAACCGACATCGACGAGGTGATCCTCGGCCACACCAACGAGCCGGAGTATCGCCGACTCCAGAACAACGAGTTCATGGAGGCTCTTCGCGATCGCACCGTCAAGATCGACATCCCCTACGTCACTCGCCTGCGTGACGAGATCAAGATCTACGAAAAGGACTTCAACCCCGAACGCGTCAAGGGCAAACACATTGCCCCGCACACCATCGAAATCGCCGCTATGTGGGCCGTCCTGACCCGACTGGAGCAGCCCAAGCATGCCAACCTCACGCTGTTGCAGAAGATGAAACTCTACAACGGCAAGACGCTGCCCGGCTTCACCGAGGACAACATCATCGAACTGAAGCGGGAGGCTCCCAACGAGGGCATGCACGGCATCAGTCCCCGCTACATCCAGGACAAGATCTCCAACGCCATCGTCGCTCACCCCGACGAGGACAGCGTCAATCCCTTTATGGTGCTGCACGAACTGGAGGCGGGCTTGCGGCATCACTCGCTGATCACCAACCAGGAGACGTTGCAGCACTACCGCGAATTGCTCCAGGTCGTCCGCGAGGAGTACGAGGACATCGTCAAGAACGAAGTGCAGCGGGCCATCGCTGCCGACGAGGATGCCCTGTCGCGTCTGTGCGCCAACTACATCGACAACGTCCGTGCCTATACCCAGCGCGAGAAGGTGCGTAACCGCTACACCGGCAACTACGAAGAGCCCGACGAACGCCTGATGCGTTCCGTCGAGGAGAAAATCGACATCCCCGAGGGCCGCAAGGACGACTTCCGCCGCGAGATCATGAACTACATCGGCGCGTTGGCTCTGGACGGCAAGAAGTTCGACTACAAGACCAACGAACGCTTG
>Ga0272446_1007433_pt1 | contig 10890 bp, 8 predicted proteins | sample YNPCB0061_FD_194587 | JGI IMG/M metagenome (GOLD analysis project Ga0272446, IMG submission 194587) | Hot spring microbial mat communities from Yellowstone National Park, WY, United States - YNP-CB-006-1 | ecosystem: Environmental > Aquatic > Thermal springs > Hot (42-90C) > Sediment | place...
CTTCCCCCTGGAATTTGAGATCCTGCGGCACTTCCCCGACCACGGCAAACTGAAAGATGCGGCACCTTTTGCCGATCGTGGTAAAAGGCCGGATCACTACATGCGGCCCTATCTCGGTATCATCGTCAATGCTCACCGGGCCGTCGATAATACTGTAGGGTCCCACCGTCACCCCGGCCCCCAATGCGGCTTTGGGGTGCACGATGGCGGTAGGATGAATCTTAGGCATGGCTGGGAATCTCCTCCTGGGTCAAGGCGGCCATGAATTCCCCCTCGGCCACAATATTGCCGTCCACCAGGGCTTTACCGGCCATTTTCCAGATTTTTTTGCCGCTGCGCAGCATGGTCAACTCCATGATCAATTGGTCGCCGGGGACCACCGGCCGCCGAAACCGCACCTTGTCCATGCCAAGAAAAAGATATAACTTATTTTCTTCATGTCCTTTCGTGGTCATATAGGCCAGGACCCCGCCCACCTGAGCCATGGCCTCGACAATGAGGACGCCCGGCATCACCGGCCGACCGGGAAAGTGTCCGGCAAAAAACGGTTCATTGAAGGTAACGTTCTTCAGGCCTTTGATAAATTCCCCCGGTCTGATCTCCAGGATCCGGTCCACCAACAGAAAAGGGTAGCGATGGGGGAGGTAGTGCATGATTTCTTCCAGGGAAAGGTGCGTGGGCAGCGTCATCCTGCAGCCTCCTTGTCAACGGCCGTCTTCAGGGCGGCAACCTGCTTTTCGAGAGCTTTCAAACGCTCATACATCTCCGGCAGTTTTTTCTGGACGGCGCTGACGCGTAAAAATTCCCGCTGGGGCAGGACGGGCGCGCCGCTAACCACACTGCCGGCCGGCACAGAGTTGGAAACGCCGGACTTGGCCCCGATGCGCACGCCATCGCCGATTTCGATATGACCCACGATACCCACCTGACCGGCCAACATCACATTGCGGCCGATCCGGGTGGAACCCGAGATGCCCACCTGGGCCACGATGATGGAGTTTTCCCCCACCACGACGTTATGGGCGATCATCACCAAATTGTCAATTTTCACCCCGCGGCAGATGCGGGTCTCCCCCAAAGCGCCCCGATCAATGGTACAATTGGCACCGATCTCCACGTCATCTTCAATAACCACCGTGCCTAACTGGGGGATCTTGGTAAAAGTGGCGCCATCGGGCGCAAAACCGAAACCGTCGGCGCCGATCACCGTGCCGCTGTGCACGATGACCCGTTCTCCCAGGCGACAGCGGTCATAGACGGTGACGTTGGCATGCAGGGTCGTATCAGCGCCGATCTCCACGCCATGGCCAAGGACCACTCCCGGCAGCAGGGTGACCCGATCACCCAGCCTGACGTCATCGCCAAGCCAGACCAAGGGCGCAATGCTGACGTCAGTGCCCAGCCGGCAGTCGCGGCCCAGAACGGCCTGGTTGCTGACCCCGGGCCAACGGCGCCGGGGAGGGGCAAACACCGCGGCAATCTTGGCATAGGCCAGATACGGGTTGGCAGTAATAATCAGTGGCCGGGGTGTCGCCTGCAGATCGGGGGAGACGATAAAGGCAGCAGCCCGGCTGCTGTCAATCAGTTTGGCATATTGGGGCCGGGCCACAAAGGTTATCTCCTCCGGCCCGGCTTCCTGGATGGCCGCCAGCCCCCGAATTCTGAGATCTTCCGGCCCCTGGCAGACACCGCCCACCAACTGCGCCAATTCCTGGAGCGTTTTGCTGACCGCCATGCTATTTATTGAAGGCTTCTTTCACTTTCGCTGTGATATCGACGCTGGGATCGAAACCGACCACGACCCGCTTGTCCAGGACCACGGTATAGCCGTTTTCCTTGGCCATGTCGTTCACTACCTTGGCAAATTTGTCATACAGCGGCTTGAACTCTTTTTCCTCGAGTTTGGCCAGCTCCTGCTGGGATGCCCCCACCTGCTGCTGCAACTCCATCTGCTTCTTGGAAAACTCTTCTTCCTTCTTTTTGCGGGCCTCTTCCTTCATCACCACGGCCTGCTTCTGATAGGCCTCCACCTCTTTGCCGAACTCAGTGCGGCGGCGCTCCAATTCCTTGCCCAGCTCCTGACCTTTGCGCTTCAGAGTTTCCTGGGCCTTTTTACCTTCCGGTGAATTAAAAATGATCTCGCCCATGTCTACAATGGCAATCTTGACTTCGGCCTTGGCCGCCGCCGGCAGCATCAGGCTGATGATCAGGGCACTACACAACAACCATCTGTGGGACTTCATGTCTTTCTCCTCAAATTTTGGAATATATGAGCTCGTCCGCTTGTCGGTAGCCGAACAGGCGTCGGCCCGACAAGGGAACGGCACCACTCTTGGGTACACCGCCGACCTTAGAACTGGCCGCCGATGGAGAAGTCAAAGGCACTCTTGCGGTCGTAGGACTTGGGATTGAGGTTGTAACCCCATTCCAGGCGCAAGGGGCCCAGGGGTGAGAACCAGCGGATGCCGGTGCCGACGCTGGTCCGCATGCTGCTGAAATACGACCGGCCGGAGCCGTAGACATCCCCTGAATCCACGAAGAGCACCCCCATGAGGCCGGCTTTTTTATAAATGGGGTAGCGCCACTCCACATTGAAAAACTGGAATTTATCGCCGCCGATGCGCTCACCGGTGACGGGATCCCGGGGGCTGATTTCCGCATACTTATAGCCCCGGATGGTATCGATGCCGCCCAGATAGAACCGCTCGTAGGCCGGCAGGGCCCCCCAGGAGTTGCGGTTCATGTAACCGATGCGGCCATGGAGCACCCCCACTGTTTCCCAGAAGAGGGGAAAATACCAGCCGCTATCCAAAACCAGGCGGGTGAAAGCAGCGTCGCCGCCCAGGCCGGCCAGCTCCACTGCCAGACTATTGTCGGAACCTTTGGTCGGCGTGAAAATGGCGTCCCGGGAATCCCGCCGGAGGGTCAGAGACGTGGCACTGGTGTTTTTGATCTTGGCCGCGTCCAAAAGAATCGGCGAGGAGTAGGGCGACAGATTATTCAGAGCAGTATTTTCATATCGATAGCTCCACAGAAGATAGGTATATTCCCACCGCAGGGGGTGGCCCAGGCGGAGGCTGCCGCCGGCGCTGCGCCGGGTATACTCAATGAACTCACGTTCCCAGTTGTAGGCATCGATGCCGAGGCTGAGGGGCCGGTCAAAGAGATAGGGCTCGGTGAAACTCAACCGGTAGCGCCGGGACAGGGAGCCCAGGGCCGCCTGCGCCCGCAACTGCTGGCCGCGACCGAAAAGATTGGACTGCGAGATCTCGACCATACCGATAATGCGATCCTGGGTGCTATAACCGGCACCGACACCGAATTGCCCGGTGGGTCGCTCTTTCACATTGATCGTCAGGTTCACCTTATCCGGGGCACTGCCGGGACTGGTGCTGAAGTTAACGTCTTCAAAAAATTCCAGCCGCCGCAGGTTCTGGGTGCTCTTTTTGATCTTGCTGGCCGAGAAAAGGTCCTGTTCATAGACCCGCAGCTCCCGGCGGATAACCTTGTCCCGGGTCTTGACATTGCCGACGATCTCGATGCGCTCGAAATAGACCTTCTCACCTTTCATGATGTCAAAGGTGATGTCTATGGTCCGATCCTCTTCGTGTTCCTTCAGCATCGGGTTGATATCGGCGTTGGCGTAGCCCTGGTCGGCATAGAGGTCGGCCAGGGTGGTCAAGTCTTTCTGAATGGCTTCCCGACTGTAGACCTTGCCGCTGCTGATAGTCAATTTTCTCTGCAGGGCGGCCGGCTCCTCGAGGAGATCCCCCTGGAACGCCACTTTCCCCACCCGATATTGCGGGCCTTCCTCAATGGGGATGGTAATGTAGATGCCTTTGGCAGTCACCTCGACCTTGGGCTCGCCGATCTTGGCCTTGATGTAGCCGTGATTAAAATAAAAGGCCGACAATTTCTCCAGATCCCGTTCCAGGGCATCCTGTTTTATGATCCCCCGGCCGGTGAAAATGCTGATGATATTCTTGGGTTTGAGTTCCATGACCTTGCGGAGTTCTTTGCTGCTGAACGCCACATTGCCTTCAAAATTTATCTGGCGGACGTAAACTTTGCCCTTTTCGGCCACCTCGAGGATGAGATTTACTTCGGTAGGGGTGATGGGTTCCAACTGATAGGTGATCTCAGCTTCATAGAAGCCCTTCTCCCGGTACATGGCCTTGACTTTGTTGATGGCGTCTTTGATGGTGGCTTCCGAGGCGATGCTGTACGGCTTAATTTCCAGGACTTCCTGGATCTTTTTGGTCTTGATCTTCCGGTTGCCGCGGACAATGACGCTGCTGATGGATGGCTTCTCCTGGAGGATAAAGGTGACCACCCGGCCGGCGCCGGTATCGCTCACGTCAATTTTGACATCGGTAAAGGAGCCCAGATTATACAGGGCCTTCAGGTCATCCCGGAGGGTGACGGTGTTGGTCAATTCACCGGGGCGGGTCTGGATGGTGGCCATGAGGGTTTCCTTCTCCACCCGGCGGTTGCCTTTGAATTCGACCTTGGCGATCCTCTCCTGCCCCAGGATTTTGAAACCGGCATCCTTGGCGATCTGGTTGGCCATCTGATTCACTGATGCAATGCCCACCCCTTCCTGCTTAAAGACCGTTGGCGGCAACTTGCCTGTAAGATCAAGAAGTTGACCTTCGATTGCCACGGTCGGGCCGATCTTTATTATGGAACCGGTGAGGACGACATCCGCTCCCAGTCTTTTGCCCAAGTCGGCGGCCGCCGGGCCGGTCGGCGACGGGCCGGCGCCGATTTCCCGGTCCAGCTCGCTCTTGCTGATAACGCCGAACCCCTCTTTTTCCAGATGTTCAATGATAGTGCTTTGGACTTTTTCCACCACGCCGGGCAGTGGTTCTTTGCTGAGCAGGGCGAACGGCAGGACTGCCACCCGTTTAACCGTGATATCCTGAGAAATGGCCGGAATAGCTGCCAGCAAACAGATCAGGGTTGCCAATATGACTTTCTTCACGTCTGCCACCTCATCGCTGGTCGTTGGGCAGTCTGAAAACTTTGCCGTCGCGGATGGTTATCTGATAGGCCAGAAGCGCCGCCAGTTCCAGATTATGGGTCACCACTACCGTTGTCAAGCCTTTTTCCTGGTTGAGGCGGGCCAGCAGATCATGCACCTGGCGGCCGCTGCGCGGATCCAGGTTGCCGGTGGGCTCATCGGCCAACAAGACATCCGGAGCCATAACCAGGGCCCGCGCCACCGCCACCCGCTGCTGTTCGCCGCCGGAGAGGGCGCCGATCCGATGGTGCTGGCGATCCTGCAGGCCAACCTGGACTAATAATTCCTCAGCCCGCTCCTGAGCCTGGACCCGGGGCAGGCGGGCAATGAGGGCTGGCATCATAACGTTTTCCAGGGCGTCAAATTCCAGCAGCAGATGGTGAAACTGAAAAACGAAACCGATGCGGCGGTTTCGAAAGGCCGCCAATTGCTCATCATTTAAGGCAAAAACGTCGGTCCCCTGCCACAGCAGGCTGCCGGCATCGGGCCGCTCCAGCGTCCCCAGGATATGCAAGAGCGTGGACTTGCCCACCCCCGAGGCGCCCACTATGGCGACGCTGTCGCCGGCATGAATCTCCAGATCAACGCCGTCCAGGACATCCACGCGATTGCCGTTGGAAACAAATGATTTGATGATATTCCGGGCCTGGATGAGCGGTCCCGGTGCTGCTTGAAGGTTTTTGTCAGGCATGCTCACCAAAGAATTGTCATTGCTTCTCGAAGTCACCCGCAAACCACGAAAATATCTTGGCCCCCCTCACCCCAAGCCTCTTTTCCCGCCAGCGTAGTAGCCAGGACCACTCGCTGACGCTCGTGGCTCGGATAGTACTTATCACCCTGCCAGCGTGGGAAGAGGGAGTCTCTGTAGGGTGGGCACCGCCCACCATATTTTTTCAAAACTCGAATTTTGAAACTCCTCCTCGTTCCCAAGTTTAACTTGGGAACGAGGAGGGAACCTTCTCGGATCTCGGAACTCGGAACTAGAAACTTTTTTTCTGGCTACTCAATACGCGGCTGACTGCTCCCAGGACTGATCGCCCCCCCGGCGCCCCATCAAACCGCAGTCATCAGCCATAGCGGATGGCTTCCACCGGATCCAGCCGGGAGGCCTGCCAGGAGGGATAGAGCGTGGCCAGGAAACTGATGACCATGGTGGCACCGGCAATCAGGGCCACGTCCAAGACTTCAATCTTGACGGGCAGCGTCGAAATATAATAGACGTCGCTGGGCAGCTTGATGAATTCATAGCGTTGCAGGACCGCGGTCAGGACAAACCCGAGGGTCAGACCGATGACCGTGCCGATGGCGCCGATAATCACCCCCTGCAACATGAAGATCTGCATGATGCTCCGGCGGGTGGCCCCCATTGATTTTAATATGGCGATGTCTTTGGTCTTTTCCATGACCAGCATGATCAGCGAGCTGGTGATATTGAACGCCGCCACCAGGACAATCAGGGTCAGGATGATGAACATGGCGATCTTTTCCAGCTTCAGGGCGGCAAAGAGGCTGCGGTTCAGGCGCATCCAGTCACGGGTATCATAGGCGGGGCCCAATTTGGCTTTGATAGCTGCGGCGACCTTGTCGGCTGCGTAGATATCTTTTACCTGAATTTCCAGACCGGTAACCTTGCCCTCCAGTCCCAGATAATTCTGGACCTGGGGAATGCTGGCATAGACCAGGGTATTGTCGAATTCAAACATGCCGGAGTGAAAGACGGCCCCCACCTGAAAATTTTTGATCCGGGGCATCCGGCCCATGGGAGTGAGCGTCCCTAAGGGCGAGATAATCTTGATCTGACTGCCGACGGTGGCGCCGATATTTTTGGCCAGTTCATTGCCCAAGGCCACTTCCGGCAGTTCGCCTTCGGTCTCCCGGCCCAGATTCTCAAAGGTGCCGGCCTGCAATTCCAGGGCCGGCGGTCCGCCTTTGCTGATGGTCGGCAGGTCCAGACCCCGGATGACGCCGCCGGAGATGCTGCCCGGCCCGGAGACCATGACCTGGGTATAAATAAAGGGCTTGGCCGACACCACCCCGGGCACGGTTTCCACCTCGCGCACCAGGGACTCGTAATCCTCCAGACTGTAACCCGGTTTGATGAGGATGACGTGGGCGTTGACGCTCAGGATCTTTTTCTTCAGGTCCTGGTCAAAGCCGGTCATGACGCCGATGACCACCAGGAGGGCCATAACCCCCACGGCCACGCCGGCAATGGAGATGAAGGAAATGAGGGAAATAAATTTTTCCTTGCGTTTGGCCCGGAGATAGCGGCATGCCACCAGGTGTTCAAAGGGCATTTTTGTTACCCTTCCGGCCGCAGTTGCGGGAATAAAATGACGTCGCGGATGGACGGCGCGTCGGTCAGGAGCATCACCAGGCGATCGATGCCGATACCGGCCCCGGCTGCCGGCGGCATGCCATACTCCAGGGCCAGGACAAAATCTTCATCCATGAAATGGGCCTCTTCATTGCCTGCTTCCCGGGCGGCCACCTGTTTCAGGAACCGCTGGCGCTGGTCCTCCGGATCGTTCAGTTCGGAAAAGCCATTGGCCATTTCCCGACCGGCGATGAACAGTTCGAAGCGGTCGGCCACCTCGGGATCGTGCTGATTCCGTCGGGACAGGGGCGAAATCTCTATGGGAAAGCCGGTTATAAAGGTGGGCTGGATGAGTTTCGGCTCTACCCGCAGGTCAAAGAGTTTGGCCATGGCCCGGCCATAGCCTTCACCCGGCCGCAGGGTGACGCCCTGCTCCAGAGCCAGTTTGACCAGGGCCTCCCGGTCCTGGACGATTTCTGCCGGAATCTCCCCCACTTCTGTCAAGGATTGGGCCATGGCCAGCCGACGCCAGGGCGGGGTCAGATCAATCTCATACCCCTGATAGGGAATCTGGCCGGTACCATGCAGATCCAGGGCCAATGCCGAAACCATCTCCTCAATGAGGCGCATCAGGTCCTCGTAGTCGGCATAGGCCTGATAAAACTCCATCATGGTGAATTCGGGATTGTGTTGGGTGGAGATGCCCTCATTGCGAAAATTACGGTTGATCTCAAAAACCCGCTGGAAGCCGCCCACCAGCAAGCGTTTAAGATAGAGTTCCGGGGCGATGCGCAGATATAAGGGCATGGCCAGGACGTTATGATAGGTCTGAAAGGGCCGGGCCGTGGCGCCGCCGGGGATGGGCTGCATCATGGGCGTTTCCACTTCCAGAAAGCCCTGCTGATCCATGAAATCCCGCAGGAAGCGCATGATGCGGGAGCGACGGCGAAAGACCTCCCTGACCTCGGGATTAACCATCAGATCCACGTAACGGCGCCGATAGCGCAGTTCCACGTCGGTCAGGCCATGGTATTTCTCGGGCAGCGGCTGGATGGCCTTGGTCACCAGGACAAAGTGCTGCACCGCCAGGGTCAGTTCATCGGTCTTGGTGCGAAACAGCCGGCCAGTAAGGCCGATGATATCTCCCAGATCCAGTTGCTTAAAAAGGGTATAGGCCTCAGGCCCCACTTCCTGCCGTTGAATATACCCCTGCAGCCGGCCGCTGTCGTCCTGAAAATGAAAAAAAGTGGCCTTGCCGAATTGCCGCATGAGCATCAGGCGGCCGGCCAGACTGAAGGTTTCGTTCAAGCCTTCCAGTTCCGGCTGGCTGAGCCGGCCATAGGCCGCAATCAGGTCAGCCACCCGGTGGGTGGGTCGAAAGGTGTTGGCAAACGGCTCAATACCCGCGGCCCGCAGAGCCCGGATCTTTTCCCGGCGCTGTCGGATAACGGTGGGTTCGTCTGGCATGCTCAATCCTCACCGGGACGCCCCTGCCGGCAACAGCGCCAAGGGCACCGACCCGAAACGACCCTGAGCAAGGTTATGAACAGGATGATTTGGCGCGGAGGCTTCGAGTCCCGGAGTTGAGTTCTTTACTGATGTGTCAATAACGTTTGAAATTTAGAATATCATCACCCTGAAGTCAAGCGAATTCCCCTTTTCCCGGTCCAAGCGGCTGAGAATGCGGCGCACCGAGCCAACACTTGGGTCGGGGGAGGGGTTTCAAGGGGGCAGGAGGCGTGACCCCTGGCCCCCTCCCCTGAATTCCCTTTTGCCACAACCTGCCATTGCCGGTCAGCCGATCCGCCGCAAACCCTCCGCAATGGTGAGACGCGCCGCCCGCCAGGCCGGGAAGATGGCCGACACCAGGCCGACGGCGAAGGCGATCACCAGGCAGGTGAGCAGGGTCTGATCCGATACATTAAAAACCCGGAAATAGTTGCCCAGGGCGGTGCGGAAGTAATGGGCCGCAGGGAAGAGGGCGATGAGTCCGACGACGCCCCCCATGAGGGCAATGGCCACGGATTCGCCAGCGATGAGGACGACCAGATGACGACCCTGAAATCCCAGGGTCTTAAGGACGGCATGCTCCTCCTGGCGCTCCCGGACAGTCATTGCCATGGTATTGGCCAGGACAATGAGAATAATGGCGATCACCACATAGGAAACTATCTGGATGGCTAAGACAATAGCCTTGGTCATGGAGACAAAGCCCATCTGGAAGGCCTTTTCTGATTCCGTCAGGGTTTCAGCCAGAGAATTGCGGAAGGTGTCATCGATCTGGGCGGCGATAAGCGGCGCCCGCTCAATATCCTCCACCTGGGAGATGAACCACCCCACCTGATTGGCAATGGCCGGCGTGGTCTTCACCAGGGTTTCGTTGACATAATCCCAATGGAAGAAAAAGCGGGTTTCGTCGGTGTTCTCCTCGGCCCCCTGATAGATGGCCCGGAGCACCAACTCCCAGTTGCCGGGGAAGATGGTGCCCCGCAGGGTAATGATGTCCCCCAGACGCCAGCCGAAGCGCTGGGCCAGTTTGCGGCCGGCCACACAGGCATTGCGTTCTTTCAGGAGGGCTTGGCGCTGCTCCGGCGGGATGATAAATTCAGTATAAATATCCAGGTAATGCTGCAGATCTACGGCAAACTGGGGGAAGAAGTTTTTCTCATCAATATAAACGCCGCCGAACCAGTAGCCATAGGCCACCCGCTTGATCCCGGGAATTGCCTTGATTTTATTCAGATAGGCCAACGGCAGGCGAAAGATCAGGGAGATGGCGTTGCGAGTGACCAAGCGATCGGCGGCCGCACCCTCCACCCCGGCATACCAGGCGTCCACCACGGTGCGCAGCAGGCCGAAGGAGAGGATGGCGATGGCCATCCCCAGAATGGTCAGGGCGGTGCGCAAACGATGGCGCAGACTATTGCGCAGGATCAGTTTGAACATGGCTGGCTTATGGCCCGCAGCGCTTTTCTAAGTCCCGACGGCACAGGCATTCAGGACCCCTTTATCCAGATGTTGCAGCCGGCTGGCCCGCTCCGCAGCCCGGGGGTCGTGGGTAACCATGATGATGGTCTTGCCCAGTTCCTGGTTGAGGCGGGTAAGCAGGTCCAGCACTTCCTGGGCTGACACCTTGTCCAGATCGCCGGTGGGCTCGTCGGCGGCGATGATGAGCGGATCGGTGACGATGGCCCGGGCGATGGCGACCCGCTGCTGTTGACCGCCGGACAGCTGCCGGGGATAGTGGTCTTGACGGTCGGCGATGCCCACGAGTTGCAGGGCCAATTCGGCGTGGGCGCGGCGTTCCCGCCGGGGCAACTCCGAGAGCATAAGGGGCAGCTCCACATTCTCCAGGGCGGTGAGCACCGGCACCAGGTTGTAGAACTGAAAGATGAAGCCCACGTTGCGGTGCCGCCAGATGGCTAGTTCTGATTCAGACAGCTGGGAGATGTCAAGCCCGGCAATGCGCAGCGTCCCTTCATCGGGGTGGTCAATGCCGGCGATCAGGTTGAGGAGCGTGGTCTTGCCGGAGCCGGATGGCCCCATGAGA
>Ga0272446_1007435_pt1 | contig 10888 bp, 9 predicted proteins | sample YNPCB0061_FD_194587 | JGI IMG/M metagenome (GOLD analysis project Ga0272446, IMG submission 194587) | Hot spring microbial mat communities from Yellowstone National Park, WY, United States - YNP-CB-006-1 | ecosystem: Environmental > Aquatic > Thermal springs > Hot (42-90C) > Sediment | place...
GCCCCCATGCTGCGCTGGCCCATCATCGCCTCCACCGCCGCCAGCGCCTCCTCCTCGGTGGCCGCCACCACCACGCCCTTGCCCGCGGCCAGACCATCCGCCTTCACCACGATCGGCGCCCCGCGCCAGCGCACGAAGGCCCGCGCGGCCTCGATATCGTCGAACCGTTCCCAGCGCGCCGTCGGTATCCCCGCCGCGTCGCAAATCTCCTTGGTGAAGCTCTTGCTCCCTTCCAGCCGCGCCGCCGCCCGGGAGGGACCGAAACACGCGATCCCCTCCGCTTCCAGCGCGTCGGCGAGCCCCGCCACCAGCGGCGCCTCCGGCCCGGCCACGACCAGGTCCACCTGGTTGTCGAGCGCGAAGCCCACCAGCGAGGGAATATCCAGAACGGGGATCGCCACGTTCTCCGCCACCATCGCCGTGCCCGGGTTGCCCGGCGCGCACCACAGTTTCTCGAGCACCGGGCTCGCCGCGATCGCCCAGCACAGCGCGTGCTCCCGCCCGCCTGATCCGACCACCAGCACCCGCATCGGGAACCTCCTTTGAGACGCGGGCGCCTCTAGCATAGGCTGCGCCAATGGACGAACCCCGTACCACCGCCGCTCCGGCGTCCAACGCGCCCGAATATACGGTCTCGGAAATCTCCGGCGCGGTGAAGCGCACGCTGGAGACCACCTTCGGCCGCGTCCGCGTGCGCGGCGAGATCACCGAGCTCAAGCGCTACCCCTCCGGCCACATCTATTTCTCTCTCAAGGACGAGGGCGCCAAGCTGGCCGCCGTCGCGTGGAAATCCGTCGTGCCGCGCCTCGGCATGGTGCCCGAGAACGGTGTGGAGGTGATCGCGACGGGACGCATCACCGCCTATGGCGACCGTTCCACCTACCAGCTCATGGTGGACCGGCTGGAATATGCCGGCGCCGGCGCCCTGCTCGCCCGCATCGAGGCATTGCGCCTCCGCCTCGCCGGGGAGGGCCTGTTCGATGCCACGCGCAAGCGCCCGCTTCCCGTCCTGCCGCGCGTCATCGGCGTCATCACCTCCGAGCGCGGCGCCGTCATCCAGGACATCCGCACCACCATCGCCCGCCGCTTTCCCCGCGCCATCCTGCTCTGGCCCGTCCCGGTGCAGGGCGAGGGCGCGGCGGAGAAGATCGCCGCCGCCATCCGCGGCTTCGACGCCCTGCCGGGCACGCCGGATCTGCCGCGCCCGGACGTGCTGATCGTCGCGCGCGGCGGCGGCAGCCTGGAAGACCTGATGGCCTTCAATGACGAAGCCGTGGTGCGCGCCGCCGCCGCCTGCTCCATCCCGCTCATTTCCGCCGTCGGGCACGAGACCGACACCACCCTGATCGACTTCGCCGCCGACCGCCGCGCCCCCACCCCGACCGCCGCGGCCGAAATGGCCATCCCCGCCCGCGCCGACCTGCTCGCCGACCTGGCGCAGAAATCCGCCCGCCTGATGGGCGGCCTGAACCGCCTGATGCAGGAACGCCGCCTCGCGCTTTCCCGCGCCGAGCGCGGCCTGCCGGATCTGCCCGCCCTGCTCGGCACCGCCCGCCAGCGGCTGGACGACCGCGCCGAGCGGCTGCGCCTCGCCCTGCCCAACCTCGTCCTCGCCCGCCGCGCCGCGCTGGAACGCGCCGGGCGCGGCCTGCCGGACCTGCCCGCCCTGCTGCGCGCCCGGCAGGACGCGCTTCTGCTCGCCGGCACCCGGCTCACCGGCGCGCTGCGCCAGTCCCTCGGCGCCACCCAGGCCCGCGCCGGCCGCATTCTTGCCCGCCTCGCCCCCGCCCCGGTGCTGGCCCAGCTGCGCGAGACCCGCGCCCGGCTGGACGGGCTTGCCGCGCGGCTCGACTCCGTCTCGCCGGACGCGGTGCTGAAGCGCGGCTATGCCCTCGTCTTCGACGCCGCCGGCCAGCCCCTCACCACCGCCGCCGCGGTTCCGCGCGGCGCCGGCGTGCGCCTGCATTTCGCCGATGGCGATGTCCGCGCCGTCACCGAGGGCCGCCGTGGCACCGCCGGCCAGGGCACCCTGCCGCTCTGACCCGGCCGGCATTCACACCACGCCATCGCGTGTAATTTGAGACTTCGTTACTTATTTATTGACGATATCCAGAATTTACGCATTCTTTACCCATGCGACGCACCATCCTGCGCATGTTGAGCATTCAATCCCTCGCCGCCTTCACGGCGAACATCACGAGCACCCGCACGCTCGATCCATCGGTGCAGCGCGCCCGCGTTCAGGCCACGCCGGTCGAACCCGTGCCCCAGGTCCCGCGCGTTCCGGCCGCGCCGTCGGCGCCCATGCCCGGCGTCATCCTGCCGCGCGGCTCCCTGCTCGACCTGTCGGTCTGATTCCGCCGCGCGCCAGGTCGCTCGGCCCAGCACCGTCAGCAGCAGGGACGGCATGGCGGCGTAGAAGACGATGTCGTTCAGCCCTGGCAGCGCCGCCGGCTCGATCCAGCGCCGCGGCACCGCCACCCGGCCGAGCACGATGACGGCAAAGACAGGAACGATAACGGTCAGCAGCATCGCCACGGCGCGGCGCGCTCAGTCACCCAGCCGCGCGACGAAATCCTGGAGCCCGGTCTGGCGCGTCCGCGCGCTGCGCGCGGCGTGCAACACGGCGCGCACCGCCGCCACCGCCGCTTCGAATTCGTCATTGACGATGACGTGGTCGAATTCGTCCCAGTGGCTGATCTCATCGCGCGCGCGGGCCATGCGCCGCGCCAGCGCCGCCTCGCCATCGCCGCGCCCGCGCAGCCGTTCCTCCAGCACGCGGAGCGACGGCGGCAGGATGAACACCCCCACCACATCGCCCGGCAACGCCGCGCGCAGGCTGCGATGGCCCTGCCAGTCGATGTCGAAGACCATGTCGCGCCCAGACGCCAGCGCCGCCTCCACCGGCGCGCGCGGCGTGCCGTAGGAATGGTCGAACACATGCGCCCATTCCAGGAAACCGCCCGCCGCCGCCAGCGCGTCGAACGCCGCCTGCTCACGGAACAGATAATCCACCCCATCGCGCTCGCCCGCGCGCGGCGCGCGCGTGGTCATGCTGACCGACAGCGCCAGGTTCGCCTCGCTCGCCACCAGCCGCCGCGCGATCGCGCTCTTGCCGCCGCCGGACGGCGCGGCGAGCACCAGGCACACGCCCCTGCGGGCGATGGGCAATGCCGGCGTGCTCATTCGATGTTCTGCACCTGCTCGCGCAGCTGCTCGATCGCCGCCTTCAGCTTCAGACCCACCGCGGTGAGCGTGGTGGAGGCGGACTTGCTGCACAGCGTGTTGGCCTCGCGGTTGAACTCCTGCACCAGGAAATCGAAGCGCCGCCCGATCGCCGCGCCCTCCGCCAGCAGGGCGTCGGCGGCGGCAAGGTGCGCCGCGAGGCGGTCCAGCTCCTCGCGCACGTCGGAGCGCGCGGCGAGCAGCGCCACCTCCTGCGCGATGCGCTCCTCCGGCAGGCCAGGGCTTTCCGCGAGCAGGGCGCGCAGGTTCTCCATCACCCGCGCCCGGTGCTGCGCTGGCTGATCCGCCGCGAGCGCCGCCGCCTCCGTCCGCAGCGCCGCGATCTCCGCCAGCTGCCCGCGCAACACATCCGCCAGCCGCGCCCCCTCCGCCGCGCGCGCCGTCGCCAGGCCGGCCAACGCCGCGTCGAACCCCGCGCGCAGCGCGTCGAGCGGCGGCGGCGCCTCAGCCTCGGCGGCGGCGTTGGCCCGCATCACCCCGGGCAGCGCGAGCAGCGCCTCCGCGCGCGGCGGCGGCGCGCCGGGAATGCGCCCAGCCAGGTCGATCGCCAGTTTCAACGCCTGCTCCAGCGCGACGGAATCGACGCTGACCCGCGCCACCTCCTCCCGCTTCAGGGTCAGGCTGGCACTGACATTGCCGCGCTTCAGCACGCGGCCCGCCGCCTCGCGCAGGCCGGGCTCCAGCGCGTCGGTGCCCCCCGGCAGGCGGAAGCGCAGGTCGAGCCCGCGCCCGTTCACGCTGCGCAGCTCCCAGGCCCAGGCATATCCCTCCGCGCTGCCCTCGCTGCGGGCAAACCCGGTCATCGACTGAACGGCGCTCATGCGCGCGGCTTCTATCAGCGCCGCGCCGGCTTGCCTATCATGCCGCCATGCCGCGCTACGCATCCGTCCTCATCACCGGCGCTTCCTCCGGTATTGGCCGCGCCCTGGCGGAAGCGTGCGCCGCGCCGGGGGTCACGCTGCACCTTTCCGGCCGCGACATGGCACGGCTGAACGAAGCCGCCGCGGCCTGCGCCGCCCGCGGCGCCACGCCCATCCCCCGCGTGCTGGACGTGCGCGACGGCCCGGCCATGGCGGACTGGATCGCCCATGCAGGCCCGCTCGACCTCGTCATCGCCAATGCCGGCATCTCCGGCGGCACCGGCCGCGCCGGCCAGGAATCTCCCGCGCAGACGGACGCCATCTTCGCCACCAATGTCGGTGGCGTGCTCAACACCGTCCAACCTGCCCTCGCCGCGATGCGCACCCAGCCCCCGGACGCGGAGGGCTGGCGCGGGCGCATCGGCGTCATCGCCTCCATCGCCAGTTTCGTCCCCGCCCCCCAGGCGCCCGCCTACTGCGCCGCCAAGGCGGCGGTGGACCGCTGGACCGTCGCCACCGCCGCCAATGCGCGCGCGGAGGGCGTGCAGCTCACCTCCGTCTGCCCCGGCTATGTCCGCAGCGCGATGACCGCGCGCAACCAGTTCGCCATGCCCGGCCTGATGGACGCGGACCGCGCCGCCGGCATCATCCTGGACGGCATCGCGCGCGGCAAAACCCGCGTCGTCTTCCCCTGGTGGCTCGGCCTCGCCGCCCGCCTCGGCGGCCTGCTGCCCCCGCGCCTGCTCGCCTGGCTCATCATCAGCCAGCCCGCCAAGGCGCCGCTCGACTGACCAGGCTCAGCCGATGTCGCGCAATGTCGCGGCGATCGCGTTCGTGCAGTCCTCCAGGGTATCAGCCACGCGGTTGCGCGCGCGCACCAGCTGCGTCTCCAGCATCCACCGCTCCGGCCCCGCCGCCAGCCCCGCCAGACGCGGCATGTCGAACAGCGTCGGGATCATACTGCCCTGCGGCGTGTAGCCATAGGGATCATGCGCATAGGCGCCTGCCGCCGTGCTCGCCAGCGGCACCAGCGCGCGCGACAGCCGCTTGAGGCAGTCATTCACCCGCTCCGCCTCGGCCGTCTCCGCAGCCGGGTCCGCCGCATGCAATCCGCGCAGCCGCTCCGCCGCCGCGTCCAGCCGCGACGCCGCCTCGCGGAACGCGCGCGCCCGCTCCAGCGCGCCCGCCAGCCCCACCGCGTCCTCCGCCCGCGCCAGCGCCGCGAGCCGCGCCTCGAACTGCTCGGCCACCGAGACGAACTCGAACGGCAGCACCACCGCCGTGCACAACTCCCACAGATACGCGGCATAGACACGCAGATGCTCCGCCATGAAGGCAAAATCGAGCTTGTCGAGCGTGTTCTCCAGCGAATGGTGCCACCAGCCCAGGGTCGCCATCGCGGTGGCCTTCAGCTCCGCCTCGGTGAAGCTGCCCTGCCCCGTCATCATCGGAATGCCCAGGCCGAAGAACGACGAATCCCCCGTCTTCACCGCCCGCCGCCAGGCAATCTCCCGCCCGGCCAGCATCCGCCGCTCGACCGCCTGATGAAACCGCCTCAGCTCGGTGTTGGACGCCATGGTCCACCCCGTCGTCCCGGCGCAGGCCGGCTGGTCGATCTGCAGATAGGCCACCGCGTGCGCGCGCAGCCGGTCCCAGTTGCGATCCGCATACCAGGACGAGCCCACCATCGTCCCCGTCTCGTGCCCGGTCCAGAAGCCGAACACCAGCCCGCGCCGCAGCTTCTCCCGCCGCGCCGCGAACACGCGCGCCAGTTCCAGCACGCAGGCATTGCCCGCGGCATTGTCCGTCGCCTGCGGCCCGAACCAGGAATCCTGGTGCCCGCCCACCAGGACGAAATCCTCCGTCTGGCCCGCGATCTCACCGAGCGTGATCTGCACCGGCTTCCACGCATTCTCCACGTTGGCGCGAAACCACACCCGCACCGGACCGGCGGCGGCCATCTCGCGCAGCCGCAGCCCGGCGCTGCGCGCAATGCCGATGCAGGGCAGGGTCGGCATCTCGCGCGCCATCGCCTCCGGCGTCGGGTTGCCCCAGGCCGGCTTCACGGAGCCGAACGGCACCGCCGTGTTCGCGTCATGCCCCCAGTTCATCATGATGCACCCGGCCGCGCCGAGCAGCCCGGCGATGCGCTGCTTCTCATGCCGCGCCGGATGGTAGGAAAGCTCCGACAGCGTGATCCGCCCGCGCGCGTCGCGCCCGGCGAAGTCCTCGAACCCGCCCGAGCGCACATCCAGCAACTCGCCGCTCATCCCTTCCGGCGGCGTCGGCAGCGAATGGCCGAGCGTATTGGCCTCGATCGCCATCTCGCGCGGCGCCAGCACGCGCAACTCGCCCCGCTCGGGGAAGCTCACCAACCCCGGCAGTTCCTCCACCCGCGCCGCCACCCCGGCAGCCGCCAGCGCGTCGCGGCTGTATTCCGCCATGCGCCGCCCGTTCTCGCTGCCCGCCAGCCGCGAGGGGATCGTGCCCGTAATCCGCTCCACATGCGCGCGCACGTTATCTGCGCTGACGGCCGCGACGATCTCGCTTTCCGACATGCCACCCCTCCCCCTTGCCGCGGCGATCCGCCATGATCGCGCGAAACCGCTGCGGAGGAAACGTGCCCATGCGCCTTGCTGGAAAGACCGCCATCGTCACCGGCGCCGCCGGCGCCATCGGCAGCGCGGTCGCGCGCCGCTTCGCCGCCGAGGGCGCCGATCTCTGCCTTGCCGCCCGCCGCGGCGCGGCCGATCTCGCCGCCGAGATCCGGGCCATGGGCCGCCGCGCCATCGACGTGCCGACGGACGTGACGCTGAAGGACCAGAACACGGCCATGGTCGCGCGCTGCCTCGCCGAACTCGGCCGCGTGGACATCCTCGTCACCGTCGCCGGCGTCGTCTCCAAGGGCTCCGCCGAGGCGCTGGAGGAGGGCGAGTGGGACCGGGTGATGGCGGTGAACCTGAAAGGGGTGTTCCTCTCCTGCCAGGCCGTCATCGCGCCGATGCGCGCGCAGAGATCGGGCCGCATCATCAATATCGGCTCGCTGCTCGCCAAGAACGGCGGGAATCCGCGCCCCTGGATCAACCGCGACGACCAGAACCGCGGCGGCAACGTCGCCTACGGCGCCGCCAAGGCCGGCGTGCACGCGCTCACCCTCTACCTCGCCAAGGAACTCGCGGCCGAGCGGATCACCGTCAACGCCGTCGCCCCCGGCCCGATCGGCTCGCCCATGACCACCAACCTGCCGCCCAGCCTGATCGAAATGATTCCGCTTGGGCGCATCGGCACGCCGGAGGAAGTGGCCGATGCCTGCGCCTATCTCGCCGGCGATCAGGCCGGCTGGGTCACCGGCGAGATCCTGGACATCAATGGCGGCGTCTGGATCGACTGAAACCACCCAAGCCACGCGTTGACCCAGCGCCGCGCGGCTTGCATAGAACCAAGCGCAACCGGAGAAAGCCGCCATGCCCATGCGCATCTGGCACCAGAGCTTCACCGTCCTGGAAGACCTGCCCGCCTATGCCGACGCCATGGCCGCGCATGCCCGCAAGGTGCTGCGCCCGGATACCGAACTCGTCCTGCACGGCCAGATCAAGGGCACCTACCCGGCTGACTACCCGGGCGATGACATCGGCTACGGCTACACCTACTGGATCCACGGCAACCAGTGGATCGCCGCCGCCCGCGCCGCGGAACGCGACGGCTTCGACGCCTACGCCATGTGCACCCTGCCCAACCCGATGCTGCGCGAGGCGCGCGCGATGGTGGACATCCCCGTCATCGGCCTCGGCGAGACCACGTTCCACATGGCCACCATGTACGGCCAGCGCTTCGCCGTCATGCTGTTCATCGACCGCATGATCCCGCTCTACCGCGAACAGATGCGCCTCTATGGCCTGGAGGCGCGCTGCGCCGCCATCCGCCCCTCCGGCATCGGCTTCCGCGACGTGCTCGCCGGCTTCGCCAACCCCGCCCCGGTCATCGACCGCATCCTGGAAACCGCGCGCCGGATCATCCGGGAAGACGGCGCCGACGTCATCGTCCCCGGCGAGGTGCCGATGAACATGCTGCTCGCCTGCAACGGCATCACCCGGGTGGACGATGTGCCCTTCATGGACAGTTTCGCCACCACGCTGAAAATCGCCGAGCTGATGGTGGACCTGAAGCGCGCCACCGGCATCCTGCCCAGCCGGCATGGCTGGATGAACTCCACCCCCGGCAAGGAACGCCTCGACCAGGTCGCCGCCTTCTACGGCATCGACCGTCTGAAATTCTGACGGAACACCGCCATGGCCGAAACCCGCCTCACAAACCCCATGTTCGGCCCCAACCGCTTCAAGCTCGGCGTCTTTTCCGCCAATTGCGACGGCGGCCTCACCATGTCGCTCGCCCCCGAACGCTGGCGCGCCAACTGGGACGACATCGTCGCCCTCTGCCGCCTCGCGGACGATGCCGGCATGGAATTCATCCTCCCCGTGGCCAAGTGGCGCGGCTACCAGGGCAAGGCCAATATCTACGGCAAGTCCTACGAGACGATGACGCATTCCGCCGCCATCGGCGCGCTCACGCGGCGCATCTGCGTCTTCTCCACCATCCACGTCCCCCTCGTCACCCCCGCCTTCGCCGCCAAGGCCATCGCCACCATCGACCACGTCACCCATGGCCGCGCCGGCCTCAACATCGTCTGCGGCTGGAACCAGGAAGAGTTCGACCTGCACGGCGTCAGCATCGAGCAGGACACGCGCTACGATCACGGCCTGGAATGGTGGCAGGTGTGGTCCAGGCTGCTCGAAGGCGGACCCGAGTTCGATTGGCACGGCCGCTTCTTCACCCTCAAGCGCCTCAGCACCGACCCCGTCAGCATCCAGCGCCCGCGCCCCATCGTCATGTCGGCCGGCTTCTCCCCGCGCGGGCGGGACTTCGCCGCCCAGGCCGCGGACGCGCTGTTCACCAACATGACGGAACTCGACCAGGCGCCCGCCATGCTGGACATGATCGCGCAATACTGCGCGCCCTATGGCCGCCGCCTCTCCGTCTTCGCCATGTCGCATGTCGTCTGCCGCCCCACGCGGCGCGAGGCGGAGGAATTCTTCCACTACTTCGCGGAGGAAATGGCGGATGCCGAGGGTCAGGCCTACTACCGGCGCAACCCGCGCCGGCGACAAGAAATACCTCGGCGCCTATCCCGGCACCTATCCCTTCGTCGGCACCCCGGACGACATCGCGGAGGAAATGGCGCGCATGTCCGCCGCCGGCCTCGCCGGCGCCTCGGTCGCCTTCCTCGACTATCTGAAGGAAATTCCCTACTTCATCGCGGAAGTGCTGCCGCGCCTGGAACGCCTCGGCCTGCGTGCGCCGATTGCACCGGCCTGACCGCTCCCGGTAATCTGCCACCACACCCCACGGAGGACGCCATGAAATTCGGCATTTTCTACGAAATGCAAACCCCGCGCCCCTGGGGCCCGGAGTCCGATCTCAAGCTGCATCACGACGCGCTGGCGCAGCTCGAACTCGCGGACCGGCTCGGCTACGACTATGCCTGGGAAGTGGAACACCATTTCCTCGAGGAATATTCCCACTCCCCCATGCCGGAAATCTTCCTCGGCGCCGCCAGCCAGCGCACGAAGAACATCCGTCTTGGCCACGGCATCATCCAGCTCACCACCAACCACCCGGCGCGCGTGGCGGAAAAAGTCGCGGTGCTCGACCTGCTTTCCAACGGCCGGGTCGAATTCGGCATGGGCGAAAGCGCCTCGGCGACCGAGCTTGAACCCTTCGGCATCGACATGGCGGACAAGCGCGAGATCTGGGAAGAGGCCGTCCGCTGCGTCATGCCCATGTTCAAGGATGGCGGCTTCGAATTCAGCGGCAAGCATTTCAACTTTCCGCTCCGCAATGTGCTGCCGAAGCCCATCCAGCGCCCGCATCCGCCGCTCTGGGTCGCCTGCTCGCAGCTGGAGACCATCGAAATGGCCGGCCGCCGCGGCCTCGGCGCGCTCGGCTTTCAGTTCCTCTCCGCGGATGCCGCGCATGCCTGGGTGCACGCCTACTACAACGCCATCACCAAGCGGCTGGACAAGCTGACGGACTATCAGATCAACCCCAACATCGCCGTCGTCTGCTACTTCATGTGCGCCAAGACCGACGAGGAAGCCCGCCGCCGCGCCGATGGCTGCACCTTCTTCCAGTTCGCGCTGCGCTACTACGGCGCCAATCCCGGCCGCGCCCGGCCGAAGCCCGGCACGGTGAATGTGTGGGAGGAGTACGAGAAGTACAAGGCCGCCAACCGCGACATGTTCGACCGCGCCCTGCGCGGCGGCCTCATCGGCTCGCCGGAGACCATCCGCAACAAGCTGCGCAAGTTCGAAACCTCGAACATCGACCAGGTCATCCTGCTCAACCAGGCGGGCAAGAACTCGCACGAGCATATCTGCGAAAGCCTGGAACTGTTCGCCAGGGAAGTGATGCCGGAATTCCACGCCAACATCCCCAGGCATGAGGAGTGGAAGCAGGCCGTGCTCGCCGGCGACATCCAGCTTGAGGAAATCGACACCGCGGCGTTCAAGGACCGCTTCGGGCCGAACTCGGTGCAATATGTGCCGATGAACCGCCAGGCCGCGGAATAGGCCGCGCCCGTGCGTGCCTTGCTGATCGTCCGCGCGGTCGTGCCGGAAGCCGACCGCGCCGCCTTCGATGCCTGGTACCGCGCGGAACATCTGCCGGATGCGATGCGTGCCTTCGGTGTCGCGCGCGCATTCCGGGCCTGGAGCCGCACAACGCCG
>Ga0272446_1007437_pt1 | contig 10885 bp, 14 predicted proteins | sample YNPCB0061_FD_194587 | JGI IMG/M metagenome (GOLD analysis project Ga0272446, IMG submission 194587) | Hot spring microbial mat communities from Yellowstone National Park, WY, United States - YNP-CB-006-1 | ecosystem: Environmental > Aquatic > Thermal springs > Hot (42-90C) > Sediment | place...
GATGTCCCTGAGGGATGGGTGGCCGAGTGGTTTAAGGCAGCGGTCTTGAAAACCGCCGTGCCCGCAAGGGTACCGTGAGTTCGAATCTCACCCCATCCGCCATTCGGGTTCCTTTCAAGATGTTTTGCCGTACTTCTGTCTTACCAGAAGTCCGCCTTTGCCCCATCTTTGAGGGAGAGCCCATTTATATAAGACTAAAAAACACTATGCCGGCAAGGGCAGCGCAGATGGCCGGAGCGAAGGGGAATTCCTTGCCGCCGCCGAAGCGCCTCCAGGCAAAGCCGAAAAGGCTTCCGAGAAAGCCTGATGCGAACATAAACCATGGCACCAGAGTCACCGGAATCCAAAGGCCGGCCGCAGTGAACAGCTTCACGTCACCTAGGCCCAGAACCTCGCGTCCTCTCCATTTGCTATAAGCGATGGCCAGGAACAGGCTGAAGGCTAGCAATCCGGCCGACGTTACAAGTCCGAGATAAAAATTTTCTCCGCTCAAGATAAGCCAAGACAGGCCGCACAGGCCCAGGAACAGGTTGAGTCCGTCAGGTATCAGGCCGAAAAACAGATCCACCAGCGCGATGGCCGGCAAGGTCCCAAGGCCAAGGCAAAGCGGGATCATTTTCCACGACCATCCCGCCAACGCTGCGGCGGCAACGCCCAGAACAAAGCCGGATATTTCTGCGGCCGGCTGGGCCCAAAGGCCGTTGCGCCTGCCGCAGGGACAGGAAAAGGCCGGACGGCGCAAGATCCATCCGAAAAGCGGCAGTATTTCGATGAATTTGAACGGGCGCAGACAAAAAACGCACTCCGGCCAGTGGCTTTCGCCTGGCAGCCTGTCGGCGGAGCGATAGCCGAAATGTGCGCAGAAACCTGCGCTTGCCATACCCAGCAGTCCGCCGAGAAAACATAGCAGAATTTTGGCCGCCAGCGAGTGCTCTTCCATTTTTCCCTTCTCCGCCGCCGCTTACAGCCCGTTCCTGAAACCGGAAAAACCATGCGGCCGTTTGAACGATGCTAGACGAGCGGCTGCCCTGGCTCAAGGTTGGAGAAAGCGCATAACGAATTACTCTGCCCGCTACGCTGTGGCCCGCGCTTTTTACGGCCGCGGACCCGGCGGCGGATTGGAAGGAGTTTTTCCTGGCTTTTCCGGAGGCGTAGGATGATTTACCGGAATGACGACAGTTATTTTGAAGCGCTCCTTGTTACGGTTCAGATATATGTCGAGCACATCAGAGTCCTTTCTTGAAAGCTTGATTATCTGCCCGGTTTCCGGGTCAGTCAGCAATTCAGATGCGTTCTCAGATCCACCGGCCAGATAACCCGCCAGCCCAAGCTCCGCCGCCCTGGCATGTTCATAGTCGACTATAAAAACGGCTACTTTCCTTCCATTTATGTAGAATCTGCCGGTGTTGCCCAGATTCGCGAAAGGTTCCGGCTCCGCTGGTCTTATTTCATAGCGCTCTCGCGTGTCGAGGTACTCTATTATATAGGCCGGTTTATACAGTTTCGTTATATTGTCCTCGTCAAGATACTGTTCCGTCCCGTCCGCCGGGCAAACGAAAACAGATCCCGGCCAAGGGAAATCCTGGGTTCTTTCCAAATGGACGGATTTTAAGTTTACCGGCATTGCAAACGTCCGTCTTTCTGCCATTCAGCTTCAACCTACCGACAGCATCGGCCTTGCTATTTCCATCAGGCCGCTGACCGCGTTCACCGAGGAATCGAACATGCCTTTCTCGTCCGCGTCCAAGGGCAATTCGATGACTTTTTCGACCCCGCCCGCGCCGATTATGACCGGGACTCCGGCATATATATCCTTGTGGCCGTATTCACCGTTCAGGTAAGCGGCGCATGGCAGGATGCGCTTTTTGTCGTTAAGATAGCTGTCGGCCATTTGAATCGCGGAAGCGGCCGGAGCATAGAACGCCGATCCGGTCTTGAGCAGCTTGACTATCTCCGCTCCGCCGTCACGAGTGCGCTGAATTATGGAATCCAGGCGTTCCTGGGTCAGCCATCCCATTTTCACGAGATCGGGCAACGGCACTCCGCCGACGCTCGAATAGCGCGCCAGCGGCACCATCATATCGCCGTGTCCGCCAAGGACGCAGGCGCTTACGTCTTCTACAGAGACGTTGAATTCCATTGCCAGAAAGGCCCGAAAACGCGCGCTGTCGAGGACTCCGGCCATACCGACCACGCGGTTGGGGGCGAATCCCGTAACTTGCTGCATCACCCATACCATTACATCGAGAGGGTTTGTCACCACTATGACAAATGCCCCCGGCGCGTATTTCTTTATGTTAGCACCTACGGTTTTGATGATGCCGGTGTTGACGCCAATCAGATCGTCGCGGCTCATGCCCGGCTTGCGCGGCAAGCCGGCGGTGACGATGACTACATCGGCGCTTGAAATAAGGGAATAGTCGGATCCCCCCTGCAAACGTGAGTTGAACCCTTCGACCGGAGAGCATTGGAAAATATCGAGGGACTTGCCTTCGGGCACGCCCTCGACTATGTCCACCATGACGATGTCGCCCAGCTCTTTCTGTCCTGCCAGAAGCGCCAGCGTCCCGCCGATCTGTCCTGCCCCGACCAGTGCTATTTTCCTGCGCGCCATTTTGTTTTCCATCGATAATTTAGCGAAGGAAATTAACACAAAGACGGGCAATGGCAAGTCAAGCGTTGTTGACCAGCGCCGGTTTATTGGTTAACCATCATCATGGCCGAAAGATTCTCTCCAAGGCCTTATGACGTTCCGCTATGTCCAGCTGCCTTATTATTGATTATCTGCTGACGGAGGTTATCCCATGAAGAATTTATTGCGCTTCGCTGTTTTCGCGCTTTGCGCACTAGCGATGTCCCAAACCCAGGCCCAGACGAAACCGGGAGCGAAACCGGAAATGCCTTCGAGTGTGATGAAAATAATCAAGGAACACAAGGAATTGAGCAAATTCGCCGATCTCATCGGCGATGCCGGCCTGGAGTCCATGTTCGACGGCAAGGACAAAACTCTCACCGTATTCGCCCCGACGAACGACGCCATCGGCAAGGTCGCGTCCGAACACATGAAGAAGGCCAAGTCAGACAAGGAGCATTTGCAGAAATTCGTCAAGCATCACGTAATCACAGGAAGCGTTGTGCTTATCAACAACCTCAAGGGACGGAAGGTCGCCCCCTCGTTGGCCAGCGGAGAATCGATTCTTCTCGATGGAACGGGGAATGTGACAAAGGTGGAAAAAGGCGAAGTCGTCACCCCCGATTTGCAGGCCGCAAACGGCATAGTGCACATAGTGAACGCCGCTATGGTGCCCCCTTCTTTCATCGAACGGCCCAAGGAAGAGGTCGAAGCCGAGATGAAGAAAATGCACGAGCGCGAAGAGCAAATGATGCGCGAACGCGAAAAAGCGATGCGTGAAAAAGGCATGCCCGGCGCTCCGGCGGAGGGACCGGAATCCGCCCCGGCCGAAGAGGCGGCTCCATCTCAGGCTCCGGTAGGGGAACCGGCTATGTCCCCGCTCCCCATGCGTCCGGCCGCACCCGCCGGCAAGCCTGCCGAGGAAAAGAAAGGCATAAAGGGCTGGCTCAAGAAACTTGGCTGGTAAGAGAAAGTTCTGCTGGGGGGAAACGCGTAGTTTTTCGCTGGTTCGTTTCTTCGGGTGGGGGATGATCCTTGTAAGTTTGCCGTAGCGGAAAAACCGGATCGAACGGCGAAAGGAGGGAATCATCTCCCGCGGTTTTTGCCCTTTTCCATCACGTATTTCAGTTTGTTCAGTGCTATGCGCTGAAGCTCGTGCTGCGAGGACGCGGCCGGGCCTTGTATGACTACCTCCGTGCCTGTAGTCGCGTCCACGGCGGTCACGCGCACTATACTTCCTATTCTGGTGTATTCGAAAATGACTTCGCGGGCTCCGGCTGGCATGGCGATGCTCTCTTCCCGACAGCAGCAAAGAATGGCCGATTCCCTCGCCGCCGCAAAGGCGCTTGATCGCGGAGATTGCAAAAAACCGGGCGCCTTGGTTAAATGCACTGCCGGGCGCGGAAGAATCGCTTCGCAACAAACGAAAGCCGGAGGGCAATATGGCAGGCAGCGAAATAATAGCTTTGCGCAACGGACAGGTTCTTGTCGTAACGTTCAACCGTCCGGAAAAAGGCAATTCGCTGACGCTAGACATGGCGGGGCAGTTGTTCAACGTGCTCAAGAACGCCACGACCGATCGAAGCGTGCGCTGCGTATTATTGAACGGCGCGGGCGGCCAGTTCATGAACGGCCTGGATATGGATGTTTACAAGGGCGACATGAACACGGCCCTCGAGCGCTCGAACCAGATCATAGCGTCCTATCATTCCGCCGTGCGAGAGATTCAGGTCATGGACAAGCCGGTTCTGGCCGCGGTCGAAGGCAATGTAGAGGGCCCAGGGATGAGCTTTATGCTGGCTTCCGATCTCGTGATCGCCGCGAAAAGCACGCGTTTCAACTGTAAATTCACCGATTACGCCATGTCTCCCGATGGGGCTTGTTCATATTTTCTGCCGCGCAAGGTCGGCTTGGGGCGCGCGGTTGAGCTTATGATGCTGAGCAGAGAGTTCGACACCGAAACCGCCTTGTCGCTCGGTCTTGTCAACCGGATCGTGGATGACAGCGCTTTGCGCGACGAAGCCATGCACTGGGCTATGGAGCTTGCCGAAGGGCCGACCAAGGCCTATGGAGCGGTAAAAAAATTGGCCATGAAAGCGTTCGACGGCGAATTCAATTCGCATCTGGGGCTTGAACATACCTATTTCGGGCAATGCTCGCGCAGCTTCGACTTCCGCGAATATCTTATCGCCAGGAACGCCGGCCGGCAGGCCAAATTCTCCGGAACCTGATGCGGTTATTGCCGCTTGAAGGAAATCCCGCGGTGGGGTAGAGACCTCGCTGGAAGGGAAGCGTTTTGGGCCGGGGTGTGCCAGGGCATTGAAAAAATGGAAGAAGGAAGAGAAATCAAATTGATAGAAACAGACGCGATTATAATCGGCACCGGACCTGCGGGTTTGTTCGCGGTTTTTGAGCTTGGGTTGCACGACATCAAATGCCACCTGGTGGATATTCTTGACCGTCCTGGCGGACAGTGCGCCGAGCTGTATCCGGAAAAACCTATCTACGACATTCCCGGAGTTCCGGTTTGCACCGGAGGCGAGCTGGTCGAACGGTTGATGGAGCAGATAAAACCGTTCCATCCGGAATTTCATCTCGGCCAAATGGCGGAAAAACTGGAAAAAACGCCGGAAGGCAAATGGAGAGTAACAGCCAGCGGCGGCGTGATTTTTGAAGCTCCGGTAGTCGTGATAGCCGCAGGCGGAGGCAGCTTCGTGCCGAAAAAACCGCCGGTAAAGGACATAGAACGGTTCGAAGGCAAATCGGTGTTTTACGCCGTACGCAGGAAAGACGATTTCGCCGGCAAGAACATCGTCATCGCCGGCGGCGGGGATTCAGCGCTCGATTGGGCGCTAAATCTTCAGCCGGTAGCCGGCAAGGTTACGCTGGTGCACCGTCGTGACGAATTCCGGGCCGCGCCGGATACGGTCAGCAAGATGCGTGCGCTGGTTGAAGCCGGGAAGATGGACCTTGAGATAGCCACCCTGGCCGCAATCGAGGGCGAGAATGGACAAATATCAAAGGTTGTCCTGCACAGGGACGGAGCTGAACTGATACATCTCCCGTGCGACGCCCTGCTGGCTTTCTACGGCCTTACCATGAAACTTGGCCCGGTGGCCGGGTTTGATCTGAAATTCGAAGGGGACCTGATAGCCGTCGATCCCGCCTCGTTTGAGACCAATCAACCCGGGGTTTTCGCCATCGGTGACATTTGCACCTATCCCGGCAAGATGAAGCTCATTCTGTCGGGCTTCCACGAGGCGGCTCTCATGGCGCGCAAGGCATTCGGATATGTCCATCCCGATCGCCGTTACCGCTTCCAGTACACGACTTCTTCGAGTAACCTGAAAAGCGCCCTGGGCGTGACGCAAACGAAATAGCAGTCAGCGAGGAGAATATGAGCGAAGAACTTTATATCTATTGCACCGACATGGAAGGCAAGGAGCACAAGCTGCAGGCCACGGAAGAATGGAGCGTTATGGAGATCATCCGCGAAGGCGGGATTCCCATTCTGGGGCAATGCGGCGGATCGTGCGCCTGCGCCACCTGCCAGATTTACGTCGATCCGTCATGGAAGGATAAAATCCCGGAGCCTTCTGAGGAGGAGATCGGCATGCTGGACGGCGCCTTCGGCGTCAACGAAAATTCGCGCCTTGCTTGTCAAATTTTCTTCACCAGGGAATTGAACGGGTTGAGGGTAAAATTGGCCCCGGGATCGGTTTAATGCGCGGTTTACATTGCTTTACTTGCGCGTTAGGTTCGAAATATTGCAAGCTGACCGGCATTCAGGTGGATAGTATTTAGGTGGATAATGATACCGGAGAAATCTTTTATGTTGGACGGCCAAATCGAACAGATTATGCGGTTTGATGAGCTTGAAGACCGTTACGGCAGCGAAAACGCCTACGCCATTCTGCGTGCTCTTGAGATGTTCGAGGGCGTACGCGAAGAGTGGGTCAAGCGTATGTCGAACGAAGAGCGTTTCAACAATGTTATGCGCCTCATGGCCGAGAACATGCGCTACCAAACAAGGCATTGAACATGACTTTCGATGAACTGAGCGAAAGATACGGCCCGGTGACCGCCGAAAGGATAAGCCAGGCGCTTACGTTGCAGGAATTCTCCGATCTGGAAATAGATGAGCTTGCCGCCTATTTCGAGCTTCGCGCCGAGCGGCTTTATCAGGAATACAGAAGGCATAAGGAAAATCCCGCCCTGCATAACAAACGGGACGAGGAAATCCCCGAATATCTTGAGGTTATGCAACGCCGCTGGCAACAGGCAGAAGAGCTGGCGCATGCTATTCTCTCCGCCGACCTGGCCGCAAGGGAAGAGAAAGAAGCGGCCAGGGCATCGTAAAACCGCGGTTTGTTATTTCTTCAGTTCGAGCTTCTTCGCTATCTCTTCGAAATTCCCGGCGGTATCGGCCCATTCGAAGGGGGATTTCCGGCCCTCTGGATAAAACAGCAGGATTTTTCCCACTCCGGCCGTGCGCGCGGCCAGGGCGTCCCTTTCATTGTCCCCTATCATCGCCGAGCGCGGAAGATCGGCGCGAAGCCTTTGTGCCGCCTCGAGTATCATTCCCGGATTAGGTTTACGCCAAAAGCTTTCGCGCCTGTATGTATCAACCGCTCCGTCCTTGTGTTCGAAACAAGCCAGAACAAGATCTATCGACACCCCCTCTTTTCCGAGCGCCGCAAGCATCCATTCCGTAAGAGCTTCGTAATCGCGCTCTGTGTACAGCCCGCGCGCCACGCCGGACTGGTTGGTCACTATGGCAAGGCGAAATCCATCGTCCCGAGCCGCGCGTAGAAACGGAAACAGACCGGGCATGAATTCGAACTGATCGCGATTATGAACGAATCCGCGATCCACGTTGACAACCCCGTCACGGTCGAGAAAAAGCACGCGGTTTTTCGGCATCTGCATTGTCCTAAAAATATCCGCCACCTGTTTATCCGGATTATAAACTGTTTGCGGGCGGCACGATATGTCTGCTAGAAAACAGCCGCTAACGAGTGGCAAAAACGGTACGCAGACAAACGAAACCTAACAAGCAATGTGTCATCTCATGCTTTCCGAAATAAAGCGCCGGCTTCGCATGAAAACCGGAATGTCCGTCTTCCTGTCCCTTATCCTCGCTCTTGCCTTTGGAGCTTTTTCCATGACAGCCGACGCCGCGAAACCTGTGCTTGATCCGGAAAATACGCTTTACCTTGACCTTCCTGAAGGACGGGTCGTCATCCAGATGCGGCCTGACCTCGCGCCTAAACATGTGGCGCGCATCAAGGAACTGACGCGACAAGGATTTTATGACGGCCTTGTTTTTCATAGGGTTATACCTGGATTCATGGCTCAAACCGGCGATCCGCGCGGCGACGGAACCGGCGGCTCCGGCAAGCATTTGACCGCTGAATTCAGCAAAACTCCGCATGTTCGCGGAACGGTGTCGATGGCGCGCGCCGCAAGTCCGGATTCAGGTGACAGCCAGTTTTTTATATGCCTGGACGCTGCGCCGCATCTGGACGGGCAGTACACTGTTTGGGGGCAAGTCATTGAAGGAATGGAGTTTGTTGACAGGATCAAGCAAGGCTCGCCGCTGAACAACGGCAAGGTCAAGGACCCGACCAAAATCGTAAAAATGCAGGTGGCAAAAGACGTTAGATAGTTAAAAAACGAGAGTGTCGCAGGAAATTCATATTATAGGAGCAGGACTCGCCGGATGCGAAGCCGCATGGCAGCTCGCCATCCGCCAAATGCCTGTAATAATTCACGAAATGCGACCGCAGCGCAACACCGAGGCGCACAGGACGGACAAATTCGCAGAGCTCGTTTGCTCCAATTCTTTCCGGTCAAATGATAGTGAATTCAATGCGATAGGTTTGCTTCAGCACGAAATGCGCCATATGCGCTCGTTAATCATGCAAGTAGCTGATAAATTTAGGATTCCAGCCGGCGGAGCGCTTGCCGTCGATCGCGAAAAGTTCTCCGCCGAGGTCACAAAAATCATTGAAAATCATGAGCTTATAAAAATCGAACGCGAGGAAATCAAAACCATTTCTTCGGTAGATAAACTATTGAATCTTATGATAATTTCGACAGGCCCCCTCACCTCTCCCGATTTTTCCGATGAAATACAAAGACTTACAGGCGCGCAGAACATGCACTTTTTCGACGCTATTTCGCCTGTTTTCGACGCGAATTCGCTCGATTTCGATCGAATTTGGCGCCAATCACGTTATGACAAGGGCGCAACCGCGGGCTGCGGCGCCGGAGACTATCTCAACTGCGGGTTGAGCAAAGAGCAGTACAACGATTTCATCCGCGAACTTCTGGCCGCGCCGCGCGTCGAGTTCCGCGAATGGGAAAAGAGCACGCCCTATTTCGAGGGCTGCCTGCCGATAGAGGTGATGGCCGAGCGCGGGCCAGACACGCTGCGCCACGGGCCGATGAAGCCGGTGGGCCTTACCGATCCCAAAACCGGGCGGCGGCCCTGGGCCGTGGTTCAGTTGCGGCAGGACAACGCGCAAGGCACCCTGTGGAACATGGTCGGCTTCCAGACCAAGATGACCCGCGGCGCGCAGGAGCGCGTTTTCCGCATGATTCCTGGGCTGGAAAACGCGGTTTTCGCGCGCTATGGCGCGATGCACAGAAACACGTTCATCAATTCGCCGCGCCTGCTCGACGAATATCTGCGGCTGAAGACGCGCCCGCGCATACGCTTCGCCGGACAGATAACGGGGGTCGAGGGATATGTGGAATCGGCGGCGATGGGGCTTTTGGCCGGAGTGTTCGCGGCGGCCGAGGCTAAGGGAGCCGCCCTGCCCCCTCCGCCGCCGCGCGAAACGGCGATGGGCGCGCTTTTGGCGCATATAACCGGAGAAGCCGACGCCGGAATATTTCAGCCGATGAACGTGAATTTCGGCCTTTTTCCGCCGCTCTACGGCGCGCCGCAAAACTCCCGCGACCGCAAATTCGCCATGACCCAAAGAGCCAAGGAGGCGATGAGGGAGTGGGTGGGGGGAAAGTTGAGATAATGCTAAGAAACGCTATAGTTACATATTAATCGCGAAAAGAAAGAAGCCATGCTTCATCCAGACTTAAATCGCCTTGATAACCTTCCTATTACTAACTGTAAGGACGAAGTGCTGTTGTTCTCCGTAATGAGAAACGAAATGCTTCGCCTTCCCTATTTTCTGGAATACCACCGCAAGCTCGGCATAAGCAGCTTTTTTATTATCAGTAACGATTCAACAGACGGCACGACGGAATTTCTATTGAAACAGCCGGATTGTCATGTGTTTTATACAGACTGCCTTTTTTCTAGAGCAAACGGAGGAATCGACTGGATAAATTCGTTAATCAGCGAATATGCTCTCAACCGCTGGATATTAAAAGTCGATGCGGATGAATTATATGTTTACCCGCATTGTGAACGATCTGATATTCGCAAGTTGTGTGCATGGATGGATAAACATAATTATGGAGGATTGTACACTCTTGTTCTTGACATGTATAGTCGCGGCGCAATTAAAGACGTTGTTTACTCCCAAGGAGAAAGCTTTCTCTCGGCATGTTGCTTGTTTGATAGAGATTATTCGTTTGTGAAGCGCTTCGGCCTACCCTTCAGGGTTTTTCCAAAATTAGAACCCATAGGCGGTCCCCGCACTCGTTTGTGTTTCCCCGAACAAAACACCACCAAAGTGTTGCCAAGGCTAATTCTGAAACTGCTTGCCAGAATTCATCAGACAGCCAACAAATACGGTTTCCTAACAGATAATAATTTTCCAGTTGTCGCTCCGTTAAATTTTACCATTAGACTTATCAAGGCTAAAAACGGCAGAAAGTTTATTAATTCCCACTGCCCTACCAGACTGCGTTTAGCTCCAGCAACCGGTGCACTTCTGCATTTCAAATATTTTCAGGATTTTTATGCGCGGGTGTCAGAAGCAATAGCGAGACGCAGCCATTTTAGAGGAAGCATTGAGTATATTAGATATGCAAAAATTATCTTTGATAATCCTGATCTAAGTTTGGAATATGAAAACAGTCAAGAATATATGGACAGCAATCAATTGGTAAATCTTGGTCTTATTAAAGATGATTTATCTTGGAGTGCTTTTTCAATCCAACAGCATTTGACGTTCTCCCCAAATCCGGGTCAGTTTACGGGGAGAACGTCACATTCCACCTAGGGTCCAAACCCAATTAACCTGGCGTTAAGCGATTGATGATTCAAGGTTATGTGAAGCA
>Ga0272446_1007438_pt1 | contig 10884 bp, 9 predicted proteins | sample YNPCB0061_FD_194587 | JGI IMG/M metagenome (GOLD analysis project Ga0272446, IMG submission 194587) | Hot spring microbial mat communities from Yellowstone National Park, WY, United States - YNP-CB-006-1 | ecosystem: Environmental > Aquatic > Thermal springs > Hot (42-90C) > Sediment | place...
GCACGCCCGGCCCGCTTCAGGTCAAGGTGGTCGCGGCCAAGGACCGGGCGCGCGCCGGGATCATTGTGCCGTTGTACCTGAGCGAAAACTCCTCCAAGCACGCCGCCGCGGCCCGTTGAAGTCTCTCTGCTATGCTGGGCTACGGGCATGAAACCCGTAGCGCTCACCATCGCCGGCTCCGATCCCAGCGGCGGCGCCGGCATTCAAGCCGATCTGAAGACCTTCCATCAATTCGGAGTGTACGGCGAAGCGGTGATCACCTTGCTTACGGTCCAAAACACCGTGGCGGTGACCCGCGTGGAGGTGTTAGACCCCGAGCTGGTCACCGCCCAAGCCACGGCGGTCATCGAAGACATCCGGCCTCAGAGCGCAAAAACCGGCGCACTGGGGAATGCAGCTGTCGTGCGCGCGGTGGCTGAGCTGATGCGCCGCTTCCGTTTGCCGCTGGTGGTGGATCCCGTGATCATCAGTAAGCACGGCGCGCCGCTCATGAAGGAAGACGGCGCCCGGGCGTTCCGCGCGGAATTGCTCCCGCTGGCCCTGCTGGTCACGCCCAATCTGTACGAGGCATCGGTCTTGTCCGGCATCGAGGTCTCCAGTCTGGCGGACATGAAGGAGGCCGCAAAACGCATTCACGGCCTCGGACCGCGCGCCGTGCTGGTCAAGGGAGGGCACCTCGCCGGTGAAGCCGTGGATGTGCTGTACGACGGTTCGGACTGGACGCAGTTTGAAGCGCAACGGATCGCCACGCCCCACACCCACGGCACCGGCTGTACTTACTCAGCCGCCATAACGGCTTGCCTGGCGCGCGGGATGACTCTGTCTGAATCCGTGGGGTGTGCAAAAGCTTTCATCACTCGCGCCATACGCGAGCATCCGGGCTTGGGGCGCGGCGCCGGTCCAGTGAACCACCACGCCGCCGCTAATTGAGAGCATAGACGAAGCAGCGGCCGCGGGGCGTAAATTCGACTCGCCTGCCGGGTGGCGCAAACTGGCATAGATGACCCGGCAGGAAAAAATCCGCCTGCGGAGCGCCCGCCAGCAGCCTCGCCGTCTCGGATTCCGAAGACAGCTCGATGACCGTTCCCAAGGGCTTATCTGAATCCAGGTTGAAGCTGCGCAGCCTTTCCAGGAAGATGGGCCGCAGGCGTTCGATCTCCAAGAATTCGTTTACCGACAGCGTAATGCCCAAGTAGCGGAAATCCATGGCCGGTCTCTGGCGGCTGCGGCCGTCGTCCACAAAAGAGTACCGGACGCGAGCGATGGGCAGCAGCGTCGAGTAGAAATCGTCGTCCGGAAGCACCACGATCAACTCGCGGCCGCGTTCCAGAGCCGCATAGCGGTCCAGGTCGGGCGCCGAAGGAACCGACGAAGATGGGGGGAACGGCAATCCCCAGGGTTCGGCGGGATGGGACAACCGCCAGGCCAGCGCGGCGCACAGCAACAGGGAAGCCGCCACCGCTCCCAGCGGGCGCCGCAGCGGACCGGCGGAGACGGCGCACAGCGCCGCTGGGGCGATAGCCGGCAGCAGATATGCGGCATTGCGGTACTGAAAGGCGAGGACGGCAGCAGCCACCACCGCCAGGCTGCAAACCGGGATCAGCAAACCTGGTTCCCGGCGCCTCCACAGCGACCCAATCACCCACGGCGCGGCCAGCAGCAGGGCCGCCAGCGTCACGGGATCAATCCTCCACCAGCGCCGCAGATAAAACTCGACCTGCCCCTCCCGGGACGTCTGCCCGAGCGGCGCCAGCGCGCTGCGGAAATGTTCGTCGACGATATACTCCGCCCAGAACCACTGCGGATGCACCACCCACTGGTATAGGTGCCACGGGGCGGCGGTCAAAAATGCCCAGCCCGCCGCTTCGGCCACCGCCCGCCATGGCGGGCGTGAATCCCGGCGGCTGAGAAGCCAGTACAGAACCAACATCACTAAGGGGAGGGTTCCGGCGACCGCCTTAGTAAGAATGCCCGCGCCCACCAGCGCGCCGAATACGATGCGCGACCGTCTGTGGCTCAAAGTGGCGTCGGAGCGCAGAACCCAGGCCGCTCCCAAAAACAGCGCCGCCAACACAGCGTCGGTCAAATTCAGCCGTGAGAGGCGGTGCAAAAGCGGATTCCCAGCCAACAGCAAGCCGACCACCACCGCCGGCCAAAATCCCCAGTTCAGCGCCCAGGCAACGGCGATCGCAGCCAGCGCCGCCCCCGCCAGAATCGAAGGCAGACGGAAGCTCACCTTCGACGGGCCCAACACCCGCGCCGAGAGCCCCGAAAGCCAGTACAGCATGGGGGGCTTAAAAAGCGCCAGACGGTCCATAAAACGAGGGGTGAGCCATTCGCCCGTACGCGCCATTCGCTGAGCGATATGGCTGTACACGGCTTCATCCTGGGGAGCGATTTTGCCTACCGGGTCCACCCAGCCGGAAGCGATGCCGCTCGATTCCACCCGGTAACCCAGGCGAATGGTGAACAAGACCAATACTAGGATAAGCGCCGCTCGCCGCCTCACTCTGCCATCATGCCGCGGCGGTGGAAACCCCGGCAACCTGCCGCCGGATTTAGCGAGGCTCGATGTAGACGATTTCGGCGCTCTCCGGCGAAGGGAGGTTGACGCGCACGCCCGTTTCCATCAACTGGCTGCCGTTCATCAGCAGCACGCGGCTGTCATCCTGAAACGTGACGCGATACGGAACGTCGGGATCCAGCCCGCGCGGCCGCAGCGTGTAAGAACTTGCGGCGGCGCTATCCCGGGTCACCACCGCAATCGAACGATTCACTTTTTCGTGGTGCGCTTGTAAAGCGTCGATGCGCCCGGTGGCGGGGCGCGCGGTCAGATGAAACACCTTGCCGTCGCGCACTGTGGAGCGAATTTTCTTGAAAGTGGCGATCTCGGAAGCCAGCAGTTCCAGCTCCCCGGCGCCCATCTCGGTCAGCCGGTTCATGAGGATCCACGGACCGCCGAACATGAAGCTGCGCGTGGTGTATTTGGTGATGGTTTCTTCGGGCATGTAGCGGTCCACATAGCGCGGCGGAAACGGGTAAGTTGCGCCGTATGCCGCCTGCCGGGCCCCCAGGGCGCCGTTGGCGTCATTGGTGATGGAGGTGACGTAGTTGCGCACCATGTTAAACGTCATCATGTTGCCGCCGTCTTCGCAGTTTTCCCAAACCGTGTTGGGAGTGCGCCGCTGCACTTCGCGCAGGATCACGTCGAGACCGTCGACGGCGCCCGCATAATTGGAGTCCCTGGGATCATGCGTGTGGGTCTCCTTGGTGCATTTCTTCACCATGTTTTCGCCGTCTTGCAGCACCCAGTCCACGTTATAGCTCTGGATCACCCGGGTGAGCTCCTCAATCAGCCAGTCGCGCACCGGCTTGTGGGCCAGGCACAATGACTTAGCGCCAAAATAGTAATACTCTTCCGAAGAAGTCCAGTCCGGATTCTGTTGCAGCACCGGCGTCTCGGGCGCCGCCTCGGCAAAAGCCAGGTGCAAGCCGAATTTCATCCCCAGAGAATGCACATAATCGGACAGGGCCCGCATGCCGCTGGGGAATTTGGTCCGGTCGCTGTACCAGTCGCCGATGGCCCGCGCCCAGCCCAGATCGACAATGAACAACTCGACGCCCAACTTGGCGGCGATTTCCGCCGAGCGCCGGAGTTCGGCTTCGTCAAACTCGTATTGGTGGCCCCAGGAGTCCCAAGCCACATAAGGAAACTTTTCATCGTCCGGCATGGGCTTGGCCAGAACTTGCTCCACGAAACGCTGCGTGCGGTATCCGGCTTCGTCCCAATCGCCTTGAAAAACACCCAGGAAAGCGGGAGGAACCAAGAAAACCTCTCCCGGCTCGACCGGGTGATACAGCTCCTGGATGGTGGCCGAGAATTGCAGATAGCCCTCGGCCTCCAGATAACGGGCCGTGGCCAGCGCCCGGCCGTCGAATTCCCACCCGGCGAACAAACCCCGGTCCTTGCCGTCGCGCAAAGCCCACCAAGCGCACTGCGTGCCGCGCGAACCCGACTGCATGCTCATCACGTTGCCTTCGGGCCTCAGGCGCGACTCCAGCGGCTCAAAATTCTGCTCCCGCGGCACAATCGTCCACTGATTCACCCGGAACCAGCGGTATTCGCCGTCTTCGGCCGCCAGCCGCCAAGGAACCATGTCGGCCAAGCGCGCATAGACCGTGCGGGATAGCAAATTGCGAACTTCGGTCCAATACCGCAAGACCGGCTGGCCGGGGTAAATTTCCAGGTGCAGCCGTATCCTGGCCCTTTTGGCTGCATCTTCCAGCTCGATCACCTGCCGTTTGCCGCCCTTGCCGGCATCTTCCTGCCAGTGGCCCGCGAGGCGGAAAAAGGTCCGGGGGCCCACGGTTAGATCACCCACCGTGAACCGGAGCGGCGAAGTGGCAGCCGGTCCCGCAGCCGACCACCGGACCCCGGTTGCGGTCTGCTCGATCCGCTCCATCCCGAAAATCCCCTCGGGTGAGATGGCAAACTGCGCCCGCAGCACCTCATTGCTCAGGGTCCAGCGCCTCTCGACAGGCTCGAATGAGATCTGAACCCCCTCGGCGAGCGCGGTCGAAAAACACACCAACAACATCAAGATTAAGCGGTTCAGGCCCATAGAGCTAATAGTTCAAACCCGGCTTCGGCTAAAACGATGTGTCCGATCAGGTTAAAGGTTGCTAAGGAAACACCTTATTTGGAGTAGGAATTAATCGCAGTAGAGAATCTCGACCTCTGTAGCCGTCCCGGTGGAAGGATCGGGTTTCCAACAACGGACTGCGCCGGCTTCTCCAGCCCGCACGGAAACAATCAAATAGAGGTACCACGGACAGCAGTCTCTTAGATCCTTGGCCGAAAAGTACGGGTCTGCGTCCGGGTGGGAGTGGAAAATGCCTACCAACCTCAAGCCGCGGCGCCGCTGCTGTTGATCGGCGACCAGTAAGGGCTCAGGCTCAATCTGGTAATGGCGGCTGCGTGAGCCGGGGTGCGTGTTAGGAAGCGCAACTGCGCTCTGAACCCTTACTTCTCCGTTATGCTTCACGCCCCACATGGCTCCGCAGCCCTCAAGGGGATACACGGAACGGACGTGCTGCACGATTAGGTTCCAAGCGTCGCTATGGATGCGCACTGCCCTGATCATGCCAACGGGGTACAGTATCACTTTAGCGCAGGGCGTCTTGCGTTTTTAGGGAGAGGAGGCCCCGGTTTGGGGGAACCGGGGCCTCACTCAGAGGGGCTAACGGGGTGCTGGGTCACCCCGCATGGGGATGCTAAAGTCAATGAAGACTTTTAAGTTGCCTTGATAAGTGCATCTGCCGGGCCAATCTCGATTAATCCGTAACTCGTTGATTCTTCGAGCAAGGAGGAACACTACCCCACTCGCGCATGGGGGAAATCCAACCGGACCGGGTCATATCACTCACCCGCATTCTCGCTCAAGAGAAGGACGCTCATGGACTTTCTTGCCAAAAGCGGCCGCCGTTGGAGTTTTTTCCGCGCACTGACGATCAATTTCTGCTGATAAGATTGAACTTGCGTCTGCATTCAGAAAGCGGCGTCGCCGAAAGGCCGGGATTCGTCCCGGCGCGCAATCCGGCGTTTTCCGGTTGCGAGGAGCATCTTGAAAGGCTTCAGGCGGCGGTCGTAGACCGCCCGGGCATAGCGGTCATTCGCGGCGGTCCGGGTTCGGGCAAGACGGCTTTGGCTTGCGAATTCGCCAACCGTTTTGCCCGCTATTATGAAGGGGTCTTCTGGGTCTATATGGGGGACCGCCCGCTGGTTGAGATCGCCGGAGAGGTTGCCGCTCAGATGCGCCGGGCGCCAGAAGGCGACCAAGACTCGGTGCTTTTTGAACTGAATGCGATTTTCGAGTGGAGGCGGTACCTGCTGGTCTTAGACCATTTGCAGCGCAAACCGCGCCTTTTGCCTAGTGGCAAGTCTTCGGCCGTGATCACCACCCGCCACCCACGAATTCTGCCCAAGGCGGCGTCTGTGAAATTGCCTCCGGCTCGCGCTGAGCTTCAGCCGAGCGTTTTCACCGCCGCCATGGCAGCCTGCTCGCCTGCGGGATTTCCGCTTTCGCTGGCAGCCGAAATTGCCGGGCTCGATATCGACGGGGTTCCGGCTCCAGCTCAGCCCCTCGATCCGGAGGGCTACCGGTGCACAGTCCCGCAGTACGTCATCGACCAGACCCATATTACGCCCGAATTGCAGCTTCGCCATGCTCAAGCCGTGGTTCGCCAGCCCGTGACCGCCGACATCCTCCCGGATCTCTATTTGGCCTTCCGGCGGCTGGTGCATCTTCCGGATCACTGGGACTTGGCTTGCGAGCTGGCGCGCCGCATTATCTGGTTCACCCAAACCGAACGCCGCCTGGCCGAAGCCTTCGCGGTGATGGAAGTACTGGCGGATGAAGCCGAAAAACGCCAAGACTACCGCACGCTGAACCGCTACGCGCGGGAGCGGGTGTGGACGCTGCACCACTGGGGCAGGGAGGCGGAAGCCAAAGCGCTCGAAAGGCGCAGCCGCCGCTGGCAGGCGGTCCAGTTGCCGCTGCCCTGGGACGAAGGCTGGAAGTAATCCCCGCCCGGGGCGATTATGGCATCACCACTTTCTGCCCCGCCCTCAAGCCAGCCACCACCTCCGTCTTCAGCCCGTTGGAGACGCCAAGCTGGACCGGTACGCGGGTCTTCCCCTTTTCCTTGGAAGCATCCGGAACTTCGACGAAGGCCTTGCGCTCCCGGTCGTAAATCACTGCGGTTTCGGGAATCAACAGAACGCCCTTCCGCTCTTCCAGGATGATTTCGGCGTTGGCGCTCATATTGGCCTTCAGTTCTCCGCCGGGATTCTTGATGGATACCCGCACCTCGAAGGTCGTGACGTTGTCTTTCTCCACGCCGAGCGGCGAGATCTTGGTCACATGTCCCTCGAACTTCTTGTCTTTAAAGGACTCCACCACAATGCGCGCCCGCTGATTCATGTATACCTTGCCGATATCAGCCTGATCGACTTTACCCAGCACGTACACATCGCCGACCTCACCCAGCGTCATCACCAACGTAGCCTGGGAACCGAGGACCAGGATGGAGCTGACGGCATCGCCTACTTCGACGTTCCGCGACAACACCAAGCCATCCATCGGGCTGACGATAGTCGAATTCCGCAAGTCCTGCTCGGCGCGCTCGAGCGACGCCCGCGCTTGCGCCACTTGAGCCTTGGCGCGGGCCATTTCCGCACGGGTCACGGCAACGTTGCGCAAGGCTGTCATTTGCCGGTTTAAGCCCATCTGGTAGGCTTTTTCCGCGTCCTCGAGCACGGCTTTGGCGATAAGTCCCTGGGTGTGCAGTCTTTGAGCGCGTTCCAGCGCGGACTTCAAGAATGGCAAATCGGGGCCTTCCGCCTCGACTTTGTTGCGTTCATGCGCCGCCTGAGCCGCCTCCTCGGCTGCCTGGGCGGCGAGCAGAGTGGCCTGCGCTTCCCGCACGCGCGCCTGTAGCTCCTCCTTGTCCAGTTCCACCAGCGTTTGCCCGGCGCGCACATAATCGCCGTAGTCGACGAAGATCTTCTTGACGATGCCGCTGGCCTTCGATTTGACTTCGACTTTGGACCGGGGCTGAATTTTTCCCGTCGCGACCACCGACCGGGCGATGTCGCCTATTTCGACCGTGACGAGCTTGGACGGATCGATGGAATGGTTCGGCTTGAGTCCCGCCCGCAAGCCCCAACCCGCTCCGGTGAGCAGCAGTAAACCGGCCAAGGGCCAGATCCACCAGCGGCTCTTGCGCGCCTTCCCGTTTGAAGCCATAGGAGAAACGCCTCCAAACAGGTACATACGGAGAAAGGGGAATTTGGTTCGCTAAATTCAGCCCTTAATCACGCCGATGGGCCGCAGGCGGGCCACTTTCCTGGCGAGGCCGGCTTGGTGAACCACCTCAATGACGGCATCCACGTCCTTATAGGCTTCGGGAATCTCCTCGATGATTCCCTCGCGGGTCTCGCTGCGAATGATGATGCCCTTTTCTTCCAACCGCTTGGCCACTTGTTTCGCATCCGCGCCCTTGCGCGCGGCGGTGCGGCTCATCACGCGCCCCGCCCCGTGACACACGCTCCCGAAGGTTTCCTTCATGGCGCCTTCGGCCCCCACCAGGATCCAGGACGCCGTCCCCATGCTGCCCGGAATCAGCACCGGCTGTCCGACCTGGCGGTAGGCTTTAGGCACTTCGCGGTGTCCCGGCGGGAACGCCCGGGTGGCGCCTTTGCGGTGCACCAGCACATCGCACTTGCGGCCGTCTATGGTGTGCGTTTCCCGCTTGGCGATGTTATGACACACGTCGTAAATCAGATCCAGGCGCACCGACTTGCCAAACAGCTTCCGGAACGAGCCCCGTAACAGGTGCAGGATGCCCTGGCGGTTGGCCCAGGCGAAATTCGCCGAAGCGCGCATCGCCGCCAGATAAGCTTGACCTTCTTCGGACTGAATGGGGACGCAGGCAAGCTGGCGGTCCGGCAGCGTGATGCCGTACTTTTTCATGGCCGCGCCCATTTGCGCCAGATAGTCGGTGCACACCTGGTGTCCCAGTCCCCGGGAGCCGCAGTGAATGAGCACCACGATCTGGTCCAGGTGCAATCCCATAGCGCGCGCGGCATCGGAATCGTGAATTTCCTCAACGTATTGAATCTCAAGGAAGTGATTGCCGCTGCCCAGAGTGCCGAGCTGCGGGAGTCCCCGCTCCTTGGCGCGGGCTGACACGGCGGCGGGATCGGCCTCGCTCAGGCAGCCTTCCGCCTCGCAGAACTCCAGATCGCGGGCGTCGCCGAAACCTTGCTCCACCATCCATCGCGCGCCTTGGCTGAGGACTTCATCCAATTGCTTGGAAGTGAGCCGGAAGGAACCCTCGCTGCCGGCGCCGCAGGGGATATCGCGAAAAACCTGGTTGACCAGCTCGGCAAGTTTGGGGCGGACTTCCTCCCGCGCGAGCGTGGTGGTGACGCTGCGGACGCCGCAGTTGATGTCGAAGCCCACGCCGCCGGGCGACACCACGCCGTGGTTCCAGTCGGTGGCGGCGACGCCGCCGATCGGAAATCCGTAGCCCTGGTGGATATCCGGCATAGCCAGGCTCGGTCCCACCACCCCGGGCAGCATGGCTACGTTGACGGCTTGCTGGAGCGAGAGGTCGTGCCGGATCTGCTCGAGCAGCGACTCGCTGGCGTACACTACGACGTCGGTCCGCATGCCGGGCAACGCCCCGCGGCGGATGGTCCAGCGCCAGGAATCGACAGGAGTGAGTTCCACTACTCCTATTGTCGCTCCTCAGATGTCCAGAAACACCTCTGCGAGCCATCCGTCGGGCGTGCGATCCAGCCGGAACTGGTGGTAGGTGACGCCTTTGACGATGACGCGCGGCGGATGGCGGGCGGCGTCGCGCGGCTCGCCTGCGGCGTGCGCACGGACGCTGTGCTGATCCAAATGCTCCACCTTTACACCGGCGAAAGCCGTGCGCCGGGCGTCGAGCAGGAACAGGACGTCGGAGAGAAAATTGACCAGCAGCGCCGGGTCGTCCTCCCCTTCGGCGCTCAGTGGATAGGTCTCCAGCGCTCGAACCCGCGAAGCGTCGAGCACCACCGCCTGGAGCGCCAGCGCCGCCTGTTCAAACAGCTCCGGCAGCGTCGCGGCGCGGACGCGAATGCCGACATCGGCCGTGTGTTCCAAAATCTCAAACATGGCTCATGCGGTTGTCCGGCTGGGTTCGGAGGCGGGCACAAGCTGCCGGCTGGCGTCGATGCGCGAGAACAGGAAGGCGCTGACAAACAGGGCGCAACCCATGCCCAGCAACGGCGTGTCGTAATTTCCGAAGTATTTCACCATGTAGCCGAAAGCGACCGAAGACAAGAACGAGCCGAACTGCCCGGCCATGTTCATCGCCCCCGTCACGGCGCCCGCGTACTTGCGCCCGACATCCAGGCACACGGCCCAGGCTACGGGCAGGAAACAATCCTGCGCGCCATAGCCCAAGGCCAGGAACACCACCGCCGCCAGCCGGTTCTCCGTCAGGCCGGTGGCCACCAGCAGGCAGCCCGACAAAGCCAACCCCGAACAACCCACCAGCATGCGTCCCCACTTGACGCCGAACTTCTTCACCAGCCGGTCGCTCAGCCATCCGCCAAAAAGGTTTCCGCAAGCGCCGCAAATGAAGGGCAGCGTGGAGTAAAAGCCCATTTCCTTTTCGCTAAAGCCCCGGCCCTTCTGCAAATACGTGTGCAGCCAGGAAAGATAGAAGTAGCTTCCCCAGCAGTAGGTATGATACATGAGCATGATGAACCACAGGTTGCGCGTGCGCAGCGCAATCCGCCAGGGCAGCGACTCGTGAGCTTTGCGCGGCGGATTGCCGATTTCGGCGATCTCTTCGGCGGTGACGGCGGGCTTCTCCGAAGGGTTGTCGCGGAACCAGGCATACCACCAAATAGCCCACAGAATGCCCACCACGCCGAACACCCAGAAGGACATGCGCCAGCCAAAGGCCATCTGGATGGGAACCACCAGAACCGGCGACAGCGCGCCGCCGATGCGGCTCGCCATCCAAACCACGCCCTGCGCGCGCGCCCGCTCCACCACCGGAAACCACCGGGAAATGGTAGCTGAACAGTTCGGATAAGCGCCCGCTTCGCCCGCGCCGAACAGGAATCGGACCAGCAACAGCAGTTTGAAGCTCGACACCGAGCCCGTGAGCGCGGTGAATGCGCTCCACCAGACGACGATTCGAGTGATCACTCTTCGCGGCCCGATCCTGTCGCCCATCGAACCGGTGGGGATCTCAAAAAAAGCCTAAGAAAGGGTGAAAGCTCCCACCACCCATCCCCATCGCTCAGGTGGGATCCCCAGA
>Ga0272446_1007439_pt1 | contig 10884 bp, 11 predicted proteins | sample YNPCB0061_FD_194587 | JGI IMG/M metagenome (GOLD analysis project Ga0272446, IMG submission 194587) | Hot spring microbial mat communities from Yellowstone National Park, WY, United States - YNP-CB-006-1 | ecosystem: Environmental > Aquatic > Thermal springs > Hot (42-90C) > Sediment | place...
GAATATAAAAATCCTGCCTTTGTAACTCTTTTCAAGGCCGTTTAAAAGCCTAAGCAGCGTACTTTTACCCGCTCCATTAGAACCTAAAAGGGCAAAGAAGTTACCTTCCTCTACTGTCATGCCAATGTTAGTTAACACTTCCTTCCCCCGAGTGTAGGAAAAGCTTAAGTTTTCTGTTCTTATGGCATCCATAACAAACTCAATATTAGCGGTATAAAACCTAAAACTGTTATCATCAGATAGTCCAAGAAGAAAAGCCTTTTTATAGAAGATGGGAAAAAGATGTCTCCCCTATATCCCCTAACCTGCATTGCATCAACCATACTTGAACCCTTGCTGGCACCCCTTGTGATAATTATACCCGCAAGATTGCCAAAAGATTCAATGGAGCTTAAAAAATCCCTGTAGCCCAATCTCAACGTCTGTGCGTTTTTAGCCCTGATCCCTTCGTCATTTATGATGAATATGTATTTGTAGACCACAAGAAAAATCTCGATTAGCGTTTTAGGCAGTTTTAAAGCAGCAAGAGCTGAAAGCATTTCGTTAAGCGGTGTGGTAGAAACAAAAATCAGAATAGTCAACACACCGCAAAGGACTTTCAGCCCTGCATTGGTTGCTACGCTAAGGGCTTCGGGATAAAAATCTATAACAAACCGAACAGGAGTGCCACTTCTAAAAAAATGGAGTTTTGCGATAAATAAAACTGTGCCTACAAAGATGGCTGCAAAAACAGGCCTTCTCACGGCACTAAAACTTATTTTAGATAACAAAAAAAGCCCCGTTATAGCCATAAGAAAGAAAATCTGAAAAAAAACAGTAACTTTCAAATTTACAAAGAGCAAACACAAAAGAATAAGCAGCTTGGTAACAGGATTAACCTTTCTCAAGATGCTTTTGTTTGTATAAGCGAGATACTCAAGTTCTGGAGACAGAACCACTTTGTTTCTCCTTGAAAATTTTTCTAAAGTTGTAACCCATTACAAAACCACCCGTAGCACCAGCAAGTGTAAAGATAAACAGCAACAAATCTCCCTGATCAGTGTTTATAAAGGGCTCTCTTGGCTCAACACCAAACTTTTTTGCATACTTCTCTACAACAGCAGAATCAACACCAGGCCACTTTTCTTCTCCTGCAACTGCTTTTTTTGGGCTTACTATAAAAACCAAGAGTAAAAACAAGATACACCATAACAAACCTTTTGACAACGATTTAAAAGTGAAAAAAAGATTTTTCATATCTGCACCTCCATATTTCTTCCATGACTGAGAAGCTCGGGTCTATTCTGAAAGACGTATCGAACGGCAAAGCCAGTGATAACACCTTCCAAAATACTCAAAGGTATCTGCGTCGGCACAAAAGCAAGCCCAATCTCTAAAAAGGCGGTTACAAAATCGTTTGATAAAGAAAAGGCGAGAACAAAAGCCGTAGCTGCATAAGTTGTTATGTCTGCAACAACCCCTGCAAAAAAACCTGATACAAAAGGTGAAAAGCCAACTTTTTTTGCAAATTTATAGGTAAAATAGCCGCAAAAGGAGCCACAAATACCCATTGTAAGAATATTTGCCCCCAATGTGGTCAAGCCTCCGTGAGCCATAAAAAGTGCCTGAATTAGTAACGCAACTGCTGCGACAACAACACTTGGAAAAGGTCCTAAAATTATTGCTGAAAGTCCTGTGCCTGCTGGATGAGAACAGGTACCTGCAATGGGTACAGGTATAGGAAAGGCAGAGATAACGAAAACTGCTGCACCTAATAACCCCACCATAGAAAAGTATAAAGGATTCTCTTTTTTACTCTTTCCAATCTTTTTTAATCCAATAATCACAAACGGCAAGGCGAGAATACCTGCGCCAATGGCATCTTTCGCAGGCAAAATTCCCTCTGAGAGATGCATTGCAAAGACCTCTTTTGACGACAAAACTGCTAAACTTACAGAAAACCACAAAATCAGTTTAAAAAGGCTACATTTTTTCATAATCCCCTCCTGGATATTTTAAATAAACCGTTCAAAATCGTTGCTGCAATGGGACTTCCACCACGCTTTCCTTTTATAGCGATGCACGGCAAGCCACTTTTAATTAAATGATTTTTCGCCTCTTTTGCCCCAACCATCCCTACACAGGCACCAATAACGATAAAATCGCTTATATGCCCTTCTTTTGCAAGTTTGATTAATTCAAAAAGTGCTGTGGGAGCATTTCCGATTGCAAAAATACCAATGTTGTTATTATGTTCTACTGCATACCTTATAGCAGCCTCCGACCTTGTAATCATTTCACTCTTTGCTGTTTCAGCCACCTTTGGGTTTCTAATTTCACAAATAACCTTGCCCTTATAATCCCTTAAATACTGTGGAGAGATGCCTGCCTCAACCATCGCAACATCTGTAAAGATGTCCTTACCCCTTTTTAAAATGTCTGTTGCAAGTTCTATCACCCCATTTGAAAAGTAAATCTTTTTAATCAGTGAGAAATCTGCAGTTGTGTGAACCACCTTTTTTACTATCTCTCTTTCTGTTTCGGAAAAAAGATTAACAGGTATATGTTTTTCAATAATTGAAAAGCTTTTTTCTTCAATCTCTTCTGGTAAAAGTTTTTTCATAAGCTGCCCCTCACTGTTTCCAATACTGCATCAACTATAAAGTTGCTGCTACCTGTAACATCAGTCAAAACAAATGTTGCATCACTATACTGTTCCTGTAACTTTGCAATCATAGCTGGGATATCCTCTTCTACATGCACCCCCTTATGCAGAAAAAAAGGATGAATAACGAAGTTTCTTACCCCTTCTTTGTATGCCCTTTCGATCACCTCTTCTAAGTAGGGTGGCGACAGTTGAAGATTTGCAATCGCAACATTCATATTTAACGCCTTGCCAACACTCCTTGCAACCTTTTCAGTCAATATGTTACTGTTTTTACTTCTGCTTCCATGACTTAAAATTACTATCAACTTCATTTGCACTCCTTAAATCAGTTGTAAATTTTTGACCCGCTTTGTTTTTTCGATTTTTTCAAACATACTACCAACGGCTTCTGGATTAGAACCAAAATGAATATGCACATAACTTGCAAGAAGGTTCTTATACACAAAGCCTTCTTGTTCCTCTGTGTCTTTTCTCTTAACAATGTAACTACATTCTACCTTATGTTTTGCATCTTTAATGTAGCTATAATGAAACCTGTGACCTTTTAAGGTTGTTCCTTTGGTAAAAAAGGGATTGTTATCCAAAGCCATCACATCTACATAACCTAATGCAGAGTAACGTTTAGACATTTCAATAGTGAAGGGTAAAATATCAACTCCATCAAAGCTGCCTTCATCAGTAATCACTTTTTTTGATAGATAGATAAGTCCTCCGCACTCTGCCATTATATGACCACCACCTTCGACAAAGTTTTGTAATGCTTCCTTCATATTTTTATTTTCCGTTAACTGCTTCATAAAAAGTTCAGGATACCCGCCTGGTAGATACACCAGATCTGCTACACCAAAGGTTTCATCCCTTAATGGTGAAAAGTAGTGGACATAAGCCCCGTTCAGCTTGAACAGTGCAATGTTTTCTTCATAAATAAAAGAGAAGGCTTCATCATTGGCAACAGCAATTTTAATAGGCACACTTTTCGCAGATTCCAACGTTTTAGAGGTCAACTTTTTAGATGAATTTTCGATCAACTTGAGCAGCCTTTCCTCATCCAAACAGGCGGCTGCCTTACTAAGTCCTTTCTCAAAACTACTATCCTGCTCATACCCCATATAAATGCCTAAATGCCTCTCTGGCACCTTCATCTCGGCAATAGTAGGTATATAACCCAAACATTTGATACCAATTTTTTCAATACGGGATTTCAAAAAGCTGTACTGTTTTTCTGTATTTACCCTGTTAAGTATCACCCCTACAATCGGAAGTGACTTGTCCCAGTTTAAAAAACCGTGAATAAGTGGCAGTATTGACTGACTCATTCCTTTTGCGTCAACAAGCAGTATAATCGGTAGTCCTAACTTTTTTGCAAGTTCCGCTGTGCTGCCTTTCGCCTCTTCTCCATAGCCATCAAAAAGCCCCATAACACCTTCTATCACAGCAACATCCCTGTCCGTCATAGCATCACAGACGTTCCAGAACAAAAAATCATCTGACATCATAAAGGTGTCAAGATTTCTACCTTTCACACCGCATATCTTTTCGTAATGGGATGTATCTATAAAATCGGGTCCTGTTTTAAATGGGGCGACTTTCAATCCTCTCTCTGAAAAAAGCTTCATCAAGGACAATGCTGCCATTGTTTTGCCTGAGCCACTTTTTGTTGCAGCAACAATCACACCTTTAACATCTTTATACATATATAAAAAATCTCCTTACGAGATACTCTATGGCAAAACCAAAGATTAAAAACAAAAGAGAGGTAACGTAACAAAGTTTTATACCTGATTTGACATCATTTCTTGTTACTTCTCGTTTTCCTGGACCTATGTAAGGTTTATTATAAACTTTGCCAAAATAACTTACTTCTCCACCAAACCTGATTCCTAAGGCTCCAGCAAAGGCTGCCTCTGGATTGCCACTATTAGGGCTTTCACTTTTGTCTTTATCTTTCAGCCAGCTTTGAAACGCATTTTTTGCATCAAAATTTAGGAAATAAGCTGCAATTATCAGAAATAATGCCGTCAATCTTGCAGGTAAAAAGTTTAAAACATCATCAATGCGAGCAGAAAATTTGCCAAAATACTGATACTGCTCGTTTTTATAACCAATCATAGAATCTAATGTTGAAGACATTTTAAATGCCATCGCTAAAGGAACGCCTCCCAAGAAGAGATAGAAAAGTGGTGCTATTACCCCATCACAAAGATTTTCCGAAAGCGTCTCAAGGGTCGTCTCTATCACCTTTTTTTCGTCCATAACAGTTGTATCCCGAGTGACCAGCATTCCTAACTGCCTTTTAGCAAGCTCGGGGTGACCTGCTTCTATAAGTTTGATCACCTTCATACATTCAAAAAAAAGTGAGCCTGCTGCAACACAACTAATTGTAAAAAACGCCCTAAATATAAATAGAAGCCACCTTTCACTTATAAGCCTGTCAAAGAAATAAAAAGCCGAAAACGTTAAGCCTATGAGAAGTATCGCCATCAAACTACCTGTAAAAACGTTTACAACAGATTTTCCTTTTTTCACCATAAATAATCTTTCTGACAGCGAAATAGCCTTTCCCATCAACGCCACAGGATGTGGCAAAAAAGCAGGATACTGAAACAGCAGTTCATAAAAAAATCCCACTGCAATAAATTTGGCGTTATAATCAATCACCATACTCTCCGTTGAAAAACTCCCTAAAGACGTTTAATAAATAACGATTTTCCCTTCTTTCCTTTATGGCAATCCTAAAATATCTATCGTTAATCCCATAAAATCCTCTGTTATCTCTAAGATACACGCCCCTTTTTTTGGCAAAATTCATTAGTTGGGTTGCCTTTTCGCTTTTTAAAAGAAGAAAGTTTGCGTTGCTGCTAAAAGGTTTGAGTGCCTTTTTATCATACAAATCGAACTCTTTTAAAAGATACTCTTTCTCTTTTGCTACATATTTTTTTGTTTGTTCAATAATTTTAGTATTTTCAAGCATCTTTTTCGCCACTTCTAAGGCAATGCCATTAACATTCCAAAGAGGTAGAATTTTTTTTAAACTACTGACAAGTTGTTTTTCCGCAACCAAGAAACCAAGACGTAACCCTGCGATAGAGTAAATTTTTGTCAAAGACTTCACAACAACAAGATTTTTAAGAGTTGGGGCAACTTTTAAAAGAGACTGATTTTCAGGACTAAAATCCATAAAAGCCTCATCAACTACAATAAATGCACCTGTCTTTGCTAAAGTTAGTATGTCATCCTTCTGAAAAAGGGTACCTGTTGGGTTATTGGGATTGCAAAGAAAAAGCAGGTCTCCTTTTTTTAACTCATTTTTTAGGTACGAAAGATCCCACAAAAAATCATCTTTCGGCAAAAGCTGCCTTAGAGAAATGTTGTAAAGTTTGCAGATATAACTGTACTCACAAAAGGTAGGCTCAAGTGTAAAGGCACGTTTAGGCATTAGAATATGCGGCAGATAATAAAAAAGCTCAATGGAACCGTTGCCGAGAACAATATTTTCTTCATTTAACTTATTTAGCTTTGCTAATATAGCGACAAGGCTTTCTCCCCTTTCTTCAGGATACCTCATTGCAGAGGTCGCCAAAGATAATAGCATCTTTTTTAAATCCTTTTCTTTAATCAGTGGATTTAGATTTACACTGAAGTCGTGAGAAAATTTTTCTGTGCCGCCATGCAGCCTTTCGTTCATTTCGAAAGCCTTTTAAGAAGATTTTTTAGAAAAAGCAGTTCTTTATCAGGGCTAATCCTTGCTACGTTATCTTGTTGATTTGTTCCCGCTTCTATTTCAAAAATTCTTTTTTCTATAAGCTCTTCAAGCCGAAACTGACTGTCTCCTCCGAAAAACAAAAGTTCACCTTTAGGAGAACATCCTATTCGGTTTGCCAAAAAATCCGCTATCTTTAGTATGCTGCTCACAAAACCTCCAAAATAAAAAACCCGACTTAAGGGAGCTTAAGTCGGGTAGATTATAAAAACATCCTGCCCTCTTCCCTCCCTCGAGGAATAAGACAACTGCATCGGAGCAGGTCTTCTGGCTTGCGTTTCTTCCTACTTGCCTACCTTCCCAGAGATACAAACCATAATCTCCAGTGGCAACTCTGGCTTTCGTCCACGCTCACAGCTGCGGGGCAGCTCTCGACTTATCGGCTATGCCGATGCACGAGATTCCCTACACTCCAACGCCTTTTTCACAATTTTAGTTAATTTTACTCCTCGAAAAAAAACATTGCAAGTTTTTTATTCGCATCTTGGAAAACAGCAAAAAATGATTATGGACCTGTCCCCTTTCTTTGTCCATCTGGTCTCCTATTTTAAATTGGCTTTGACAGTTTTGAATTTTTCTTATATCATTACAAAATCAATGAATTTTAAAAACCTTCAGAATAGTTTGAAAAAAGAGTTAGAACTTGTCGCTAATGAAATCAGGGCTTCATTAGACTCCCCTATTGAGTTCATTAGACAGGTTGCGTCCTATCTGATAGAAAGCGGGGGTAAAAGATTTCGCCCTCTTGTCTTGATACTCTCTGCACGAGCCTTTGGCTATCAAGGAGACAGGGTTTATAAGATTGCCAGTGCTTTGGAATTTATACACACCGCCACACTACTTCATGATGATGTCGTTGACTATGCTGAACTTAGGCGAGGAAAACCTTCCGCAAATGTTCTGTGGGGTAACGAGGCGACAGTTCTCGTTGGTGATTTTTTGTTAGCACGATCCTTTCTTGCCCTTGTAAAGGAAAAAGATTTAGATATTTTAAACTGCGTTTCTAACGCCACAACAAAAATGGCGGAAGGAGAGATATTACAGCTCTTAAAAACCGAAGAGCCTGAGACAACAGAAGAAGATTATTTGGAAATCGTAAGATGCAAAACTGCCGTTTTAATCTCTGCTGCTGCAGAAGTAGGGGCAATTATAGGCAATGCAACTCCTGATATTAGAGAAAAGATGCGTAACTTTGGTATGCTGATAGGCACTGCCTTTCAAATAGCAGATGATACACTTGACTATATCACAAGTGACGAAACGTTGGGCAAGATTCAGGGACAGGATTTTTATGACGGAAAGGTCACAATGCCCTTTATCTATACTTACAAATCCTCCACCGACCGTGAACGTAATCAGCTAAGTAGGCTTTTACTGAAAAAAAACAAGAAAAGAGAGGATTTTGAAAAGGTGTATAAGATTTTAGAAACACACGACGCCTTTAAACACAGCTTCCGTATAGCTCACAACTATGTTACAGAGGCTAAAAACTGCATAAGTTTTCTTGATGAGAAGTTAAGAAAACCTTTGGAGATTATTGCCGATTACACAATAGAAAGAACCTTTTAGTTTATATGAAAAGACTTTTTGTTTTATTGCTTATTCTCCTTTCAACAACCCAATTAGCTGCTGCAAACACATCAGTAAAATCTTTTGATAACGGTTTTAAGATTATTTTACAAAAAGACGTTGCGGCACCGCTTGTAGCTATGCAACTTTGGGTGAAACACGGCAGCACATCAGAGACAGAAAAAGAAGCAGGTATAGCCCACTTTTTAGAACATTTAACTTTTAGAAGCAAGGATATCGCAAAAAGAATTGAACGTTTAGGAGGCGATATCAATGCCTACACCTCCTTTGACAAGACCGTTTATCACCTCACCCTGCCAAAAATACACTGGGAAGAAGGTCTTAATGTTTTACAGGACATTCTTCTTAAAACTCGCTTTGAAGAAAAAAGTTTTTTAGAAGAGAAAAAGGTTATTCTGGAAGAGATGAAACGAAGCTACGACAGTCCCCAGAAGATGTTGTACAACCTTTTTTTTGATACCGCACTCAAAAACCACCCCGCAAAACGTCCTGTAATAGGATATGAAAGCACGATAAAAGCAGTTTCTCTTTCAGAGGTAGAGAGTTTTTATAAACGATTTTACAACCCTGCCAATGCCTATCTTGTAGTAGTTGGCGACATTGATGAAGAAAAAGTTATCGATGCTGCAAACAATCTTTTCGGTAACGCCAGTGTCGATACTAAATCTTTTTCCAGCCCAAGCTATACTGAAAAATATCAACAGGCAACCGCTGTAAAATCGATGAATGTTGCATCCTGTTATCTGATGTTAGGATTGCCTACTCCAGAAATAAATAACCCCGATGTCCCTGCAATAGATGTCCTTTCTTTTATTTATGGTGAATCTGCCACATCAATTTTAAAAGAGCGGCTTAAGGAAGAAAAACAGCTTGTAAATTACGTATATTCTTACCAGATGTCCATGAAAGATCTTGGCTTCTTTGTAGTTCAAACAAACTTTACCTGCACAAAAACTGCTGACGTAATTGCCGAATTAAACAATCTTTTGTTTAAAGAGAAGGTCTCCTTTAACGAAACAGCCCTTAGAAATAGTATAAAAAGTTACCAAAGCAACTATCTTTTCTCTCGAGAGCGTTACACCGATATTGCTTCTGATTTTGGCAACTCCTTCCTTTATTACGGTGATCCTGAGTACTCAAAAAAATACATAACCGAAATTCAAAGGGTGAGTATTGCTGACATAGAACGTGTTAAGGCAAAATTCTTTAAACCATCAAAAATTTCGGCGGTAATGATTACCCCTGCCAATTATAAACAAGAGGCAGAAGATGCTTTAAAAAACGGCTTTTTAACAACTACAAAGGATGAAATGAAACAGTATCTTTTGCCAAACGGTATAAAGCTGATTTTGAAACAAAAGGACGCTGTTCCAACCTTTGGTTTTACCGTAATGTCTCTTTCTGGCAGCCGAGCGGAAGATAAAAAAACTGCTGGGCTTTCCAGCTTTACCCTCTCCTGCCTATTAAGGGGAACCAAGACAATGGGATATAAGGAACTCGTTGAAAAGATAGAATCCTTAGGTGGCACAATTTCAGGCTTTTCCACAAAAAATCTTGCTGGAATAAAGGGCAAGTTTTTATCTGAAAGCTTTAGTGATGCCGTCCGTCTTTTAGGCGAACTCCTTAATAATTTTTCTCCTTCAAACGAAGAGGTCGAAAAGGTTAAAAAAATTGTTCTTGCTGATATCAATAAGAAAAAGGAAAATCCCACTCACATCCTTAAAGACATCTTTTTTTCTACAGTTTACCCCAACAGCCCTTTTGGTTACCCCTTAGAGGGCTTTGAAGACACTGTTGCCACTTTTGATGCAGCAAAAGTAGTAACTCATTTCAAAAAACTTTTTTCCCCAGAAAGATTAGTCGTTGTGTTTTCTGGTGACCTTCCTCAAGATGCTTTTCAGCTTATCTCTCGTGAACTAGGAAAACTTGACACCCCTTCAACACCTATAAAAACAGCCTCTTTAACACCTTCTCCTGCTGAAAGGTCAAAGATTGTAAACACAGAATTCAATCAAACCCATATACTAATTGGCTTTCCTGTTCCTGGCATTACCTCTGAAGAGCGACATTATCTACAGTTGCTGTCTTACATACTTTCTAACCAGAGCGGCAGACTTTTCACTAAGTTAAGAGATGAAGAGGGGCTTGCCTATTCACTCGGTGCCTTTATGTACGAAGCACCAGAAGGATCGCTTTTTAATCTTTATATTGGCACATCCCCAGAAAAGGCAGAAAGGGCAAAAGAAGGGCTTTTGGAAGAGCTTGAAAGGACGATGAAAAGTGGTGTTACGGAAGAAGAAAGGAATAAGGCTGTTAATCAAATACTGACCGATATAATTCAGGGATTGCAGGAAAATGTTGATCTTTCATCAAGCTACGCAAACAATGTGTTGTTTTTCAATGACCCGTTATACTTCAAAACATACCAGCAAAGGGTAATGGATGCCAAAACTACGGACATTACTGAACGCCTGAAAAATTATCTGAAGCGTGAAAATGCGATATATATAATTGTTAAAGGCAAACCTAAACCTTAAATCTGAAATAAACGATATCTCCATCCTGAATTTCGTAATCCTTACCTTCCAGTCTGTAAAGCCCTAAATCTCTTGCCTTTTGTTCAGAGCCTGCCTTTAAAAGGTCATTATAATGAATGACTTCCGCACGAATGAAGCCTCTTTCCATGTCTGTGTGTATCTTTCCTGCTGCCTTAATTGCCTTCTCTCCTTTTTTTAAAGTCCACGCCTTAAGTTCTCTTCTGGCTGTGGTAAAAAAGGTGATTAGGTCAAGAAGCTTGTAGCCTCTTGCGATTATCCTGTCTATTGCCTCTCTTTCTATTCCATACTCATTCAGGATAGACAATCTTTCTGCCTCGTCAAACTGAACA
>Ga0272446_1007440_pt1 | contig 10884 bp, 9 predicted proteins | sample YNPCB0061_FD_194587 | JGI IMG/M metagenome (GOLD analysis project Ga0272446, IMG submission 194587) | Hot spring microbial mat communities from Yellowstone National Park, WY, United States - YNP-CB-006-1 | ecosystem: Environmental > Aquatic > Thermal springs > Hot (42-90C) > Sediment | place...
CAAGGCCACGGGCAAAGACGTCGTGGTGCTGGACCAGGGCAGCGTGCTGGGCGGAAAGGCCGGCACCCGGGCGACGCCCTTCGGCGACTTCCCCATCGGGCCGACCAGCTTCAACGGGCGACACCCGCCGTTCTGGAAGCTGCTGCGCCACCTCGGCCTCGAGGACAAGGCGCTCAAGCTGTCGCCGAAGTCGGGCGCGCGCTTCATCGTGCGCGGCGGGAGGCTCGAGGCGATCCACCCCAACCCGTTCAGCGTCTTGACCACCGGCGCGCTGTCCTTCGGGGACAAGCTGTCGCTGGCGCGTGACTTCCTCTCGTCGAGCCGCGGCGCCTCGGGCGAGGACGAGTCGCTCGACGCCTTCCTCGAGCGCCGCTTCGGCCGCGCGCTGGTCGATCATTTCTTCGCCGCGGTGCTGACGGGCGTGTTCGCCGGCGACCTGAAGCAGCTGTCGGCCGCGTCCTGCATGCCCGCGCTGGTCAACGCCGAGAAGGAGTACGGCAGCGTGCTGCGCGGCGCGCTGAGGGCCCTGCGCAAGCCGGAAGACGGCACCCGCCCCGGCCTGTACACCTTCGAAGGCGGCTTCGCGGTGATCGGCGAGGCCGCGGCGAAGCAGCTCCCCGCGCGCACCGGCGTGCAGGTGACGGCGCTGCGCGTGCTGCCGCAGGGCGTGCAGGTGACGGCGAAGAGCCCGGGCGGAGATCTGACGCTGACGGCGTCGCACGTCGTGCTGGCCACGGAGGCCTTCGCCGCCGCGCCGCTGATCGACGCCGTCGCGCCCGCCGCGGCGCAGGTGCTGAAGGGCTTCGCCTACGCCCCGCTCGCGCTGGTGCAGTGGGCCGAGCGCTTCCCCGGCGAGTCGAAGCTGCCCGAGGGCTTCGGCTACCTGTCCGCGCCCGTGGAGGATCGCTTCGCCATGGGTTCGCTCTTCGTGGGCGACCTGCTCGCGGAGACGCCGCGGCGCTTCTCCACCTTCGTCGGCGGCGGCGTGCAGCCCGCGCGCGCGGGCCTGTCGGACACCGAGCTGGTGCTGGGCTGCGCGAAGGATCTCGAAGCCCTCACCGGCGGCGCGCTGGGCGAGGTGACGGGCATCGTCCGCTGGCCGCGGGGCGTCTTCCAGCCCCCCGTGGGCCACGCGAAGCGGCTCGCCGAGCTGTCCACCGCGATGCAGGGCCTGCCCATCACGCTGGCCGGCAGCTACTTCGGCGGCGCGGCGATGAAGGACGCGATCGCCTCGGGCTTCGCGGCGGCCGAGGCGGTGCTGAAGCACCCGGCGCCCCAGGTCGCGCACACGGGCTCGCCGGCGGAGGTGCGGCCATGAGCATTCCCCTCGCCGTCGTCGGCGCCACCTGGCGCACCGCCCCGACCCGCATCCGCGCGCAGCTCGCGACCATGGCGGTGGACCTGGAGCCGATCCACGCGCTGCGCGAAGGCGGCTACGTGCACGGCGCGGTGTGCGTGTCGACGTGCAGCCGCACCGAGTGGCTGCTCTCCGCGCCGAACCCCGAGTGGGCGGCGAACCTGCTGCGCGGCGCCCTGCACACCCGCCTGCCGGAGCTCGCGCCCGAGCACCTGCACGTGCGCGCCGGCGCCAGCGCGAGCCACTACCTGCTGCGCGTCGCCGCGGGCCTCGACTCGGTGGCGGAAGGGGAAGCCGCCGTCGGCCGGCAGGTGCTCCAGGCCTTCGAGAAGGCGCGCGAAAAGGGCCTCACCGATCCACACCTGCGCAAGGTGTGGAAGCACGTCGAGCGGCTCATTCACACCCGGCGCGAGAAGGTGGCCGGCGGCGACACGCGCGGCGTGCAGTCGCTGGTGCGCGAGGCCTTGCGCGAGGCGGGCGCGAAGACGGTCGCCGTGCTGGGCCGCGGCGACTTCGGCCAGGCCATGGAGCGCTCGCTGCGGGGCGCCAACCAATTCCAGGTGTCCACCTTCAGCCGCGCCACCGTGTCCGAGCTGTTCGAGCGCATGACGGGCCTCGACGCGCTGGTGGTGTGCACCGGCGCCGCGCACGCGTGGCTCAACCTGCCGCCGCGCAAGTCGCCCGGCCTGTGCATCGACGCGGGCTCGCCGCCGCAGGTGAAGGACGGCCCGGGCTGGGCCATGGTGGGCCTCGACGATCTCCTCGCGCGGCCCGAGCTGCAGCTGTCCGAGGCCGAGCGCGAGCGCCTCGAAGGCCTGATGCTCGACTCCGCCAACCACCTCGCCGCGACGCTCGCGACGAAGAGCAGCTCCGACGTGCTGGCCGCCATCGACGCCGAGCGCACCGCGTTCCTCCATGAGCAGCTGCCGGCGCTCCTCGAAGGGCTGCCGAAGTCGCAGATCAAGAAGGTGCGCCAGGCCGTCGGCGCCTTTGCCCACACCATCCTCCAGCGGGCGCGGGAGAAGTCGCCATGAGATCGTTCACCGTCGGGACCCGGGGCAGCGCGCTCGCGCTCTGGCAGACGCGCCACGTCACCGCGCTGCTCGCCGCGCAGACCACCGCGATCACCGAGCGCATCATCACCACGCAGGGCGACGTGAACCTCACCGAGCGCCTGCAGGGCTCGCTGGAGAAGGGCTTCTTCACCCAGGAGCTCGAGGCCGCGCTGCACGCGAAGGAGATCGACTGGGCGGTCCACTCGCTGAAGGACCTGCCCACCCGCTCGCCGCAGGGCCTCACCGTCGGCGCCACCGTGAAGCGCGCGCCCGCGGGCGACCTGTTGATCCTCCGCGAGGAGGCGTTCGACGCGAAGGCGGGCCTGTTGCCGCTCAAGCGCGGCGCGAAGGTGGGCAGCGCGTCGCTGCGCCGCGAGGCCATGCTGCGCCACTTCGCCCCGTGGTGCACACCGCAGCCGCTGCGCGGCAACGTGCCCACGCGCGTGGAGAAGCTGAGGAAGGGCCAGTACGACGGCATCCTCCTCGCGGAGGCGGGCGTGTCGCGGCTGGGGCTCGATCTCTCGGGGCTCGTCACGCTGCAGCTCAACCCGCGCCGCTGGGTGTGCGCGCCGGGCCAGGGCGCGGTGGGCGTGCAGTGCCGCGAAGGCGACGCCGAGGTGCTGAAGCTGCTGTCGGCGCTCGACGATCAGCCCACGCGCCGCGCCGTCACCATCGAGCGCGACTTCCTGCGCGTGCTGGAAGGCGGCTGCACCACGCCGTTCGGCTGCTTCGTCGACGGCGGCAAGGCGTACCTGGGGCTGCTCGCCGGCTCCGCGTGGCACTCGGGCACGGTGGCGCTGCCCGACGACGTGCCCGGCCCGGCCTGGCTCCAGCAACAGCTCGACGTGCTCACGAAGTCTTCAAAGGAGGAAACCGATGAGTGGCTCACCCGGCGCGTCTGAGCGCCTGTTCGCGAAGGCCCGCACGCTGATGCCGGGCGGTGTCTCCAGCCCGGTGCGCGCGTTCGGCCACGTCGGCGGCACGCCCCGCTACATCACCCGCGGCGAAGGCGCCTTCATGTGGGACGAGGACGGCCGCAAGTACGTCGACTTCTGCCTCGCGTGGGGCCCGTTGATCCTCGGCCACGCGAACCCCGCCGTCGTGGACGCGGTGACGAAGGCCGCGAAGGACGGGCTGGCCTTCGGCACGCCGCACCGCCACGAGGTGACGCTGGCCGATCTGATCCTCTCCGCGTACCAGCCGTTCGATCGAATCCGCTTCGTCGTCTCGGGCACCGAGGCGGTGATGACGGCGATGCGGCTCGCACGCGCGCACACCGGGCGGCAGCTGATCCTCAAGTTCTCGGGCTGCTACCACGGGCACGCCGACGCGATGCTGGTGAAGGCCGGCAGCGGCGTGGCGACGCTGGGCTTGGCCGACTCGGAAGGCGTCACGCCGACGGTGGCGCAGGACACGCTGGTCGCGCCGCTGGGTGACGTGGAGGCGCTCGAGCAGATCTTCAAGGTGCACGGCGGCAACATCGCCGCGGCCTTCATCGAGCCATTGCCCGCGAACAACGGGCTCCTCGTGCAGACGCCGGCGTACCTGAAGGCGCTGCGGGACATCACGGCGAAGCACGGCGCGCTGCTGGTGTTCGACGAGGTGATCTCCGGCTTCCGCCTGGGCTTCCACGGCTACGGGAAGACGGTGGGCGTGCAGCCGGATCTCGTCACGCTGGGGAAGATCATCGGCGGCGGCCTGCCGGTGGGCGCGGTGACGGGCGGCGCGGCGATCATCGACCGCCTCGCGCCGGCCGGGAAGGTGTACCAGGCGGGCACGATGTCCGGGAACCCGGTGGCGCTGGCCGCGGGCGTCGCGTGCCTCGAGCAACTGAAGACCGGCGAGCCGTACCGCCGCATCGCCGCCGCGATGGGCGCGCTCGAGACGGCGCTGGCGTCGAAGAAGGACCCGCCGTTCCAGCTGGTGAAGGTGGGCAGCGTCTTCTGGCCGTACTTCGATCGGTCGACCGCCGCGCCCACGCGCGCCGAGGACATCTCGGAGGGGGCGATCAAGGCCTTCCGGCAGCGCTACCAGGGCTGGCTGGATCGCGGGCTGTACCTGCCGCCTTCGGCGTATGAAGTGGGCTTCCTGAGCGCCGCGCACGAGCCGGCGCACATGGCGCAGCTGGCGGAGGCCCTGGCGGGGACCTGACATGCAACGGGTGAGGCAGTTCTTCCGGCGGAACCTCGACGTCGTCCTCTTCGCGCTGGCGCTCACCAGCGTCGGCCCGCTGATGGCGTGGTGGTCGATCCTCGTGCGCCGGAACATCGTCGCGATGGACCGCCTCACCCGCGCGCACGTCGAGATGATGCCGGACTTCCCCGAGCGCGCCGCGCGCCTCGCCGAGCTGGACGCGCACACGCAGCGGCAGCTGTTCATGATCGCGGGCGAGAGCTCGCTGGCCGGCGCGCTGCTCGTGGTCCTCACCGTCGTGCTCTTCGCCATCGCCCGCAAGCGCCAGGCCGAGAACAAGCGCATGCAGACGATGCTGCAGCTCACCTCGCACCAGCTGAAGACGCCGATCGCCGGCGTGCGCATGCTGCTGCAGAGCCTGGGATCCGGCGTGGTGCCGCAGGACATGCAGGCGCAGCTGCTCACCCGCGGCATCGCCGAGTGCGACCGCCTCGAGCACCTGGTGGAGACGATCCTCGCCTTCCAGCGCTCCGTCGCGCGCGCCTCGCGCAGCGACGTGATGCCGAGCGATCGGCTGATCGGCGAGATCCTCGCGCACCGTGAAGCCACGTCCGGCAAGGGCGAGGCCGAGTGGGTGACGCGCCAGCCCACGCCGATCGTCTGCGACCCCGACGGCGTGCGCGTGGTGCTCGAGAACCTGCTCGACAACGCGCGGAAGTACGGCGGCGGGCAGGTGCAGCTGGCCGAGAAGGTGGTGGGCCAGCGCTGGCGCCTGGAGATCCGCGACCACGGCATCGGCTTCGAGCCGTCGCACGCCGAGCGGTTGTTCGAGCCCTTCGAGCGCGAGGAGGGCAGCGGCGCGGCGCACGGCAGCGGGCTGGGCCTGTACATCGCGCGGCAGCTCGCCCGGCGCATGAACGGCGATCTCACCGCCACCAGCCCCGGCAAGGGCCAGGGCAGCACCTTCGTGTTCGAGCTCCCCGTCGCGCGTACGCGCCCCACGTCGACCGTCTCCGAGGTGGCCCATGGCTGACCGCATCCTCCTCATCGAAGACGAGCCGCTCGTGCGCGATCTCGTCGTGCTGAACCTGAAGCACGCCGGCTACGAAGTGCGCACCGCCGGCACGTTCGCCGACGGCGAGAAGGCGCTCTCGGAGGCGGCGGACGACCTGGCCATCGTCGACGTGATGCTGCCGGGCGGCGAGGGCTTCGTGCTGGTGCGGCAGGCGCGCGACGCGGGCGTGAAGTACCCGATCCTCATGCTCACCAGCCGCAGCGAGGTGCAGTCGCGCGTGCGCGGGCTGGACTGCGGCGCCGACGACTACCTCACCAAGCCCTTCGACGTGAGCGAGCTGCTCGCGCGCGTGCGCAGCCTGCTCCGGCGCGCCGGCGGCACCGTGGCAGGCCCGCCGAAGCAGCTGCAGCTCGGCAGCTTCTGGATCCGCTTCGACACCGGCCGCGCGCTAACCCACGAAGGCGAAGTCACGCTGTCCGACAAGGAGCTCAGGCTGATGGAGCTCTTCGCCCGCAACGAGGACAAGGTGCTGTCGCGCGCGGACATCCTCGAGGAGGTGTGGGGCATGGACGCGTTCCCCACGGATCGCACCATCGACAACTTCGTCCTGCGGCTGCGCCGCCTCTTCGAGGTGAACCCCGAAGAGCCGACGCGCCTCGTCACCGTGCGCGGCCGCGGTTACCTGTTCAAGAAGGCATGACCGCGCCCGCCGCCATCGCGCAGTCCGTCTCGTCGCCCGCTGGCCGCCGCGGGGTGATGCTGGTGAACGTCGGCACGCCCGACGCGCCGACGCCGGGCGAGGTGCGGAAGTACCTGCGCGAGTTCCTCGGCGATCCCCGCGTGGTCGACCTGCCCGCCGCGGGCCGGTGGCTGCTGCTCAACCTCGTCATCCTCCCCTTCCGCCCGCGCAAGAGCGCCCACGCGTACCAGCAGATCTGGACGCCGCGCGGCTCTCCGTTGCTGCTGCACTCGAAGGCCCAGCGCGACGCGCTCGCCGCGAAGCTGCCCGAGGCCGTGGTGGCGCTGGGCATGCGCTACGGCAACCCGTCGCTCAAGGCCGCGCTGGACGAGCTGCGCGCACACGGCGTGTCGCACGTGACGCTCGTGCCCATGTACCCGCAGTACGCCGACGCCACGACGGGCACGACGGAGGACGCCTTCCGCGCGCTGGTGGACGACACGGCACATGCGATCATCCCGCCTTTCTTCTCCGAGCCCGGCTTCGTGCAGGCCTTCGCGGCCAACGTGAGGCGCGTGGCGGCCGAGGCGGGCGCGCAGACGGTGGTGTTCAGCTACCACGGCCTGCCGGTGCGTCAGGTGAAGAAGGTCTGCACCGCCGACTGCGCGGGCCTGCGCGGCGAGAGCCCGGCGTGCGGAGAGCTCTGCGACGCCAACGCCCGGTGCTACCGCGCGCAGTGCTTCGCGACGTCGCGGGCGATCGCCCAGGCGGCCGGGGTCGCGTCCTTCGTCACCAGCTTCCAGTCGCGCATCAAGGGCACCGCGTGGCTGGGGCCGCACACCGACGAGACGGTGGCGCAGCTGGCGAGCCAGGGCGTGAAGCGCGCGGCCATCGCCTGCCCGTCCTTCGTCGCCGACTGCCTCGAGACGCTGGAGGAGATCGGCCAGCGCGCCGCGGAGACGTTCACCGCCGCGGGCGGCGAGGCGCTGACGCTCGTGCCGTCGGTCAACGCCGATCCCACCTTCATCGACGCGCTCGCGTCTCTCATTCGCCGGTCCTGGGCGAATCCCCCCCGAGGTGCAGCATGAACGCCACCGAGCTGCTCGCGAAGTACGACGTGCCGGGCCCCCGCTACACCAGCTACCCCACGGTGCCCTACTGGACGAAGGCGCCGACGCAGGAGGAGTGGCTCACCCACCTCGAGCAGGCCGTGGCGCGCGGCCGGGGACGCGGCGAGGGCGCGTCGCTCTACATCCACGTCCCGTTCTGCCGCAGCCTCTGCCACTACTGCGGCTGCAACACGTTCATCACGCGCGATCCGTCCGTCACGGATCCCTACGTCGCCGGCGTTCGCAAGGAGTGGGGCCTGTACACCGCGCGCCTGGGCCGCGTTCGGCTCGACGAGGTGCACGTGGGGGGCGGCACGCCGACGCACCTGTCCGCCGCGCAGCTCGAGACGATGCTGGGAAACGTGCTGGCCGCCGCCGAGGTGCCCGACAACGCGGAGCTGTCCATCGAGGTCGATCCCCGCGTGACGAAGCGCGACCAGCTCGCGGTGCTGGCGAAGCTGGGCTTCACCCGCATCTCCCTCGGCATCCAGGACTTCGACCCGGTGGTGCAGGCGTCGGTGAACCGCCACCAGACCGTCGACGAGGTGCGCGAGGTGACCGAGACCGCCCGCGCGCTCGGCTTCGATAGCGTGAACTACGACTTGATCTACGGCCTGCCGAAGCAGACGCCCGACTCGATCCACCAGACGATGGAGGCGGTGAAGTCGCTGCGGCCGGATCGCATCGCCTTCTACGGGTACGCGCACGTGCCGTGGATGAAGTCGGTGATGCGGAAGTTCGAGGACTCCGACGTGCCCGCCGGGCCCGCGAAGCGCGTGCTGTACGAGACGGGCCGCGAGGCGCTGGCGGAGGCCGGCTACCAGGAGATCGGCCTCGATCACTTCGGGCTCGAGGGCGACGGCCTGCTCCACGCCTCGCGCGCCGGCAAGCTGCACCGCAACTTCATGGGCTACACCGAGCGCCGCACGCTGCCCATCTTCGCGCTGGGAGTGTCGTCGATCGGCGACGCGTGGACGGCCTACGCGCAGAACGAGAAGACGGTGCCCGAGTGGCACGCGCGCCTGGCGAAGGGCGAGCTGCCGATCGCCAAGGGCCACGTGCTGACCGAAGAGGATCTCGTGCTGCGCCAGCAGATCCTCGACGTGATGACGCGCTTCGAGGCCGACTGGGGCCGCGAGCAGGTCGACTACCTGCGCGAGGTGCCCGCCAGGCTGACCGAGATGCAGCATGACGGGCTGGTCGAGGTGCGGGACACCGGCGTGCGCGTCACCGAGGCCGGGCGGCCCTTCGTGCGCAACGTCTGCATGGCGCTCGACGCGCGGCTGGCGCGGCAGGCGCCGGATCGGCAGATCTTCAGCCGCACAGTGTGACGGCTCATGGCGGCACGGCATCGTGACGTGGACGGGCGCTCCCGGGTGCGTACACTGCCCGCGTCATGAAGAACGACCCGAGCTGGAAGAGCCGCGCCGTCAGCGCCGACGAAGCCGTCAAGCACGTCAAGAGCGGCAACAAGGTCTTCATTCATGGGGCGTCCGCCACGCCCACCCCGCTCATCGAGGCGCTGGCACGCCGCACGGATCTCGAGAACGTCACCCTCTACCACCTGCACACCACGGGGCCGTGGCCCTTCGCCGAGCCCGACATCGCCCGCCGCTTCCTCTCCGTCTCGCTCTTCTCCGGAGGCCACACGCGCGGGCCGATCGCCGAGGGCATCGCCGACTTCATGCCCGTGTTCCTCTCGGACATCCCGAAGCTGATCGGCTCGGGCGCCGTGCCGCTGGACGTCGCGCTGGTGCAGCTGTCGCCGCCCAACTCGCACGGAGACTGCACGCTGGGCACGTCGGTGGACACCGCGCTCGCCGCGGCCTGGCACGCGAAGAAGGTCATCGCCGAGATCAACGAGCAGATGCCCCGTACCCTGGGCCACTCGATGTTCCCGCACGAGCGCATCACCGCCTTCACGGCCACCGACCGCCCGCTCGCCGAGATGGCCCCGCCCGCGCAGGGCCCGGTGGAGCAGGCGATCGGCCGGCAGATCGCCGACCTCGTGGAGGACGGCGCATGCCTGCAGATGGGCATCGGCGCGATCCCCGACGCCATGCTGGCGCTCCTCGGCGACAAGAACGACCTCGGCATTCACACCGAGATGTTCTCGGACGGGCTGATCCCCCTCGTCGAGAGCGGCGTGGTGAACAACCGCCGCAAGAAAGTGCATGCCGGGCGCTGCGTGGTGTCCTTCGTCACCGGCACGAGGAAGCTGTTCGACTTCGTGAACGACAACCAGTTCGTCGAGTTCCACCCGTGCGATCGCACCAACGACACGGCGCTGATCGGGAAGAACGACAAGGTCGTCGCCATCAACTCGGCCATCGAGATCGATCTCACCGGGCAGGTGTGCGCCGACTCGATGGGCCACAAGATCTACTCGGGCATCGGCGGGCAGATGGACTTCATCCGCGGGGCCGCGCGCTCCGAGGGCGGCAAGCCGATCATCGCCCTGCCCTCGACCGCCGCCGGCGGGAAGATCAGCCGCATCGTGCTTCAGCTGAAGGACGGCGCGGGCGTCGTCACCACCCGCGGCCACGTGCACTGGATCGTCACCGAGTACGGCGCCGTCAACCTGCACGGGAAGACGCTGCGTGAGCGCGCCGAGCGGCTCATCTCCATCGCCCACCCGGACTTCCGCGGCGAGCTGAAGCGCCAGTTCGCCGGCGTGCGGCACTTCACCCTGTCTTGAGCGGGCGCCGATCGGCGTCGGCACGCGGCCCCGTCAGCGGCACGAAGCGCACCGGGAACGCGGTCTCGAAGGTGAAGTCGCCCGCCGCGTCGCGCTGGTACACGCGCAGCTGCATGTCGTCGTCGCGGCCCACGGGGATCACCAGGTGCCCGCCCGGCGCCAGCTGCTCGAGCAGCGGCCGGGGCACGCGTGGCGCACCCGCCGAGACGACGATGCCGTCGAACGGCGCGGCCTCGGGCCACCCCTGGTAGCCGTCGCCCACCTTCAGGTGCACGCCGTGGTAGCCGAGCGCGGTCAGCGTCTGCGCGGCGCGGGCGGCCAGCGGCGCGACGATCTCCACGCTGTACACCTCACAGCCCAGCTTCGCGAGCAGCGCCGTCTGGTAGCCGCAGCCGGTGCCCACCTCGAGCACCTTCGCGCCGGGCGAGAGCCGCAGGGCCTGCACCATCCACGCGATGAGCGACGGCTGGCTCGTCGTCTGCCCGTGGCCGATGCCGATCGGCCGGTCGTCGGCGAAGAAGGGCCGCTCGTCCTTCGTGAGGAAGTGTTCACGTGGGACCGCCGCGACGGCGGCCTGCATTCTCGGATCGGTGATGCGGAGCGTCACCTGGGCAAGCTCACCAGCGGCGGCCGTGCGTCAAGGCGCCGCGAGCGCGCGCAGCTGGCCCAGGCGCGTGGCAAACCCTGAAGGCAACGCGCCTCCGGCGCTGCCGTTGAACGCGAAGCCCACCCGATCGGCGAGGCGCTCGACGCAGGCTTGCGCCTGCGCGGTGTGGGGCTGCAGGTGCACGCAGCGCTCGAGGAAGAGCGCGTCGAGTTGCCACATGGCCGACTCTGC
>Ga0272446_1007441_pt1 | contig 10883 bp, 6 predicted proteins | sample YNPCB0061_FD_194587 | JGI IMG/M metagenome (GOLD analysis project Ga0272446, IMG submission 194587) | Hot spring microbial mat communities from Yellowstone National Park, WY, United States - YNP-CB-006-1 | ecosystem: Environmental > Aquatic > Thermal springs > Hot (42-90C) > Sediment | place...
GCTTGCCCTCACCGCCGGCACGGAGGCTCGCGAGGCGCTGGTCAATCTCGGTACCCCGCGCCACGCGAGCGTTGGCGACGTTGTGGCGCACCGCGACATGGAGCGCAACTACGTCGCGGTTCACGGCATCCTCGTACCCGGAACGGGCTTCGAGGAGAGGGAGGCCGGCGAGGTTCGGCACTCCTATGTACCACTGGTGGACGCCGAGGGCCGGCAGGGGCTGCTCGTGGAGGTGGAGGGCGAGATCGGCGACGAGCCGCCGCGCGCCGGCGTGCACACCGGCATGCTGCGGCCCATGGAGCACGCGCTCTGGGTCCACCTGAAGGAGGAGGGGGGCGCCATCGACGGCGTGCCGATGGACACGTCCTATGTCCTTCACATCGGCGCTCGCCCCGGAGACGCACGCCTCTTCGTCGCACTGACGGCGGCCAGCGGCCTGGCGCTGCTGCTGCTGGCGGTCACCTGGCTGAAGCGCTATGTGGTGTACCGGCGCGACGCATCTGCGAGCGCCATCGAGCTGCAGGAGGCAGCGAGCCTCGCGGAGGGCATTGCCGTCGGCGCGACCGGGCTGTTCCGACTCGACGACAGGACAGCGCGGCGTTTCCTCGACGTGCCCTCGGTGCTGACCCGCGCCGAGACGGGCGAGCTGGTCATCAGCGCGCACGTGGACGCCTCCGAGAAGTTCATGGGCGAAAAGGTCGCCGACCGGAAGGGCGTCTGGGTGATCGCCTCGCCGGCATCGGGGCTGCACGGAGGGGTGCGCGGCTGGCTCTACCGCGGGCTGGGCAGGCGACCGGCGCTGCGGCTGCGAATGGCGGGAGAAGCCGGCGCACGCGAGAGTGAGGCCATCCTGACGTTCGCGACGCCCGCCGCTCGCAGCTCCGCGATCGCCGCGCTGAACCGTGTTGCCGGCTATCCCGTGATGTGACGCCCGCCGCGCGGCGGATCGCGCACAGCGCGCGCTACCGCCGGGCTTGCGCCTTCAGGTGCAGGCCGAGCCGGACAAGCTGCGCGTGGCTGTCCTCCGGGATGCGGCCCGTCTCGACGTCGATCGGCACGTTGATGGTGAGCGCGCCGCCGACCTGCTTCACCGCGTCCACGAACCCGAAGAGCTCGCGGTCGGTGTAGTGGCAGAACTTGTTCGGGACCGCCGGGTTGAAGGTGAGGTCGATGGGGAGCAAGCCGTGCCACTGCACCCCGCCGACGAACGGCCCGTCCGGCATGTAGGTGCGCGCCTCCTGCCCCCGCAGCCGGATGCGCCCGCCCTCCACGATGACGATGTCTCCGCCTGGCGGCAGGAAGTCGCGGCGGATGCGCCCGTCCTCGAGCAGGTGGATCTCGCCGGCGTGGTAGTCCTCGAGCCGGCAGACCGGGTCGATGGGGCCGCCGCAGCAGAACTCGGCGCCGCTGAAGGCGACCGCCGTGTCCGGGTTCCCGGCGCGCAGAGCCTCCATCCACTCCAACCAGTAGGCGTCGGGGTGCGGCCCGCAAGCGTCGAACCACCAGCCGTGGAGCAGCTTGCCGTACTTCACGGAGTAGGAGCGCAGAAAGGCGAAGTAGCGCTGGGTGTGGCCGGGCTCGCCGTAGCGGAACGCGCGCTGGAGGGCAGGGTCGGCGTTCTGCTCGGAGGGGATGTAGAGGATGAGGCGCTTGCCGGCGCGCTGCAGCCGCTTCGCGATCTCCATCACCAGGTCGCGCTTGGGCGTGAGGCCGGGCGCGACCCTGTCGAGCTCCTCGTTGGGCGCGCAGAGGTAGCCTGTCGTCTGGCCCAGGGTGAAGATGAGCCAGTCCGCGCCGGTGCGCTCGATCTGCCGGACGAACGCCTCGACGTTGAACTGGTTGACGATGCGGTTGAGGTCGGCGGTGCGCGCCTCGGGCGTGTCGCCCTTCGGCTGGATCAGGTAGTGGGTCATCACGCCGAAGCTGCCCCGCGCCATCCAGGCGGCACGGTTCGGCTGGCCGTCGGGCCGCGTGTCGCTGGCGCCCTGCTCCGCGGCGGTGGCCGCTCCCAGCGCGGCGACGGCGAGACCGAGGCTCAGGCAGGCGGCGAGGGTGGGGGCGCAGTCGGTCATGGTGTTCTCTCCGTGGGCGGCTCCGCTTGCGCCGAGGCGCGCGTTGCGAGCCGGATGACGTCGAGGGCGTCGCGGTTGTCCCAGGCGCCCTGCCGACGGCCATGGTAGCTGGGAGGGGGCGCGCGCGTCAAGAAAGAGTGGGCGACAACAGGTCTCCGACGAGGATGGCGCCTTGGGCACGCCGCGAGCGCGCTGATGCTAGCACCAGCTGAGGGGGACTATTCCCGAGCGGAGAAGAGGGCCGCGGCGGAGCGTGGCCGCCGCCGCGGCCCGCGGCGCGAAGCGGCGCGAACGCAAGGGTGCGGCGTCATGACCGCGCGCGTCGCGCCGATCGCCCGGATGCAGTTGCTCGTCGTGAAGGGCCGCTCACCGATCCACTGGGAACAGACCCGGAGGGTGGACCTCCAGTCGCCCGCCCGGTCGCAGAGCCCGCAAATCTCGCTCCGCGGAACGCAGCACGCGTCCTATGCGCCGGCCTTCCGGCGACCCGTCATCGGCGAAGTCGGGCAGCCGGCCAGTGGCCAGTCCACCGTCGGCCTCCCACTGGCGCACGGCCCGCTCCATCTCGCGCACACAGTCGAGCGAGCGACTCCTCACCGTGCGCACCCAGCGGCCGCGCTCTTCGCGGCTCAGCCCGGCCATTAGGGCACGGTCGGTTCGCGCGAGCGCGAGGGCGGGCCAGCGATCGACCAGCGAGTGGCGCGCTGCGTCACGGGTTGCCGCGTCGTCCGTCGCGGCGGCAGCGAAGTGCGGCGTGCCCCGCAGGCGCATGGGCCTCATCAGCTCGGCTCCCGACCCGCCCTGCACAACCGTCTGCGTCGCCGCTGGCCGCAGGGCAGGCGCGGTGCCTGGCCCGACCGCCGGCGGCTCGGCTTGCCAGGCGCTGTAGACGAACAGTGCGGCGAACGAGATCGTCGTGAGAGGGACGATGGCGCGCTGAGTTAGCATCGTGCCACTTCCTCCTGTGCCCTCCTGAGGCCGACACGCTGCCCCGGCGCTGAGCCGTGGATCGACTGCCTTTCGCGTGCCCATCCCCGGCCAAGAGAGCGAGGGCCTCCGGGGTCGAGTCCCGGTTGGGTTATCACCCATTGACGCACACCGGGTGTGAAGGAATTGCGACGGTGCTGTGACGCAGGCGCCGAACCCGCTTAATTGCCGACCTCGGTCGGTAGTTCGCCGCGGCAGGGCGTCGTCACGGTAAGGCCCCGGCGTACGCGTCTGTGACGAACCGTTGACGAATCGGTGACGAAGCAGGACCGCGAAGCACCCATGGCGCACCAATCTGCGGAGGAACGGCGATGCTGTGCATCCGGCTTTTTGGACCGCTGGAAGCGCTCGTCGATGGAACCGAGCCCCCCGATCTGCGCTTGAGGATGGGAGGTCACCTTCTTGCCTTTCTGGCGTTGCGGGACGGGCGCGCGGTCCACTGCGACTATGTGGCGGAGGCGCTCTGGCCCGAGACGGCGAGCCCGGACAGCCTGCGCGCGTCCGTGTCGCACCTCGCGCGCGCGCTCGGACAGGAGGGGGCGCGCATCGAGCACCAGAACCACACCGTGCGCCTGCGTGTGGACGGGGCCGAGGTGGACCTGCGCGACTTCGATCGGGCGATCGCGCGGGGGGATCCGGCCTCGCTGGAGCGGGCGGTGGCGCTCCACCGTGCCCCTCTGCTGCAGGACTGGGACCTGCCATGGGTGCGCGCCGAGCGCACCAAGCGTTGCGACGCGCTGATGGACGCCCTGTGCTCCCTTGCGGACCAGGCGCGCGCCTGCGGCGACTGGCACGCTGCCGCGCGCTGGCTGGGTCGCCTGAGCCGGGGCCGCCCTTCGCGCGTGGCGGTGTGGCGCGATTTGATGGACGCGCTGCTGCGCGCGGGGGAGCGGGCGGAGGTGGTGGAGACGTTCCGGCGATGTCGCGACCATCTCCGCCGTACGGCGAGGGTCGAGCCGCCGGAGGAGGTGACGGCGCTCTACCGCGAGGCGCTGCGCGGCACACCGGTGGAGGGAGCGGAGGTCCGGTCGGACCAGATCGAGGAGGAGCCGGAGGGCGGCGCGGTTCCGGTCTATTCGCGCCTCTACGTGGCGCGGCCGACGGATGGCGAGTTCCACGCGGCGCTGGCGCGTGGCGACGGGATCGTGCTGGTGAAGGGCCCGCGCCAGATCGGGAAGACGAGCCTGCTGGCGCGCGGGCTCCACGAGGCGCGACGGCGCGGCGCACGGGTGGTCCTGACGGACCTGCAGAAGCTGGACTCGGCGGACATGGAGACGCCGGCGGCCTTCTACGGGGCGCTCGCCACCGAACTCGCGGAGCAGCTCGGGATGAGCGACTGCGAGCCGCCGGAGTGGTCGCCGCGCCGCTCGCCGGGCGGCACGTTCGATCGGTGGGTGCGCAGCAAGGTGCTCGACGAGCGTGTGCCGCCGCTGGTATGGGCTCTGGATGAGGTGGACCGCCTCTTCGGCTGCTCCTTCCGTGACGACGCCTTCGGCCTCTTCCGATCGTGGTACAACGCGCGGGCACTGTCACCCGACTCCGCATGGTGCCGGTTGTCTCTGGTGATGGCATGCGCCACGGAGGCCGCCCTCTTCATCGCCGACCTCAACCGCTCGCCCTTCAACGTGGGGACGCGGGTGACGCTGGAGGACTTCACCCTGGAGGAGGCGGCGGAGCTCAACAAGCGGTTCGGCTCGCCGGTGGACGACGCCGCGAGCCTGCGCCAGCTCTACGCGCTGGTGGGCGGCCATCCCTATCTTCAGCGGAGGAGCCTGCGGGCGCTGCGCCGCCTTGGAGTGGGTGTCCGCACGCTCGAACGCATGGCGGAGCGGGAGGACGGTCCGTTCGCGGACCACCTCGAGCGGATGCTGGCCGCGCTCATGCGGGACCCGGGCATGACAGACGCGGTGCGCGCGGTGCTCCGCGGGGAGCCGTGCCCCGACCCTGCGAGCGAGGCCCGCCTTCGGAGCGCTGGCCTGCTCGCGCCTGCCGACGATGGACCCCCTCGCATTCGCTGCGGGCTCTACGCCGGCTTCCTCGCCCGGCGGCTCGCATGAGGCGGCAGCCGGAGAACGGCGGCCGGTTCTACGTCTCGGGCGGGACGCTTCCAGCGCACGCGCCCTCCTACGTGGTCCGGCGCGCCGACGAGCAGCTCTTCCGGGCGCTGATGGACGGCGACTTCTGCACGGTGCTCACCGCGCGCCAGATGGGCAAGTCGTCGCTCATGGTGCGAACCGCGGCCCGGCTCCGTGCGGCCGGCCGGCGGGTCGCGGTGCTCGACCTGACCGCGCTCGGCCAGGACCTGACGCAGGAGCAGTGGTACGAGGGCCTCGCCGCCGGCGTGGGCGACCAGACGGGCCTCCTGAACGCTGTGGAGGCCTGGTGGGACGAGCGGCCGCACCTCAGCTCGCTGCGGCGCTGGGTGGGCGTGCTGCGTGAGGTGGTGGCCGAGCGCGCGCCGGAGCCGATCGTCGTCTTTGTGGACGAGATCGACGTGGTGCGCGCGCTGCCGTTCGCCACCGACGAGTTCTTCGCCGCCATCCGCGAGCTTCACAACCGGCGCGCCACGGACCCGGCGTGCGAGCGCCTCACCTTCTGCCTGATCGGCGTCGCGACGCCCTCCGAGCTGATCGACGACCCGCTGCTGACCCCCTTCAACGTGGGGCGCCGCATCGAGCTGACCGACTTCACGGCGCCGGAGGCGGAACCGCTCGCCGTGGGGCTGGCGCACGGCCCGGCGAACCGCGGCCGGGCGCTCCTCCGGCGGGTTCTTCACTGGACCGGGGGGCACCCCTACCTGACGCAACGCCTGTGCGAGGCCGTGGCCTCCGGCGCCGGAGGCAATGGCCGCGGCGCCGTGGACCGAGCGTGCGCGGCGCTCTTCTTCGGCCTGCACGCGCGCGAGTCGGAGAGCAACCTGGCGTCGGTGGGCCGGCGCATGCTCGCGGGCGAGACGGAGGACGAGGCGCGGGTCGCCCGGCTCACGCTCTACGGGCGCCTGTGGGCAGGCCGCCGCGTGCCGGACGACGAGACGCTGCCGGCCGTGAGCCAGCTCAAGCTGGCAGGCATCGCGAAGTCTGCGGACGGCCGGCTGACGGTGCGGAACCGCATCTACCGGCGGGTGTTCGACCGGCGATGGGTGACGGACAGCCTGCCGGGCGCCGAGGTCCGGCGCCAGCGCTCGGCCTACCGGCGGGGCCTCCGGCGGGCGTTTCTGCTGAGCGCCGCGGTGATGGCAGCCGTCGCGGTGCTGCTGACGATGGCGCTCGTCGAGCGGCAGCGTCGGAGCCAGGCCGTCCGCGAGCACGCGGCCTCGCGGCGCCTCCTCTTCGCCTCCGACATGGGGCTGGCGCACCGCGCGTGGGAGGAGGGTGGCGTGCGGCGCGTGGTCGAGCTGCTCGAGGAGCACCGCCGGTGCCGCGCGAGCTTCGCGTGGCGCTACCTGAACCGTCAATGCCACGGCGACCGCCACACGTTCTCCACCAGCCCCCGCATGGCCTTCTTCGTCGCGGTGTCGCCCGATGGGTCCACCCTCGCGACGGGCGGGCTCGGGAACGACATTGAGCTCTGGGACGTCCGGACGCGGGCGAGGGCGGCGGTCTTGCGCGGTCACACGGGTGTCATCTTCCGGCTCCGGTTCACGCCCGATGGTCGGACCCTCGCCTCGGCGTCGGGAGACGGCACCGTGCGGCTGTGGGACGTCCGGCGCCGCCGGCTCCGGCGCACGCTGCCGTGCGGCACGGAGCGGCGTCAGGGCGCCACCGGGCTCGCCATCGGCATGGACGGCCGGCTGCTCGCCGCCGCCGAGTACACGGGCCGCGTCACCATCCGCGACGCGCGGACCGGCGCGGTGAAGCGGTCGTTCCGGTTGCCGGGTCAGGTCGTGGACGGGATCGACTTCTCACCGGACGGCAGGTGGCTCGCCGCCGCCGGCATGAACGATCGCGACGGCACGCTCGACGTCTGGGACGCGAGAGACGGGCGCCGCGCGATCTCGGCATCGGGCGGGATGGGCTTCGCGACCCAGCCGGCGTTCTCCCCCGACGGGCGGCTCCTGGCCTTCGGGAGCTACGACGGCATCGTCCGCCTGTGGGACGCGGTCCGATGGAAGCCCCTCCGGGAGCTGCGCGGCCATACGGCGACTGCCTGCGGCGTGGCGTTCTCGCCGGACGGCCGGCTGCTCGCCTCCGCGGGCTGGGACGACAGCGTGCGGCTGTGGGACCCGCGGACCGGGCGCGCGCTGGCCCGCATCCTCGGCCATACCGACCGGGTCAGCCAGGTGGCGTTCTCGCCGGACGGGCGCACGCTCTACTCCGCAGGGAGCGACGGCGTGCGGGAGTGGGATGTCCGCGCCGCGCTCCGGCCGCCGTTCCTGACGGAGGCGCCGCCGGTGACGAGCGCGGCGTTCTCGCCCGACGGCCGTCTGCTCGCGGTGGCGGCCGGCAAGCGGGTTGCGCTGTGGGAGGTCCCGAGCCGCCGGCGGGTCGGGTGGCTGGCGGGCCACCGGGACCGCGTGCAGGCGGTCGCCTTCGCGCGCGACGGCGCGTGGCTGGTGAGCGGGTCCGACGACCGCACGCTGCGCGTGTGGGACGTGCGCGCCCGGCGCCTGCTGCGGGTCATCGGGGCGCTCGGGCGCGTGCAGCGCCTGGCGGTCCTTCGCGAGCCCACGCACGTCGCGACGACCTGCTTCCCGGGCGACGAGCGGTTGGTGCGCGTGTGGGACATCGCGACGGGCGCGACGGTCCGCACGCTCCGCGGCCACTCCGGCCCCGCGCGCAGCGTGGCGGCGAGCCCGGACGGCAGCCGGATCGCCTCGGGCGCGTTCGTAGGCGACCTGCGCCTATGGGATGCGGCGACGGGCCAGCCGCTGGCGACCTTCGGGCGCGAGCACGGCAACGACACGCTGGCGATGGCCTATGCGCCCGACGGCGGGCGGATCGCCACCGGGTCTTGGGACCGCACCGTCCGGCTATGGGATGCCGGGTCGTGCGAGCCGCTCGCGGAGCTGCGGGGGCACCTCCACCCGGTGGTCGCGCTGGCGTTCGCGCCGGACGGGCAGACGCTGGCATCCGGCGATGTCTCCGGCGCGGTGAAGCTGTGGGACCTGCTCTCGCAGCGCGAGCTGCTCACGCTGCGGCACGGTGCGCCGGTGAACACGCTGGCGTTCGCGCCGGACGGGCGCCTGCTGGTCTCCGGCGGGGACGACGGGCGCGTGCGGCTCTGGGAGGCCGGGGAGAGGTGAGAGGGCAGAGGCGAGGAGCAAGCGGACCGGGCCGCTATCTCCTGAGGACGCCGAGGACCATGCCAGCCCCAGCCGGTGGCTGGGCGATCTGCTCGTCGCGCGGCTGACGGGGCGGGACACCCCGTGCGCATCGGACATCCTCGACCTGGCGCGGTCCACAACGATGACCCGGGCTCCAGGAATGCACACCGCGAACGCGGGCAGTCTGAGTGTCACTGCCAGCGGATGGATGGGCAGGTCCTTCCAGCGCACACCTTCCACGATCTGAGAACGCCGGGAGAGGGTCGAGAGGTACCGAACCCACCTCCCCGCGGCGCCTGCCGGAGAGCTCGATGGCTCTTCCCTGTCAGTCGCGACACCAGATGTACGCTGACCTATCGAACACCTGACGGGTACGGGGGTTGACACCCGCAATGAGGTCTCCGATGCGCTGGGCCTTGCAGTGCCCGTCTACGAACGCCACGTTTAGGCTGTTGGCGTGGCGCGGCCAGGTGCCGCCGTACTTCAGCCAGTCGTTGCAGTTGTCGATCCGCCAGCCTCCGAACCACCAGCCGGTGTTCGAGTACCAGTAGCTCGGCGCCTCGATGAACCAGTTACCACCGCCGATCGGGTTGTCGCAGCCGCCCATATCCCAGATCGAGTCGGCGAGCATCAGGGTGTTCGCCGGCTTCTTCATGTCTGCAAGGCTCCAACCCATGAAGCGCGGAACACCTGCCCCGTTGTCCTGCATGGGCGACAAGTACATGTAGTTGTAACCGAGGTCTGTGTTGATGCCGATGCCGTAATCGCGCTGCTGTCCGGTCGCGTTCGCCGGGTAGCCCATGTTGGCCATGCTCACCGCATCTCGGGCGTACGGATCGCTGGGGCAACGATGGATCTGGTAGTTCCTCGTGTACGGCGCGGTGAGCTGAGGCCACACGAAGTCGATCTGCCAGTTGTAGCCCCAGCCTTCATCCGGGCCGTTCATCAGCGGGACCATAGTCTCGTCGTAGTCCTGAGCATACATCGCAATGCTCAGGGCGCCCTGCTTGAAGTTGGAGAGGCATGAGGTCTGCCGCGCCTTCTCGCGTGCCGTGGCGAAAACGGGGAACAGGATGGCGGCCAGTATGGCGATAATCGCAATAACTACTAGCGTCTCAATCAGCGTGAAACCCCGGTAGCGAGACGCGGACATATGCATGCTCCCTTCGCTTGAGATCGCCGGGGTGCCTGTCCAATCCAGGCTCCCTAGCATCGTGGGTATGACACCACGGTGCCTGTGACACCGGCGTGACCGATCGGTGACAACAGCGGGGCGGATCCCCGGAAACCTGCACTCCTGAGCATGCATCAGCGTGCCCGGGGTGATGGGCAGGGCAGGCTAACGCTGCCATGATGCTGTCGCAGGCCGCGCAGCTCCTCGACGGCCGGCGAGAGGCGGGCGCGCTGCGCCTCCGAGAGCAGGGAGCGCGTGCGCTTCTCGGCATCAGAGCACGCGGCGACCAGGTCGCGGACCGCTGGGCTCCGGCGGTCGCGGAAGTCGGGCAGCGTCCCGGTGGCGAGGCCGCCATCTTCCAACCATCGTTCGATCTCTGCTTTCATCCTGCGTGCGCACTGCGCCGTGGCCTTCGCGACGATGGCGCGAACCAGCTCGCGTTGCCGGGGCGTCATGCGGGCAGACTGAGCCGTGGGCTCCCACGCCAGTATCACGGGCGGGCGCTGGCGGACTGGAGGAAGCACGGCAGGCCTGCCGTACGGCGCCTCAACTGCCTCACCCGCCACTACCGCGCCGGGCGCACCGGCGGCCGGCGCACGGGCGCCGTGCAGCGAGTAGCCCAGCAATGCCGCGAACGCCAGCGCCAGCAGGAGAGCGATCAACAACTTGCTCATGCTCTGCGCCTCCGTGGTCGCGCGGGCGCATGCCGCGCCCTTGCGGGTCACATTCCAGCACATGCGCTGTGACAGAGTGGTGACGGTCGCGTGAATGATGCAGCAGGGAGACAACAGGCAGCGGTGCCCGCCGGTGCGGGGTCACGCCCGCCCTGCGGGCGGGAGGGAGCGCCGGGCGCCGCGCCGAACCACCTTCTCCGGCAGGCCCTCTAGCCTCTCGCCTCTTCCCTCTCGCCTGCCCCCAACCATGGAGCGCGCCCATGATCCCTGCCGCTGTCGCACTGCTGCCGCTCGCCGCGCAGGCCGAGCCGACCACGCTCGCCGGGCTGGCCCTCCGGCCCGCGCGCGCCGTCGAGGCCGTGGAGGTGAGCGACTACGCGCCCGGCCGCTACGAGGGGCCGCTCGAGCCCAGCCCGCCCCACGCCGACCTGAACCCGCGCCGGGCGGTGGTGGTGCGCTGGCGCGGGCGGCCGGAGCGCTTCGTCTTCAGCCACGAGGCCAGCTACTGCCCGCTCTTGGAGTGGCCGAGCGGCGCCGCCATGTGCAACCAGTTCTTCGAAGGCAACCTGGGCGACGCGGAGCTCTTCAACAACCCGGGCCGGCGGGAGCGCAACAGCTGGGTGGACATCGTGGAGGCCGGACCGAGGCGCGCGTGGGTGCGCTGGACCTACCTCTGCGTCAACATGCAGGACGACAGCCAGCCCCGCCTGCAC
>Ga0272446_1007442_pt1 | contig 10881 bp, 12 predicted proteins | sample YNPCB0061_FD_194587 | JGI IMG/M metagenome (GOLD analysis project Ga0272446, IMG submission 194587) | Hot spring microbial mat communities from Yellowstone National Park, WY, United States - YNP-CB-006-1 | ecosystem: Environmental > Aquatic > Thermal springs > Hot (42-90C) > Sediment | place...
TTTTGTTTAACGACATTATCAAACTTGAGAAGCTATTTGCATCCCGTTTAAAAAAAGGTGGCGATTTGATTCTTTCTGGACTTTTATATGAACAAAAAATGGAAGTTTTAAACTTTTACTCTAAAGAGTTCAAGTTTATAAACTCCATGAGACAAAAGGATAAAAATTTTGACTGGGTGGCGATGTTTTTTAAGAAGTTATGACAGTACCACGTATAATTTACGATAATGTTCTTGAAGATGGTAAACTTTTTGAGCTTAAGGGTGAACATTTCCATTATCTTGTTAGGATACATAGGTTAAAAGCTGGCGACAGATTTTATCTATTAGATAAAGCAGGAAATGATTTTTTGTGTGAAGTAGTCAGTATCGCTAAAAGAACCTTATTTGCCTACTCTTACCAGACGAAAAATATGACAAAGCCCGATTATAGAATTAAACTCATTTTCAGCCTCCTAAAGGGTGATAAAAATGAGTTTGTGGTTAAAGCAGGGACACAAATGGGGGTTACAGAATTTCAGCCAATTGTATCAAAAAGAACTGTTGTTCGACTTGATTTAGAAAAGGCAAAAGAGAAAGTAGCTCGACTACAAAAGATTGCCGAAGACACAGCAAGAACATCATTTCTATCTTTTATTCCCGAAGTCTATGAAATTAAAGAACTTAACGAGCTTACGCCCAATCACAACTCATTTAATATTATCTTTTCTGAAAAAAAGGAACTGCCATTAATAGGCACATTAGAGGATAGCATTAGACAAGCAAAAGATATTTCGGTGTTAGTAGGACCAGAGGGTGGCATTGATGATGAGGAGTTTAGTTTTCTCGTAAAAAAAGGCTTTAAACCTGTTTCATTAGGGGATAGGGCATTAAAAGCTGAATTTGCTTTTGTTTTTGGGCTTTCTGTGGTAACTTACATTATGAGGGGGAGATTTTGATGTGGGATTTTACACAACCGTAGAAGATATCCTAAAAAAGCTTTTTTACCATATTAAAAACAGCAGACGATTAGACCTGCTTTCAGAGCTTGACTATACCGTAGTTGATTTGGAAACGACAGGTTTTAATCTGCCACCATTAGACCGTATAATAGAGATAGGTGCTGTCAGAATAAAAAATTTTGAAGTCGTTGATGAGTTTTCCTTGCTGGTAAATCCGATGAAAAGCATACCACCTATTGTTACGGAAGTAACACATATAACAAATGAAGATGTGAAAAAGGGCGTTAAAGTTGGAAAGGCGTTAAAGGAGTTTTTTAAATTTTCTACAAACAGCATCATTGTTGCGTACAATGTTTCTTTTGACTACCAGTTTATAACAGAGGCATCCCGATACAGCATGGGCTACATACCAAAGGAGAACACACTTTGTGCATTTGAGTTATCTAAAAAACTGCTTTATTTTCTGGAAAGATACGACCTTGACTTTGTTTGTGAATATTTAAACATCACTATAGAAAACAGACATCGTGCGTTGGGTGACGCAAAGGCTACTGCAAAACTTTTCTTAATTTTGTTGGATATACTTAAAAAAATTGGTATCAACAACTACAACGACGCAAAACTCTTTGAGCTTAGCAACACAACTCCTAAAGAAATAAGAAAATTGTTGGAACATTACAGACGATTGGGCGTTATCTGATTATTTCTTCTGGCTTTATGGCATAGTAAATAATCTTACGCCATAGGGTAACTCTGCTGTAACCCAAAAGTTTTGATGCCTTTGTCTTATCCAGATCACACTCTCTTAGGGCATTTATAATCTTTTCTCTTTCGGCGTTATGATTTTTTAGATGATTGTTTTTATGAGCAGCCTCTCTAAGCTCATAGGGCAAGTCTTCAGGGGTAATGTGGCTTTTATTATCATGTAACATAAAATAGGCATTTTCTATAACATTTTTGAGTTCTCTAACATTGCCCTTCCAATCATAAGAGGTAAGAACTTCCATCGCTGCATCGGAAAAGCCAACGACCTTTTTACTAAACTTCTCTCCATAGGAATTAATCAATTCCTGCAAAAAATGCTCCGCTAACAACGGTATATCTTCTACCCTCTCACGCAGTGGCGGAATATTAAGATGAAAGGTGTTTAGCCTGTAGAACAAGTCTTCCCTGAAGTTTCCTTTTTTAATCTCTGCTTTTAAATCTTTACTGGAAGTTAAAATCAGTCTCGCTTGGTTTGTACGCACCTCATTGCTTCCCAAAGCCTGAAAAGTGCCATTCTCAATCAATCGCAAAAGTTTTGCCTGAAAAGTTAGCGAGGTCTCTGTAATCTCACTCAACAAAACTGTACCCTTCCCTGCTAATTCTAACTTTCCCTCTCTTTTAGATACATTGCTTAAAGAGTGTCCGTTTTCGTATCCAAAAAGCTCACCCTCAATTAGATTTTCAGGAAAAGCTGCACAGTTTATTTTAATAAAAGGTTCTGCTTCATTCATTGATAATTTATGAATTGTTGTGGCAACCAAATCTTTGCCAACACCATTTTCTCCTGTTATCAAAAGGGGTGATTTAGTAAGAGAAACAGCCTTCATAAACTCCAAGACATGTTTTATCGCATCGCTCTTCCCGCAAATCCCCATAAAACATTTGTCGTTTTTGGCAGGCTTTGAAAATGTTACAATGTTTTTTAAAAGAGCTATCCCACCCAAAAGATTTCCCGAATCGTCTTTTAAAATCTTTAGCTTAACCTTTACAACAATTGGTTCCCCAGTCTTCCTTATAATAGTAGTCAGGGCTTCTTCAACATCGTGTTTTGTCTTTAAACAATAATCAAAGGGACAAGAAAACTCTTCTGTAAAAGAGCATATATTAGGACAGGGTTGTCCATAAACATCTTCTTTTTTAAAGCCTGTAATTGCTTCGGCAACTTTATTAAACTCAATTATTTTAAAAGACTTATCAACCATCACAACGCCATCACTAACCTCTTGTAACAACTCATTATAAAACTGCCTTTTATGAGGCAAATGTTCATAATCCTTCGGAAAAGGTTCTATTACATGGACAGGCAAGTCAGCATTTCTTAAAGTTACAGCAATTCCGTCAATCATCTCATCCCTGTAAGGAAATGCTGTATAAGTAATCTCCTTTACATTGTTATTGTCATCATAAACCTTGACACCCACTTTGGTAAAGCTCGTTCTGCTTTCAGTAACATAATTAAAAGGGCAACCTTTGAAGCACAAATCTGAAGTAAAAATATTGTAGCAATAACAGTTAATTATTTCTCCAGGCTCCTTGCCAATAATATCCTTTACAGCAGCATTTGCATAAACAACTTTATGGTTGGAATCCACAATAAAAAGGGCATCAGAAATGTTATTAACGAAAGACTTTGTCAGGTTCATATTGAAACATTATATTAAATCAAACTAAAATGTCAAGCACAAATTAGCCCTGTTTAATATTTTTCTTTTTTAATTTTTCCTTATAAAGTTCATATATTACGCACATATGCCTGTATTTACAATAAATTTTTGGACTTAGGCATACTGGATCAGCCTTTGGCACTTTTTTTTGCGTTTTTTGACATGTAAAAAAATCTTCATCTTTTAATTCTTTTGTCATACAAAAACTCCACCACTACTTAAAATCTCGAGCAGAAGATACATATTCCCAACTTCACCAACGAAAAGCTGTTCTTTAATTTTGTAGTAATCCAAACAAGTTCCACATGAGTATATTTTTGTGCCTGCCTCTACCAATTTTTTAAGCTCATCGATAATGGGTGAGTCTTTAATCGTTAAAAAGACTCCGCTGTTAACAAAAAAAAGCCTCTCTGGAACTGGGGTCATCTCTACTAAAGCCTGAAAAAATGAACGAATAAGTATTTGTCCTAACTTTTCTTCTCCTTCCCCCAACCTGTTTTTGGTGATAATAATGCCTTTAAAACCACTGCCACTACTACAGGTATAAGAAAGGTCTTCATTTATTACCGATTTAAAATCTCTGCTGAGTTTAAACATTATGTGTATCTCACCACTTTTCTCATCAACAACAGCTTTGATACTATTACTGTCAAGAAAACGTAGTATATTTTCTTTGGATTCTGTGGAGTTGGTTATAACTTCAAACTCATCACTTTCCTTCATTTCAATAGCTTTTTTAACTTCCAAAACAGGTTTCGGACAAGCAAGACCTCTTACATCAATAATTTTTCTCATTTATCCCTCCCTTTCATTTGTGAATGAAAGATTTTTATACACGTATCTTCAATAACCGTGATACCTTTATCTTCTAATAGTTTTTTCGCCTCTTCGTTTTTAATACCTAACTGCATCCAAAAGCACTTAATACCAAGAAGAGCAGCCTCTTTTGCTATTGGTAGGACATCTTCACTTTTCCTAAACACATCTACAATGTCAATTGGAACATCTACCGAACTTAAATCAGGATAACATTTTTCAGACAACACCTCATTATAGTTTGGATTTACAGGGATAACCTTGTATCCAGCCTGTTTCAAATATTCCGCAACCCTATAAGAAGCCTTCTCGGGATTTTTGGATATTCCAACTACCGCTATGTTTTTTGCCAAAGTTAAAATTTGTTCAATCTTTTGCACCTTTTCCCTCCTCTAAAATTGCTTTAACAATCTTTTCAACAAAGGGATTCACAATAAAATACTCTCGGCGTACACCCATTTTTTTTACACCAACAATCTTCTTGTTCTTTAAAACAGCTAAATGCTGAGAAACGGTAGCCTGAGGCAATCCCAAACAGTCCCAGATTTCTTTAACACAACTTCTCCTCTGAGCAAGTCCCAAAACTATTGTGAGCCTGATTGGGTGTCCTATAACTTTTAACATTTCCGATAACTCTTCAATATAGGCTTCTGTTTCCATTTTAAACTCCTTTAACCATTGTTTTGCTTAACAAAATCATTTAAAATATAAATGTGCTTCATTTCAAAAAATATATGAATATTATTATATATTATCTTTGTATCATGTCAAATAAAAATGTACCTTAAGTTAAAATTAAGTATTTTTAAAAATGGTTGGTTAAAATTTGGTAAAGAGAACAGGCTGAAAATATTCTTAATACTCTTTCTTGCTGTTCTTTTTGCTCTCGGAGAGTATCGTTTTTTTTATAAGATTTTTATATACTTGAGAGAAGAGGTTGAAGTTTTAAGCAAACATCTCACTGTTCAGTTGATAAACATATTGAATCTTACATTTCTCTCAATGCTTTTTTTTAGTAATCTTACAAACGCAATTTATTACTATTTTGTTTCCGATGACTTAGAGCTTTTAATTCCCCTTCCCATAAAAACAGAAAAACTGATTTTATACAGGTATCTCGAAAACACCTTCGCAAGCTCATGGATGGTTCTTGCTGCAACTATACCTTTTTTTGTAGCAATACTTCACAGTTTTGAACTAAAGTGGCACTTTATCATTAGTTCTGTTTGCTTATACTTACCATACTTCTTTCTACTATCGGCTTTAGGCTCACTTGTAACACTTTTGATTGTTAATTTTTTCCCTGCCAAGAGGGCATATCAGATACTGTGGAGCATCTCCGCATTGTTTATTGCTACTATATTTGTTATCATCAGGCTTATACGACCTGAAAGACTCTTCAAGAAAACAACAGAAACTGAATTTATGAACTTTTTAAAATCACTGGAGGCACCTGATTATCCATACCTACCATCAACATGGTTAACTAAGGCACAATCCAGTTTGATTTTTGCCAAAGAGAAGGGTGAGTACTCATTTTACCTTTTATTATTAACTATTGCTGCTGCAATCTGCTTCTTTATATTTTTCGGGGTAACAAGAAAAATTTATAAAAAATGTTACACCCGAGCAAAGACAAGCTTTAAAAGAAAAGGTTCTCGTTCCTCCTTGTTAGACAAAATCTTTTATAAACTACCTGTTTCTCCAGTGACAAGAGAGTTTTTTCTTAAAGATGCAAAAGATATTGTGCGTGATACAGGACAGTGGAGTCAGATGTTGCTTCTGGTAGGTCTTGTATTTGTTTACCTTTTCAGTATAAAAAGCCTACCTATTGAAAAGGCGATAACCGTTAATATGGTGGCTTTCTTTAATACGGGAATACTCAGCTTCATAATGGCAGCCCTTATAAATCGCTTTGTCTTTCCGTCCTTTTCAGTTGAAGGAAAGGTTATGTGGGTAATGAAGAGCTTCCCTGTCAACATAAAACAAATTTTCTTTTCCAAGCTGATTCTTTATTTTTTCCCTTTATTTATTTTTGGCACGCTTCTTTCCTTTTTTTCTAATATGTTACTGAATGTTGACTTTTTCATATACATCTTCACATTGTTGAATGTTTTGACGATAACGTTGGTACTGATTATTCTTGCCCTTTCAATCGGGCTTTTATATCCCAAGTTTAAGTTCAGCAATGTTACTGAAATCTCTTTTAGTTATGGTGGGATTATTTATATGCTTGTAAGCATGCTTTATATTGGATTTGGGCTTATCCTTCAGGCAAGACCTGTTTATGTTTATTTACGAAACAAGATATTTTACCAAGCTCAAAGTTACGGATACTTTTTCCTGTTTTTCTTTGTTTTTTTTATAATATCAGTCATAATTAGCCTTTACTGTTATAATAAAGGTGTGAAAAATTATCAGCACTGGGAGTAACTCACATTGACCAAAATAAAGATATTAAGTGACGAAGTTATAGCAGCAATATCTGCTGGAGAGGTTGTTGAACGACCTCTTTCCGTAGTCAAAGAACTTATCGAGAACTCAATTGACGCAAAGGCAGACAGGATAGAGATTAAAATTGAAAATGGCGGCAAAAGCTGTATTGAAGTCAAAGATAATGGCGAAGGAATGTCCGAAGAAGATTTGAAAATTTGTCTTCTAAAACATGCCACAAGCAAGATTACAAAAAAGGAAGACCTGTTTAATATTAAAACGATGGGGTTTCGAGGCGAGGCACTTTTCAGTATATCACAGGTATCACAATTAACAATAACTACACGAAAAAAGGAAAACCAAACGGGTCAAAGGCTAATAGCCAATGGCGGTGTAATCCAGTCAATATTTGAATACGGGACTTCTATAGGAACTACAATTGAAGTGTGCGACCTGTTTTACAATATGCCTGTTAGAAAAAAATTCCTAAAAAGTGATAACTGGGAAAAGTCGCTAATACTAGAATTTGTTCAACAAATTGCAATCTTAAATCCTAACATATCTTTTATTCTAAAGGCTGACAAAAAAGACCTTCTTGTACTTAACAAATGCACCGATAAAGCTGCGAGAATTAAACAGATTTTTCCAAACCTTGAAGCAAAGCTGATGCACAACAGTCTGAAATCTAACAATTTTTATGGTGAAGTCTTTGTTTCGTTACCAGATTTAGACATGCAAAACTTTCAACTACTTTCCGTAAATAAAAGACCTGTAAGGGAAAAGGTGTTTTTCAAAGCAATTAACGATTTTTTTTCAGGGCAGAGGAAAAAGAGCCCCTTCATTTATATTGATTTGCAAATACCTGAAAATGAAGTGGATGTTAACGTCCATCCTGCAAAAAAAGAGGTGAAATTTCGTGATAATAATGCCGTTTATAGCTTTATAAGGTCTCTACTTGATGGGCTATCTTTGCTAGAAGATAAAGTTAAAAAATTGCCAGAAAGAAGCCTGCCACAAAAAGAGTTTCAACCCTTACAAAAATCACAAAAAGGAGAAACCATTTCTTTATTTGATAGCAGCGTAAGCGAGGACTTCGAAAGTTATGAAAGAAAAATTAAAGATTTTAGGGTCATTGGAACTTTTGCACAGGGCTTTTTACTCTTAGAAAAAGATAACAAATTGTTGATAATTGACCAACACGCCGCCCATGAAAGGTTAATATTCAACAAGTTGATGACTGAATACTCAAAAAGAAGTATTAAACATCAAATGATTATACCCTTTGTTTTTTCAACTCCGTTAGGGACGAAGGAGCTTCTTGGCGAGATGAAAGAAGCTTTAGAAGATTTAGGTTTTAATTACGAACAGATTGCCCCTGATAGCTTTGCCTTGACTACATTGCCATCTTCTATCTCTTACGACATCGGAGTAAAGACTTTTTTAGAACTCATTGAAAATAAAGACTGTTTAAAGCATCCAAAGGATTTGGTTTACAACCTTTTTTCCTCATTAGCCTGTAAAGAAGCTGTTAAAAAGACAGACCAACTTGGCGAGGAAGAAATACAGTTTTTGTTAACAGAAGTTTTCTCTAACAATAATCTTCCATTTTGCCCTCATGGCAGAAACTACTGCATTGAAATAACTTTAGAAGAACTGGAGAAGCGTTTTGGAAGAAAGGATTAAAGTTGTAATCATTGCAGGGGCGACCGCCTCTTCAAAATCTGAGATAGCATTTCATTTAGCACGTGAGCTTAATGGTGAGATTGTAAACGCTGATTCAATACAGGTTTATAAATACTTTGACATCGGTTCTGCAAAACCCTCAACTAAAATGAGGGAAGAGGTTCCTCATCACCTCATTGATATACTCAAGCCCGATCAGGAGTTCAATGCCTTTATCTTTAAGGATATGGCGAGAAAAATTGTGAAGAATATCGCCTCAAGAGGCAAGCTTCCAATAATTGTCGGAGGAACAGGATTATACATACGTTGCTTTCTTTATGACCTTTTTTATCAGGATGAAGACAAAATCAAGTATGAGCGAAGGCGGCTTGAAGATATTTGTGAAAAGGAAGGACTTTCCAAGCTATACTCAATGCTACTTGAAGTTGACCCAAAGGCTGCAGAAAAGATACACCCAAATGATAAAATACGCATAATAAGGGCACTTGAGTTTTACTTTGCGATGGGAACACAACTAAGCAATATGCACAGCTTATACAACTTTAATAACAGTAGTTATGATTTTAAGATTTTTGTTCCACAATTTAGCAAAGAAGAGGCAGTCAACCGTATGGAGGAAAGGACAAAGAAGATGTTCCAAAATGGGATTGTGAATGAGGTCAAAGAGATCCTCAAAATGGGCTATCAAAGAGATATAAAACCTCTTAAAAGCATTGGATACAAGGAAGCACTTATGGTTGTGGACGGAATTTATGATGAGCAGCAAGCCCTTTTAGAAACCATTAAAAACACTAAGGCTTACGCAAAGAGACAACGTATCTGGTTTAAAAAGGAAAAAAACACCATATTTATCCCTGTCTCGGATAATAATTTTGAAAATTTTTACAAAGAAGTAAAATTATTCTTGCATAAATTTTAACTAATTTTTATCATTTTAGTGAACTTTATTATGGGGGAGGAAAAAAACAATGAGCGTGCAGGATATCTTTTTAAATCAACTGCGAAAGGAAAGGTGTGTAGTAACAGTTCAAACGCTTAACAACGAAAGCATTACAGGTGTAGTAAAGGGTTTTGATAACTTTTGCATTCTTTTACAAAACGACAAAAATTTTTTACTGATATACAAGCATGCCCTTAGATGTATCATACCACCTAAGGATTTTATACTAAAACCAGCACCGGAGAGAGAATCTGCCAAACGAAGCTGAAAAGGCGTTCCTTGTCGGAATAAAAACAAAAGAAGAGACCAAAGAAGAGGCTCTTTTATCTCTTGAAGAGTTAGAGCGGCTTACTCATACCGCTGGTGGTGTTGTTTGTGGGAAAATTTTTGTAGAACTTAGAGATTACAATGCCGCTTTTTTTCTGGGCAAAGGTAAGGCTTTAGAGATAAAGGAGCGTTCAAAAGATTGTGATGTAATCATCTTTGATGCAGAGCTTTCTCCCGCCCAACAAAAAAACCTCGAAGATTTTTTTGAAAAAAAACTGGTCGATAGAACAGCGTTGATTCTCGACATCTTTGCAAAAAGGGCAAACACCCACGAAGGAAAACTTCAGGTAGAGCTGGCACAGCTAAACTATATGCTACCAAGACTAAAAGGTAAGGGTTTTGTGCTTTCAAGGTTGGGAGGGGGTATCGGAACAAGAGGACCTGGAGAAACAAAGCTTGAAGTTGATAGAAGAAAAATTCGCGATAAAATCACAAAAATTAAGGAACGTCTGGATAAAATAGCAAGTATTCGTAAAAGCAGAAGGACTCTCAGAAAAAAAAGGGAGATACCTGTCGTCGCAGTTGTGGGTTATACAAATGCTGGAAAATCAACCCTTTTGAATGCCCTCACCGAATCAGCTGTTTTAACTGAAGACAAGCTTTTTGCCACCCTTGACCCAACAACGAGAAAGTTACTTTTTCCTGAAGGAAGGGAGATTCTCTTCACAGACACTGTTGGCTTTATAAGGAAGCTGCCTATCCTGCTTATCGAAGCGTTTCAGTCCACCCTTGAAGAAGCAATAGAAGCCGACCTGCTTATACATCTGATTGATGTTAGTTCTGTAAATTGGCATAAACAGTATTTAGAGGTAAAAAAGCTGCTTACAAAGATTGGTGCTACACAGCCAACGATACTTACCTTTAATAAAATAGACAGGCTTTCTGCTGAAGAATTAGCATTACTAAAATTAGAGCGTTTTCAGGAAGAAAGTGTGGTGTTCATTTCGGCACAGAAAAAGATTGGTTTACAGGACTTAATTAACACAGTCAGGAATCATATTGAAGCAGACTGGGTAGAGATTGACATTTTTGTCCCCTTCAAATTAGGCAAGATTATAGAAATGATTAAAAAATACGGGGACTTAAAGAAAATTGAACCTGTAGAAGATGGATACACCGTTAAAGCCTCTGTGCCAAAAAATTTAAAAAATGTGATCTTAGACACTTTACAAAGCAAAAAAATAGGATAAAATTAGAGTATCTTTCAAGGAGGTTGAGTATGAAAAAGTTAACCGCTTTTTTTAACCTTTTTCTTTTCTTAACAGTTTCAATTCTTTTATTTTCGTGTTCTTCTATTAATTTCAATGAAGAAT